>Ga0136636_10002332_pt1 | contig 11295 bp, 9 predicted proteins | sample AntDrymUQ8522106_2_FD_104653 | JGI IMG/M metagenome (GOLD analysis project Ga0136636, IMG submission 104653) | Polar desert sand microbial communities from Dry Valleys, Antarctica - metaG UQ852 (21.06) | ecosystem: Environmental > Terrestrial > Soil > Desert | place: Antarctica: Dry Valley... | reverse complement strand
TCCTCAAAAATACTCATCCGAAAGGGTAAAATATTCAGATCATTTTCCAGTAATTTGCACTATTAATATTAAAGTCGATTAGGACTATTGTAAATATAGAATTTAATAACAGTAAATTAAACAATTATGAACGTACCAGCAAATTTAAAGTACACGAAAGAACATGAATGGATTCGCATTGAAGGCGATATAGCTTATGTTGGCATTACTGATTATGCCCAGAGTGAATTAGGTGAAATTGTTTTTGTTGAAGTTGAAACAGTTGGTGAAACATTGAAAGAAGGTGACGTATTTGGAACCGTAGAAGCAGTTAAAACTGTTTCGGACTTGTATTTACCAATAGATGGCGAAATTTTAGAATTCAACGAAGGTCTTATGGATGCACCGGAATTGGTGAACGATGATCCTTATAATGAAGGGTGGATGGTGAAAATTTCTATCACAGATCTAGCTCAAGTAGAGAAATTACTCTCAGCTACCGATTACGAAGCGCTTATAGGATAAGATTTTATCTCCATCGGCGAATTGAAATTTACTATTTGGGGTTTTAGTTGAATATTTATAGTTTCTTAAACTTTAAATAATAGAACTCCGAATAACTCAAACTAAAACTTGCTACTACTCATCAAAAACAATTATTGATTTATTGTTTTGAAATTACTTTTAGATAGTAAGTGTTGTAACTAAATACTCATAACTACTTCAATGTTTCTTTGTAGTTTATAACTATTTTCTAATTAATTCATTGACCAACGGTTCAAACAACGTATTATGAAACCAAAAGTAAGTATTATAATGGGCAGCACATCTGACTTGCCCGTAATGGAAAAGGCTGCGGCTTTACTCAACGAATTTGAAATTCCATTTGAAATAAATGCCTTATCGGCACACCGCACACCACGTGAAGTTGAGATGTTTGCTTCCAATGCACGAAATAATGGCATACAGGTTATTATTGCTGCTGCTGGTATGGCAGCTCATTTGCCTGGTGTTATTGCTTCAATGACTACGATTCCCGTTATCGGGGTGCCTGTAAATGCGTCGCTTGATGGTATGGATGCATTGTTGGCTATCGTTCAAATGCCTCCCGGAATTCCTGTGGCAACTGTAGGTATCAACGCTTCGTTGAATGCGGCTATCTTAGCTGTTCAAATAATGGCCGTTGCTGATGAAAAATTGCAATTAAAGCTAATTCAGTACAAAGAAGATTTGAAAAAGAAAATTGTTGAAGCTAACGAGCAATTATCAAAAGTAAATTACACATTTAAGACGAATTGATTCAAAAACTCTTTAAAAAAAGAAGAAGCTGAAAAAATCAAATTATTATGAAGAAAGCACTCATTTTATTCCTTGTTCTTGTTGGGTTAGTTTCTTGCAATAACAATAACCGATTTCGAGTAAGTGGTTATATTAAGGATGCCGAAGGCGATACACTTTATATCGAGCACACAGGATTACTAAAAACTACTGTACTGGACTCTATGAAATTAGGTTCAAACGGCAAATTCAGTTTTAAATCGAATCGGCCAGAATATCCTGACTATTACAGACTAAGACTTAAGGATAAAATCATTGCTTTTGCAGTAGATTCGTGCGAAGATATTACAGTTAATGCTAAGTTATATAACTTTGCGACTGAATATGAACTAATTGGTTCACAAGCCTCTTTAGACATTCAGAAGTTGCGTAAATCAGTTATGAGCATTCAAAAAAAGGCAAATGAACTTACTCCCAATCTTAGTGCGGAGGTTAGATATGCAAAAATAGCTGTCATAGAAAAAGACATTGAAGCACATAAAGCTATGGCACGTCAATTAATTCTTCAAAATCCACGGTCTACAGCAGCGTACTTTGCGTTATACCAAAAAGTGAATAATACTTACTTATTCTCACCTTACATCAAGTCCGACAAGCCTTATTGTAGTTCAGTTGCAACTTCATTTAATGAATATATGCCTGAATACGAACGGACAAAAAATCTTTATAGCCTTGTTCTAGATGCAATTAGTACAGCAAGGCAAGCGAAAGACAAGGAATCATGGGATAAGGTGCTCGAAGAAAATGGGGTAGGGTACATTAATATTTCTTTACCCGATAAAAACAAAAAAACGCAAAATCTTTCGGATCTGGTTGGGAAAATGATTTTGATTGACTTTTCGGCCTACGAAAACGAACAAAGTGTGGATTACACATTTGCTTTACGCGAATTATATTACAAATATCACAGTCGTGGATTTGAAATTTATCAAGTATCACTCGATAGAAATAAAATGCTTTGGGAGAAATCGATTGCCAACATACCTTGGATATGTGTTCGCGATGAAAATGGTCCGAATGCAATTTGCGCCTCAAGTTACAATGTATCTTCCATACCTACCACTTTCTTGATGAGCAAAAAAGGTACAATTATAGGACGTAGTCTTAATTTTGAAGAGTTGAATCGTGAAATATCAAGTGGATTGTAAAGGATAATTGGCTTAGAACGAGTACTGTCGCTAAGCTTAAAATAAAAGAGAATGATTAGAGAAGCAGCACTTTCGATTGGTTTTGATGCTTGTGGCATTGCTAAAGCCGATGAACTAACCGAAGATGCTGCTTTTTTGCAAACCTGGTTAGACGATGGGATGCATGGAGAGATGGGTTATCTTGCACGTAATTTTGAGAAACGTACTAATCCACGTTTGCTTGTTCCTGATTGTAAATCTATAGCAGTGGTACTTATGAACTATTATCCGGTTGAAAAACAGCTGGATTTAGCTCCCCGAATAGCCAAATATGCTTATTCCCAAGCAGATTACCACACCGTACTGAAAGTAAAGCTGAAAGAACTTGAAAAACTAATATGCGAAGCCTACGGATCTGAAAGCGTGTGCTCAAATCATCAGCATCTATTTATAGATTCAGCCCCTGTGCTTGAGCGCCGTTGGGCTGAAAGAGCAGGATTGGGTTGGATTGGGAAGCACAAGCAAATCATTCATCCAAACTTAGGATCGTATTGTTTTATTGGAATCTTAATGCTGAACATCGAAACGGATTATGACTCTCCTATTCGTCCACGATGTGGCTCCTGTACTCGCTGCATAGATGCTTGTCCTACCAAAGCACTGGCGAACGGCAAATTAGATGCTCGCCGTTGCATATCATATCTTACAATAGAGAATAAAAATGATATTCCTTCCGAATTTCACAACCAGCTATCCAATTGCGCTTTAGGATGCGATATTTGTGCAGACATATGTCCTTGGAATCATAAATGGGCAAAACCACATTCTCATCCAGAACTAAAACCAGTAGAAGCATTATTTAGCTGGGATAGTAATGCCTGGATAAGTCTCAGCAAGCCAGTATTCGATCAAATTTTTCGTCACTCCTCAATTAAAAGAGCAGGGTACAATAAGCTCAAACAGACATTAATGAACATTGATAGCCAAAAGAAAAGATTATAATATTGCCTTTGCTATTTTGTCACCAACTTTTAGAACAATAACTCCATGTGAATTCAGCGAAATAACGTTCAATCCCTGAACAGCAATTTTATTGATCAATTTCTGTCCCAGTGCATTGTATATAACAATCACATCTCTCTCATTCGCAAGAAACAAAATATATCCATTTTTTACATAAAAGATCAAATCACGACCATGATGTCCATGATCAAAAAACGATCGGGCAGTACCGTTTAAATTTCGAACTGAATAAGTAACCCCGTTGCTTGTAGCTGTCAGTATAGCTGAATGCGATCCTTCTTCAGTTGGGCGATATGTAATTCTGACAGGAGTTGTTGAAATAATTCCAGCAGTTTGTTCAATAATAGATTTGTTCAACGAGAAAAAAATGGCATTTGTTCCCACCACCGCAAGAGCAACTCCATTCGCATCGTTCAAATTTATTGCACTTACATTTATTGTTTCTGATTCTGGGCAACCAACATTTGTTGTCATAGTTGGAATGTCTGCTTCAGTAATTGCAATAGTGGGTGGTGTTGTACCGACTATTGCATTTATTGGCAGTGAAGTTGAGTAATTATAAGCCTTATCGTAAGTGTAAATCCGATAATAGTATTTAGCACCGGTAGTCAGTGTAGTATCAATAAAATTAGTTTCTGCTCCTTGATACACCACTGACGCATCAGGTGATATGGTGTTGCTTGCAGCATAAATTCCGTTAGCAGTTGGAGCAACCGTTGGGTCAGCCACCCCTCTAACAACCAGGTATCCACCACCATCTGTTCCGGTAAGTGGAGCTTTCCAGGATAAGACCAATGATGTAGAGGAAAATGTGTGTACAATTGCATCTATAGGTGCATCGGGTGCAACGAGGTCTTCGCCAACTGCTGATTCATAAAGACAAAAATCATCAAAATACATATCGCCACCTGCAACAACCCGCTTGCAATATACCCCTGCGGCAGCGGCCGTCCCAGATACGATAGATGGTGGAAAGTAAACCACTTTTTCCCAGGTATTTGCTGCGGAAACCGTATTGTAGGTCGAAGCCTTTGCCTCTGCAACACCTCTATAATTACTACTAATGCTTTGAATCCCATCGGAAATAGCAGCAGCTCTTCTATAGTACTGCACAACCCATCTCGTTGTAGATTCTGGAATAGCTACCAACGGTGACCATATCCTATAAGCGGTGCTCGACAAAGTAGTCACTTTTAATGCGTTATTTCCACTTCTCACAACGGAGATGTCTTTAGCAATCGTCAAAGCTGCATTAGCTTTTACCCATTTATTTGCTCGGGGCAAAACATCGCCTGTAGCGATATTATCAACAGTAGATAAGCCTTCCAGACCACCATCTAACCCTAAATAACTGCTGTTTTGACTCATTACATTTAGAGCTACAGTCAAAAATAAGCTCGCAAAAATACTTTTAGCAAATAGTAAAGATTTTCTCATATCTTAGACATTCAATTAAAATTGGAGATAAAAACAGTCTGTATCTTTTTAAAACAAAAGGTGAAGTTATAGAATAACTTGTAAATATGGACGTAAAGATAAATTATTTACATTAGGAATCAAAATATTTTTCATGAGAATTAGAATCAAACTCGAATATTTAATAAAAGTATGTCTAAATGAAGATTTCATAAGACGAATTTCAGAATTGAAGCACATAAAAAATTTAAATCGGATCGATTTGAGGATAATCCATGAATAGAAAAACGAAAACAACCTCATGAGCAGATAGTAGTAATTCCTAATAACAACTAATTATCAGAAATAATACACCTAAGATATCCGGGTCTCAGTTTAATTTATTACTTTTGCAGGCTTTTTGTTATAAAATAATTCAATCCGACTTAGTTAGATTGAATAAATAAATACGTTCTAATTCATTTACTTTTTTCATTAATTATTCAAATACTACCACTAGATGAAAAACAAGTACAAAGACCTTATCGAGCAAAGCTTTGAATTTCCTAACGACGAATTCAATATTATAGAAAACGAATTGGAGTGGTGTGGTATACCGCTTATGGATATTATCAAACAATACGGAACGCCATTGCGCGTTGCATACTTGCCTAAAATTTCCCAGAATATACTCAAAGCTAGGCGTATGTTTAATGTTGCTATGGCCAAAGTTGACTACAATGGCGACTACAACTATTGTTATTGTACTAAAAGTTCGCATTTCTCATTTGTAATGGAAGAAGTGCTTAAGAATGGAGTTCATCTTGAAACTTCTTCAGCTTTTGACATCAATATAATGGAATCTTTGCATGAGCAAGGCCTTCTAAAACCAGATTCATACGTAATTTGTAATGGTTTCAAAAGGCCACAATACGTTGAGAACATCCAGAACTTAATTCGCCAGGGGTTCACTAATGTTATTCCTATTTTGGATAATAAGTTTGAATTGGATTTATTTCTGAAAGACTTCGATAACCCATTTAAAGTTGGCATTAGAATAGCCGCCGAAGAAGAGCCGAAGTTCGACTTCTATACATCCCGATTAGGTGTGCGGTACAATGATATAATACCTTATTATTCTAAACACATTGCCAATAACCCTCAGGTTGAACTAAAGATGCTGCATTTCTTCATCAATACTGGTGTAAAAGATACAGCTTACTATTGGAACGAATTAAACAAAGCAGTGAACTTGTATTGTGAACTTAAGAAGAAGTGCCCGCAGCTGGATAGCTTAAATATTGGTGGAGGTTTTCCAATTCAAACGCACTTAGACATGGTTTATGATTATGAATACATGGCTGAGGAAATTGTTGCACAGATTAAAACTATTTGCGATCAGAATGGTGTTCCTGAGCCACATATATTCACTGAGTTTGGTTCATACACAGTAGGTGAAAGTGGCGCAATGCTCTATTCGATTGTAAACCAGAAAAAACAAAATGATCGTGAACTCTGGAATATGATAGATAGCTCTTTCATGACTACCCTTCCTGATACATGGGCTATAAATCAACGTTATGTATTCTTGGCTATTAATAATTGGGATTCTGAATATGAGCGAGTAAATTTAGGTGGATTGACCTGTGATAGTGAAGATTTTTACAATGCCGAGGTACATTCGAATGCTGTATTCTTGCCTAAAATGCGTGAAGAGCAAGAGCAATATATCGGTTTCTTTCATACTGGTGCTTATCAGGAGTCGTTGAGCGGATTTGGTGGAATTCAGCATTGTCTGATACCTGCTCCAAAGTTGGTAATAATTGATAAAGATGAAGATGGCGAATACTTTACAAAACTATTTGCAAAAGAACAAAGCTACAAATCAATGTTGAAAATACTGGGCTACTAAAAGAAGTAAGTAGATTAGAATAAAAATGGGCATCGAAATTTTCGATGCCCATTTTTTATTCATTCTTCATTTTTTATTTTATAGCCTCCAATTTATTGATTAAAGGATTGGCATACATTTCAAGAAGTTTTTTTCGCAAGAAAATTTCATCCTTGTTCTCAATATCTATTTTAGCAATTTGTTTCGATAAATAATAATCGAAATCTAATTTGTCCATTAATAAATACTCCTGCTTGAAACGGTCATCGCCATGTAATAAGTCGTAGGCTATTTTGTTGTTGGCAAAAATAGTGTAGTTGGAGTGTATTCTCTTGTCAATTAGTAGAGCAGTTTGTGCGATTTGCTCATTTTTGTGATTGAAATCCTGGCCGATTGCTCCCAATTCATTATTTATAGAACCGGTAATTTCATAAATAACTTTACCCTTATAACCCATCACGCCTGTTTCCATATTCACTAAGTCATCCTGAGCCTGCTTTTTAAATTCGGGATTGTCACGTCTAAGTTGAAATTCTTTTGCTTTCAGAAAATCACATGGGTCATATTCGTATGAAATGGAGAGAGGGCAGATGTTTAATTTATTTAGATTTTCTGTAAAAGACTCTTTACCGTTCATGCTAAACATTTTCAGCAAGCTCTCTTGAGTCTTGTCGTTGGAGTCCTTAGCACGACCCTCACGCTGAGCAATCCAAATAGATTGTTTCTTATCAGCGATAGTATAAGCAATGTAAGCCGATAGACGCTGTGAACTCTGCAAAACAGAACGTGCAGAAAGTCCACGCTTCACGATGAAACTTTTATTTACCCGCACTAAATCCTCAATCCAGGGAAATATCAGTAGATTATCGCCAATGGCAATCTCTACCGTGTCCATATTGTTTTCGATAAACTTACCGCAAAGGAAAGCCGAATCAAGAATAATATCGCGATGATTGGAGATATAAAGGTAAGCTTCCTTTTTATTAATTTTATCAACGCCATTAAGTTTAATTCCTGTGGTTTTATTCGCTTCGAGGTATTGCAAAAATGGGTAAACAATCTCCTTTTGAAATGAATAATTAGATTGAAAAGTCATCAATCGCTGTTTTATCATTTCTTTAGGTAACAGAGGATAAATTGTGCTCATTACTTTCAAAAATTGTTTTTCGTTGCTAAGGCGCTCTAAAGCTCCGTGCACTTCTTCGTTCTTAAAACAACGGATTTCATCAAAGTTATATTCCATGTTATTATCTTTTTGTACCAACTTGTTGTTTTTTCAATAAAAAAACGAATGAATAAAGTTCTTTAATTAATTTCAGGTGACAAAACGAGTCGTTTAATACTCGTTACTGCTTATTTAAACAAAAAACTCAAATAAATAAAAATGACTGGAGCAGCCAACAACATGCTATCGAAGCGATCGAGAATGCCACCATGTCCAGGGATGATTGTGCCAGAGTCTTTTACATTTACCGTACGCTTCATCAGTGATTCAATTAAATCACCATATGTACCAAAAACAACAATTATTTCAGAAAAAATAAGCCATTGAACCAACGTTATTTCCGGAATAAGTAATGAAAACACGTAGCCCGACAGCAATGCAACCAATGCCCCACCGAAGAAACCTTCCCATGATTTTTTTGGAGAAATGCGTTCGAACAAACGATGCTTGCCCAGCGTAACGCCTACCAGATAGGCGCCTGTATCATTCACCCAAATAGTTACAAATACTGCGAGCAGCACTAAAGACTGATAACTGGTCACAATGCTCTGGCTGACAGAAATATAAGCAATGAATGGTAACAATGAAAATGGTAGCGCAACAAATATCTGACCCATAATAAAATAGGCCCAATTATTTAGGGGATGAGTTTTTCTACGGTACAACTCGGAAATTAATACAATTACAACATAAAGACCATAAATTGTATAACCAACCGCGGGAAGAATTCCAGAAGCGTGTAAAAACGAACTTAGAAAGAGTAATAATGCTCCAAATGAACACACCCACAAATTTACACATACATCCTTCGAGTTTGTTAGTTTATGGAATTCAAAAACAGCCAACCCACTAATCAACGTAAAAACAGCAGCAAAGGCAAAAGGATTAAGCAAAATTGAACCAACAATTAGCGCAACAAATAATATCCCGCTAAGAGTTCGCTTTACAAAGTTATTCATACGTATTTCAATAAGGATGTGATCAAAAGTTGGCAATACTACCAGACACTAAATTGCTGCTGCAGAAATAAAAACAGCCCACAAAGATAAGAAAACTTTACATTTTGGAAAGAAAAACTATAAATTCTTTTGGGCCGTGGGCGCCGAGTACCAAGGTTTTTTCAATATCAGCCGTTCTGCTTGGACCTGTAATGGTGGAAATGGTAGAAGGAAGATGATTGTCGTACTTTTGTTGCACCGCAATAAGTGCTTCGTTGAGATAATTAACGAGTTGTGAAACATGTGCCAATACGATATGAATTGGTGGAAACACATTCAATTGGCGACCCGACTGAGATGACGATGAAACCAATACACTGCCTGTGCGCGCTACCAGAAATTCGCAACCGGTGATGCTAGCCTGCATAGATTCGAAGTGGGCTTCATCAAAAGTGAAGGGTATTCCGTTTGACTCTAGTTGCTGGGCTATGTAAGTGTCTCTACAAAAAATGTAGGGCAGTTCTTTCTTTGCTACAAATAGCTTTAATTGAGCATATAAATCAGTTTCATTGGCGCAAATAACACACTGACCATTGATTGCTTCAAGCTCATTTTTAAAACAAGTAATTTTATCAGGAAGAACAAGTTTGTATATTGAATCGCCACTTGGTGGAGTCTCAATATTTACAGATAGCAGCCGCCTTTTGCTGGCGGTTGCTATTCGTTGAAATATTTCTTGACGAGAAGAATTATTTTGCACTATCCTCAGATTTATCAGTATTTGATTCTGATGTTTTTTCAGGGATTTCGATGGATTCAACTGTCTCAATAGTACTTTCTTCTATTGATTCGCCATTTTGCGCCATCAATTCATCATTACGTGAAGTCCAAGGACGTTTGCCAAAAATTTTCTCCAAATCTTCGGCGAAAATTACCTCTTTCTCAATCAGTAATTCTGCTAAGGCATTATGACCTGTAGCATTATCGACTAAGATTTTTTTAGCACGATCGTAAGCCACTGCCACAATGTTTTTAGCTTCCGAGTCAATTAACTCAGCTGTTTTTTCGCTGTAAGGTTTTGTAAAACCATAATCAGAATTTCCTGATGAATCGTAATAACTCATATTGGCCAATTGTTCGCTCATTCCAAAATAAGCAACCATGGCATAAGCCCGTTTAGTTACGCGCTCCAAGTCATTGATTGCGCCGGTTGACATTTGATGCAAGAATACTTCTTCTGCGGCGCGTCCACCAAGGGTTGAGCACATTTCGTCCAAGATGTGTTCACGATTTGTCAACTGGCGTTCTTCCGGTAAATACCAAGCCGCACCCAATGCTTCACCACGAGGAACGATTGTTACTTTAACCAACGGATTGGCGTGTTCTGTCATCCAACTAATTGTAGCATGACCAGCTTCGTGATAGGCAATTGATTTCTTTTCAGCTACAGTAGTAATCTTGGTTTTCTTTTCCAGACCACCCACAATACGGTCAACTGCATCCAGAAAATCTTGCTTTTCAACAAAGGTTTTATTTTTACGGGCAGCTATAAGTGCTGCCTCGTTACATACATTGGCAATGTCTGCTCCAGAAAAACCTGGCGTTTGGCGGGATAGAAAATTAACATCGACTGTTTCGTTTATCTTGATGGGACGTAAGTGAACATTGAAAATTTCTTTCCGCTCATGAACATCCGGCAAATCCACATGAATCTGACGATCAAAACGCCCTGCACGAAGCAAGGCTTTGTCCAAAATATCCGCACGGTTGGTCGCTGCTAAAATAATAACGCCGCTATTTGTTCCAAAACCGTCCATTTCTGTCAGCAATTGATTCAATGTATTTTCACGCTCATCGTTACTACCCATATTGGCATTTTTCCCACGAGCACGACCTACTGCATCAATTTCATCGATAAAAATGATACAGGGTGATTTTTCTTTAGCCTGACGGAATAAATCGCGAACACGCGAAGCACCTACCCCTACAAACATTTCCACAAAATCAGAACCTGACATTGAAAAGAAAGGTACATCTGCTTCACCGGCCACCGCCTTGGCAAGCAATGTTTTGCCAGTTCCAGGAGGTCCTACCAACAAAGCACCTTTTGGTATTTTGCCACCAAGCTCAGTATATTTTGAAGGATTTTTCAAGAAAGCAACTATTTCTTCAATTTCTTGCTTAGCTTCAGCTAAACCAGCCACATCTTTAAAAGTAATTTTATTGGTAGTATCACCTTTGTCGAAGAGTTGAGCTTTGGATTTTCCAACATTAAAAATTCCGCCACCACCTGCGCCGCCTCCCATTCCAGACATACGGCGGTTCATAAATACGAAAAACAAAATAAGTAACAGAATAGGAAACAATCCCCAAAGAATA
>Ga0136636_10002331_pt1 | contig 11295 bp, 6 predicted proteins | sample AntDrymUQ8522106_2_FD_104653 | JGI IMG/M metagenome (GOLD analysis project Ga0136636, IMG submission 104653) | Polar desert sand microbial communities from Dry Valleys, Antarctica - metaG UQ852 (21.06) | ecosystem: Environmental > Terrestrial > Soil > Desert | place: Antarctica: Dry Valley... | reverse complement strand
TGTGGAAAGCCGCTTTTTATATCTTGTGCCGTTACCATGGTTACTGAAAACAGGAGACCGAAGCCGAAAAAAATTTTATGGTTCATGTTAAATGATAATTACTGTTTTTAGTTGTAACACCGCCAAGGCAGATGCCTGTATTATAATTTCTACAGCGGATTGTATGATCTGTATATTTTTAATTTACGCTGTTTTTGTGAGAGAATAGCGTGTGTTGTTTTTGTTTAGAAGACATTATTTTTTTATAGGAAATAAATATAAAAGAGGCTGTCTCGTAATTGTGAAACTGCCTCTTTCAAAATCAGCATTAAATTCACTTATTAAATAGCTTTAGTTTATTAAACTTTTTTCCGTTTCTTTTTTATTTAATAAACGAACTCGTAATTGTTTGCTCAGCATTATTATAAATGATGAAATACTGTCCGGAAGCTAATCCTGATACATCAATAGTTCTTTGAATAGAACCAACCGCTACATTGTAGTTTGCTATCTTTTTTCCGTCAGCATGGATAATACGCAATGAAGCCATGGCAGATGCTACAGGGTACGATACTGTGATAGATGTTGTAACAGGATTTGGGAATATTTTTAAACTGGTTTTAATATCCTCACCACCTTTTAGCTTAACTATATTACTTAAAGCAAATGAACCATCATTATCAATTGTCTTTAACCTGTAATATACGAGACCTTTCACAGCTTCTGCATCGGGGAATGAATAAGAACTGCCTGTTGAAATATTTTTTGCAGGTACTTTTCCAATTGATGAAAAAGCAATTCCATCCTTACTTTTTTCAATTACAAAATCATGTACGTTTAGTTCAAAACCTGTCTTCCAGTTAAGTGTTGCTTTGTTTGCTGTAAGTGTGCCGGTAAACGATAATAGAGATGCTGGTAATGTACCGGAAGGTTCTTCTATCATAATTACATCATCGAAATATACAGGTATTGTATTGGTAGCAACAAAAAACCTCAAAGCTACATAACCCGTAAAGCTACTTGTGTAGGCGTATGTTCCATAAGTGGATTGTGTGGTGGTTAGAGCTATGTTACTTACGGTATAAAGCGTGTTAAAAGTAGGACCATCCTGCAATAGTCGTAACGTAATATTTCGGGGTGCGTCTGCATTTGCTTTAAAGGAAATTAAATAGTTCCTGTCTTTCACTAAAAACACCCTTGTACTAAGTTGTACATTGTCTATACCGGTGGAGGTGCCTAGATTAGTTACTACGACTTTGCCTACATTAGTAGGAGAACCAGGAAAGGTTACTGACGACACAGTTGCAACTCCGCCAAGCCTATAAGCAAAACTCCAGAATGCAGTATTAAAATCAAAATGAGGATTGCTCAACATATTTGTGCCGGCAGGTGGCAACACAGGGGTAACGGTTAAGATTTGCACCACAGCTTGTGCCGGATTTGTAGTGGCATCTCCAGCTTGCGAAGCCGTAATATTTACAGTACCAACATTTGTTGCATGAAGCTTGATTTGCCCGGCCACTATTGTAGCAAGATTGGTATTGGAACTAGTGTATGTAATCGCCAATCCTGCGCTTGAAGTGGCACCTGGATTAAAGTCTGCGCTGCCGGCAACTTTGATTGGCAACGGCGGAAAGGTAATTGTTTGTAAGGCCTTGTTGCCATCGTAACCATAACCAGTAATTGGAAAAGCAAAAACAGGTTGGTCTATATCATTATTTGCAATAGAAATACTTCCCGCATAATTAGCAGCCGTAGATCCTGGTGATAGGGTAACAGCAAAAGTTACCGAGCCACTTGCCATTACTGTAGCAGGTGCATCAGTAGTAAGTGTAAAACCTGTTCCGGTTGTATTGCTCACTATTATTCTTGGCGTACCGGTGAGGTTCAGTGGTAAATCTCCAATATTATTGATGGTAAAAGTTACCGTTTTTGGCGCAGTAGACGATACATCACCGAAGTTAAACGCAGTAGCATTAAACATTTCTGTGGCAGCTTGTTTTACTTCAATCTTTGGTCGTGAAATAACAACTGGATGCTCATAAGCACCCATATCTGTGCGAAAGCCTACAGGCCTTGCTACTCCAAGAATGTCTGTGGGGCTAAACTGACCACTTATATTGCTGCCATTGTTTATTGCAGGACTGGTGTTTTGCAATCTAAAATTAGCAGTTGCGGTAGTACCCGGTGCTACAAATTGTGGGTTGGCTATTCTATCGTGCGGACCTCTTTTAAAAGAAGGCCCATTAAAGTAAACGTTGTAATTATATATAGTGTTAAGATCGTTTCCATTACAATTGCCACCGGTACGGGCAAACATAATGTTGTTATAAATCTTTACATCGGAGCATTGGTTGGCATCTATTTCCGGATAGCCCACTACGGTACCATTATTATACGCAGTATTATTAATAATGTCTACTTGTGTACACTTATAAGCATGTACACCGCCGCCGCCGTTATTATAACTCAAATTATTCTCTACCAAATAGCGGCCTACATACGGAAGTGTAGTTGTACCATTTCCAGTATTCACATCCAGAATGATTCCATTACCATCGCTCAGTGCATTAATTCTTTCCCAGGGTATAAGGGTTTTGTTATTGTGCGTTACATTGTTGCGAATAAAAATTTTGTAAGTTGTCACCAAATCAATGCTTCGTGGGTCAAGAATACTTATACCGCTTCCGGCATACATTGAGTACCAGCAGGTATTATACACCAAGTTATTTTCTATTGTCACATAATCGCAGTTGAATCCTCCAATACCACCGCCTGTATCGTATATCTTGCAATTGCTTACAATAACATGATGTGGTGCCGCACCTGCATTACTTCCAATGGAGATGGAACCACAGTTATACATAGATATCTTATTCCAGTCCCTGATGTTGTTTTCATAATCCTGCCAAGTTTGGTATGCATCGGCATAATTTAGTAACTGGTTCGTGCCCTCTATCTCAATGCCGGTAAAAACAATGTACGAAGCATCAATAGCTACTGCCCGCCAAATTTGAAAAGGCTTATTAATCTCTAACTGTAATTTAGGTGTATGGCCCGGAAAAGGTTTGTAGGTAATGTAAGCCCCCGGCGCACCCGATCGGTTAATGGTAACTATGCTCTGCTGAAAGTTGGAAACAGGGTTATACGTGCCGTTCATGATGAACACCGTATCGCCGGGGTTTGTAAGGTCGGCCGCTTTTTTAATAGTGGCAAATGCCTGAGTAGGAGAAGTTCCGGTATTACTGTTGTTGCCGATAAGGACAGAAACATAATAATCAGTAGCATAAACCTTTGTTGTAAACAAAATGAATAGTAATAAAAAAATGGGGGTAGCGATTTTTTTCATACAAGCAATTTTTATCGTTTAAAAATTAAATAAGTTTCTGTAATAGGATTAGTTGACTTATTATCTGAAGACTATCATTCAACAATGTTGAATAGTAATTCTATTAGGTAAATATAACTTAATTATTATTGTTTATGAAATAAAAAATATATTTATTTTATCTTTTTTTTTTTAGTAATTGAGGCGTTATTATCATTTGATGTTAGGATATGACGAAAAAAAAAATAAAAAGAATAACTGAAGAGGCGCATCAATTATTATTTTATATTGTGCAATCCTAATTCAATAAAAATGAATTAGTTTAGACTGTTTTGCCATCGTCTTGTTATGCAGAGCCAACTACTTTATTGTACGATTTACAATTGTGAAAGGAAAATTAAAAATCAGATCGAAAGGTGCAAACAGGAATTAAGAAGTAAAGCATCGGTGTTTTTTTTAAAAATATGTATTGTCATAATGTATAAAATAAGGTCTTCAAAATTGCAAATAGAAAAAGTTAATAAAATAATTAAGTTGTAATAACATGGTAAAAAATTTGGAACCATATTATGAAGACAGTAACGAAATGCTTAACTGGTATGTGAACTTGCCCGGCAGACGAAGTTTTTTAAAGAACTCGATTTATTGTGCAACAGGTACATTACTTATGGGTTCTAACCTGTTATCGTTTGGCTGTAAAACTTCAATGCCTTTCACGAATAAAGATTTGCCGCGGCATATCCTGCTCCGTTCTGGCTGGCAGGTAGAAAATATTGGTGATATCGCCCACACACCTGCTATGTTGGCGCTCATTGAAAAATATATTCCAAATACAAAAGTTACTTTCTGGCCTTTTTATGATTATCTGCCCGATAATGAAGTAGCGATGTTGAACAAACGGTTTCCTGCACTGCAGATTGTACAAGGCAAATTAGATGTGGAAGGCAAAGCTTCTAACCCGGAATTGGGCGCAGCCATAGCATCGGCCGATTTGTTATTACACAACTCCGGGCCGGCCACTATTGCCTGGGCAGACTTAGCCAATTTTAAAAAAATGACAGGAAAGCCTTTCGGCATTTTTGGTGTAAGCTATGGCTTGTACGGAACACCAGAAACTGCAACATTGAGCGATGCCGCATTTGTATATTTCAGGGATTCTGTTTCGCTCCAAAAAGCTAAAGAAGCTGGGGTAGCAGCAGTTACGGGCTTATCGCCAGATGCGGCATTTGCTATTGATGTATTAGATGATACAAAAGCAGCGAAGTTTTTAAAAGAGAATGGCCTTGCCGATAAAAAATTTCTTTGTTGCATACCCAAACACAGAAGTACACCTGTGTGGTTGCATACGCATAAAAATCGCCCGTTTGATGCTGCAAAAAATGCCCGCAACGAAGCTATGAAAGAACACGACCACCAGCCCATGCGGGAAGCCATAATTCAAATTGCACGCACAACGGAATTAAAAATTCTTATTTGCCATGAAGATGAAACACAAATGCCAATAGGTAAAGAATGGATTTTAGATAAACTTCCACAAGATGTTAAGCCAAAAGTGGTGTGGCTCAACAGACCCTGGCTTACCGATGAAGCGGTGAGCATTTATAAACGTTCCGCTGGTTTGTTTTCTAACGAAATGCACAGCCCTATTATGTGCATTGCCCACGGTATTCCTGCCATTGTTTGCCGCTGGGAAGAGCAAAGCTCAAAAGGTATTATGTGGAAAGATATTGGCTTAAGCGATTGGCTTTTTGATTTTGATAACGAAGAAGAGATTAAAGGTTTTGTGCCTGCAGTGATGGAAATGGCTAAGAATCCAAAGCTGGCAAATACAAAAGCGGCAGCGGCAAAAAAGCTGGTGGAGGCAAGGCTGGCTAATTCAATGCAACAGGTAGAAGTAAGCAGCAGAAAAAATGAAAAAATAACGTCCTCTAAACTGTAATCTAAATTCAAAAATTTATTTATAGAATAGAGATACAAATAAGTTCAATGAAGAAAATGACTCGATTGTTTTATGCAACAGGTGGTCGTTTTCAACTTTATTAATAACATAAAAAAATCACTATTGTCCGACTAAAATGTTACCATTTTCGCTAAAACTCCTACTGAGTGAGGGTTCTGGCCCCTCTCCTTGCCTGCCCCAATATATATGTTGGGGGAGAGGGGTTGGGGTGAGGTTATGCAGGCGTAACATGGCTTTCAGACATTTAGTCGGACAACAATAAAAAAAAATTTAAAATTTCTTATAAGTATGACACCCAATTGGAATAAATTTTTACGGAACCGAAACCCTTTTATTAAATGGAGAATGGCTATTGTTTGTATGCTGCTACTAAGCTCTGTGATAGTAAAAGCCCAAAGAATAGAATCGCTTTCGCCTGCGCTGACTGCATTGGAGCCTATCAATGTTTTTCCGATGAATGCCGGAGAAGGGTATGTTTTTACCGATAAAAATAAAGACACAAAGCCGAGTGTTTTTAAGGTAGAAAAAACAAGCACTGGTTTCCCTCTAATCAGTACCGAGGTATTCTCTGCATTGCCTAATCACTTTGGTATTAATGCGGCCTGGAAGAATACCTCTCCAATAAAAAAAGGCGATATTTTAGTAGCCCGTTTATCTATCCGTTCTATTTATGCCAAACAGGAATCGGGCGATGCGGTTGTAAACTTTTTTGTGCAGCAGGCCACTCCACCGGGCGAAAGAGTTTTACTGATGGAGCTAAGTGTGGGTCCGGAATGGAAGACGGTAGATATTCCGTTTACTTCAATATACGATATGGAAGTAGGCGAGGCTTCAATGGGTTTTACGTACGGAGCATTGGCGCAGAAGGTAGAAATAACTAATATGCAGGTGTTGAATTTTGGGCGCAAAGCTACAGTGTCGCAAATGCCCGCCACCCGCCTAACCTATAAAGGCAGAGAAGCCGGTGCAGCCTGGCGAAAGGAAGCATTGATCCGCATAGATAAACTTCGCACAGCACCACTCATAATAAGGGTAACAGATGCCAAAGGAAAAGCGGTAAAAGGCGCAACCGTTAAGGCTACTTTAATTGATCCCGAATTTATTTTTGGCACAGCGCTGAGTGCACATGTAGTGATGGAAGAAAGTACCAATGGCGCAATGTACAGACGTCTCGTCCCTGAACTTTTTAATGCGGTTACCATCGATAATAATTTGAAATGGCCCGATTGGCGTAATCTTAAAAAAAGAGAAGTTACAAAAACAGCCATGGACTGGATAGCAAAAAATAACCTTCGTTTACGTGGTCATAATCTTGTGTGGCCTGGCCGCAAATTCACGCCCAACGAATTTAAAACTCAGCCGGATTTTGGCCCGTCCTTCTCCGATTCTATTACTGCTCACATAGAAGATATAGCAACTTATACGAAAGGAAAAGTTTATGGCTGGGATGTGATCAATGAAATGCTGCACGAGAAAGATTATTTTAATGTAATGCCCCGTACACAGGCAGTGGAGTGGTTTAAGCAAGCCAAACGTATAGATCCTGCAGCACAACTTTTTATTAACGAATACAGTATGCTGAACAACATTCGCAGTCCGCAAAATATTCAGGGTTACCTTGATGTGATTAAGGAACTGCGAACAGCGGGAGCACCTATAGATGCCATTGGTGTACAGGGTCATGTTGGTCGCCAGCCACGTAACCCCGCACAGGTGCTCACAGATCTGGATATGTTTATAGCAACGGGCCTTCCGGTACAGATTACTGAGTTTGATATTAACTCACCCGACGAACAATTACAGGCCGATTATACCATGGACTTTTTAATAGCCTGTTATAGTCATCCGGCTGTGACGGGTTTTACCATGTGGGGTTTTTGGGAAGCTGCGCATTGGAAACCCGATGCAGCGATGTATAAAAAAGACTGGACACCAAAACCCAATGCTGCTGTGTGGCGGGAGTGGGTAACAAAAAAATGGAAAACAAATGTTACAGCATTATCAAATAAGAAAGGACTGGTAAACACCCGTGGGCATTTTGGTAAATATGAAGTTACCGTTACAAAAAATGGGGTGGTAACAAAAGGTATGTATCAGCTACATAAGAACAATACATTATTTACTGTAATGTTATAACCAACAAACTTCAGATAAGCTGTATTGTACAATTGATTCTATCTCCCAATAATGCTTTTGTACAAATAAGAAAATTGAAGCAGTTTTTTAATGCCGATGAATGAGGTTAGCTGTAGGTATGTACTAGTGTATTAAATGAAACTTTCAGCAAAACGTTTGGCAGGTTTATATATTAAAATAAGACTGCAGTTTGGAGCCTTCAAAAGTTACTCACCTGCTTTTCAATTACAGGATTTGTTAACATGGTTAAGCTTTTTATCAAGACTTAACACTGCAGACAGATGGCCATTTTTTTTGCTTTGTTCCTTTCTTAGAATGCTCGTCTGTTAAAATATGCCAAAACTTTCGAAGACATTTGTCATTTTAGACAAGTGCATAAAAAAATATTTGGTAAATAATGAAATAAGTTATATTTTGAATATTCAATTATATTGAATATAAATTCAATTATAAGAAATAAATGCTTGAGGAATTAGAAATATTATAATTTTAATTCTAAAATAAAACGATGCTTTATATGATGTTATTCAATCGTATTTTCCACTTTTTTAAAGCTGGAGAAACATGCTGTTGCAAATCTTTTTACTGTCTCGTTTCTCTTATCGTTCATCAAAATGAATAAGCATGCTTAATGATTCATATTAACTTCTACATACTGTACAATACAATAATTTTTAATTATTTAAAAAAAACAAATGAAACAGAAATTTACTTCAATTGCCTTACTGTTCACAATTTATTGCCATGCGCAAAATTTTACAGCAGGAAATTTAGTTGTTAGCAGAGTAGGTGATGGAGCCGCTGCACTAAGTGCTAGCACAGCCCCTGTAACGTTATTAGAGTTCGATAAAATAACTTCTGGTCAGACTTCCGCAGTTAAAACGGTAAGCGTGGGAAGTACAATGCCTGGTAACAGGTTAACCCTCGGGGGCAACGTTTCTCAAGAAGGGCAATTAAATCTTTCTGCCAACAACCTTTACCTTTCTCTTTTAGGTTATGATGTGCCTACTGCTGAAGTGAATACCAATACAGGTATCTCTTCAATAGCTATAACAACAGGTGGCACAGGTTACTCTTTTTCCTCTGTCATTACTATTAGCGGTGGCGGCGGCACAGGTGCAACAGCTGTTGTTAACAGCCATACAGGAGGTGTTATAACAGGTATTCGGATTACTAATTCAGGATCTGGCTACACAAGTATTCCAACCGTTTCCATAACTCTTGGTACCGGGTTTACTGCCGGCACTATTAACCGAGTACCGTACTGGCAGGGCATGACTAGCAAAAAACAAATTATCCGGCTAGATAATACAGGAGCTATAGACTTTACTACAAATTTTTCTAATGTATATAATGCAGCAGGTCCAGCCAAAAATGCGGTAACAGTAGATGGATCTAAGTACTGGATTAATACTGCAAGGGTTGAATTTTTAAACTTTGGCCAAACGACGCCTCCCACTCAAATTCTTAATACGGCAAGCCCACGAAGCATTGCAATCTTTAACAATCAAATGTTTTATTTGTTAGGCTTTGTGAATGCTGGCCTAAATATTACTACGCCAGCCTTGCCCGAAGTTTTAGCAGGAACTGCCATCACTCCGGCGCCTATAAACCTCACTACATTACTGTCCCCAATAGGTTTTGTCCTTTTCGATTTGAGCACTTCAATAAGTTACAACAGCACCGGGTTTGACCTCTTGTACATTGCGGATGCCAATGGAGGTCTGGAAAAATACTATTTTGACGGCACTAACTGGCTACCATTAAATAGTAAAAATGCACCTGCAGTATCCCCATTAAATAATCATATTTTTCCCGGAGCGTCTGTTTCTGCCATTACAGGCGAGCTTAATTCATCAGGTCAGCCTGTTATTTATGCTGTAGGCGGCAACGGAACCGCATCTAACAATAGTTTATACGCTATAACAGACGCCAGCGGCAGAACGGGCACCATGGCTTTAGGTACTAATACTACATCAGTCACTTTAGCTACTGCCGGTGCCAACTATTCCTTTAAGGGCATTTCTTTTACGCCAGGTTCTAATCCAATAGTATTACCCGTAAAACTTGTCGCTTTTAGTGCATCTTTAATAAACAGCAAAACTGCTTTGCGCTGGCAAACAGCCGTTGAGATAGATGCCAAAGAAATTGTAGTAGAAAGAAGCAAAGATGGCAGTACTTTTAACGCCATCGGTACTGTTCCGGCAAAAAACGCAAATAGACTAACTGATTATGCATTTGAAGATGCTCTACCGGTAAATGGTATTAATTTCTATCGTTTAAAATTTATAGACCAGGATGGTAGATTTGAATACAGTAGAATGGTATCCATCAATTTAAACTATAAGAACTTGGCCCAACTAAGTATTTTTCCAAACCCGGTTGTGAGTATTCTTAACATTACGCATGAAAAAGCAAGCTCTAGCGCTACAATAAAAGTTGTGAATGTTGCCGGTCAAACAATTACTCAATTTAAAGTAGCAGAAAAGGCCGTACAAACAAGTTTTGATTTGGGGGAATTGAGAACAGGGCAGTATTTCATCATATATGTGAACAATGGACGATCAACTTCAACAGCATTTATAAAATAACTTATTTCACGGTGTGAAGGGTAGTAAGATAGGAATGTGGTAAATAATCTAATAAAATTTTAAGAGCAAACGTATTATTTAGGGGAAAATGCAGGTTGCAGCAAGTAAAATAATGGAGTTGGTTATCGCAGCTTTAGTAGTTTTTCCTGAATAATCTTCCATTTTATACCCGACGATAGCATGAATGTGAAACAAGTATTTTTCAGACAAAGAATATTAAAAGAAGTAATCGATTTTGGGTTGCGTTGGTAAAAACCGTAATTAGAAGGGGTTTATTTTATTCTGACAAATTTAGTATTCTTCAATAATGAGCCGACAAAGTGCAACAGTCTTTTAAAAAGCAAATACAATGAGACAAACAATTGTAGTAATATTTTCACTCTGTTTTTTTGTTCAGTTTTTATTTGCAAAGTCCACTAAAAAGCCTGTTCATTATGTAGACAATTTTATTGGCGTAAGGGATGCCAAGAGTAGCCGTATTTTAGGACCTCAATTGCCCAATGCGTATATTAATCCAAGTCCGTTTACAGCCCCAAAAATTAATAAATATGTTATGGAATGTTATGTGATAGCTAATGATATCTGCGGGTTTTGGCAATCGGCTCACTGGAAACCTGATGCAGCAATGTTTAGAAAAGATTAGACGGAAAAAACAAATGCTGCTGTTTGGCGGGAGTTGGTTACAAAAAAATGGAAAACAAATGTTACGGCATTATCAAATAGAAAAGGAATGGTAAATACCCGTGGGCATTTAGGTAAATATGAAATTAGCGTTACAAAAAATGGGGTTACTAAAAAAGTTATTCATCAACTTTCAAAAACTGAGAATGAAGTAATTATCAAATTATGAGTTTTGATTTATAAGATATCATACCCTTTTTGTTTTAATAAAATTCAACAGGTTTGTTTCAAAAGTTGATCTGTTTCAAAATAATTAATGAAAAAATTAACTATGAAAAAGTTTAAAATATTGTTATTGGTAAGTGCATGTTGTAGCAATAATTTATTTGCTCAGCAATGGCATGTTGCTGTTAATGGCAATGATGCTTTTGATGGAAAAACAATTAAAAGCGCATTTAGAACATTACAAAAAGCAGCCGCTGTAGTGCAACCCGGCGAGACTGTATTTATTGGCGGCGGCACTTATACAAATGATGATAAAGCAGATGGCAGTGCTGTTTTAAATATCACCACAAATGGTACAGCAAAAGCGCCCATAACCTGGAAGGCCGAACCAAACGAGCAACCCATCATAACGCCCAAAGGTTGGGCTGGAATTCAAATTACCGGTTCCTATCATA
>Ga0136636_10002330_pt1 | contig 11297 bp, 9 predicted proteins | sample AntDrymUQ8522106_2_FD_104653 | JGI IMG/M metagenome (GOLD analysis project Ga0136636, IMG submission 104653) | Polar desert sand microbial communities from Dry Valleys, Antarctica - metaG UQ852 (21.06) | ecosystem: Environmental > Terrestrial > Soil > Desert | place: Antarctica: Dry Valley... | reverse complement strand
GGCTCCCACATGAAGGCGTTGCCCTCCTGGTGGGTGTAGCCGGGCACGGCCCAGGGGTTGGTAACACCGATCGGGGAGGTGTTCGTCCAGGCCAGGTTCAGGGTCTGGTTGCGCGGAACTTCCTTCAGAGGGCCGGCCGAGATCGGCCCGGGCGTGGCCGTGGCAGCGGCGGCGGCCGGGGCTGCGGTGGCCGCATCAGCAGCAGGGGCCGTCGTGGCAGCGGGGGCGGCGGGGGCCGTGGTGGCATCGGCAGCCGGGGGCGGGGTGGCAGGGGCACCGCCGCAGGCTGCGAGCAGCACTACGAACGCGAGGAGGGCGGTGAGGAATTTGAACTTAGACACAGCGCATGTCTCCTTCGACAAGGGCGGCTTCCCGCAAACAGCGTGGTGCGGGGGTACCAGATTCGGCCAAAGCGTGACCGATTTGCGCGACAACGCGCGGACAGTGATCCGATGAGTGCCTGCTGCTGCACCTCCCTGCTAACCGTGCTGGTTGCCTTTTCGTCGCCTGGGTGCTACAATTCTAGAGCACCTTCACCGCTGTGTCAACTCTGTTCTGACGAAGAAGTCATTAGATCTCCCAAGCCGTGCCGCACGCCGCCCATTGCCGTGCGCCGATGCTGGAATGCTGCCCATGAAGCAACCGTCACGCCTCCCTTCGCGCCTTCGCGCCTTCGCGTTCGCGCCCTTCGCCCTATTTCGCGCCCTTCGTGCTCCAAATGTTCGCGCCCTTCGTGCTCCAAACATCCTGCTCCTGCTCCTGCTCGCCGCCTGCGCGCAGACGCCCGCTGCGACGCCGCTCTCCACCGCAACAGCGCCCCCTGCCGTGCAGCCGACACCCGCCGCGCCGCCGCCCCCCCCCGCAGCCCAGCCGCGCCAGCCCATCGCGGGCGGCCCCACCCTGCTGCGCGATGACACCACCCTGCGCCGGGTTGGCCCCACCAGCGGGGGCAGCATCCGCCTAGCCCAAAACCCCGTGGACGGCAAGCTCTACGTGCTGAGCCCCGGCACCGGCCTGAGCAGCATCGACCTCGCCACCGGCGCGCTTACGCCCGCCCTCTCTGTGGAGCAGATGGTCGGCGATGCCTCGCCCACCGGCATGGCCTTCGGCCCCGATGGCCTGCTCTACGTGGTGGCCAACAAGGCCAGCGGCGCCCGCAACAAGGGCCTGCTGCGGCGCGGCCCGCCCAGTGGCGACGGGGGTGGCTGGAGTACGGTGGCCGAGACAGCGCCCTACCCGATCAGTGGCACGCAGTTCGACCATCTCTTCAATGGCGTGGTGGTAAGCCCCGACGGCGCCTGGGTCTTCCTTAACAGCGGCTCGCGCAGCGACCACGGCGAGGTGCAGGCCAACGACGGTAGCTTCCCGAATGCCCGCGAGGGCCCGCTCACCTCGCGCGTCTTTCGCCTCCCCGCCAATGCCACCGACATTCGGCTGGAGGACGACGAGGCCAAAAATGCCGCCTATGTGTATGCCCGTGGCGTGCGCAACGCCTACGACCTGGCCTTCGCGCCCAATGGCGACCTGTTTGGGGTGGATAACGGCCCCGACGCGGATTTCCCCGACGAGCTGAACTGGCTGCGCGAGGGCCTGCACTACGGCTTCCCCTGGCGCTTCGGCACCGACGATAACCCGCAGCGCACCCCTGGCTACGACCCGAGCCAGGATAAGCGCCTCAGCCAGGATTTTGTGGCCGTGCAGATGGGCCTCTACCGCGACGACCCTGGCTTCCCCGCGCCGCCTATGGCCTTCACCGACCCGGTGGCGAATAGCGGGCCGGCCGCCGCAGTCTCACGCGCCGCCGACGGCGCCGAGCAGAATGCGGCCACCACAGGCGAGCCCCTGCACACCTTCACGCCGCATCGCTCGCCGCTTGGGCTGCTCTTTGTGGCCGACAACGCCATGCCCGCCGACTTGCGCGGCCAGGAGCGCAGCCCCAGCGCCTTTGTGCTGAGTTGGGGCGCCGCCGGTGGCGATCTTAGCGACCAGGGCCAGGATCTGCTGCACCTGGCGCTCGTCAAGGGCGACGACGCCTACAGCGTCGTTACCACCCAGGTGGCGCGCGACTTCAAGCGCCCGATCGATGGCGTGCTGATCGGCAACAAGCTTTACGTGCTCGAGTTCGATGGCGAGAGTGTGCTCTGGGAGCTTAGCTTCGGGTAGGCTTCCACCGGCGCGACCGGGCAGAAGCAGAGCCGATAGCCGATAGCCGATAGCCGATAGCCGATAGCCGATAGCTCAGGATAAGCGACCGATGGTCCACAATCAAGCCCTTGACCAGGCTCTGGCGCATCCACAGCGGGTCTTTCAGACGGTCTCCGACGATCTGATCCAGCGCATCCGCACCGGCGAGTGGCTGCCCGACGAGCGGCTGCCCAGCATCGCGCAGCTGGCCCGCAACCTGGGCGCCAGCACGGGCTCGGTGCGCGAGGCGCTGCGCTCCCTGGAGTCTGCGGGCATGGTGCGGATCGAGCACGGGCGCGGGGTGTTTGTCTCCGGCGAGCGCGTGAGCCCCCAGCTCGCAAACCATTTTCAGGACGATGGGCGCGGCCTGTTCGTGGCCCTCGCCGAGGCCCGCCGCCTGCTGGAGCCAGAGCTGGCGGCGCTTGCGGCCGAGCGCGGCACCCCCGAGGAGCTGAACGAGATCGAGCGGCTGGCCTTCGCCACCGAGCAGGAGGCCCGCGAGGGTCACACCTTTGTGGAGGCCGACATCCTGCTGCACCGCCAGATCGCGCGGGCGGCCCATAACCCCGTCCTGCAAAATGTGATCGAGGGCTTCGGCGAGCTGCTGCTCCAGAGCCGCCGCCACGTGGCGATGGAGCCCGGCCTCACCCGACGCACGGTGCGCTACCATCTGCTGCTCGCCGAGGCGATCTGCGACCGCAACGCCGGCCAGGCTCGCCTGCTGATGCTCGCCCACATGAACGATATGGTCGAGAGCGTGCTCGCCATCCAGGCCCGCACCGTCGCCGCACGCTAACGGAGAGACGTATGCAGATCGCAGTAACGGGCGGCAGCGGCGACCTTGGCCGCGCCCTCGTGCCCTTCCTGATCGAGCAGGGCCACACGGTCGTGAGCATCGACCGGGCGCTGCCGCCCGCCGTGCCGCCAGCGCTCCAGGGCGTGCGCCACATCGTCGCCGATATGGCCGACTTTGGGCAGGTCGTGGGCAGCCTGCGCGAGTGCGAGGCCGTCGTGCATCTCGCCGCGCACCGCTCGCCGCACAACGCCCCCGACACGCTCGTCTATGTGCAGAATACCGCCGCCAGCTACCACGTGCTCAGCGCCGCCGCCGCGCTCGGCATCAACCGGCTCTGCCTGGCCTCGTCGGTCAATGCCATTGGCGGCGCCTTCAGCCGCACGCCCCGCTACGACTACTTCCCCGTAGACGAGCTGCATCCCAGCTACAGCGAGGACTCGTACTCGCTCTCGAAGTGGGTGCTAGAGCAGCAGGCCGACGCCTTCGCGCGCCGCTTTGCACAGCTGAGGATCGCTAGCCTGCGCTTCCACTGGCTGATGGAGCACGAGCAGCGCGCCGCCGAGCTCTCGCGGGAGCATGTAGCCGTCGCCACGCGCCACCTCTGGGCCTACACCAACACCAAGGCGGCCTGCCGGGCATGTCTCGCCGCCATCACCGCCGACTTCAGCGGCCACGAGGTGTTCTACATCGTCGCGCCGCGCACTGTGGTCGCCGAGCCGTCGCTGGAGCTGGCCCGCCAGCACTACCCCGCCACATCTATTCGCGGCGAGCTCCATGGCCACACGGGGTTCTTCTCGTGCGCAAAGGCGGAGCGGCTGCTGGGGTGGCAGCACGAGGAAGAGTAATAATCCGCAGATTACGCAGATTACGCAGATTTCCAGCTAGTCTCCGTACCACCCAAGCGTCCTTCCCACCTTCAGAAGCCCTATCTGCGTAATCTGCGTAATCTGCGGACAGTGTAGCGAGAATCATGAAAATCACCGACATCAAACCGATCCCCGTCTGGGTGGGCAGCCGCAATCAGCTGGTCGTAAAGATCGAGACCGACGAGGGCATCTACGGCCTGGGCGAGTCCGGCCTGAGCGGGCGCGAGCTGGCCGTGGTTGGCGCCCTGCGCCACTTCCGCGAGTTCCTGATCGGCCAAGATCCCATGCAGCGCGGCCGGATCTGGCAGGAGCTCTACCGCAGCCAGTATTTTGAGGGCGGGCGCGTGCTGCTCGCCGCCCAGAGCGCCATCGACATCGCGCTCTACGATATTGCCGGCAAGGCCCTGGGCGTGCCTGTCTACCAGCTGCTCGGCGGCAAGCAGCGCGACACGATCCCCTGCTTCGCCACGGCCTCGGGCAGCACCGGCGAGGAGTTGCTGGCGAGTGCCAAGCTGCTCTGGGAGCACGGCTGGCGTGTGATCCGCACCGGCACGCTTGGCGGCAGTCGCCCCGGCGACGACCCGCAAATCTTCGAGCCGCGCGAGAGCATCGGCCAGACCGCCCGCTGGCTTACCAAGATCCGCGAGGAACTCGGTGAGGAGCTCACGCTCGGGATCGACTATCACCACCGCCTGAGCCTCGCCGAGACGGCCTCGTTCTGCCAGCGCATGCCCGCCGGCACGCTCGACTTCATCGAGGAGCCCATGCGCGACGAGTCGCCCGAGGCGTACGAGGCGCTGCGCAAAATGACCGGCGTGCCCTTCGCTGTGGGCGAGGAGTTCGCCAGCAAGTGGCAGTTCATGCCCTTCATCGAGCGCCACCTCACCGACTTCGCCCGGCTCGATCTTTGCAACGTTGGCGGCTTTACCGAGGCCATGAAAGTGGCTGGATGGGCGGAGGCGCACTACATCGACCTGATGCCCCACAATCCGCTTGGGCCGATCTGCACTGCGGCTACGATCCAGCTTGCCGCCGCCACCCCCAACTTCGCCTGGCTCGAGGTGCGCGTCACCCAGAGCGAGAACCTCTACTACGGCCAGTCCGGCGTGAACGACGCCGACGCGCTCTTCCCGCTTCAGCCGCGCCTGGTCGGCACCAGCTTCCCCGTCCCCGATGCCCCCGGCCTCGGCGTCGAGCTCGATGAAAGCCTCGCCGAAGGCCAGAGCTGGGAGTTCTGGGAGGCGCCCCACTGGCGCCGCCGCGACGGCTCCGTGACTAATTGGTAGGATTATGTCAAACACGCACTACTTCCTGCTCGCCAGCGGCTACGCCGAGGCCGACCAGCCCGGCCTGCATGGCTTCTATCTGCTCGCCGACAGTGGCGCCCTGGTGCCGAACGGCAGCTGGGCCGGGGTTGCAAACCCAGGGTTCCTGGCGCCGCACCCGCAGGGCGGCGTGTACGCGGCCAGCGAGACCGACGACGGCGCCGTGGTGGCCCTGCGCCTCGGCATGCACCCCGGCGAGGTGCGCGTGCTCGGCCAGCAGCCCAGCGGCGGCAACGCGCCCTGCCACCTGGTCTTTGATCCCACTGGCGCCTGGCTCGCCGTGGCGAACTACAGCTCCGGCACCGCGCGTCTGATCCCGCGCCTGCCCGATGGAAGCCTCGGCGCGCCCGGCCCGATCACGCGCCACAGCGGCCACGGCCCCAACCCGGAGCGCCAGACTGGCCCCCACGCCCACGCCACGATCTTCTCGCCCGACGGGCGCTTCGCGATTGTGGCCGACCTCGGCCTCGACCGGCTGATGGTCTACACGCCCGACACGACAACAGGCGCGCTTCAGGCTCACGGCGAGGGCGTCGCACACCCCGGCGCCGGCCCGCGCCATATGGTCTGGCACCCCGGCGGCCAGCTGCTCTATGTGGCCAACGAGCTCGACGCCACCGTGAGCAGCTTCGCCTTCGACCCGCAGGCGGGCACGCTGGCTGAGCGTGAGCAGCTCACGACGCTGCCGCCTGGGAATCACCACAAGCAGGTGGCCGACATCCAGATCGACGCGGCGGGCGCTCGGCTCTACGTGTCGAACCGCGGCCACAACAGCGTCGCCGTCTTCGCATTGGCCCCCGACGGCGCCCTCAGCCCGCTGGCGATCCGGCCATGCGGCGGCGACTGGCCGCGCAATCTCGCCCTCAGCCCCGATGGGCAGTTCCTCCTGGTGGCCAACCAGCATAGCGGCGAGCTGGCCGTGCTGCCCATTCTCCCCGGCCCCGATGCACTCGGCGAGCCGGTGGCGCGGGCGGCAGTGCCGGGCGCGGCCTGCGTGCGCTTCATGCCAGAGGGGCTCGGGTGGCTCTTATGAGCAGTCCGCGCTTCGAGCTCACTACTTTTGGCGAGACCATGCTGCGCCTCAGCGTGCCTGTGGGCGAACGCATCTGCGACGCCCGCAGCCTGGAGGTAGAGGCGGGCGGGGCCGAGAGCAATGTCTGCGTAGCCCTGGCCCGCCTGGGGCGCCGCACCGCCTGGGCGAGCCGTCTGCCCGACAACGCTCTGGGCGACGCGGTGCTACGCGTGCTGCGCGCCGACGGCGTGAACGTGTCGGCGGTCACGCGGGTGCGTGAGGGCCGGCTGGGCACCTACTTTATCGAGCTGGCCACGCAGCCGCGCGCCTCGCAGGTGATCTACGACCGCGCCGGCTCCGCCGCCACCACCATGACGCCCGCCGATCTGGCCTGGGATCAGCTGCTCGACACGCGCATCCTGCATCTCACCGGGATCACGGCGGCGCTCGGCGCTGGCCCGTACGCCGCCATGGTCGAGGCGTTCCGCCGCGCCCGCGCCGCCGGGGTGCGCCTGAGCTTTGATGTGAACTACCGCGCGAAGCTCTGGGACGCCGCCACCGCTGGCGAGCAGCTGCGCCCCCTGCTGGCCGAGGCCGACGTGCTTTTCTGCAAGGGCGCCGACGCGGCCATGCTCTTTGGCTGCGAGGGCGAGCCGCGCGCGCAGCTGGAGGCGCTGGGCGCGCTCACTCGCGCCCGGACGATCTACTGCACCCTGGGCGAGCAGGGCGCCGCGCTGCTGCACGAGGGGCGCTTCCAGCGCCTGCCCGCATTCCCTGTGCAGATCGTGGACCGCATCGGCAGCGGCGACGCCTTCGCCGCCGGCGCCCTCGACGGCCTGCTCGACGGCGACCCCGAGCTGGGCCTGCAACGGGGCCTCGCCCTGGCCGCCATCGCCCTCTCGCAGCACGGCGACCGCGTGCTCAGCAGCCGCCCCGAGCTGGAGTATGTGATGGCGCGCACCGCAGGCGACGTAGCACGCTAATCTTCCCGTGGGGGCGCCCCTTGTGGGCGCCCACGAAGGGAGCTCCCCATGACACCCTATGATCGCATTCTCGCCACAAAGATCGTGGCGATCATCAGGCTCGACGAGTACAGCAAGGCCGTGGAGGTGGCGCGCGCCCTGGTGGCTGGCGGCATCACCGCCCTTGAGTTTACGCTCACCGGCCAGGGCGCGGTGGAGGCCGTAGGCGCCGTGCGCGCCGCCCTCGGCGATGCGGCGTGCGTCGGCGTTGGCTCGGTGCTACACGTCGAGCAGGCCCGCGCGGCCCTCGACGGCGGCGCGGAGTTCCTTGTCACCCCCGCCGTGCGGCCCGCCGTGATCGCCGCCGGCGTGAACCGGGGCGCTCTGGTGCTCGCCGGAGGCTTTACGCCCACCGAGCTGCTCGCCGCCCACGAGGCCGGCGCAGCCCTGGTGAAGCTCTTCCCCGCCCGTCTCGGCGGCCCCAGTTATCTGAAGGATGTGCTGGCGCCGCTGCCCTTCCTCAAGCTCGTACCAACCGGCGGGGTGGGCGCCGCCAACGCCCGCGACTACCTCGCCGCTGGCGCCGCCGCCCTCGGCATCGGCGGCAACCTCATCCCCGCCGCCGCCGTCGCCGCTGGCGACTTCGCCCAGATCACCGCCACCGCGCGGGCCTGCGTCGAGGCCGTTAGATAATCCGCAGATGACGCAGATGACGCAGATGTTCCTGCCTCCGCTTCGGAAAATGGGCCGGAAATCTGCGTCATCTGCGGATGAGCATTGCCCGGAGATACCATGACCCGCTCAAAGCGCTTCGAGCTGCTCGACCAGCGCGAGATCAACCGCGAGACGTTCGTGGAGCCCTGGCCCGAGGCCGGCCTGATCGTCGCCGATAGCCCCTTCGACCCGCTGCCCTCCCTGCGCGTGGAGCACGGCGTCGTGGTGGAGCTCGACGGCAAGCCCCGCGCCGACTTCGACGCCCTCGATAGCTTCATCGCCGACCACGCGCTCGACCTCGACGCCGCCGCAGAGGCGATGGCCACGCCGCCCCTTGCGCTCGCGCGCATGCTCGCCGACATCAACGTGCCGCGTGAGCGCGTGCGCCGCCTCGCCGGGGGCTGCACGCCCGCCATGCTCTGCGCGATCATGCGCCCCATGAGCGTGCTGGAGCTGATGACGGGCCTCGCCAAGATGCGCGTGCGCCGCGCCCCCGCCAACCAGGCCCACGTCACCAACCGGCGCGAGCACCCCGCCCTGCTCGCCGCCGACGCCGCCGAGGCCGCCCTGCGCGGTTTCGCCGAGGTCGAGACGACCGTGGGCGTCGCACGCTTCGCCCCCTTCAACGCCCTCGCCATCCTTGTGGGCACCCAGAGCGGGCGCGGCGGCGTGCTCACCCAGTGCTCGGTCGAGGAGTCGCTTGGCCTGCGCCTCGCCATGAAGGGCCTCACCACCTACGCCGAGACGCTCTCCGTCTACGGCACCGAGCGCGCCTTTACCGATGGCGACGATACGCCCTGGTCGAAGGCGTTCCTTGGCGCCGCCTACGCCTCGCGCGGCGTCAAGGTGCGCTTCACCTCTGGCACCGGCTCCGAGGCGCTGATGGCCCACGCCGAGCGCTGCTCGATGCTCTACCTGGAGGCGCGCTGCCTCTGCGTCACGCGCGGGGCCGGCAGCCAGGGCGTGCAAAACGGCTCGATCTCGTGCATCGCGCTGCCCGAGGCGCTGCCCGGCGGCGTGCGCGCTGTGCTCGCCGAAAATCTGCTGGCCGCCATGCTCGGCCTCGAGGTCGCCTCCGGCAACGATGCGCTCGCCTCCCACTCGGCTATCCGCAAGTCGGCCAAGCTGATGCTCCAGTTTATCCCTGGCACCGACCTGATCTTCTCTGGCTACAGCGCTGTGCCCAAGCGCGACAATCTCTTTGGCGGCGGCAACTTCGACGCCGAGGACCACGACGACTACAGCGTGCTCCAGCGCGACATGCAGATCGATGGCGGCACGCGCTCGCTAGGCGAGCCAGAGGCCCTCGCCGCCCGCCGCGCGGCCGCCCGCGCGATCCAGGCCGTCTACGCCGAGCTTGGCTTCCCCCCGATCTCCGACGACGAGGTTGAGGCCGCCACGGTGGCCCACGCCAGCGAGGATATGCCCGCGCGCGATGTGGTGGCCGACCTCGCCGCCGCCGACGCCTTCCTCGCGGGCGAGCAGACCATCCTGGCCGTGGTTGTGGCCCTGCGCAGGCGCGGCTTCCCCGAGGTCGCCGCGAACCTGCTGGAGCTTGGGCGGCAGCGCGTGGCCGGCGACTACCTCCAGCCCGCCGCGATCTTCGACCGCGACTTCCGCGTGCGCAGCGGCATCAACGACCCCAACGACTACGCCGGCCCCGGCACCGGCTACCGGCCCGAGGGTGAGCGCTGGGCGGAGCTCCAGCACATCCGCCAGGAGCGCTCCCCGCGCGACTTTATCGCCGACCGCATCGGCACGCCTTCCCAAAAGCTCGCCGAGCTTGGCCCTGCGCGCCCCGGCACCCAGACCGAGGTGATCCTCGCTGTCGGCCCCGCGTTCGGCCGCGAGCTCACGCGCACCATCGGCGGGCTGGAGCATGAGGATGTGCTGGCCGCTATCCTCACTGGCGTGGCGGAAGAGGGCCTGACGGCGCGCGTGGTGCGCGTGTCACACAGCTCCGACTGCGCCGAGATTGGCCACGCGGGGGCGCAGCTCAGTGGCTCCGGGATCGCCATCGGGCTCCAGTCACGCGGCACAACGATCATCCACAAGCGTGGGCTGGCCCGGCTCAACAACCTGGAGCTCTTCCCCCAGTCGCCCAGCCTCACCCTCGATATCTACCGCATGATCGGGGGCAACGCGGCCCGCTACGCCAAAGGCGAGCGCACCACGCCCGTGCCGGTGCAGGTAGATAACTGGGCACGCCTGCGCCTGATCGTCAAGACGGCCCTGCTCCATCGCCACGAGACCGAGCAGGTGCGCGACGTGCCGCCCGCCGAGCTGGCCTTCGACTGGGAACCGGATGTATAGCTAGCTATCCGCAGATTACGCAGATTGCGAGCTCACACCCTCATCTGCGTAATCTGCGTAATCTGCGGACAAAAAATGAGCGACCAATACCCACTCCGCGAGCACGCCGCCGCCTCCCTCCACGCCGCCAGCGGCCGCCCGCTCTCCGAGCTCACCGAGGCCGCCCTCGACGCGGGCGAGCTCCAGATCGCCGACACCCAGATCAGCGCGGCCACCCTGCGCGCCCAGGCCGATGTGGCGCGCCACGCGGGCTACGCCCAGCTGGCCGAGAACCTTGAGCGCGCCGCCGAGCTTACCGCTGTGCCAAACGCAGAGGTGCTGCGCATGTACGATCAGCTGCGCCCCGGCCGCGCCACCCACCCCGAGCTGCTCGCCCTGGCCGCCGAGCTAGAGGCCACCTACGCCGCCCATATCTGCGCCGCCTTCGTGCGCGAGGCCGCCGCCGTCTACCTGCGGCGCGGCCTGCTCAGACGCGCCTGATCCGCCGCATGGTGCTCGTGAAGTCCTCCAGCTCCACCTGGAGACCGGCGCGCATCCAGGCCCGAGCGCGGCGCGATGATAACACGCTGAATTGACGGTGGACGATAGTTGACGCTGGACGGTTGACGGTGTCCAGTGCCACGCTCCTACCGTCTACCGTCTAAAACCGGCTACGAAGCTTCAGGCAGCCCCCCGTAGAGCCTGCGCCGCAGCAGCTCGCGGTCGGCGGCGACAAGCGGGGCGACGCCATCGGCGCGCAGGGCCTCGCCGAGCTCCGGCCCCAGGCTCAGTGAGCGCTCGAAGAGGGCGAAGAGGCGCTCGGCGTCGTCGTCGGCGGCCACGCGGTTGATCACCAGCTTACCGCAGCCGGCGCAGCGGTGGATCAGCATCAGCTCGCCGTCGCGCTCGCGCGCATACTTGTTGCGCGAGCGCTTCGTGGTCAGCCCGATCGGCTCCATCGGGGCGCGGCAGGTGGCCATGCGGTCGCCGGGGGTGCGCCAGTCCATGTGGCGCGACGAGAGGCAGACCGGGCAGTGGTTGCGGCTCTGCACCCCCGAGGCGTCGGGCGCGCAGCTTACGGGCAGCCCGCAGTGAACGCAGGTGAAGCTCTGCTCGCCCCCTGGCGGCAGGTTGCGGCGGGGCGAG
>Ga0136636_10002329_pt1 | contig 11298 bp, 13 predicted proteins | sample AntDrymUQ8522106_2_FD_104653 | JGI IMG/M metagenome (GOLD analysis project Ga0136636, IMG submission 104653) | Polar desert sand microbial communities from Dry Valleys, Antarctica - metaG UQ852 (21.06) | ecosystem: Environmental > Terrestrial > Soil > Desert | place: Antarctica: Dry Valley... | reverse complement strand
CCTTAAGCCCTACCACTGTCAGCGCTATCTGTGAGTTCTGGTTAAGCCAACATGCCGGTTACTGGCTCATTCAATTGAAATGACTAAATTGCCTCTATGAAGTTTTCCTCCGTAATTTTCTGGGATGTTGACTACGATCAAATTGACTTTCAGAAGAATAGTCGTTTTGTAATTGGTCGTGTGGTGCGCTATGGCACAGCAGCAGATTGGATAAATTTGAAATCGTTGTACGGTCTTGAGTTAATAAAATCTGATATGTTGAATGAACGCGATCTCGATGCACGTTCGCTTAGCTTCCTAAGCTGCGTTTTAGATACACCACAAAATCAGTTCAGATGCTACAGCACCAGGCAGTTGCACCCCGTACACTCCGGCTTTTAGAAACCATTTGTGCTATTCCCGAGTTATCGGGGTTTAATCTGGCAGGAGGTACGGCATTAGCTTTGCGAATTGGTCATCGTATTTCTGTTGATCTGGATTTTTTTGGTGATAAAAATTTTTCCACTGAAGAAATACTTGATCTGATGGCTGGCGAAAAACCAATCTCTATTATCTCCCAACATAAAAATATACTCATTCTCAATGTTCAAAATGTGAAGGTCGATTTTGTGAGCTATCAATACCCCTTGATCGCGAAACCAATAGTAGAGGGTGTTATTCGTATGCTGGCTACTTCCGATATTGCTGCCATGAAGTTGGCTGCCATTGCAGGACGCGGTCGCAAACGTGATTTTTACAATCTCTATTTTATGCTGAAGGAATTTTCAATGAAACAAATGATTGACTTTTACAACCAGAAATTTCATGATGGATCTGAAATGATGGTAGCCAGAAGCCTTACTTTTTTTGACGATGCCGATACCGATGAAATTCCACGAATGTTTGCCCCCACCGTCTCCTGGGAGGAAATAAAAATGACAACGCTGAAGGAAGTAAAAAATTTGTATTGATTTTTTATTTGCAGTTACCTTCACCCAACTCATTTTACTAAGCCTATTGAATAGAAATCTTGAATCCCTAAGTCCTGCCATTACCAGAACTATCTGTGCGTTTTGGTTAAGCCGACATGCAATGCTCCAAATCTCTTAAATGTTGATTCATTTAACAATGTCGGTATTATAATAGTTGGTGATAACGGTGATTTTCTAGATACTGATAGTAGTTATCAGTTTCCATCAAATGGTACAAATGGTGGTACTAATGCATTCGGTGGTGAGTGGTTAAACTTTTGTATTCATTTTCCACAGCAAGGATTTGTTAATAGAGGGGGAAGCGATAGAAAAACAAATAGTCACTGGACAAGTCAACCTCATAGTTTTCATTTTATTAATAATAACACACCATAATTTCTTATAATGTCCGCTATTTTAACCTGACAAAGTGCATAGTTATGATTTTCTTTCGTTGCTTGAAATTTATTGGAGAGTTTGATAAAAATTGGTAAAGCTGCATCATAGGCAGGTGCTTTATGATATTCTAATGCTAATCGAAGCGAGTCTGTACTATATGCCCTATTACAAGTTAAGATAATTGTGCTGATGAGAATCCACAGTTTTATAGAATCGCTCACAGTGGATTTGTATTTGATAGACAAGGTTTGAATTAGGTTGATTCTTAAAACTACAATTCAATTTGCTTTTTATAGCTTCATTAGGTAGGATTTACCTCCACCATTCTTTTTGAATTACTTTCAGCATTTCAGCATGGATATTTCCGCCAGCACATAATTCTTTTCCAAACAAGTAATTATCGCGACCCGAAAAATCAGTTACTACACCGCCTGCTTGTTGAACCAGAAAGGCTCCGCCAGCAACGTCCCAAGGTGAGAGGTTATATTCAAAAAAGCCTTCAAGCTTGCCACTGGCAACGTAAGCAAGATCCATTGCTGCGCTTCCTAGCCTTCGAATGCCATGGGTTTTTTCAAGAAACGTTTTTATGATTTCGAGGTAATTTTCTTTTTTATCGGAGTGGTGATAATAAGGAAATCCAGTGGCTAGTAAACTTTCTTCCATCTTAGTAATTGGCGAGATTCTGATTTCTTTTTGATTGCAATAAGCAGGTTGATTTTCAATTGCATGGTAGCAAGTGTGGTTACTAACATCATACACAATGCCTAAAACTGTTTTGTCACTTCGCTGCAACCCTATGCTAATCGCATAAATGGGTAAGCCATGCAGGTAATTAGTGGTGCCATCAAGGGGATCAATTATCCATCGATAGTCATTAGTTCCTTTAGTTTCGGTTCCTTCCTCGGCTAAAAATCCAGAGCCCGGTAATAATTTGCTTAGCCGGTCAACCAATCTTTTTTCAGACTCTTTGTCTACATAGGAAACCAGGTTGCTGAAACTTTCCTTCTGTTCGATCTTAGAAATATCAAAATTTTCGCTTTCCTTGTTCATAAACTCGCTCACCTCTTCGCACAGCGCAGTCACATCTTTTTCTAGCAAGGCTAAGTTCATTTTTTCTTGGTTTGATTCTTAACGAAGGACAACAGAATAATTAACACCGAAACCCAGGCTGCGGTTCGCGCAACCAATTCGCCCCCGGATTTTACTTGTAATATATTCGATTCACTTGAGAACGAAATCATTTGATCACGATTTACACCTGAGGGATCCATTTGGTAGGAAAGGCCAATCGGTATGGCGATTAGTAATATGGCTAATATGAAAAGGTAAACGTTAAATGTTCCTTTATGGAAGAACGAAAGATAGAAAACAAGATTGACACCCAATATCCAAAGTGATGTACCAAGGTAGCCAGTGTGATATGTCCAATTGGTCCAACCGGGCACAAGGCTTTGTGAATCGGCAAGAAACAGTGTTTGTTCCCGCCATGGCAGATTTAAGAAAATGAATTCAAGGCCTAGCCAAAAGAAGATGACGGTAAATTTGCCAAGCCTGGAACCAAGATTTTGATAGGCGAATGAATACCCAACGAATGTGAGCGTAAACGCAATGGCTTGTATTAATACGAAAATGATTGAACGAAAATCAAAAAAACTTGCCGCGAATAATGAGGTGCTGAGTGCGAGGAGTATAAGCTCAAATCTATTCCAAGGGTTTTTAGCATCTCTGGCGTAATCCACTATTGCGAATAGGGGAGCAAAGCCAACAAAAATTAAAACGGGAAATGGCTTCATTAACCAACCCGCAGATAGCAGCACAACGGAGAGTGCAAACAAACTCCAGGGGCTCCAGATTGATTTATTCTTCTTTGCCATTGATTACAATAACAATCTCACCCTTCACGTCTTTCTTTTTAAAATGCTCTAACACGTCAGCAACAGACCCAGTCTTTGTTTCTTCATGAAACTTTGTAAGCTCGCGCGAAACAGAAACCAATCGATCAGGACCAAAATATTCAATGAGCTGTTCTAATGTTTTAATCAGGCGATGGGGTGATTCATAGAGAACGATGGTACGATCTTCTTCTGCTAATTTTTTAAGCGCAGTTTGCCTTCCTTTTTTATGTGGAAGGAATCCTTCAAACACAAATCTATCTGTTGGGAAACCAGATTTAACCAGCGCAGGAATTAAGGCGGTAGCACCGGGCAAGCAATCAACTTTCAAGTCTGCTTTCAGTGCTTCGCGCACCAATAAAAAACCCGGATCAGAAATACCGGGCGTACCGGCATCACTGATTAAGGCCATTACCTCACCTTGTTGCATGCGGGTGATTAATCCAGCCAATGTTTTGTGTTCATTAAAAATATGAAAGCTCTGCAGTGGCTTTGAGATTTCGTAATGCTTAAGTAAAAATCCAGAAGTGCGGGTGTCTTCGGCTAATATCGTATCAACAGATTTCAATACATCCAATGCCCGTAACGTGATATCAGCAAGATTGCCGATAGGAGTTGGTACAAGATATAATGAGGTTGTTTCAGTAGACACAGTTATGCTATCGTTAAGTTAGGTCCATTTTGACAAATTCTTGTTTGAGTTAACGGTTGACAAAAATAAAATTGACAATACTATAAATTTAGAAAATGACTCGTCAGATGTTTAAATTTTGGCAATTGCATACTTGTCAATTGTCAATTACTTTGTTTGAAACACCACTTAATGATTAACATTACGCTAATTGATCAATAGCTTTTGCCAGTTTTCGATCTTTGTCAGTAACTACATCGCCAGCATCGTGAGTAGAAAGTTCGAAGCTCACCGTGTTATAAACATTTGTCCAGAAAGGATGATGATCAGCTTTTTCTGCAATGAGTGCCACTTTAGTCATAAAGCCAAACGCTTCGGTAAAGTCTTTAAACTTGAAAGTTTTTTTAAGTTTGTTGTTTTCTTCTGTCCACATAACGAATCCTTTTAGTGTCGGATAAAGTTAGAAGAAAAGGAGAACCTAACGTAGGATTTTTTGAATAACGCGTTAAAGAGCAAGAATCCCCTCAATCTTGGCAGCGGCCTCGTAGATTTTAATCACGGCTTCACTGGAAGGGAGCATAGCCTCGGTTGTTACGCTGGTATATTTCCCGTTTTTTGAAGGCCTTTCGCTTGTGGTGTGATTCGGAAATAAAGCTTTTACCTCGCTCTCTTTGCCTGTAGGCACAATAAACTTAAAGGTATAAAGTGCGGGCCATGCGTAAAATTCATCTAGTTGAACCCGGAATTTTTCAAACCACTGTTGATCCATATCTATAAAAATAAAAAAGCGGGGCTGATTAAACAGTCCGCACAAAGCGAAGCGTAATGCCGGACTTGATCCGGCATCTGTCCGTGTGCGGTGTAAAAGCAGATCGCGGCTCAAGGCCGCGATGACAGAAAGACTTTTTAATAAGCCCAGCTTATAAAGTAGTATCAATAATTATTAGAAAAACTTATAGCGCTCATCTTCAATTTTAGCGCCTGCTTTCAAGGCTTCTGAAATACCATAAGCTGATTTTCCATTTAAACCCTGAAGTAGTTGGCTTCTGAACATGCCGTAATCACCAACGGCCGGTGCAAGTGTTTTGTTTTGAAGCTCAGTGACTAACACGCCATTCTCGCCAGCAAAGGGTTGTGAACGGTTTCCATTCTCTAATGAAAATATTTTTCCTACCGCAATTGGATCAAGGCCAACACCAGGCAATGTATTTGAATTTAATTTTAAATCACTGGACGAACTTACAACCACATCAGTACCATAAACAGCTGCCATTTCTTCCAACGTTCCTTTTTGCGCGCTTAATTTTTCAATGATTTGCTTTCCTTTTGCCTCGTTGCGCACTGCAGGTGTAATTTCTTCTTTCATCTCTTCGAAAGACTGGAATCCAGCTTCTGTTTCACCGGTCATGATAGCAACAACATAGTCGTCATCCAAATCAAACACCTCCGATGCTTTGTCAACTTTCGCTTCGCGGAAAAGCCAGGTTACCATACTGCGAGCATCACCAAGATTATTGATTCTACGATCAGCTGTTTTTAAGTCATTTGCCTCCATAACAACAAGACCTTCTTTCTTCGCTCTTTCTTTAAAATCATCCAAATCGGAAATATCGGCTGCGAAATTCTGTGATTTCAGGAAAGCATCATTTTGTGTTTCATCACTTGGTGCAATTTCTAATTCAATGGTGGCAACGGAGTAAGAAGTATAGTCCACTAAACTGGTGACATCGATAATGTGATAACCAAACTGAGTTTCAACAACATCATTTAGTGGGCCTGGTTTGTTTGCGGCAAAAACAGCTTGCTCAAAAGGCCTCACCATTTGACCTGATGAAAAAGACCCAAGATCGCCACCACGGGTTGCTGTGCCATCGGTTCCGAACTCACTCGCTTTCGCTGCAAAGCTGGCACCGCCTTTAATATCATTTAAGATTTTTCTTGCTTTCTCTTTCGCTATTTTTTTAGAAGCGTCAGACTCATCATCCCACTTAATAAGGATATGGCTTGCTTGGGCGTTGCCAACGGTATCTTTTCCAAAAGCAACAACCTTAACTACTTTATACGATCCGCCATCTAAAAATGGACCGATCACAGTGCCGATGGCCAATTCATTTTTCTTATCAGCCAGAAGCGCAGGCAACGTTGCTGTTGTGTATTTGGTGAACGCTTCTGCGCCTTCGGTATTGGTCGCTGCGAATATTGAATCTTCAGTAACGGTTTTAAAGTCAGTTGCAATTTTTTCTAACTCCTGACGGATTTGAGCTGAGTCACTTACCGATGCTTGAATTGGAAATGAAACATAACTTAGGCTACGTGTTTGTTCGGCTTTATATTTTTCTTTATTACGATTGTAATAATCTTTCAGATTGCTATCCGTAACCTTAACGGCCGAATCACTAACAACAAAGTAGGGAACATATAAATACTTAACTTCAGCTACATCGTTTTGTGTGTGGTAATCACGTTCAGCTTCTGCTTCGGTAACGTAATTAGTTTTTATCAGCAGGTTTTCATACTTGATGCGCTCACGGCCTAATCCTAAATCAGATTGAAAAGTAGTCCAGCGATATTTTGCTTCATTATAGCCAGCCAGCATTTGCGGATTACCGATAGGAGCAGGTGTATTGAATTGATTAATGTATTGCATCAACCTGCCGCGATCAAAATTTCCGGCTGAGTCTAAAAACGAAGACTTAACGTTTTCGTCAATGTTTTTGCCTTGAATCATGTCCCATACCTCATCCGTTGTCACTTGCACCCCTACTTTTTCAAATTGTGGCTTAATCGCTTTTTTTGTAATCAAAAGATCCCATGCCTGCTGTTGTAACAGTGGTCTTTCGCGATCACCTGGCTGGCGGCCGAAATTGAGAATGTAATTGTTTTCGCGTTCTTGAATGGCTGCCTGATATTCTTCAAGGGTTACGGTACTGCCACCAATTTCGCCTACCGTATTTGAGTTTCCGATTATCGACTGCGGGCCATTACCAAAAAGATCATTTAACACAAAGGCAGCTATGGCTATAGCCACAAAGCCAACTACCCACTTGGTCATCTTGTTCCTCAACGTTCCTATCAATGCCATAAGAGAAAATTAAAATGTTTCGAACTTGTTTTATCCTGTTTAAGGGCCGTTTCGTAAGAAATTGAGCCAGCTATATTTAAAGAATCGCAAATCTAACCCGATATATCAATTCGACAAAGGAGAGTTTTAATAATACTTCAATTAATGACCCATGACTATCAGCTACTTAGGCCACGAAATCCAACAGCGGAGGCTATTTTTTTTTTCGATAGGTATATACGAAAAAAAGCATAACCGCCATCATAACCAGCCAGTAGGCTTGTCCGATGCCCACCGTTATGATTTCATAAATAGCGATGATTACAAAAAAGGCAGCCACCGAAAGGATTAAAATATCGATTAGTTTCATCTGTTAACGCTTAATCTTCTACAACAAATTCGCCTTCCGGGTTTTTAATCTGGTAGTTTGACAAATCCTGATCAGCCTCTAAACCGGTTCCGTAGATTATTTCGCTTTGTAATTTGATGGTTACAAACTTATCGGTAAAAATCTTTTTTGTATCTCGCTGCCAAAATAGTTCTTCGGTATTCAATTGTTCTTTCTTTTCTATATTAATTACTTCAACTGCTCCCCGACCGCGCCATTTGTTTTCTTCTTTAAAGAAGAAGGCACTGTTTGCCCTAAGAGTGGAAGTCTTTTTTCCAAACTCATCGAAAAATTCGATGTAAATACCTTCCGGAAATTCCTGATCGCCATTTTGAAACTCAAAGATTTTTTTTGCCTGCAACATTACTTTTACAACTTCCTTTTCGGTGTAGTACATCGTAACATCTTCCGCTTCGCTTAACGGTCCCTCGTAAATTACAGGTTTGGATGCTTCTTGCTGATGGCACCCGCAAAGCACTAAAAATCCAAGAAGTAAAACCCTAGAAATGAAATGAACAGTTTTAAAAATTGATGGCGTTACAAGTTTCATAAAAAAGAAGGCTAGCCTTGCAGCCAGCCTTCAGTGAAGATTTAAATATCTATTATTCTTTTCCGCGGGTGCGAAGCACCACTGTTTCAGCAACCCAGCATGAAATTGAATGTGATTCACCTTCTTTCCAGTTTAACTCGAACAATTCGGTTACTGAAGGAAACTGTGCTTTAGCAGAAGCCATCTTTTGTCCGTCACCAGCTTTCGCATACATATCATAGGCAGCCAGGTACACTAATCTGTCTTCTGCTAAGCTTACACCTTTACTGCAATCCTTACCTGAACCCATGTACAAGTCTCCGATTTTTTCAAAACCAGCTTTACCTGCTTTGCGGTATGCTTCGCGGGCAGCAGCTTTGCTTCCTTTCTGTGAAAGAAGGTCGCCAACCAGGATGCTGGAGCTTTCTTTTTGCTCAGGTGTTGTTGCTAAAGTTGTAGCCTCGATTGCCAACGTTTCTGCTTTTTCCATACTTCCGTTCTTTGCATAAATCTTAGCCATGTTAATAGCCAATCCGTAGTCTGGACTGTCTTTGTGAATAACTTCTGCTACCTCCAACCAAAGCGGGTCGTCAATACAACCCCCTGCGGTCATGAATTGAAACATCTTTTTAGATAATCCAAGGTCACTCGGATTTTTTCTGAAGTTCGGCTGCATTTTTGTTTTTACAAAATCACAGTCTACCGATACGATTCTTGGCAAAATCTCATCGATGGAAGCTTTTGTTTTCTTAAGTCTGTCCACATCAGCTTGTTTGTTTTCAGCTTGTGCTTTTTTGATTTTAGCATCAATTACTTCACTAAGTTTATCGTAGCGTTGCAACACTTGGTCATCTGTAAGATTCTTTAGCAAAGCATCGTTTAGTTGAATAACCTGCATGTAAGTCAATAGGTTATTATCCAACACGTTGTTGCCGCTGATTTCATAAACTTTGTCATATAAGGCTAATACCTCGGCAGTTTTGGCTTTGTTTTGAGCATTATACGTTGCTGCATAAATAGCCTTGCGATTCAAAACGTTTTCCATATCGCCACAATTGGCAATGCGCATATCGTATAGCATCATTAAAGAGTCAACCAGCACCTGTTTTTTTATAGGATCTTTTTCAGCCGTGGCTAAATTGTTATAGATATCAGTACCATTAATATAAAGTGCGGTACCAAATTTAGGTGCATTAGTGAGTAGCCATTGAAATCCTTTAACAGCACCTCTATAGTTTTTTTGCTTTAATGCATCAGTGTAGATAGCATTTGACTCTTCCGCCTTTGCTCTATCATCAGGATAGATTGGCGTCTTACACTGAGAAAAGCCTGTAACCGAGGCGAGGATTATCAACATCAATACAAGCAGCGATGATTTCATGTTCATGTTCATTTTCATTATTCTGTTAATTTTATTCAAATCTTCTTCTAATAAACCATTGATCGTTAAAAGTCACACCAAAATAAACCTTAAAATAGTCTTCTTCAATGGTATTGTCTTGTAGATTTCCTCTTTTTCCAACCTTAACGGCAAAATCAAGACTTGATCTGTTTACGGGTAGTGAGAAACCAAAATTAATGCCAAAATCCTTAACCGGCATTCCATTAATTAAATAAGGGTATTTATCGTAGCTAACGCCTGTTCGGTAAGTCATGCGTTTTAGGTAGCTGCCAAGAGATGTTGGGTCGGGTGTTAACTCCGCACCCACAGAAAGCCGCCAACCCGCAACGGCCTGCCGCGAAAACCCTCTATCATCGCGAAATTGAGAATAATCGAGATAAGTGTAGTCTACGCCCGTCATCCATTTTGCTCCTCGGCCAAATGAAATCCCTGCCCCAAGAGCCTGAGGCAACGTTATTGACCCAGGCTGATTGTTTATAACGGTTGTAGAATCGAGAATACCATTGGCAGATCTGCGCTCTACCTTAGCGGTATATTGCGTGTTAAGTTTTGCCTTTAGATCATAGACCAATCCAACATTTAAAAAATAATTCTTTCTAAATACCGAATCTTTGTGGTACGAAAGTCCACCTGTGAAATTAAAATCTTTCACAAAGGTGCGCTCATTCACCGTTGGAAAATAAATAGGTTGAGCCCCGGTAGTGAGGGAGTTTGTGTATTCATTAATAATGGAACCAAACAGATAGGTAGCTTTCAACCCAATAGAGAAGTCGTCATTAAGCACTACTCCGTGCGACCAAAAAAGTTGATTGATACCACCACTGCCTTTTTCGGTAACGTTAACGCTATCCGCGCTCCCTATAATTTCATCGGTATAATTAAGTTTATAGTTGACAGATGAATAGGGAGATAGTCCAAAAGAGGAGGACCACTTGTTGCGCATGATTGGAAACCCCATAATGAGGTAGTTCAAGTTTCCGTTAAAATTTTTCTCTGAATTCCCATTCCCTTTTACAGTTCTTCTTTCGCCAATGAAGCCGGCCTCAAACACTGTAAACCGATTGAATACAAGGAGAGCAGGATTTTGATTGTTGAGATAGTAATATTGGGGATTGCTTATTCCAAGCCCCGCCATACCTTGATTATGGGCAAGCGCGTTGCCATAATAATCGCCAATTCCTGCATACGAAAATGGGGACTTGGCTACTTGGCTGAAGGCATCTGAAAAACACAGCACAAGAATGCCAGTCAGGTAGGGAAAAATCTTCTTATAATTCAACATGATAGAGCAAAATCCTGTTTAATCCGTTAAAAACGAGATCAGGGGCTACAAATATGGGGTGTTTGAGCCTGTTTTCAAAAAACGAATGATCTCCACCACATAAAATCACTCGAATGTCGGGATATGAAAATTTGTATCGATCTATAATTCCATTTACCTCAGCAATTACTCCATTTAGCACACCACTCTGCATGCAGGTTTCGGTGCTATCACCTATCAGGTTTGCTTCGGGAATAGATTTCACTAACGGGAGTTTTGATGTAAACGTATGCATCGCTTCAAATCTCATGGCAATGCCCGGGGAGATTCCACCACCCCGGTAATTTTCATCCCGATCCAAAAATTCATAATTGATGCAGGTGCCCGCATCGATTACCAAACAATCTTGTTTTGGAAATTGATGCTGTGCGCCACAGGCAGCTGCAATTCGATCGACACCTAAGGTTTGAGGAGTTGAATAAGCCAGTTTAATTGGAAGTTGTAGGTCAGCAGTTAATATTATTTTTTTTCCTGAACAAGTTGACCAACTAAGAATTTCTATTGCATTGTAGTTGACAGAACTCACCAAAATGTTTTCAAAGAAATTTTCTGTCAGGAATTTTTTTAATTCCTGGGGTTGGGTAAAGAATTCTTTTTGGATTAATAAATCTCCGACAAAAATTCCAACTTTAAAACGCGTATTGCCTGAGTCTATAACCAGATTCATAAATCAATTAAAATCAAAAATAAGCAAAGAAGATTCATACTGATTTTAAAATACCTTT
>Ga0136636_10002327_pt1 | contig 11310 bp, 11 predicted proteins | sample AntDrymUQ8522106_2_FD_104653 | JGI IMG/M metagenome (GOLD analysis project Ga0136636, IMG submission 104653) | Polar desert sand microbial communities from Dry Valleys, Antarctica - metaG UQ852 (21.06) | ecosystem: Environmental > Terrestrial > Soil > Desert | place: Antarctica: Dry Valley... | reverse complement strand
CTTCTTCTTGAAGTTAGCTTCAAGCGCAGCGCGGTCGCGGATGTCCGGACGTGAGGCGTACTTGAGCTCTTCGAGCTTGGTGATGAGGGCGGTTTCTATTTCGGACTCGCGGGTCATTAGAAGGAGTTCATCAACTTTAGCATAGGGCATAGCGGGCGGTGCTCGAAGTTGTACCAGCTGTTTAGCCCTTCCGTCTTGCTCAATTTGTCTGCTACACCCTTGGCATAGCTGCTTGTGTTGCCAGCGGTGGGCAAGATAGGCACACTGCAAGATCAGCTACATCGCCTATCCGCGACCGGTGCTTCCGGCATGCTACAGCAGGCACCAACTACACTGCCTCAACAATTTCCCAATGGTATCGGGCACGTATCATCCGAGCTATAACCTTCCCGTCCTTGATGAATAGCCGACGTTCCCGGCTGTTCAAATGTGAGACACCTTGTCCTGAAAGAGGCTGGTCCGGGTCAATGCCCGCTTCACGCAGCAACTGATGCAACTTCGCGTTGGCATCTTCAATTTCTTTGACTATTGGCTGGATAGGTCTCATGGTGCCGTGCTTCTTAGGCCGAAGATCATCGTTCCAAGCCGGTCACCATAGCCGTGTCGCCGTATAACACGAACAGTGCCGGGTTGAATACCTGCTTGTCCAGTGTGCTGCACACCCCAGCCAGTGCGCCATTCGTAATGGTCGGTGTAGCATTGTTCAGGTTTCCTACCTAAATGTTCTTTCTGCATCATCGACCATGGCCTCCAAGTAATCAAGATAACGGAGACAGCTATCAACTACTGTAAGGCTATTGAACTCTAAAGGTGCGTCCATGAAGTATGACCTTACCTCAACATTCTCCCACCATGGCTTATCTGTACTCATCTGCACATCTCGTTCTTCCCTTCGTCCATTAGGTGTGGTTACTATGGCATACCTGCGATTCTTAATGAGGTCCATCTGCACGCTCTGTATCAAGGAGCCATCGGCCGTGACAGCATCTATTGCTCCCGGTGCCGGATCCCACACGGTCACAACGGTTAGATAGGACATATCGAAATCCGCAGCTTCATGTACGATCGCATTACGCTTATTCTTGAAGAAGGAAAAGAGCGAGTTGCTCTTCATCTCTTCCTGATACGGGCCATACCACGCATGGAACCTTGGCTCCTCTTTACCCATGTTCTGTAGGGCAAAGGTCACTGACCTACCTAGCGTAATGATAGACTTAGCCGCAAGGGTAAAGGCTGTTTCATCCCGTTTCTCGAACAGATGCAGCGCATACCTACACTCGCTCAATGTTTTCTTTGCTCGCCCGAGGGCTTGCTGGACTTTATCCATTTGGGTTTTAGATCAACGGTGTTGGCGCCATGCGAATCTTGTACCAAAATCTGCAAACTTCCCAAGGGCCTCTTTAAGCCCTCGCCAGTCTTCGCTTCAAGACACTGCATTCACCAACCCGCCACCTACTCCGTAGGCCCCGCATCCACCCCCATTTCCAGCTGGTTTTGCACTTCAGCGGGCAGGGCGTACAGTAGATCCAAACCGGTGCTGGCCTCTAAGGCATTCACGTTGATGCGGTAGCTGGCCCAAGGCATGGGCGCTAGCGGCATGCGTGTTGGGTGTATCTACGGCGACAATGCGAGTATCGGGCGTTACGCGTTCCAGGTCGTTGTCGCCTTGGGATACCAGTCTGCCGCTGTCCGGAGCCGCCTTGCTCTTAGGCTTGGCGGCATCGAAGCCGTACTGTTGCTCCAGCACCTTGTAGGGCACCTCGCGTTGGTGGTTGATCACCTTGTCTTTTCCGATATAGTGGATGGAGGGCATGTGGTGCGAAGATGGGGAGGAACAGGTGCATCTGGGATCGAAGGATCACCTGTTGATAAAGATCCGGACATTGCTGAAACCATTTTGAGCCTTGTGCGGTAAAGGCATCTAGATCCGACAACAATGGCACACACGAAAAGAACAACATCACTACCCGGCCAACTCTCCTTTGCCCTCGAAATGTTCAGTGCAGTACCGCGCGAACAAGAAGGGGGTGGAGCTAGCGCATTAGCCGCCGAACCCATACAGGCCATACTCCCTAGCAACCCCAATAGCTTTGGATATGCGCTGCATATTCTGCAAGATCCCACGATCTTCAAGCGCGCACTGGTGTGGAGGTTCGTCAAATGGCCTTTTAGCGGTGGCGTGTGCTATGTGTGCAAGCTGCTGTTTGACTCATTCCTTTAGCTAAACCAAGCCAGGGCCAGCGCTTCGGTAAACCTAAAACCACGCAGGCTCTGGTCTTGCCGAACGTACATACCGCCACATCGCGTTCGTAACACGTGGCGCGGGAGAAAGTAACAAGGCAGCAAGAGAAGGCGGGTTGTCCATGATCTTGCGGGTCCGCGCGTCAGGGCACGCAGTGTGTTACCCTGCGACCGTCACTGCGGCCTTGCGCCGCAGTCCCGTTACCTCCTCTACTGCGCACGAGCACCTTGTTGTGCAGCAAAAGGGATCAGGGCGAATAGGAGGCGTTGTCCATGATCTTGTAGGACTGCGGGTCGCATCCGCAGCGTCGTGCTCACGACCGGGAATGCCGGTCGTACCCGCAGTGGAGTACCCACCGCGCCGCTTGGCCGCCGGGCAACAACCCGAAAGGGGACTTTACCGATCCGTACAACGTCAATGATGGTAGCGTGCAGACCATACTCGCGGCCGATGCTCCGCTCTACCTCAGTACCGGACCAACCGTCTGTTGATCACCTGACCATCGGCACGGACCACACGCACGAGGTATGTGCCGGATTCGTCCGGTGCTGCGATGCTGCGGATGTTCCCGGAATAACGTGCTAGCAATTTGCCAGCAGCACCGAGCATCTCGATGCTGCGAAGTGGTTCGGAGGTCTGCACGCGGAAGACTTCATCGGTGCATGGATTCGGGAAGAGGCTGAAGTCCGATCCTGCCGCTTGATCCTCCACACTGGTGGCACCACAGAGGTTCACCACTTTATGGATGTTCAACTCCACCACTTGACCACCGCCAAGGTTGAAGGATAGCAAGATCCAACCGATGTTGTTGCCGACGCGATAGGCCACATACATGCTGTCCAAGGTCGCAGGGCCGATGATCGCAGTGAACCCACCGAAGTCACCAAGCTCGTGCAAGGCCTCCACGCGCCAATCGAACGCGCCTGTGCAAGCAAGGGGTTGTCCGACACCATAGTACTGTGGACGCCAATTGTTAACGGCGGCGTCGGTGCATAGCTCCGTGGATGTGTCAACCACGCGCAGGAGCGCATCGTTCGGAGCATCGGCCGCAGGTTCCCCACGCATCAGGATGGCCCAGAGATCAACAGCATCATCACAGTTGATGTCGATGCCTGCCGAGTCGGTCGTGAACGGGTTGTTCAGGATCAGGTTGATGTTCGGTTCGTAGACCGAAGCGCCGGGCGGCACATCGCCAGCGTTGATCTGGGCGGTTGCATGGCTGGTTGCCAAGAACACAGCGGCGGTAAAGAGTAAGGGTGCTCTCATGTCGATCCAGTTATTGGTGTCGTCGAATTCATTGTTTGCTAAAGAAGACGAGGCGTAGCGTGGGAACGCTGCCTGAACAGAATGCAGGGTGAACGAACAAGGTGACGGCGGCATGGTCGAACGAAATGAAGAACATTGCGTACACCTAAAAAGCCCCACTCCGCAAAGTGGCACTGAAGTACCGCAGCATGGGGCTGAACGAAATGAAGCTGACGGAGAAGGACTACCGCAAGTACATTCTGGAGGAGTACACCTTCCTGGAGCGGCCTGCCATCGTGTTCCCCGGGTCGCACCCGGGGCAGGCTGATCAAGTGTGCATCGGCAGCGCACCGAAAACGGTGAAGGCGATGATGGAGGCTTGTGTTTGAGCTTTGGCGGGGGAACGAGGTGTTAGCGAACTGGGCAACGCGTTGTTCTCTTATGGACCGGAATTCGTGCGGCGCCTGTGGTGCGTCGTTTACCATGCGCTGCATAGCCATGCAAGGTCTACCACCTGGCCACGAACCAAGCGGGCGATAGGTATCACGTGAAGGTCAGTGCCGGATCAACCGCGTGTTGATCACCTGACCATCAACTCGAACGGTGCGCACGCTGCTTATACAATTTCGCAACAGAAGGGCGTCCAAAGATGCGCCGCTATTTCCCCCGCTAGCGGGATAAAAAATTCGCAGGCTGATACGAAGAGGGCGCTACCTGCACCGGACAGCGGACGGAGCGACCTCGTCGGAGAAGGCATGCGGAAAAGCGCCTCGTCCCGACTCAACGTCGAGCAAGTAGAATGGACGGTTTTCTTTTGCGAATTGGTACAAGGTCCTTTTCAACGACCCCTTCTTTCGATCGTTCTACCTTCCCGGTATGAATGGGACGAACACATGATCGGCGATCTGCCTTTTTGGATCAGCGCACTGTTCCTGGCGACGGCCTTCGCAACCATCATTGGTGTTGTGATCGCTGCTGGATCCCGTGCCTTCTTTGTCGCGATCTTGATCTGGTTCGCTGTGCAAGCCGCGCTCGGTTATTTCGGTTTCTATCATGAAACGTCACACATGCCTCCTCGCCTCCTGCTGTTCGGTGCGCTCCCCTGCATGGTGTGCATCGCTGGTTGCTTCTTTACGCGGCGGGGCCGTCGCTTTGTGGACAGCGTGGATCTGCGCGCGCTCACCTGGCTGCACACCATCCGCATACCAGTGGAGATCACGCTGTGGTGTTTGGTGCAGCACCAATTGCTCAACGAGAGCATGAGCATCGGCGGCACCAACTTCGATATCCTATCCGGCCTTAGCGCACCCGTTGTGGCCTATCTCGCCTTCCGCACAAGCAAGGTGAACAGGCCGCTGCTATTGGTGTGGAACATCGCCAGCTTGCTCTTGCTGCTCAATGTCGTGGTCACGGCAGCGCTCGGCATTCCATCTCCCATCCAACTGCACGCCTTCGACCAGCCGAACATTGCTGTGCTCTACTTCCCGTTCAACCTACTGCCAGCCATGGTGGTGCCCTTGGTGCTGTTCGCGCACCTGGTCGCGTTGCGGAAGTTGTGGGGAATGGAGCGAAGGTGATCGTTGGCGTCTTTATTCGATCACCAACCGGAGCGTTCGCGTATAGCGCGCGTTAGTCACTTGCACGCCGTAGAGTCCCGCTGGAAGTCTATCCGTGCGCAATGTGATGCGTTCCATGTTGCTGCGTTCCCAGTACACCTCGCGCCCCTGCAGATCAATGATGCACACCGCGCCGAGAGGCTGGTCACTTTGGATGGTGACTTGCGAGTGTGCCGGATTCGGATAGCATACAGGATCATATCCCGGCTCGTTCGGGTGTTCGATGCCGACCACTTCAGCCGCCAACCTTGCGACACGATTCCTAGGTATGCCATCAATATCCGTGAAGTTTCCGGCGATGAGTATGCCGCCGTCAGGTTGGAGACCCATGGCATGTATGCCTCCACTCGAGATCATGGAGCCATAGAAATCCGGATCTCTCGTTCCGGTCGGCAACAACCTAACGATCGGCCTGCTTGCAAGACCGTCAAAGAACCCGAATGTACCCGCGACGAGAACGCGGCCCTCAGCATCTAAAGCGACCGAGGTAACCCCCTGTGTCGACCCCGATCCCACCGCATTACTGAATGCCACATCCGCTGCACCGGATGGTTCAAGCCGCGCAACATAGTGCCTTTCAACACCATTCAGCGTGGTGAACATGCCCCCGATCACGATCTTCCCGTCGGCCTGAAGTGCCAATCCTCTTACATCACCATTCGTGCCTGTTCCTGGATCAAAGCCCTCATCCACCGATCCGTCCGGGTGGAGACGAACCACATTTCTTCTTCCCGTTCCATTCCAATTTAGAAACGACCCAGTAACCACGATCCGTCCGTCCGAGTGGGTCGCGATCTGTTTGACCCACCAGTGGTCCGACCCCGTCCCGACGTTGAAGGTTGTGTCAACTTGCCCATCCGGATGAAGCCTCAGCAATCCGACACCTGAAGTGCCGCCGTAAGCGGATAACGTGCCGCCGACAAGGATGCGCCCATCTTGCAGTACATTGATGCAATATGCCTCGCCTGTGATCCCAGGCATGAACTCTGGATCCAGCAGGCCGTTAGGCCCAAGGCGTGCCAAGGCTTTCCGCTCAACACCTTGAACGCGTGTGAAACCGCCCCCTACGTAGTATCGTCCATCGGGCAGGATCGACAATGCTCGCACCACCCCGTTGAACCCAAGTCCAGTCCCCTCCTCATCATCCAATGTGCCATCAGGATGCAGAACTGCCAATCCACGCCGAACAATTCCATTGTATCGCGTGAATTCTCCGCCTATGTAGATCCGTCCGTCAGCGGCCACTGCAACAGCCCCGACATATCCGTTCGCCCCTGTGCCCGGATCGAACGTAAGGTCGATCTCGGCATTGGGGAGCAGCGCTTCCGCATACCTGCACTGCTCGCCCATCCAGCAATTCACAGCGCCTCCGACCACGATCCTGCCACCTGCACGATAAAGTATATCATAGATCGTTCCGCAGGTCCCGCTTCCGGTGCCAACTACATATCGAAGCGAGCCATCGCTGTTTAGAACGACCATTCGATCACACGCTGAGCCTTGATAGCTGGTAAACCCATTGGCGATGAGCAAAGAGCCATCAGCACCAGTTCGTAGCAATTCAGGCGGCCAGTTCGGACCTGTTCCGGGGTCGAACCCAAGGTCCAAAACGCCGGCCGGTAACAACTTTGCCAACCGAGTGCGTGGTATATCTGCGTAGTAGGTGAAGCTGCCGGAAATGAACAACGACCCATCCGCGCCAGAACCCAAAGCGGTAACTTCCGCATTAGGGCCGCCTGCAGCCGAAAAGGTCGTGTCTACTGTGCCATCAATGGCAATTCGCGCCACTCGTTTTATCACATGACCCTGAACCGACGTGGATCCGCCACCAAGGATAAGGCTCCCATCGCTCTGATAAGTCGCACACCGCACTAGGCCGTTCACACTCGAAGCAATGTCGAAGGCGGACAACGAGCCATCCGGTGCGAAACAAGCGATGCCATTCCGATCGGAGTCACCTACCATATTGAAGAAGCCCCGCACCAGTAACGACCCATTCGGTGAGGGGTGGATCTGGGTTACCGTCCCGTTGGGGTATGACGCCGGCAGGAACGCCGGATCAAGTTGTCCATCTTCGGTCAACTTCGCCAAGTAACCGATCGGCCCTGTGCTCCCGCCTATGAAATAACCTCCTTGCGGAGATGACTGGATATCCAACACTACACCAGCAATGGCGTCATCCAACCAATAGGCCTGGTCAAGCACACCATCATTGCTCACGCTGAAAATTCTTCCCGTCCATTGGCCGTTGTACTGACCGCCGCTGTGGAATATCAGATACCCGTCGTCCTGTGTTTCCAGGATCCTGCTCACCGTACCATTCGGTCCTTGGCCATTGCCATAGAGACCATCATCAACCGGATTGAATGCCGGATCGATCACCCCTTCTTGTGCAACAGCGGACCCTTCTTGCATGAGGATCAACAGCCCCAACACTTTTAGGGGGTTGAAGCTGTTCTTTATCATAATTCCCCAAACATATCCCAAGCAATAGAGCAATCTCTCTCTTCCCAGGTACCGGTATCCTTCACTTGCCGATCGGCCGCGACCAGAGGAAAATAAGTTGTCCGGTACTCCGCACCCGTATTTTTACCCCGTCATGTTAAAACAAGGCCTTTTCCAAAAGCTCCAACAAAAGCTTTCGCCCCAGCAGATCCAATTGATGAAATTGCTGCAGGTGCCCACCGTGGAGCTGGAGCAGCGCATCAAGCAAGAGATCGAGGAGAACCCCGCTCTGGAAGAAGGCGAGGACCACGCCGAAGAGGACGAACCCACGGAGGAGCAAGCCATTTCCGATAGCCAGGAAAGCGAAGGCACGGAGGAGAACGAGCGCGACGATTTCGACATGAGCGACTACTTCCAGGATGATGACACCCCGGACTATAAGCTGAGCGTGAACAACAGTGGGCCCGATGACGAGGAGCGCGAAATTCCCCTGGCCGGTGGCACCACCTTCCAAGAAGCCATGAAGGCCCAGCTCGCCTTGCGCGATATCGATGAGCGTACCGAACTGCTCGCTGAGAACCTGATCGGCAACCTGGACGAGGATGGCTACTTGCGCCGCGAACTGGACGCGATCGTGAACGACCTCGCCTTCACCCAGAACGTGCTCTGCGAAACCGATGAATTGAGCAAAGCGCTGAAGGTGTTGCAATCGCTTGACCCGGCTGGTGTGGCTGCCAGAGACCTGCGCGAATGCCTTTTGCTGCAAGTGGCTCGTATACCGCACAGTTTAGAGCAGCGCGTGGCCGAAGAGATCCTGGAGAAACACTTCGAGGCCTTCAGTAAGAAGCACTATGAGCGCATCCTGGAGCGACTTGAGATCGATGAGGATGCCCTGAAAGGCGCGATCGAACTCATCGTTCACCTGAACCCGAAGCCCGGGAACACGATGCGCGAGACCGACAAACCCTCGCAGGAGATCATCCCTGATTTTGCCGTGATGGCGATCGATGGGCAATTGGAACTCTCCCTCAACGGTCGGAATGCACCAGAGCTGCGCGTTAGCCGTGCCTACCGGGACATGATCCAGGAATACGGGCGCAACAAGAAGGATAAGGACAACCGGGAGGCGCTACAATTCATCAAGCAAAAGCTCGATAGCGCCAAGTGGTTCATCGATGCGATCAAGCAACGGCAGAACACCTTGCTCGTGACCATGGAAGCGATCATGGAACACCAGCGCGAGTTCTTCCTCACGGGCGATGAGACCAAAATGAGGCCCATGATCCTGAAGGATATCGCCGAACGCGTGGGGCTCGACATCAGCACGATCAGCCGCGTGGCCAATAGCAAGTACGTGCAAACGAACTACGGCACGTTCCTGCTGAAGTTCTTTTTCAGCGAAAGCCTCACCAACGAAGCTGGCGAAGAGGTGAGCACGCGCGAGGTGAAGAAGATCTTGAAGGACGCCATTGAGGCTGAGGACAAGCGCAAACCACTTACGGACGATGAGTTGACGGCCTTGCTCAAGAGCAAAGGCTACAACATCGCACGCCGCACCGTGGCCAAGTACCGCGAGCAACTCAACATTCCAGTGGCGCGGTTGCGCAAGGAGCTGTGATCGTTCCGATGCAGTGCTCGCTCGTTCCTTCCATCATTCCCTGCTGATCGACCCTTTGCGCGTGCCGCGAACCACACCTGCGGATCAGGCGTTCCATTCGCGCTACACCAGCTAATGCACGCCTTCATGCGCCCGTTCTCCAAAACGCTTTCGGTGTTGCTGCATCCGTTGCTGATGCCGTTGTTCGCTACGTGGTTGGCGTTGGAGCTGGATCCGCACCTGGGCTACTTCCTGCCACCGCAAGCGCGCTGGCTGTTGCTGGGCATGCTGGCGATCATGACCATCGGCTTTCCGCTCACGAGCATACTTCTACTGCTGCGCACAGGGTTGATCAGCAGCCTGGAAATGCCCGTGCGTCAGGAGCGCATCGCCCCTTTCGCGATGACCTTGGTGTACTATGGTCTGGCTTACTACTTGCTGCGCAAGGCACCCCTTCACCCAGCAGTGCATGGGATCTTTCTCGGCGTGATAGCGGCACTCACGACCACGTTGATCATCACGCTGCGTTGGAAGATCAGTGTACACATGGTGGGCATTGGCGGGGTGATCGGCGCAGTGATCGGCATAGGTATGCTCCATGCGCTTCCGCTGATCCCCCTTGTTGCCGCACTGGTGCTTCTGGCGGGTGTATTGGGCACCGCCCGTCTATTCACCAGCGACCACACCCAAGCCCAAGTGATCGCAGGCACCGTGCTAGGTACAGGGTGTACCTGCGCTGCCGTTCTGCTGGGGTGGACGATCTGACCACCTACGGATACCATCTCGCAATAAGGATCCATCCGATCCTGCAAAGTGGTACAGGTTCTGCTCTGCTCTTTGCTTGTGCTGAGTGAAGCTGAAGCATCCGCATCACTTCTCCGAAGAGGTCTTCTCGTAGCTCTACTTCGACAAGCTCAGCACAAGCAGCTACGTGACGCCCTCCTCGTCCCGCAGCATCGCGGGACGTCCTGCGAATGTTTCACCCCGCTGGCGGGGAAATAGCGGCGCATCCATGGAAGGGTCCTTAGTGCGAAACGGCATTTCCCGCCAAGGCGAGTTCCCATTTCCACGCGTCGCGCAAGGCATCGCGTAGGTCCTGTTTGCAACTCCAGCCCAGCACCGTTCTGCTCTTGGTGGTCTCGGCATATACGCTCTCCACATCGCCCGCGCGCCGAGGACCGATCACGTGCGGCACCTTCACGCCGGTCACTTCTTCGAAGGCGTTCACTACCTCCAATACCGTGTTGCCCTTGCCAGTGCCCAGGTTGAATACTTCGCAGGCACCACCCTTCTGTTGATCCAACCAGTGCAGGGCCTCCACATGCGCCTTGGCCAGGTCCACCACATGGATGTAATCGCGCACGCAGGTGCCGTCCGGTGTGGCGTAATCGTTGCCGTTGATGGTGAGCCGCTCGCGCTTGCCCATGGCCGTTTGGGTCACGTAGGGTACCAAGTTATTGGGCACTCCGATGGGCAATTCTCCGATCAGGCCCGATGGATGCGCACCGATCGGGTTGAAGTAGCGCAGCAGCACGGATCGCATGGTCCCATCTGCCACGCTTAGGTCCCGAAGGAGTTGTTCGCATGCCACTTTCGTGAACCCGTAGGGCGAGGAGGCGCGGCCATCTGGCGAGCGCTCCGAGACCGGTAACTCCAACGGCTGACCATAGACCGTGCAGCTGGAAGAGAAGACCAATCGTTTGACCGCATACCTATCCATCAGCTTTAACAGCACGGCTAAAGAACCCAGATTGTTGGCGTAGTACTTCACGGGTTCCGCCACGCTTTCCCCTACCGCTTTGTAGGCCGCAAAGTGGATCACCCCGTAGATATGCCCTTCCGTTCGAAAGACGGTATCGAAAGCTGCCTCATCGGTGCAATCGATGCGATGTAAGGTGGGTGTGCGACCGATGATGGAGGCCAACCCTTGCAAGGTGCGTTCGTCGCTGTTGCGCAGATCGTCCACGATAACCGGCTCGTAACCGGCAGCGACCAATTCAACCACGGTATGGGATCCAATGAATCCCGCCCCCCCTGTTACGATGACCTTCTTCATACCATTCAATTGGACATGGATATTGCTGGACGAATGTAGGGCTTGCCCATGGGAACGGGTGCGTTGCGGATCAAGGACTATACCGGATCTTCACGCCTTCAAGAACATG
>Ga0136636_10002326_pt1 | contig 11310 bp, 9 predicted proteins | sample AntDrymUQ8522106_2_FD_104653 | JGI IMG/M metagenome (GOLD analysis project Ga0136636, IMG submission 104653) | Polar desert sand microbial communities from Dry Valleys, Antarctica - metaG UQ852 (21.06) | ecosystem: Environmental > Terrestrial > Soil > Desert | place: Antarctica: Dry Valley... | reverse complement strand
GTTTCATGTTTGGCTGCGCAAATCATAGAAAGCGAACATGCCTGCCCGGCATCTAAATGATAAATAAAAAACTCTTTGCCTTCATCATCTTCTCTGTACAACTTAACAATACCATTTAAAATAAGCATGGTTGAACGAATGGTCTGCCCCACTTTTAAAAGTGTTTCTCCTGCTTTAACTTCCTTTATAGTTCCATGCGCAAGTATTTCTTTGTACAATCCTTCTTCAAGATTTGGAAAGAGAATTTTTATAGTAGTCAGATCCATATTATTTTGAAATTAGGTAGGCGTTTTACCTTTTAACAAGCTAATCATTATTAATTTATTTATAAACAATGATTGGTAATATACAGATATTAAATATAACAGGAACCCGCTCACAATAGCAAATCCCGATAGAATGGCTTTAAATACATCAATGCCAAATTAAAAATTTATAGTAAGGGGCAAAATAAAAATGAATTGCCTGGGCTATTATTTTTAAATTATAAAGACACCTTCAAGTTTGATATACTTTATAATTTCTTAAAATTTAACTGATGATAACTGATGTTTATGTAAATTTTTTTACCACTGTAGACCCATTTAAAACTAGGCAAACATCCGTTTTAACATTGCATGGCTATATATTTTATTTATCAGTAACGGTAGAGCATGTATTTGTTCCAAGCAGCCGATACAGAGGGCAGAAGCCAGCAAACGCTGTGAGCAATGGGATGATAGCTATTAGGCCCCACCAGCTTTTATAATAATACCCGACTCCTGCAACGATAATGCTTAATATCATTCTTAAAATTCTGTCTGTTTTACCCATATTGACTTTCATGATAAAAGTTGTTGGTTATTAAAATATTTTTTTTATTTTTCATTAATATTTTCTGACAGATAATTATTAAAATCCGTTTTTACTTCTGCAAACATTTTTTCAGCAGTCTCTAAATTATTTCTTATTTCCGCAATGTTTTTTTCTGATGGATGTGTAATATTTTCTGATAATATTGTTTTAGCATACGGTGTTTCTTCAATAGCTGCAACCTCTTTTTTTAAACTGGTTATTAAATCATCCTGCATAATAAATTTACTTTGAAACGCTTCTACAACCTCCAGCATTTTTTTATCAAATCTATCTTTCAGCACTTCAGATAATCGGTTCTTTAAATGAATATTTTCTTCCTGCATATACAAAAGCATGCGCCTCCAAGTCTCCACTTCATGCTGAATTTGTTTTAGTTTTAAATCAATCATCATAGCATACATTTTACAACCGTTACTTCATAAAAAAAGCACAAGCTGTTAACCGTAAAGATATTTTTATCTACTACCGAAAATTATAATGGCGGTTGGTACAAACAATGATTGTTGTCAATAAAAATTGTAGAGGAGAGAATGCTGCAATTGCATACGCTTATCCCTGTATGAGCATACAAAGTGAATCTTCTTTTGCAACCACAGCGTGTAGTTCGTTCACGGGTATTTCAAACTCATCGAAGCAGTGTAAAAGTTGTTCTGTTGTATCACTTTTATACGTCACTTCGCCCTTTATTACAACAAGTTTGGTTGGTACATTGGCCTTATGTTCTTTTAGCACCATATCTTTTTTAAAAGCAAGCACAAGTACTTTAAACCCTTCTTTTTTATACAATGCTTTTGCAACGGGGTGTTCTTTTGTTTCCATTTCTGCTAAAGTTGCTTTAATAATCATAATTATAAATTTATAAACTCATGTTCATTGAAATAACGGCATAATAAATAGCCCAGCCTACAAAACCAATTACAATTGCCCAAACCCAAGCAGGTATAGATCGTGGTGTTTCACTACCTTCTATTAAAAACATTTTTTGATCACCCTTGCCATACGCATTTATCATGATGGGTATTATACCGTCAACAATATCATGTTCATTTAATCCTTCCACCGCTACCGATGGTCCATTACGTACTACAAATGGAATTTTTCTTATGCCTTCTTTGCCCAGAGGATCTTTGCTTACTATCTTTAAAACATGGTCACCATCCACCAGTTTTCTGGTGTCCAGTTCAAAATTTATTGGTGCTAAATATTCACCATAAGGCTTTTGTTCATCATCAATAAAAACCAATACCGTGCTTTGTGTACTCATGACTATTCAAAATTTAAGATGCTGTTTTTAATATGATCGTTGTTTTTTTCGTTGGGCTTTATCAGGTATTTTATTGAAAAGATAAGCGTGAGTACAACAGCAATTACGGTTGTCCATACTGCTACATAATCCCAATTGCTGGTTGGTCCTACGCCATGACTGATGCTTCCAAAAGCGGTTTTTGCTTTCGCCCTTTCACATACCGGGCAAGCATATGTTGATACTGCAGTTATTATAAAAACAATAGTTGCTATTAGCTTTTTCATAATTTATTTATTTAGTACCCGCTTTTATTTTTACAAAGTCCATTATCTTTTTTATTTCTTCTGGCGTTACTTTTTTACCTGTATTGCCCCAGCTTGTTCTTTCATAATTAATAATTGCTGCAACATCATTTTCTGTGAACGACATATTTGTTCCTACTGCCGCCATGGCACCATATTCAGGTCGTGCATCGTAACCGTTCATGATTATATCAACATACAATTCAAGATTTTCGCCTGTCACAACAGGACTTCCCTTTAAAGGCGGAAAAGCTCCTTTTAAACCTTCACCACTTTCCTGGTGGCAACTCTGGCAGTTTGCGCTGTACAAAGCTTTGCCATCAACGCTTGCTGTGGCGGTTGCTCCGGCAGTTTGTTTTGCATCTTTCTTATACAAAAATTCCATTGGTTTTGTACCGTCAGGTAATGGTGTTTGTTTTAGTGTAAGAATGTATGCAAACAATTGCAAGGCTTCTTTTTTTGCCACCACAACGCCTGTTCTTCCATTTAAAAATATCTTTGGCACATTCACCACTACATCTGTTTTAAGGGCAGAATCTTTTATTTCGAAAAGCCATTCGTAGGATGGCATAATAGATTGCGGAACTACCGAACGTGGGTTAAATAAGTGCATTAGGTTCCAGTCTTTACTGGGTTGCCTTGCGCCCACATTTGTAAGATCGGGCCCTGTTCTTTCTGTACCCATTACGGTGGATGTATTTTGCCAAATATTCATCCTTTTAAGATGTGCATAATCTGCAGCCATGCCGGGGCGGGAGCCAAACATTTTATCCATTTCTACATTTCTTACCTGCTGTGTGTGGCAACCAACGCAGCCTTCAGCCACATACACTGACTTCCCTGCCAAGGCATCGCCTGATAATGGAACCGAACCCGGCAACGGCGCATTGTTCTTTTGGTTTTGCAATGCAGGCATAATTACCGTAACATAAGTAAGCGATAAAAAAAGCAACCCTGCAATTGTATAAAGTTTTTTATGATCGTTGAATACACTCATTTGTATTAAATATTTTTTTAAATTAAAGAGTTTTTACCGGCACTGTTTCTGCTTCCTGTAATTGTTTAAATGCTTCTTTGTTTACATCCAGCGGTTCTACTTCTTTGGTAACCATTTTATAAAAACTGTATGCAAAAATAATGTGAGAAATAAACATTAAACTACCGCCAATGGCACGCCATACCCAATACTGAAACATCATCACCACACTGTCAATAAATGGCTTACTGTCCATCCACATCATCCCTCTTAGTGTAGCACCAATTGATAACGGCACTACATAAAATATCAACCCAATAAAGGCTATCCAAAAATGCGCTCCCACTAAATGCTGCGGCGGTTCTTTACCCGTAAGCCTTGGCACAATGGCATAAATACCACCCCACAATGCAAAAGTTATAATACCATAAAAACCTGCGTGGGCGTGGGCTACCGTAAAGTCAGTAAAATGCCAGAGCAAATTTGTAAACTTAAATGCTTCCACCGTACCCTGCATAGAAACCAAAAAATAATACACTACTGCCACCAGAAAAAACGGTAAAGTATAACTGTTAGATACTTTGTTCCAATGCCCTTTAAACGTCATGGTAAAATTAATAGTGGCTGCCACTACTGGAATAATCATCCCGGCACTACCAACAATTGCAACCGTTTGCAACCACCATGGTAAAGCACTAAAAACAAAGTGATGCGTACCAATGATAGTGTAAAAAATGATCTGTGTCCAAAAGGCAAGAATACCTAAACTATATGCGTAAATGGGTTTGTTTAATTGCTGCGGAATAAAATAATAAAGCAGTCCAACAATATATAACGTGAACCACATACCAACACCTGAATGCATAAAATAACCCTGCACAATTGTTTCACCAATACCCTTTTGCCAAAAGGGCAAATAAGCAGTTAATGCAACAATAATGGTAAACAGCAAAGCAGAAAGTATGAACCAATTGGAGATGTAAATTTCTTTTGTTGTTCGTTTCGCAACGGTCATAAAGAAATTAATAAAAGTAAGAATGAGTGCTACAGCAAAAAACGCCATGATGGGCCAGATGTATTCTCTAAATTCTCCACCTCCATTGTTTATGCCGCTCATTAAGGCAATAGAACCTGCTATTACCATAATATTTGTGCAGACAAGCGCTATCCAACCAAATTTAATACTGTAAATTTTTGCATTGCTTACGGTTGGCACTACATAATAGCCAAGCCCAATCATAGCAAGAGAAGCCCATCCCCAAAAAACAATATTAGTGTGTACGGGTCTTAATCTGCCAAAGCTTAACCAGCTGATATGATCTGAATCTGGCGCAACAAATTTTATTCCCAGGTACTCGCCAATACCTGTACCCATCACCAACCAAAAAGTTGCACAACCAAAATACCAAAGTATAAGTTTGGTTATATCTGCATCAAGTGTTGGTCTTATTACAGCTTTTCTTTTAGATGCTGTAAAATGTGTTTCATGCTTATCGCTTATGTTGCTTAATAAGCCCTTAGTATCCTCTGGTTTTTCATTACCCGAAAGTTCATTGTTCTTTAAACTGTAAACCGGTAGGTTGTCTTTGTTTATTAATTCCTGCTGTATGGCGTCATCATCCATTTCCTTTATATATTCTGCAAATTCCCCGGCTTCCTTTTTCTTATTAGTATTTGCATAATTTTTTATGGCGTTGTTTGCTTTTGATAATGCAAATGCTACTGCAAGTAAAATTGGTATCAGCAATAATACAATGGTTATAATAATACCGGGTTGGCTTGTTAATGCCTTGGTATTTTTTGGTACCTGCGCAAAAATATTTTCTGCTAACACCAACATTCCGGTAATTAATCCTAGAGCCTTTTTATTTATGCTACATCCCCCGTGGCCCTTGCAATTTCCACTACATTTTTTCTTTTTTAATTTTACAAATGCATGTATTTGTGCTCTGTCAAAGTTTTTTATGTATTGAGAAAATTTAACGGCAGTTCCTTCCTTTTTCCATTCGTTGTTTTCTTTCAACTGTAGTTTAAAATCAAAATACAATTTGCCAATTATAAAAAGTAATGGCACAATAATTATTAATGCGAAAATAAATAAGCCAAATGAATTATTATCTGAGTTAATAATATTATCAGGTGTTTGGCCATAAAGGGTATTAAATAAAAAAAAGAGCAGCCCTGTAGTTATTATAATTTTTCTATTCATCTTTATAATTTATAAGTAATTGCTTTGTTTTTTCTATTTCCATGTCTGTAATCTGCCAAACTCCAACTAGCATTAACAGTATGAGATTTAGATTAGTAAGCTTTTTCGAAACGCAAAGATGGTGGGATAAAATTGGGCTATATATGATATTGGTCAAGCAAATAAATGATTTATATCATACTTTTTTGCTGATAGGTTATTGACATGCGAACATATATTTAAACTTAAAAGCAACATAGTTAATTAGAAAACAATCTTGAAAAATTGCTCAGGAGTTGCGTTTTTTTGAGAATATAGGGGGGAGAGAATTACGGAAGAATTAGTGATCTATTCAAATATAAAACTAACTACGTCCTTTTTTAAAACGTAATAAAAAGGAATTTATTAGAATATATTGTTGGTATGTAGATAACAATATTTGCCCAAAAAGCTGAGAGCAAATTAATGATAAAATTAAATGAGTAAGTGTATAGAGTTATCTCCTATTATCACTTTATCCAGTTAAATTCATATTCAAGTGGTGCTTTAATATTGCGTTCTGCCACCCTTCTAAATCTATCAGGAAGTTTCATTAGGTAATCTCTTGCTTTTTCACCTTGGTCATTTAAACCCAATATGCTTCCTAAATTCCATTCCACAATTAAAGAATCTAAAATATTAGTGTAGTCCCAACTTGTGTACACACCAAGCCTTTGAGCTGCATCACTAAAATGAGAAAATGTTGTTCCTATTTGTTCACCTGCCTGTCTTAAAAAATGAGCAGGCATTACAATTTTTCTGCGCATCATTGTTTCAAAAGCGAGCATCATCTCATTAGGGTCTATATCGAATATTTTTCCTACAAAACTTTTATAAGCTTTGGCATGCCTTGCTTCGTCAGATGCAATAACCCCACAAATTTTGGATAGTTGATTGCTGCCATGTTTTTTTGCTAAAGAGGCAGTACGACGGTGAGATATGTTTGTAGCCAGTTCCTGAAAAGAAGTATAAACAAAATTTTTATATGGATCTCTACCAGTACCAATATCAAAACCATCTGCTATTAAATATTGAGTACTGATTTCCATCTGCCTCATATTAATACGACCAGATAAGTATAAAAACTTATTTAGTAAATCTCCATGTCTGTTTTCTTCTGCTGTCCACATACGCACCCATTTTGCCCAACCTTGCGGTTCCTCTTTGCTTACACCTTCAAGATCCATTAACCAGCTTTCATAAGTAGGTAATGCTTCTTCTGTTATTACATCACCCACCAGTACAGCTAAATAATCGTACGGTAATTCTTTGCATTGCAATTGTAACTCTTTAAACTCTGCAGTAAAATTTTCAGTAGAAGTATCAGGTAAAAAATCAGATGGTTGCCAATTAGTATCTATATCTTTTAAATATGCTGAAATGATAGACTCAATATCTTTCCCCAAAAAATTCATTACTTCAATCTTGTTCTGTTTGATATCTACTAACATAAAAATCTTCTTATTCTTTTATAAATTTTTTGAACCTTTCGCAAAATTACATGTATTTAAGAAACCATAATTTTTCAATTTTTTCTAACAGCAGAATTTTTTTCAAAATTTTTAAATGCAAAGGCTGTTTTTAATAAAACAAATATTGAACCATATACCAAACCCTTTATTAAATAGGAAACATTTGTTTTATTAATAAAAAACCCTCCCGAACTTTGGGAGGGTTTCATAATGTTTATGAAAGAATTTATTCACCTTTATTTTCTTCTGTTGGTTTTGTTGTAGCATCTGCCTCATCATTAGTAAATTTAGCTTTAAGATCCGCTAATGCACCAAGATCACCCAGCGTAGTTTTTTCTACTTTAGCCTGTATGTTTTTTACAGCCTTCTTCGTAGTTTCCACTTCTGCTCTTTTTTCTTTCATCTCTACTTGTCTTTCTTCTTCTTTTTCCTGCTCCCATAATCTCGTATGGCTAAGAACGATGCGTTTGTCATTGCGGTCAAATTCAATTACAACAAAGTTTGCAATTTCATCTTGAGCAATAGCTTTATCATCTTCTTTCATCAAATGACGGGTAGGGGCAAAACCTTCAAGACCGTAAGGAAGTTGCACTACAGCACCTTTATCATCTTTTTTAATAACAGTACCTTCATGTAAACTACCTACTGCAAAAGTGTCTTCAAGACTGTTCCAAGGATCTTCTTCAATCTGCTTATGACCAAGTTGAAGTTTACGACCCTCTTTGTCAATACTTAAAATCATCACTTCTATTTCGTTTCCTACTTTAGTGTATTCATTTGGATTGTTAAAGCGTTTTAACCAGCTTAAATCGCTGATGTGTATCATTCCACCAATACCTGTAGAAAGTTCAACAAATACACCATATGGCGTAATGTTTTTAACAGTACCCATGTGCTTGCTAGCTTCAGGGAAATGATTTTCGATAGTACTCCATGGATCTTCTGTTAATTGCTTAATAGAAAGACTCATTTTGCGGGTATCCTTGTCAAGCGTTACCACTTTCGCTTCGTACTCGTCACTAAGTTTAAAGAATTCTTTTGCGTTTATTGGAGTATTAGCCCAAGTAATTTCACTTACGTGAACCAATCCTTCAACACCAGGTGTTATTTCCAAAAACGCACCGTAATCTTCAATATTTACCACTTTACCTTTTACTACTTCACCTTCTTTCAAGCTTTCTGTAAGTGTATCCCAAGGGTGAGGAGTAAGTTGTTTAAGACCTAAACTGATACGTTTTTTATCATCATCAAAATCAAGCACAACTACATTTAATTTTTGATCCATCTTTAATACTTCCGATGGATGGTTTATGCGGCCCCAAGAAATATCAGTGATGTAAAGTAAACCATCTAAACCACCAAGATCTAGGAATGCTCCAAAATCAGTGATGTTTTTAATTGTTCCTTCCAATACCTGGCCTTTCTCAAGCTTACCAATAATTTCAGCCCTTTGTGCTTCAATATCACTTTCAATAAGTGCTTTGTGCGATACAACTGCATTCTTAATTGCTTCGTTGATCTTCACCACTTTAAATTCCATTGTTTTACCTACAAACTGATCGTAATCTGTTACAGGCTTCACATCTATCTGAGATCCCGGTAAGAAAGTTTCCATTCCAAAAACATCAACGATAAGGCCACCTTTGGTTTTGCTTGTAACAAGACCCGTAACAATTTCGCCTGTTTTATTTACTTCAACAATTCTCTCCCAAGCACGGGTAACACGGGCAGATTTGCGACTAAGATGAAGATTACCTTCTCTGTCCTCTTTTTCTACCACCATTACTTCTACTACATCACCAACCTGTATACCACCTGGTATATCTCTAAATTCATTTAATGAAATAAGTCCGTCACTTTTAAAGCCGATGTTAACTACAGCATCCGTTTTGGTTAATGACTCAATTGTTGCCTGAATCATTTCGCCATCGTTAATTTGCTTAAAAGTGTTGTCGTAAACTACATCGTACTTTTCTTTCTCTTCTTTAGAGTAAGCAGATACATTGCGTTTATCTCTACTCCAGTCAAAATCATCGTGTGGAGTTTCTGCTACTGGTTCGTAAGCAGGCTTTGTTTCTGCAGCAATTTCTGCTACAGGAGTTTCAGTTGCAATATTTTCTACTGCGGGTGTTTCAGTTACAACAGTTTCTGCTGCATCAGTGGCGTTTGTTGTCGCAGTGGCCTCGGTTGCATCTGCAGCCTTAGGCTCCTGATCTTCTGCGTTTAGGTGTTTGTTAATATTAAATGACATATAATGACCCGTGGTTTTTTAACGGGCTGCAAATGTACAAAATTTATATTGAAATGCACACTGCGTTTGGTTCTTGAAAGTACAAACGCCGATAATTTTAATAACAGCAACATAAAAAGGGCGGTCTAAAAAGACCGCCCTCATATTAATTTTAAGCATATAAAACTAGAATACTATTACAGATCCTGTTTTAATACGTTCTCCTGAACTTGTAAGTAAATCTACACGATAAATTCCTCTACCATGGTTTGGTCCAAGATCTACATTCATTGGTTGATAACCACCACCAACTGCGTAAGCTTTAGAAAAAACTCTAGATCCTTTTTGGTCGAAAATATTAACAACACCCGGCACCAAACCGTTATTGGTAACATCATTAAAGAATCTAATTTGAAATTGACCTCTATTTGGACTAGGGTAAATAAATAGTCTTGTCAAATTTGATGAATCTCCTATTACAATACTTCCTGGTGTAGACGTGCCCGCAGCAGCCACACAACCATTTGCATTTGTAACTCTGATGGAATATGTTCCTAAAGCATCTATGTTTACAATTAGATTGTTTGTAGTAGCACCTGCTACTGCTGTACCATTTCTAAACCACTGGTAAAGCGCTCCTGTTGCAGTAGGAGCAACCGCTGCAGTTAGTGTAGTAGTAAGGCCTGGGAATAAATTCCTTACAGGTGCTGCACTAATAGTTACAACTGGTTTAGGATTAACAGTTAATATAGCTATAGTAGAAATTAAGCTACCACAAGCGCCCGCTGAACTAATTGAATCACGGAACCTATAACCATTAAATGTTACAGGTATATTAGTTAATGTAAGTGCACTAGTTGTGGCGCCACTATACACACCACCATTTGCAATATTTGTAAAAGTAATACCACCATTAGTACTTACCTGATACTGGTGATTAAAAGTACTAGGACCAGTTAACGCACCGCCTAAAGTAAACGTTGTATTACTTCCTTCACAAACAGTTGTAGAAGTTAAAGTAGCCGTACCAGCCACTGCTTGGTTAACTGTTATTGGTATGGTAAGTGGAGTACTAGAACATGCTGCATCTGTAACAACTACACTGTAGTTATTTACACCTCCAGCTAATGGTTTCACAAATACTGAATTTACAGCAGTACCTGTGTAAGGGGTCGTAGCCGCAGCGTTTGTAAATATAGTTCCCGCAGGGCCTGTAAACACGCCTGTTGCAGGTGAACCTAGAAGATAATCTATTGTTACAGACCACCCAATAAGTGTTCCAACATCAGGAGGACCAGCGTCAAACATTGCTATTGTCCAGTTACCGTTCACTCCTGTTACAGGAATGTTATGGAATGCTGTAAGATTTCCACCAGGTAATGTTGGCGTAAATCCTGTTGGACCACCTGGGACACCAAAAGCTCCAACTGCTCCAGCTGCATCAGGTCTAAAAATTCCTGTGTAACCAGGGGCAGTTCCTGACGCTAGTGGCGTTGTAGATAATGAACTAAACCTAGTATTGGTAAAATTAGCACCAGGGTTGTTACCACCACCTATTAAGTTTGAAAGATTTAAAATGGCATTATTTGGACCTCTAACTACCACCATTAAATCTGATACGTAAGTGTGAGGAACATTTAGTGCGACTGTAATGTTCGTAATTGTTGCGCCTGCAGGAATACCTGAAACAGGAATTGTATGATTTACACCCGTTATAGAACCATCAGCAATTGCTAATGCTAATACGCCAGAGGTGAAACTTTGAGTTACTGCACTCGGAGAAGCAATATTGTTAATTGTTAACTGCTGCGTACCACCTAAACAAAATGCTGCTGAAGCCGGAGTAACTACAGCTACAATTGGAGTAACTGTAAGAGTTGCTACACTAGAAAAATCAACTGCTGTGCATCCACCAGAAAACACAACACGATATTGATACCCGTTCATAACTGTAGCTACAGGGCTTATAGTAAGTGCATTGGTAGTTGTTCCTGTGTAAGGC
>Ga0136636_10002325_pt1 | contig 11310 bp, 9 predicted proteins | sample AntDrymUQ8522106_2_FD_104653 | JGI IMG/M metagenome (GOLD analysis project Ga0136636, IMG submission 104653) | Polar desert sand microbial communities from Dry Valleys, Antarctica - metaG UQ852 (21.06) | ecosystem: Environmental > Terrestrial > Soil > Desert | place: Antarctica: Dry Valley... | reverse complement strand
TGGACAACTGCACTCTTAAGTATTTCAACAGCAATATTAATAGCAGCTTTTATCGGTCTTAAAATTCACGCCAACTCTGGCGGTATTTATGAAACTAAAACCATTGGAGCAATGATTTTTAGAATAGTTGTAACGCTTGCATTTACAATCGCTGCCTATTTCACCATTTCAAAAAAGAAAATATGAAAACGATAATAATAATTTTAGCTGGAAGCATTTTGCTATTCTCTTGCAATAATGCAACAAAAGAACAAGCGAAAGTAAAAACGGAAATTGTGGCACAAGAGCCAGAACATCAACACGATGAAAACGAAACCATTGAACTCAATAATGGCGAAAAATGGAAAGTAGATGAAAATATGATAACGCATATTCACAATATGGAAAATGATTTATCGAATTTCAAGGGAACAACATTGACAGAATACAAAACCCTTTCGGAAAACTTACAGAAAAACGTTGATTTACTTACTTCCAATTGCACTATGCAAGGTAAAGCCCACGATGAATTGCATAAGTGGTTGTTGCCCTACATTGCTTTGGTAAAAGAGCTTTCAGAGGCTAAAGATGAAACCAAAGCAGTAAAGCAATTTGAATACATTCAAACTTCATTCATAACATTTAATCAATACTTCCAATGAACATAAAAGAATTACACACACAAGAAAAACCAGTTTCAGCAACTTCTCTCTTCAAAAGCGAACTTGGCAATGCAACTGCAATAAAAATTTTGCAAGGCGAAAAATTAAAGGAACATATCACCAAAACACCTGCACTTTTGATTTGTATGGAAGGTGAAGTGGTTTTTGAAAACGAAAAAGGGATTAAAGAAATACTAATGTCGGGTGATTATGTAAACATAGAACCAATGGTAAAACATTGGGTTGAAGGAACAATTGAAAGTCAATTAATACTCATCAAGTAAAAAATAATTGGTAAATATCTACAAAAACATATTATTTCTGATATTCTTTTGAGTTGGAGTTTATATATGAAACAGACATATTTAGACGTGATAATAACAACTATACAATACAAATGATAACAATCGACAACTATTTAGACAATCATTACATACACCGTAGTAACTGGTTGAGAGCAGCAGTTTTGGGAGCAAATGACGGAATTATATCTATTTCAAGTCTTGCAATTGGTGTTGCAGCAGCAAGCTCAACAAGAGAACCAATATTATTAGCAACAGTCGCAGGACTTGTAGCAGGTGCTATATCAATGGCAGCAGGGGAATATGTTTCTGTAAGTTCACAAACAGATACAGAAAAAGCAGACATTGAAAGAGAAATAAAAGAACTCAAAGAAATGCCGAAAGAAGAACTAAATATTTTGGCACAAATCTATGAGAAGCGTGGACTGAAAAAAGAAACGGCAATGCAAGTAGCCATTGAATTGACAGAAAAAGATGCGTTAGGAACTCACATTAGAGATGAATTAGGTATCAATGAAATAAGTCAAGCTAATCCAATACAAGCTGCAATAGCGTCAGGTGCAGCATTTACTGTTGGTGGTGTTTTACCTCTTTTAGTAATTCTATTTGCATCAGTAAAAGGAATGGAATATTGGTTATACGGTTTCACAACTATTTTCTTAATAGTGCTTGGTACGACTGCTGCAAAAACAGGTGGGTCAAGTATAAAAAAAGCTATCTTACGAATTACCATTTGGGGAACGATTGCAATGGTACTTTCTGCATTAGTTGGTTACCTTTTTGGAGTAAATATTTAATTTTAAAAAAAATAATATGAACGGATCACATTAGCATTTAGTGGTAAATCATTTACCAATCATTTTCCCTGTTGTGGGAGTAATCGTAATGATTACAGGACTTGTTTCAAAATCAGAAGCGGTTAAACGAACTGCATTTATGATTTTTATTTTCGGTGCATTAGCTGCAATTGCGGCAATGACAACTGGCGAAGGAGCAGAAGAAATTGCAGAAAAAATAAATGGAGTTTCAGAAAATTTCATTAAAAGTCACGAAGAAACCGCTGAAACATTTGCTGTCCTCTCCTATATTTTGGGTGATATTTCATTACTCGGACTTTGGGCAAGTTTTAAGCAAAAAACCTTTTCTTCTATTGTATCAATTGGCACTTTAATTTTTGCGTTGGTTTTATTATTCTTTGCTAAACAGACTGGAACAACTGGCGGAGAAATAAGACACACTGAAATTAGAAGCGGAAATAGTGTTCCAGCAACTGACAACAATAACGCTAAAGAAAACGAAGACGATTAAGGTATGGTAAAAACTGAAAAGCAAGGTTTAATTCAATTACTAAAAATTGCAACGCCTTTTATTTTAATCACAACGATTTATACGATTCTTGTTCTTGGACTTGAAGAATATTTTGGCGACCACATTTACAAAATATCTGGACAAATAGGTTCAGTATTTGGACTTGCTGTTGCATTTTTCTTAGGCTTCAGAATGAATTCAGCTTATGACAGATGGTGGGAATCAAGAAAAATATTTGGCGAACTGACAAATAATACAAGGAGTTTTGTTGCAAAAATATATGTGTATTATGGCAATTCGCAACATTTTAAAGAAGAGCAACGAATAGATATAAATGTCAAAGCAAAAAAAGCAATTAGGTTAAGCATTTTATATATTAAGCAGTTGAAAAATGAAATTTACAATAACTTTAAGCCGAAATTTAATGAACAATCAAATGAATTATTTTCCGAATTTCAAATAAACACGGACAACAAAATATCAAATGAAATATTAATTGCAATATCAGAAGACATTGAAGATAATTTTGCCTTTACTGCCCAAATTGAAAAAGGTGATTTAATGCAACATATCAATCGGTTTTATGATATTCAAGGCAAAGCAGAACGAATAAAGAACACCCCGTTTTTAATGAGTTATAATGCATTCACCAAAATAATTGTGAGCTTCTATGTTATTCTTATTCCATTATTTATTGGCGACATTGACCTAGGTGGCGAAGAAAGTGGTTTTGAGTTTTTAGCAATACCAATTATGGTAATTATCAGCACAGCATTTTTGACAATAAACAAACTAGCAAATTTATATGGAGAGCCTTTTTCAGAAAACAAAAAAACATCAGTAAGCATTGATGAAATTTGTATGACAATAGAACAAAATTGTAATGAAGTATGCGACAAACTGAAATAAAAACTACGCCTAACACGGGGAACTGTTGCGCAACCCTCACAAAAACACAAAAGCTCAATTTTTAGCGCATAAAACGGTTTCATTAAAGGCGTTTTAAGTCATCTGATTTTATTGAATATTAATTTGGTTTCTGAATTTTGGAGTGCTTAAAATTGAAGTATAAGGCGCAGGAATTGGTACTTCAAAAAAAACAAAAGCTTTCCTAATCTTGATTCATTTATTGGCATGGCTTGTGCAATTATTTTTGGGCTTTTGCGGTTAAATTTTAGGAGTTTTTTGTGGTTGTAAACCATAGCAGCCAATCAATACGTGTTTGTTTGCGCCCCTAATTCCTCTGGTATTTACTCGTTTTAGGTTTAACCCAAATTCAGCTTTAGTGGAGTTCCTACCTTTTTGTAAACATAATGACAGCATTTTTTGAAACAAATTTAAAAACACTTCTTCATATAGCTGTCTGATGCGGCTGATGGTGCTGTGCCATGGGAGTGGTTCATCAATATCGTATTTTATGTACAATCTCACATCCAAACAATTGTTACAAAAGGCTATCAATCGCCTATCAAAATTGAAATTGTTGAGATAACCAACCAAACATACTTTGAAAAACACCACCGAATCAATACTATCCTGACCTTCAGAGCCATAGTATTTTGAAGTAGCTTTATACAGAAAATGTAAGTTAAGTGTGGTTGATAATTGTCGATAAAAGTTATCCTCTGCTACCAAGTCATTGATATTGACCTGATACATCATTTTGGGTTGAATGTCTTTGCGTCCTTGCATGGTACAAATATAACCATAAATGCATTATGTAATTGACTATCAGTTAGTTATCAACATATAATAATCGCTTTGTTGGTAAATTGTTTTGTTGTAAGTTTGTAATATGTTTGAGTTGCGCAACAAGGACAGCACCTACCTAAAATTGGCGGTTTCCCGAAGAGTCGGGATTAAATGAAGCTTTGTGTCCCGATAATTATCGGGATTTTGTGGTGGAAGACAGTTTAGTGCTTACTGACGCTTCGGTCAGCACAAGTCGAAATCGCCAACTTCTTGTAGCTGCAATACGTTATGCCTCATCTTATCAAACCAATAAAGTGTAAAGTTAAATAATGACAAAAAGCAAACATCTAATTGAACTAGGTATTAAGGTCAGCGATAAACAAATTGATCAAATTATCAATGATTTTTATTTTGCTTTCAAAACTGATACTGAAAAGAAAAACAATTATGAATTTGATTTTTCGAACTTAAAATGGATTTCTAATCAAGAATTATTGATTCTAACAGGAATATTCCAATACTTGATTGATACCGATATTAGTTTTAAAGTTAATTTTTTAATAAATGGTTCTAGTTCAAACATTGATGAAAAGATAGCTAAACAAATTGTTCAAATTTGGGATGTTTGGAAAATCTACCAAATTGTTCCTTCTGAAAACTATAATGAGTATTTTGATATTGATGGAAACTTTGTTGAACGAATTAGGAGACAATTCAACATAAGTTCATCAAATCAAGAGATTTATGATCGATATGGAGTAACTCCCTTTTTGAGTTTACCTAAAATTGAAAAATATGATGATAAAGCAATTTCTGAATTATTAAACAAAATCTATAATTTATCAGAGGCTACTAATCAAATATTAGCCAATAATAACTGCTATTTACCTTTTGAAAATAAAACTCTAAATTCTATTATAACTAAGGAGCTTTATGAAAACTTTTTAGACCATTTTACAAAATCCTTTTTTAATTGTCAAAAGAATTTTTCATTTCTAAGTATTTCTTTAAAAAGAAAATTAAATGAAGAATATTTTGATCAAAAGGAAATACAGTCGCTGTTAGAACTAAATTTTAATGAAGAAAATATAGATGAATTAAAGCCTTTTTTCTATAATAAACATAAGAACAAATTCAAAAATGAATCTTTTCTTCAAATATCATTTTTAGATTTTGGAGAAGGTATAGCCAAAACGTTATACGAATCGTTTTCTAACCAAAAGAATAATACAGAAAGTCATCATATTGACTCGAATGTACTTAGGTATGCTTTTGAGCCTTTATCTTCCCAACATTCAGTTCAAGAACGATTTAATAATCATATAATTACGCCAAGAGGCTTATTTGATGTTCTTGCAATTGTTAAAAGATTTGAAGGATTAGTTGTAGTAAGAAGTAACCATGGTAAAATAGCTTTTGATTTATCTGATAATAAATCCATTGAAGAAGCTATTATATTCTTTGGAAATGAAACTTTGTTTTTCCCAGGCTCTTTAATAAGTATTTATATACCAGAGAGACAACTAGAGAAAAAGTTTGACAATACCTCAATTAAACCAACCGTTAATTTCAATAACTTTAGTTTCAAGAAGGAAAGTAAGAAAACAGTTCGACTGTTTGATATTCAGAATCAAATAAAATTATCAAATACCACCAAAGGTGAATTATATAATAATTTGTTCGACTTGTTATTAGGTGAATTGAATTCAGATAATATTGACTCCTTAATATATTTAGATTTTCAAGGCTATGAAATTGACGAAAGGATTGCTAAGAAAATAATTTACTTTATATGTTCTGATTATAGATTTAATTATCAGAACAACATCATAGTTTTAAATCCACCTCCTAAGTATTTTCTTGAAATTTTAAGAGATGAAATTTTAGAATTGGAGGATGTTGATAAAAAATTTAGATTTCACCCAACACCGTTTGTCTTTTTAGACGAATTAAGAAATGAACTTGAAATATTTTGGCTTGGAGTATATTCAGATAAAGATATTCAAAAGCTTAATGATTTATTATTTGAAGAACATGATTTACGATCTTCAGACTTTGAAAATCCTGATGACATTATCGGCCATATCAATAGATTTGACAAATTAGGCAATCTTTATTCATCTATTAAGTCAAAAGAAATATTTGAGTTTTATAAGGAAATAAAAGATGCTTCAAATCATGAAGAAATAAAGCGTTTAGTCGAGAATTGTATTCAAAAAGAGAAAAACTCGATTTATTTATGCAACGGAAACTATTATCAATATGAGTACCTTTTATTGAATGAAGTTCTTTCGAATGAAGACAAGCTCAACTACCTCTCAAAAACTTTATTTTCAAAACTTCAAGATAAATTCGAAAATCTAGATGATATTTTGTTCGCCGGCATAACTTCAAGTAGTCATAAAATATTGGATTCACTTATTAACCAAGGTTATTTAAAAAATAATAATTGTATCCAACTCAATAATTATTTTTCATTCGAAAAAGAGAAAGTATTTTCGAAACTTATTGTCCCTGATTCGAAAGTTGTGTTATTGTGTGACGTTATATCTACTGGATTTTTGGTCAATAAATTTGAATCTCATCTTATTGAAAATAATGTAGAACTTATTGGAATAGGTGCTCTAGTAAACGCAATAGACAATAATTATTTAGGTTTGGATTATAGTAATATTGAAAATAAACTAATATCTACCTTTAATTACAAATTAGAGAAAAAAAGAAGATCAGAAATTAGTCAATTATTAGAACAAAAAAAATTAAAAGTAATTCGAATTAATCCATTTACAAATACCCCTATTTCTCATTCGTTGAAAGAAACTAATTCGAATGATTCAATACTAATTAATAATAACGAATTTATAGATCTGATAGATTCGTCACAAATTAAAATGGGTTATTTTGAATTCAACAATTTGATCCATCCGTATTTCTTTGATATGGATGCGATTCTCGATAAATCAAATCCGATATCGAATAATATCTTATCCAAATTAATAGAAAAGTTAGAGCAGAAAAAAAGCATTAAGGATATTGATTTAATTTTTTATCCAAAAGAATCTGGAATTAAAAATATTGATTTTGAGTATTTTAAAAATAATATAATACCAAATCATAGTTTAGAATTTATTAAATTGGAACGATTTCCAACAAATGAAGGTTGGAGATTTTCACATCCACCAAAATCATTAATTGATAAAAGTAAAGATAAAAATGTTTTAGTATTAGATGATGGATCGTGTTCTGGTGAATCCTTACTCCAAATGATTGATGAAGTTGCTTTTTTTGAAGTTAAAGAAATTACTGTTTTATCGATTGTTGGAAGAGTTAATGACCATAAACGTGAATTTTTTTCAAGATTAAAATCAATACAAGCTGGAAACAAAACAATCAATATAAATATTTATTTTGGTTGCCATTGGCACTTACCAACATATCATCTTTCCAAAAGTCCAATTATTGATGAAATAACTCGGCTAGGTATGCTTTCAAACTTTCCTAATACTCCTAAAGGGATTAAAACAATAACAGAAAATGTATTATCTGAGTTACGATTAAAAGAAGTCTTTGAGAGTAATAATAAATATCTTGTAAAGGATAAAGAAAATAAGGAGATATTAAAAGAATTAATTTTAACTAGAGACCAGTTTGGCAAAATTTCGGAATTTAGATTTTACAATGAATACTTTGATTATTTTAATGATTTCATTTCTGAATATGAATCAAAAAGCAGAATAAAAAGGGGTAAATTTCCATATAAAACTATTGAGTTAATATCGGCAGTCATAATTCATGAGCCTTATCTATTTGATTCCATAAAAAAAGTAATGCCTGATGTTGTTGAAAAACTAGAAGACTTTTTAGACTCCCTACTATGGAAAAACGGGGGAATTAAAATAGAAGACCTAACATATAAATGGGACATCCGAAATATTTTCCACTTACTATTTATAGTCTATAAAAATGATGTATTATTTAAAAAATTAACCGTAAGGAATGTTTCTATTTTAATTTCAAAATTTCCATTTAATAATATTGACTATTTATTATACAAACTAACTTCTTACCTACAAATAGATAACTTATCATCGAATAATAATGGAGATTATTCAGGGAAAGTGAAAGTGTTAATAAACAACATAATTGAAGAAAAAATATTAAATGAAACCATTTTAAGATCCTTAAAAAGGTATAAGCCTTTTCTATACAGCTTAAAAAGTAATGATAGTTTTGAATCTAAATTATCAAAAGTTAAACATAATTTTGATAAAATTATTGACGACAAATATCATAAGGATTGTATAACTGCATATTTTGATAGTTTTTTAGTCAAATTAATGGAGTTAGAAGCTGAACCAAATGAACAAAGTATTGAAGGATTGATAAATCTTTGGGAAAAGATAAATCCATTTATTTCTGATATTCTAGATCTGTCAATGAGCTATCCAAACTTCTTTATTGCATTCAGTAATAACCTACAAAGCAGTTTGGAGTCTGAGAAAAACTCCTTACGTGCTTTGTATGGTAGAATTAATGACTTGATATATAAAGAGAATAAAAATCTTGACTTTTCAAGTATAAGGATCATTGCTTACCAAATTTATTCTAAATATATAAAAAGTGGAACTGAAATATATAAAGTGTTTAATAAACTTATCACGAAGGATATTAAAGTTGTATTTGAACAATTTATATCCGAACTATCAAATGAAATTAAATTTGAAATAATCGGAAAGGATTTAATTGAAAATGATTCAATAATCATTGATGTTCCATTTTTATTAATTAAAGAAATTATTTTTGATGAACTAAAAAGTAATTTTCGACACGCCAATATTGATTATCCAATTAAGGTATCTTGGGTGAAAGCTAATGATCCAGATTTTTTATTTTTGAATATCAAAAATAAGATTAAACCATTCGCTTATGATAATTCAGGTGGTGGTTTTGGAATTAATTTGCTTTTGAATCTTAACAACTTCCCAAATAATAGTGTAAAATTTGATTATTCGAACGAAAATGGTCATTTTACTCAAAGAATAAAATTTAAATTCTATTAATATGAATAATAAAGAAATAGTAGTATTCTATTTTGATACTCCCGCAAATTATCATTTAGCGCATACTCAAGAAGTAATTGGTAAACGACTATATAAAGATACCATCTTAGTGGAAGACAAAAATGATTTTAAAAAGGAATATGACAAGTTAATAGATAAAACACCTTATGTTTTAGTTTGTCATGTTTTTCATTCAGAAGATAAAACTAGAACTAAAAATTCAGGATATAGAAAATTTAAAAGTGAAGGTATTGAAGATGAGTACAATATTGATGCATTATTAGTATCTTCAGGTGATAGCGGTAATGTCATGAAAAATATTTTCAAAGATGAACACGATAATAAAACAGTCTATTCATATAATAAAATACATGAAAATATTAAATCTGATAGAATAAAGGTAAATGTAAAAGGGGAGGAAATTACAACGATCAAAGTTATTGAAAACATTTCCGTAAAAAAAGGAATTTTTTTGAGTCATTCATCAAAAGATAAAGAGGTTATCAATAAATTTAGAGCACTCATTTTAGAATCTGGACTTACATACGACCCTAAATTAATAAAATTTACTAGCGAAGAAGATTTTGGAATACCAGGAGGAATTAACATTCCTGAGGACTTGAAAAGTTTTCTTAAAAATGAAATGGGTCTGTTTATTCAGTTTTTAACTCCTAATTATATAGAAAGTAGAGTTTGTTTAAATGAAGAAGGTGCAGGATGGTGCCTTTTAGATGATAAAAAGTATTTCATACCTTTTATCATTCCTCCAAATACACATGATTTGTTAAGTTGGATAAAAAACGCTGATAAAGGAATAAGTATAAATAATAAAGATTCATTATTGAATATTTATGAGCACCGTAAAGATTTTTTTGGCAGTGATGTTAACATAACAAGACTGATACAAAAAATTGAGGAGTTCATTAAATATTTTGATGGTGAGATAAAAAAACAACGAAGGCATAACATTACCTGAATGCGAATTTTGCGAAAAGCTAAATCAGCATTTAGCCACACGTTAGCAGCAAGTGTAGAAACGACCCTTAAACAGATGACAAACTAAACAAAAATTAAATGTTTGACAAGACAATAAATAACATAACCTACAAGGACATCAACGAACTTCTTTACATCAGACAGGAGCGAGAGTGTCAACAGTTGGATTATAAAAGAGAGTTTCATAAAGAGAGTAAAGAATTTGCCAAAGACACCACTGCTTTTGCTAATACTGACGGCGGTTTTATAATTTACGGCATTGACGAAAAACAAAAAACCGTAGTTGGCATTACTGCCAATGTTGGAAATGGAAAAATTGAAGATTGGATTACAAATGTTCTAAACACTAGCACTGACAATTCCATAAACTATGAAATTAAGTTCATAAACATAGACGAAGAAAATGAACCTCAATTTATTGTCGTTCTCCACATAAAAGAGAGTGGCAAAAAACCAATTTATGTAACTGCTGACAATAAAAGCATTTGCTACATTAGAAAAGGGTCTTCGGTGTTTTCCGCCAAGCCAAACGAAATAAGGGAAATGTATTTGAAGTCAATTTCAACTAATGGACAATCTCAAGTAAAAGTAAATCAGAAGTCAAAAGGTAATCACAATTTACAGGTGGGAGTTAATCAAGGGACTATTATCAAGACAGATAAAGTAGTTAGAAAAAATGAAGTTATTACAAATCCTGACATACATATATCACAAGAACAAGCAAAAAAAATTAAAGACACAGTAAACTCAATTGTTGAAATATACGAACAAGCTGGTAAGTTTAAGAGCAATAACGAAAAAGGTAAATGCTTTGCACAAACTTGGACTTCATTTAACAACAGATTTAGCCTTACAACTTATCATCTTTTACCTAAAGTCAAATTTGAAGAAGCATTAAGTTGGTTGCAAAAACAAATAGCGTTTGACCACAGACCAATACTTAGAAAAGCAAATAATTCGCAATGGAAAAAAGATATTTATGGAGCAATTTATGCAAAAGCACAAAATGAATTGCGGTTAGACAAGCAAGGTCTTTATCAATTTGCGTTTGACAAATTAAAATTGAAAGACCCAATAACATCTTTAAAAGACCTTAGCGATACAAGACTTCAAAAACTTTACAAAATAGTATTTGGTCAATGACGACAGAAAGAACACCTGCACCTAACAGCAGTAACTGTTGCACAACCCCCACAAAACCACAAAAGCTCAATTTTTAGCGCATAAAACGGCTTCATTAGAGGTGTTCGAAGGCATCTAAGTTTATTGAATGCTGATGTGATTTCTAAATTTTTGGGTGCATAAAATTGA
>Ga0136636_10002324_pt1 | contig 11312 bp, 10 predicted proteins | sample AntDrymUQ8522106_2_FD_104653 | JGI IMG/M metagenome (GOLD analysis project Ga0136636, IMG submission 104653) | Polar desert sand microbial communities from Dry Valleys, Antarctica - metaG UQ852 (21.06) | ecosystem: Environmental > Terrestrial > Soil > Desert | place: Antarctica: Dry Valley... | reverse complement strand
TGTGGCTCAGATTATGGTTAGTGTATACGCCTCACCAAGCGGAGCTATAAGTGCTCCGCGAATCGTTTTCTTTGCCTACGAAGCTTTCCTTTGCTTACTACTTTCCAATGCATTTCGATCGTACATGAATCGTAAGCGCTGGTTGAGTTTGGGTATTGCTGACCTAACACCCCGGGTATTGACGAGTGTTGTGGTGATGGGCGTAGTCATGTACTTCCTTCGAATCCCGGTTTCTTTGCCGCTCGGTCTTTTTACAAAGGCAACGGTTTTTAGTTTGAGTAATATTTTTGGATTCTCTTTTATCTATGCCTTTTTATTTTTTTTATGGGCAGTATTTTATTTTATCTATAATTATTTTGAGCGCTACAACAAATCATTGAAGCTGGAAGCCTCGGTAAAAGAAATTGAGCTAAGCAATTTAAAGGCACAACTTAATCCACATTTTATTTTTAATGCACTAAATAGTATCCGCGCTTTAGTCGATGAGAATCCGGCAAAATCAAAGCAAGCAATTAATCAACTTTCAAACATTTTACGAAACTCGTTAGTGACTGAAAAAAAGGGACTAACAAAGTTTGGCGATGAATTGAAAGTGGTGCGCGATTACTTGGGGTTAGAAAGCATTCGGTTTGAAGAACGTCTTAAAACGGAGTTTGACATTGACCCTGCATCTAATAACTTTTTGGTTCCTCCGCTGATGATTCAAACCTTGGTAGAAAATGGCGTAAAGCATGGAATTTCTAAACTGACTGAGGGCGGCCTAGTTCACTTGCAAACCAAAGTGGAGAATGGAAAGTTGAAAATCAGGATTCGGAACAGTGGCCATTTTCATTTGAATGGAAATAAAAGGCGAGGTGGCCTCGGCTTGGTTAATACAAGTCAGCGCCTGAAACTACTATATGGAAGTGAGGCGCACTTCGCTATTAATAATGAAAAGGATAATTTTGTAGTCACAGAAATAATAATTCCACATTTACATAATTCATGAGAGCACTAATTATTGACGATGAGCGCCTAGCGCGCAAAGAGTTGGCGAAACTATTGGAAGAACATCCTTCTATTGAAATCGTGGGTGAGGCAACGAATGCCGATGAAGCAGAGCAAGTGATTAATGAACTTAATCCCGATTTGCTTTTTTTGGATATTCAAATGCCAGGTCGCACAGGTTTTCAGTTACTGGAATCGCTTGAATCAGTTCCACTAGTGGTTTTCACCACCGCATACGATGAATTTGCTTTAAAAGCATTTGAGGTAAATGCATTAGACTATTTATTAAAGCCAATCCAGGCTGAGCGGCTTAGTGAGGCAGTTCATAAGATAATGGAAAAGGAACGCGCCAAAGCAGGACGCGCTGCCGGTAAGAAATTGGGTTTGGAAGATCAGGTGTTTGTTAAAGATGGTGAGCGTTGTTGGTTTGTTAACCTGGCCAATATCCGGTTTTTTGAATCGGATGGTAATTATATTAAAGTGTACTTCGATAGCAACCGCCCAATGATTCATAAATCATTGAATGCTTTAGATGATCGGTTGGATGAACGCGCCTTTTTTAGAGCAAGCAGAAAACATATCATTAACCTAAGTTGGGTGGAAGGCATTGAGCCATGGTTTAATGGCGGGCTAATGGTAAAGCTACGTGGTGGAGATAAAGTAGAGGTTAGCCGTAGGCAAGCAGCCAAGTTCAAAGATATGATGAGTTTGTAGTTTGGATGTTTTTTACCACGGAGTTCACAAAGTTTGCATAAAGAGCAAAAGTTAATTCTGCTTCCGTAAAATTCCTCTGCTAAACTCTGAATCCTTCGCGGTAATTTTTTTTTGTACATGAATTTCTGATGACTTAGCACATTAAGCCGCTAAGATGGTACTTTGAGATTAACTAGTTAGTGGCCTCTCTGCGAACTCAGCGGTAAAATCTACTTCAAAACCAATTCAACCAGTTCCTTTTCAACATTCCAGTCGCGCGCAAGTTTAAACATGGCAGTAGCCTCCATTTCCGTTACATACCCTTTCACATTGTTCGATTGCCAAACCATATCGATAAGGCCAACACGCTTTTCTTTGGTATAGTCACCTATAATATTATTGAGAAAATCGCGCGCTCTGTCAAAGGCAGTAATGTAGTCTTCGGCTACAAACTCAAGAGCCCAGGCAAGCTCTTCTTTAGCATCCAACTCAACAGAGGCTTTCTCCAAATCTTTTTTTTCAGCATCATCTAACCCATGATAATAATAGATCACGGACTTTAATAATAGGTATACTCTTTTCTCTTCTATGGTCATGCTGTCGCAAAAATCGTAAATCTACACCAACCGATCATGATCATCAGTAACAAAAAAATCGGAAGCGATTTGGTCGGCCAGCAACTTGCCGGCTTGGGTAAGGGTAATTGTATCTCCTGTTAAAGTAATCAGCTCCTTCTTTAGAAGTTGGTCTATATAATGATCGTTGGCTTTTAAAAGATCGTGCCCGTATTGGGTGGCTAGGAAAGTTAAGCTGCACCCCAGCTTTGTGCGCAGAGATGTGAAGAGGTATTCGTTAATTTTATTTTGCGTGGTCAATCCCTCCCGCTCGAACGGCACTTTTCCGTCCTTAACACTCTTTATATATATATGATTATTATTTATGTTGAATTGTCGACTTACGGTATCAAATGAATGCGCACTCGGACCTACTCCCAAATATTTTTTCTGTTGCCAGTAGCTAGTGTTATGCTGCGACTCATACCCCGGAAGGCAATAGTTAGAGATTTCGTAATGCTGATATCCTTTGGCAGTTAAAAAATTCATTACTATCTCAAACTGAGTGGCAGACTTATCATCATCCACAGCTACCAGTTTCCCCTGATTTACCCATTTTCCGAATACTGTTTTTTCTTCAACGGTCAGCGAATAAGCCGAAATGTGAGTTGGCTGCAAGGCAAAAGCTTTGTCCAGATTGTTTTTTAGAGCCTCTTCCGGTTGGCCGGGAATAGAGTAAATTAAATCAATGCTTAGATTTTCAATGCCTGCTTTATGCGCAAGCTCAACGCAATTAGTGGCTTCGTTTACCGTATGTGCCCGGTTAAGAAATCGAAGAACAATTTCATCGAAAGATTGAATCCCAATACTCAGGCGATTAACGCCAATAGTTTTCAGTTCACGTAACTTTTCAGGAGTAAGGTCATCGGGATTAGCTTCAACGGTAATCTCAGGAGTTGAGGAAACTTCATAATTTTTATGAATAGCTGAAAACAAAACGTCCAATTCTTTGGCTGTAAGCAAGGATGGAGTTCCTCCGCCTAAGTAGATCGTTTCAAGTTGCTCACCTTGTAGATAGTCTTTTTGGAGTAGTAGCTCGTGCGCTATTTGATCGACTAACTCAGTTTTTACCTGTTGGTTTGTTGAGAAATGAAAATCGCAGTAATGGCAAGCTTGCTTACAAAAAGGGATATGAACGTAAAGACCAGCCATCGGGCACAAAGATAATGGATGTAATAACAGTGGTGGGTTTCTATTACCACACGAATCTGATATTTTTGCTTTCATATTTGTTGATGAAGCAGACCCTTACTTTTTTCATTGCTGTGCTTTTAGCCTTACAGGGAACCTCTCAATCCAGAACTGTTGTCAATCTCAAATCAAATTGGCAGGCGCAGGAAAACGAAAATTTTGTAAAATATGAAGGTCAAAAAACAAAGACTATTCACTTTGGCTTAGATAAGAAATCGTTGGGGAGTGCCCTTCTTATTTACGATAGACTGCCCTTCTCGGTGTTCATCAACGGAAAGTTATGTGCACAAGGTCAGGATAGTTTGAGACTTCGTGTTGATAGTCTCTGGTCTCTTTACCAAGGAAATTTATTTTTCAGCATTCATCAGGAACAGCCTGTTTATTCTCTTCAGTCGGTATTAGTATCGTCAAATGCTCAAACTGGGGATAGTAATAACTGGTTACGGACTGGAAATTATTTTTCAGATTTTGCAGTGATAGCGTCACTAGCTCTGTTTGCTTCTATCGTTTTTTTATTTCGTATTAACACGAAGCTCACAGTAGATTATCTGAATGTTATCAAATTATTTTCTTTGCAAGATCGCGATGAGTCAACGGTTGCAAGCCGAATAGGGGCGAGCGTGAACTTATTCTTCTTCGCGTTGATTAGTTTTTTTATCGGACTTGTTTTAATGATCATCTTTAAGGCAGCGCCCGAGCGGGTGAGATTGGCCGGTAATTTCATTTTTGATACAACTGGTCAGGCATTTTTTGATTGGATCGTATTATCGGTTATAGTTTTTGTCTTTCTTGTTATCAAACTTGTGTTGATAGCAAGTTTCTCGTTATTGTTTAATGTCAGAGATGTAGTTCGGTTTCAATTTTTCAATTTTATACGCATGCTTTTTGTTGCCACAAGCAGTATTGCGTGTATGGCTTTGGTTTATTTTGTGTTTCAGGCACGAAGCCCCAATTTGTTTTATAGCCTTCTTTTAGTGGGTGGTTTCTTTATCATTATCGGAACGCTTTTGCTGTTTTTAAAATTATTGGCTCGAACATCGTTCCCAATTTTTCATTTATTTTCCTACCTTTGCGCAACTGAAATCATTCCCTTAATGATTATTGGTAGAGTGTTATTGTTTTAAGCCGAAGCGTGTAGATATGACAGAAACTGCAACTGACAGAATACGAAAAGTAAAAAGTATTCTGGTCACACAGGAGGAGCCTACTGATTTAAATTCACCCTATCTTAAACTCTCCGAGCGCTATAATGTTAAAATTGACTTCCGACCCTTCATACAAGTTGAAGCTGTACCCATAAAAGAATTCCGGAAGCAAAAAATAGACATCCTTGAACATACTGCAGTAATTTTTACAAGCCGGCATGCAGTTGATCATTTCTTTCAACTCTGCTTAGAATTAAAAATAGAGATGCCTGCGGACATGAAATATTTCTGCATCTCAGACCAAACCTCTAATTACCTGCAGAAGTACATTGTTATCCGTAAGCGGAAAATTTTCTCAGGATTAAAAGATACAAAAGATTTACTCGAGATAATCAAGAAGCATAAGAATGAAAAATTCTTATACCCATGTTCGGATATTCGAAGAAATGACATTCCTGATTTTCTTACGGAGAATGGTTATCATTTTACCGAAGCCATCATGTACCAAACGGTTGCTGCAAACCTTAGTGACTTGAAGAATGTTTACTATGATATTCTTGCATTCTTTAGTCCGTCAGGAATAAATTCACTCCTTATTAACTTCCCTGATTTTGTCCAAAACAATACCCGTATAGCGGCATTTGGCCCAACTACCGCCAAAGCGGTGAAGGATGCTAACTTTGTTTTGGATATAGAGGCGCCCCTTCCAAATGCCCCTTCCATGACGGGAGCACTAGAGCTTTATATAAAGGCGGCCAACGGAATTAAATAACTATTTAACGCTTACCTTATTACAAGGACTCATATTTTCTTACACTTTAATTACATTTGATTGAAAGTGTGATAAGAATTGATTTATCTTTAAGCCTGTTCTAAGCAAACTGTGAGGAAATACTATTTTTTAATTTTATCTGTCGCGCTTTTTTTTAGCGATTCATTCGGTCAACAAGACCCCCAGTTTACCCATTACATGTTTAACACATTGTATTTTAATCCGGGGTATGCTGGTGCTGAGGGTGTAACTAAATTTACAGCTATCCATAGAACGCAATGGGCAGGATACCAACCTACAGTAGGTGGAGGCGGTGCGCCTACAACCCAACTAGTAAGCATGTCAGCTCCGATTAATAAATTGAGGAGTGGTTTTGGAGCTTATGTGATGAATGACCAGCTAGGACCTCAAAACAATTTGGAAGCGCAGGTTTCTTATGCGTATCATTTGGCTCTTAAGGATAGTAAACTAAGTTTTGGTATAAAGACGGGGGTGTACTCACAAACACTAGACTTCGATAAGTATAGAGCTATCGACCCCGATGACCCGTTGTTAAAGAAAAGTGGAAAAGAATCTCAAGTGCGGCCGGATCTGGCTGCGGGTGCTTTTTTTCAAAAAGAGAAGTTTTATGCCGGAGTTAGTTTTAACCACCTTGTGAAATCAGAATTTGACTTCGGACTTACCCAGCGAAATGCGCTTCAAACTCATATGTACGTTACTGGAGGCTATTATTATCAACTTAATTTTGACATTAGATTCCAATTTTCAACCCTGATCAAATCAGATTTTACGAAAACAACCTTTGATTTGGGTGGATTAGCCTATTATAAAGATACCATGTGGGGTGGTTTGGCGTTTAGGCAATCAGAAGCTGCTATCATTATGTTGGGGTATAGTTTATTGAAGGATAAATCGCTGAAAGTCGGGGGAGGATTAGATTATATAATTAAGGATCAGCAGGCAAAGCAAGCTACTTCTTTTGAATTTTTGCTTGCTTATGAACTGCCAGTGAACCCGGCAATTGGTAAAAAAGTGGTTAGAACCCCCCGGTATAGGCATTAGACGACTAATAATTTTGGTTTTTTCAAGATTTTATTGAATTTGGTAGCCCTGTAGTTTAAATAAAAGTTTAAAAAGAATAACTTTCGGGTCTGTATGGTTGGCTTTACTAAACCAAAAGACTAGATCTAACAAAAAGAGTATGAAGAAAAGAGTTTCTCTAAAAGTTCTGTACTATGCTTTATTCCTGAGTGCTGGATCAATTCTTGGCGGCTGCGGCTTGCTGGGTATTGGAGGCAAAAAAGGAGGCGATGCCCAGGGTGAAGTGGTAGGCCAATCTACGCTGGAGCGAAGAGAGGGTTGGTCTATGGTTATTCCTTACGGAATGGTTCCAATTCCTGCTGGTACTTTCCACATGGGTCAGGCCGATGAAGATCCTGCTTCTACTCAAATCAACTTCAATAAGCAAATAACCATTGGTCCTCTTTTCATGGACGAAACGGAGGTTACTAATGATGAGTATCTGCAATTCACAACCTTCTTTCTAGATCCCAACGGGGCCGAAGGTCTTACGAACTTTGCACAAATTGGTCAACAAGAGTTTATGGAAAAGTATTATCCCGACACGACAGTTTGGATGAAGGACTTCTCCCACCACATGGGCGACCCTTTGGTTGATTATTACTGGCAGCATCCGGGCTACCAGGATTATCCAGTGGTAGGCGTAAGTTGGGAAGCCGCTAATTTCTTTGGTAAATGGAGATCGGCTTTCTTAAATGAATGGCGACAAGTTAACGGAGGTCAGCCTCCTATGCCTGCCTTCCGACTTCCTTCGGAAGCAGAATGGGAATATGCTGCTCGTGGAGGCAGAGATATGGCGAAGTATCCTTGGGGTAACCCGTATATCCGTAACTCGAAAGGCTGTATGTTAGCCAACTTCAAGCCAGGCAGAGGAAACTTTTATGATGATGGATTTGCTTACACCGCGCCAGTTGGAATTTATTTCCCTAACGACTATGGATTAGTAGACATGGCCGGTAACGTATCAGAGTGGTGCTTGGATGATTTTAATCCGGCATCTGTGCCAACAGTTTGGGATCTTAACCCACAATACATTGATAAGAATGCCTACGACCGCGAGGGTAATTCTAAAGAACGATATAATGCTCGAAAGGTAGTGCGTGGAGGTTCGTGGAAAGATGTTGCCTACTATTTAGAGACAGGAACCAGAACGTATGAATATAAGGATTCGACACGCGCCTACATTGGGTTTCGTTGTGCAATGACCAACTTAGGACGGTCTTCCGGTACGGAATTTCAATAATTAAAAACTCTGTTTATATTTATAAAAAATCAGACTAACCATCAGACTAAACCTAAATTTTTAAGACCCATGGCAAAGAAAAAAGGCGGATTTGTTAATTTACTCTACACTACTATCATGCCCAAAGTATACGGTATTGGGGCCGCTGTAGTAATCATGGGTGCATTGTTTAAAATTGAACACATGGAGGGCGCCAGTTTGATGTTGATAGCTGGTTTGAGTATCGAGGCTGTAATTTTCTTCTTGAGTGCCTTTGAACCTAAGCACGAAGAACCAGATTGGTCTAAGGTTTACCCTGAGCTATCAGAAGAGTATGAAGGACCTATTAATCCTACAGCTACAAAGATTAGTAATCGCCCTGTTGGTGGTGGAGATTCTCCATTGCTTAAAATTGATGAAATGTTGAAGACTGCTAAGGTAGATCAAAACCTTTTAGATAATTTGGGTAAGGGTCTTACAAATCTTGCCACTTCGGCATCTCAAATGAGCAATCTTTCTAATGCTGCAGTAGCGACTAACGATTATGCTAAAAACGTTCAATCAGCTTCTTCTGCACTTGCAGAAATGAACAAGTCATACGGTTCTGCCATGAAAGCGGTTTCTGCGATGGCTGACGCCTCTAAAGATACAGGTGAATATCATGCGCAGGTAAAAAAGGTTACTACTAATCTTGCTTCCTTGAATGCTGTATATGAAATGGAATTGAAGGATGCCGATTCGCATGTTAAAAACATGAATAAGTTTTATGAAAGCCTTACAGGGGCTATGCAAGGACTTACTAAAGTGGGTGAAAACACAACCAAGTTTACTACTGAATTGGGCAGCCTTACAGCTAATGTAACTGCGTTAAATAAAGTATACGGTGGCATGTTAACAGCAATGAAGGGCAGCAACTAATCAGCTGGTTTTTATTTAATACTATTTCTTTAACCTAAAAAAATAAAAAACCATGGCAGGCGGTAGGGAAACACCCAGGCAAAAGATGATCGGTATGATGTACATGGTGTTAACAGCGTTGTTAGCATTGAATGTAAGTAATTCCGTTCTTGAAAAATTTGCTATTATAGACGAAACCCTCGTTAAACTAGTAAAGGAGGGTGATGGAAGCAATGAGCGCAAAATGGCGGGAATTTTAGGCTCCTCCTCTCAGGATGGTAATGTTCTTGCCGCTAAGGAAAAGGCGAAGCAGGTTCGTGAGCTTACCAAAGGAATGGTCGTTTACTTAGATGGATTGAAAACAAAAATGAAGACCGAGCCCGATGGCACGGCCATTGAAGGAGAGAATCTGGTAACAAATACTCACCGTGCTGAGGAATTAATGTTAGATAGCCGGAAGCCTGAGATTGGAGAGGAGTATGAGAAAAAACTTAACACGCACGTTAAAGAGTTAAATAAGATAATGGAACTTAAAACTCCATTTGCAAATCTGACCCGGACAGCAAAGGATTACGAGGAATTTAAGGATAATACGAACCAGTTAAAAAAGAACTTCCTTCAGTTTTCCTTTGAACAAACCCCAACCATGGGAGCGGTTGCCACAGTAAGCCAAATGCAAACGGAGATCCTTGAATATGAAAAGGTTGCGCTCGACTCTTTAAATGCAATAGCTGAGGGTGTTACAATTAAATTCGATAAAGTAGTGCCAATGGTTCGAGCTGACGCGAATACCTTAGTGGCTGGCCAGGAATACAACGCAGATTTGTTTATTGCTGCGGCATCGGATGTTCCTTCTGAAATGTTTTTTAACGGTAAACCCTTGGCTGTTGAGAAGGACGTAGTGACTGGGATCAACATGGGTAAAATCAAGTTTAGAACATCTGGCGGAGCCTATGACAAAAACGGACTGGCCGATGCATCTTTCAATGTAAAGATTAATATCAAAGGAAAGCCTTATGAAGAGATTATCCGGTACAAAGTTGCAAAGCCGGTTGCTAAGTTCGAATCTGAAAGCGCCAGCACACTTTATTTGGATTGCGGAAACGAAATGTCCGTTAGCGTTCAGGGATTGGCCGAATCATCTGGTATTTCTTTAAGTGTATCCGGAGATCAAGGCAAAGTTGTAAATCAAGGACCAGGAAAATTTGTCTTAATTCCAACACGTCCTCAAATGGATGTAAGGGTTTCTGTTAATGGATCAGTGATTGAAACAAAATCCTTTAAAGCTAAACAAGTGCCAAGCCCGGTTTCAAAATTGATGGTTGGTAATGGTGAATACGATGTAAAGAGAGGGATTCCTCCTGGAACGTCTATCGCTCGCTTAGTGCCAGATATTTTGGATGACACCTTCAAGAGACAGAATGCAAAGGATGCTGGTTACCGGGTAACAAGCATGACACTTCAAATTACAGGTAAAACTCCGATTACGTTAACATCAGGAACAATTGAATTAGCTAAGTATGGATTAAGACCTGGTGATAGTTTCTCAATATTTAATGTTCAGGTTGTTCGTTCAACCTGGGATCCTAACGATGCAGATAACAAACCCGTTAATGCGAAGTTGGAAGGTGTTTACGTTATGGGTAAATAAAAATAAAAATGAAAGTTGTAAGTATTTTTCTTCTGTCTTTAGGCTTGGTTAGTGGCGCACTAGCTCAACAGGATACGGTTTACAATCCTAATTCTACTGAGCGGATTGCTTATTATGAGCAACTTTATCGCTTTAGGGTGTGGCGAACAGTTGACTTGCAGGAAAAGCAAAACGCTGGGTTCAAGTCTGCTCAATCGGATATTGCGAAATTCCTGATAACAAGTATTCAAAGCGGGGCATTGACCGCTTATGACGATTCGGTAAAAAATGTTAAAAAACCATCAGAAATTTTGGTGAGCAATCAAGCAATTGTTGAAGCACCGTATAATGCAACTAAATCGTATTTCACTAATGAGTCTGCAAGTTTTGGCGGTAAAAATTATGAGTCAATAAGAAATGATAATAAGGGAAATTCCCCTGCGGATAATTCTTGGTGGCAGTTGACGACTAATCAAACTGAATATTATTCTGCCTCATCAATTGTTGCCGTAACTATCATTGAAGATGTCATATTTGATAAAAGAAGATCAAGACTTTATTACGATATTCAAGCTATTGGTGTTCTTGCCCAGAAATCGGGGTCAACTGATATCAATCCAATTGCTTTTATCCTATATAAAGATTTTTTCGATTTAGTTGAGAAGACTTCTCATAGCAAAGACATGAAAGAGCGGGATAAAGTACTTTGGAGAAACCGTTATAATCCTGCTGAGAACAGGACATTCACAGATGCTTTTAAGCTAAGATTATTTCACGGCATAATTGATAAAGTCGAAAACCCGGATGATCGGTCAATTCAACAAATCTATGAGCGTAATGGTCGTAGCTATGGTGAGTCGGTTTTTGCCCGCTGGGAAGAGGAGATGAAGATGATGGAAAAGGAACATAACCTTTGGGAATATTGAAATGATCTAAAATACTTAGAAGCCCCGTAAGGGGCTTTTTTATGTGCGTCAGGCATGTTTACTGGCTATAAGGTGCAAGTCCTGAATGAGCGTTGTAATGCGTATCATTAGCTAAGAGCAAGGTTGTCGCGGGTAACTGCGAATCTGAAGGAAGC
>Ga0136636_10002322_pt1 | contig 11319 bp, 11 predicted proteins | sample AntDrymUQ8522106_2_FD_104653 | JGI IMG/M metagenome (GOLD analysis project Ga0136636, IMG submission 104653) | Polar desert sand microbial communities from Dry Valleys, Antarctica - metaG UQ852 (21.06) | ecosystem: Environmental > Terrestrial > Soil > Desert | place: Antarctica: Dry Valley... | reverse complement strand
TTGGTGCTTTGCGCCTTAACTATATTTTTTTGCTTATGCCAAAGTTTTGGAAATCTTGTATCTAAGCACAGTGTACCAGGCACTAAGCACAATTTTTATTTTTTCAGTACCAGTTCCTGCATATTGCCGTAATTCTCGTAACTGCTTGTAATTACCTTATCCCCTGGTTTTAATCCTTGTAGCACTTCATAAAAATCAGGGTTTTGATTTCCAAGTTGAATATCAGTTTTATACGCGGTTTTGCCATCAGCACTTACTTTAAAAATCCAGTTTCCGCCGGTTTGCTGGTAAAAACCACCGCGAGGTAAACGCAGCGCCTGTTTTTCATCACTTAATGCCAGACGTATCTGCAAGGTTTGTCCGCGACGAATGCCTTTTGGAATAATCTCTTCAAATTGCATATCCACCTGAAACCTGCCATTGGTAACCTGGGTAAAAACTTTGCTGATGGTTAATTTATAAACCTTATCGGCAAACGTAAAGTCGCCTTTCAATCCCACATAAATACGGGAAATGTAATGTTCGTCCACATCAACACGAACTTTAAATCCGCTTAAAACATCAATCTGTCCCAGACGGTCGCCTTGCCTTTTATTTTCTCCTATTTCAGCATTCAGAGAAGTAAGTTGGCCATCGATAGGCGATTTTACAATCAGATCATTTACTTTCTGTTTCATCATATTCAGTGCTTCCTGCGATCCCTGGTACGAACGCTTATCCTGTTCCAGTTGCTGAGCCCTGGATAATGAATCCTGCAGAAGAATTTGCTGCGTAAGTTTTTTCTTTTCCATGTAATAATTGTAATCGTTCTCCGCTTTTTTAAACTCCTGCAAACCAATTACTTTCTGCTCGATCAAGTGTTTATCGAGGTTATAAATACGCTCTGCTTCTTTAAACTGGCTAAGCACATCGGCCATCTGGTTGAGTTTGCTGACCGTATTTTGCTGAGCAGCGTTGTTATTAATCTGCATCTGGGTAAGTGTATTATACACAGTGTTTTGCTGGCTCATCATTGTCATCAGCAAATCGGTGTTGGACAAGCGCAGGATAGCCTGCCCTTTTTTCATCACAGTTCCGTCTTCAACAAATTTTTCTTCAACGCGGCCGCCTTCACTGGCATCTAGGTAAATAGTGGTAATAGGAAGTACTATTCCATTTACAGGGATAAACTCCTGAAAAGTACCGTTAGAAACCTCACTTACAGTAATCCGTTCAAGGTCAACATTCAGTTTCGATTTGCCGGAAGTAAAATAATAGCTGGCGGAGATCAAGAGTACAATAGCCACGACAATAGCCATTGTTATGATTTTTTTTGAACTCCACTTTTTCTTTTCAATAACTCTGTCCACTGTGTTTGATTTTTTTTGTTATTAATACTATAACATTCTCTTAAAGAGTATAAATATAATGCCAAATTGTAAATATATTGAAAATCAATTGTTTAAATATTCATTGTTTTGAAAAGTGTTCGGTAGTGATACAATTTGTGTATGGTAACGATACACATTTCTTTATCAATAACTTAGCGTCTTTGCGGTTAATCCTTTTTTTATTCTTTACCGCAAGGGCGCAAAGAAGGCACAATAGACGCAAAGGTTATCAATAAACCAGGATAGGTTCAAACATCATTCAGTTATGTAAACAGTTCAGTTTGGGCCGAGAGAGATTGCTTTTACCCTGGAGTTTTCGGAGCGTAAATAGCTGGGCATTTAGTTTTTCAGCTGCCCTGGTTATTCAAAAAATATAGACACAGACTATCACTGAATTCAATTACAAAAATGGAGAAAACTCAGTAATTTTCTAATTAGCCAGAAAACAAGGCTTTAGGTGAAACATTTTTTTTTGTATTTTTGTTATAAGTAATTCAGGCGGAATCCGAAAAGCCTATCAATGAGTAGGAACAGAAATTAAAATTGTATGATGAGAAAACTATTTTCCTTAGCAATAACAGTATTTGCATCTATGCAATTATTTGCACAGCTTCAGGTAAATCCTCAAATTGGGGCAACTTTTATGTCTATCAAAAATCCACCGACAGGTGTGACTTATGACGGTAAAGTTGGTGTGAGCCTCGGATCTGATTTCAGGTTCGGCGAAAGATTCCAGTTCCAGCCAGGGCTTCATTATGTAAGCTCAGTTACAGCCTATCAAACTGAAGGTTCCGAAGCTGTTTCAGGCGATGTATTATTCAGAAATATCAAACTGAAAGCACTTGTAGCTTATAATTTGATCGATGCGGGGCAGTTTAAGATCAGAGCCAATTTTGGCCCATCGTATGATTTTCTTTTGAGCGCAAAAGAAAAACAACCGTCTACTGATATTAAAGAAGATTTTAAAAAAGGGACATTTTACCTTCAGGGCGGATTGGGAGTTGATTTCCTGTTTCTCACCGCCGATGTAGGTTATGCATCGGGACTTACGCAGACTTTTGCCGGAGAAGATGCGCCCGACTCAAACACAGCAGGACTTTATTTTACTGTTGGTGTGATTTTTGGAACCGGAAAGAAGTAAGTTTTTTTTAAACGATATGTGTAAAGACCATCCCATGCAGGAGATGGTCTTTTTTTTGTTTCTTGTCAAAATATTATTGCGCGTTTATTCTGAAATTCTTTTGCGTAGTTAAATGATATTAGTTTAAATTGAAGCTTCGGTGCCCGCGAAATCATTCGTATTGTGTGTTCAGCTAACCCTCAACAGCATATATCAGTGTTCAATTGTATCTTTCAGCCATGTAAGTAAAGGGGGAGAAATTCCTTGCCAGTAATCCCATGTCCGCCTTCGTTGGTTGTAATAAACTCAGCCTTAGCACCGACACCGTTAAGTTTGCCGACAAGCTCAAGTGTAAAATCGTAGGGACGGTATACAAAGAGGGGTGTGTTGCGGAATGTATTTAGGTAGAAAGGCCAGGAAATCGGGATAATATTTGCCCAACCATTTGGTTGCCAGGCTGGGATGGCCTGAAAAAACAGCAACTCCTTTAAACATTCCGGGGTATTCGTGATAGATCCGGCGTTTCAGGAGACTGACTCCCTAAACATTATTCTTTTATTGGTAATTCATCTATTACGCCTTCGGTAGTGTTTGCGAATTTGTTGACATCGAAACGAAGGTAGTCAAAATCATTTGCAGGTAATTCGTTGATTTCTGCTGAATTAGTATCAATAAAATTGTTCACATTAAACCGAAGGTAGTCGAATTCATTTGCTGCAGGCAACTCCATTTCTTCGGTTTCGTTTTCATTATCAAAATTATTTACGTCGAACCGCAGGTAATCGAAGGTATTGACTGGTAATTCTTCAATTGTACTTTCAGCTACATATTCGTTTACGTCGAAACGCAGGTAACTGAAATCGGAGATGGTTTCGATGTAATTAACTGTTGAAGGAGTTGCTTTTTTAGTAGTTGAAGCTGTAGTGCTTTCATTTTTCTTTATATCACCTGTATATTTTACGGTTGGATTTGAAATGCCGCTTAATGAAAGGAATATTACCAGGCTGAAGGTAATAACTGCTGCGAAGAATGTGTTTGTTTTCATGTTTTTATGTTTTGTTCCCGGAGGATTGGTTTTTGGTATATTGTTTTTGGTTTGTATTAATGACGGTGAAAGATTTAAAAAGTTACAGAATGATAAAGTATTTTTTAAACCGGATTCAATGTACTGTTACTAAAACGATACAAAGATACTTTCATCCTGATGGCTGTAAAACAACAAATCGGCGAACGCCAGAAACCGGCAGGTGAACACTTTAAAAAAGTTGATGAAAGTGAAAGGCAGGAAACAAAAGCCTACTTGAAAAAGCTATAAAATGAAAATAGTATGAACAAAGTGCCTGTATATCAGCATGTTTATTTGATGCTGTTTTGCTTTTCTTCCTTTTCAAATAGTTATCATACGAATCCTTATCAATTTCTCTAACACTGGTGCTGGTGCGGGTTGCTATCAGGTATTCCGCCAGGTATTCATCCCGTGTACGAAGCTGAATTACGATTTAATCATAAAGCGACTTTAATTATTTCTGAAATCATTCACCCCTTTATTTTACGCAGTAGTGCATAAATAAGCTATGCCTATCAGTAAAGCAATTATTTTCGGAAACATTCCGTTAGAATTTCTTTTTAAACAGTTTTCATTTATCTAAAAAGAAAGGGTTATTTCTTTTTATGCCTGAAATCCCCTGGAGATTCGGGGTTTGGTTGACGCCATAAGCCAACTTTATTTTTACGTGCTTCCCTCTCAAGATTTGCCAATTCAGCATCTGAATTATATTCAGCATAGTGCCAGGCCAAACCCAGCCTGAGGAGTTCCTTATTCACACAAATATCATCAACGTAAACAAAGGCAAGTGTACGACCATACGAATCAACACCTGTTTTTTCGACCCGAATCTGTTTATTAAAACATAAGCCAACAGTAGCAAATTTTGCACTGTCACCGTATTCCTGTTTCATTTCAGGGCAATCGATACCATCGAGGCGTATTCGCAGCTGTGTTTTGTCTTCGAGTTTTACCACAATCGAATCGCCGCTGTAAACTCCTATTACTAATGCTTTAAAAGAATCACTAACAGGTAACAGTGCAAAAAGAATGAGTATTAAAAAAGTTTTTACCATTTGTGTTCCCTTTCTGTCAATTATATAACGCTTGTTCGCAAAGGAATGTAGAAGTTATATTTTGCTTTAGCAGTAAAAATATTTCTCTGCTGATTATTTTTTCTTAGGCATTTCGGGTTCATATATTTGTTTGTGTTGGAAACAATATAATGAACCATTAAGTGCTGTGCGGCTACACCTTTGGCCTGAACTTGTAATAGCCTCGCATTGTGCATCTGCAACTTCTTTTTTTACGGCTTTAATTACAGGAGTTGGTCGGAGTTTAGCTGATGCTACGGCAGGTTTTTCTTGTTTTTCTGTGTTCAGATCTGTCAATTTATTCTGAAGCCACAAAAGCTCTTCTTCCTGCAAAACAGTAAGTTCATTTAACTCTGCAACTTGTGCTGACAATGAATCTACTTTTAACGTTAATTCCCAGATTTGAGTGCTCATTTCTGTTCGCGATTGCGTACATGAACTGCCAAAGAGGAGTAAAATTAAAGCAATTACATATAAGTATCTCATGACTAAATTTTTTTCTGAAACTAAAAAGCAACTATTATGAAACAATTGTATAGAGATAAGGTTTTAAAAATAGTACTATTTAAATTAATGCATGAAAGGTTTTGCTACGTTCTGATTAAAAAAAAGGCTGAACAGGTATCCTGTTCAGCCTGAAAATGAATTTTAAAATATTCTCTGAAATTGTGAGTTTTTCTACTTTGTTTACATTACATATTTACGTTCAATTATTCCTTAGTCTATCAATTCAAAAGTTCCTTTGAGTGCCAGGTTATCGGAGGAAGTACCTACAAATACCTCAAATTTCCCTGCTTCGGGAGCAAACTTTTTATCCAGGCGGTAGAAAGCCAGGTCTTTCGGTTGAATTTTGAATGATACTTCTTTACTTTCACCCTTCTCAATCATAATCTTCTCGAAGCCTTTGAGTTGAAGCAAAGGACGCGAAACACCATTGCCAACCACATCGCGGATATAGAGCTGAACAACTTCTTCGCCTGAGTAATCGCCTGTATTGGTGATGGTTGCTTTAACGGTAAGGATTTCTGACATGCTCATTTTATCCGAACTTAACGATAGATTGCTATACGAAAAGTTGGTATAACTCAGCCCGTAACCAAAAGCAAAAAGCGGAGCATTTGGGATATCGCGGTACTTGCTACTGAAACCGGTAGGATTTGGATCGTAAGGGCGACCGGTGTTCATTTGTTCGTAGTAAACAGGAATTTGCCCAACGTGGTAAGGGAAAGAAGCAGGCAATTTGCCCGAAGGATTGTAATTGCCGAACAGTACATCAGCTATGGCATTGCCCGATTGCGAGCCAAGAAGCCAGCAGTTGAGGATGGCATCAGTATGTTCAACTACATCAGTAATTACCATTGGCCGTCCGTTGAAAAGAGTTAAAATAACTGGTTTGCCGGTTTTTTTGATTTCGCGGAGCAATTCGAGTTGAAGGCCTTTCAGCGAAATATCTGCATAACTGCGGCATTCGCCCGACATGTATGCTGTTTCGCCAAGAGCCATAATTACAATATCAGCTTTTTTTGCGGTAGCAATAGCCTCTGCGAAACCGCTGCGGTCGGTGGTGTTATATTGCAATTGGGTAAAGAAATTTTGTTCCGTATTAAGTACCAGTTTACACCCTTCGGCATACAAAACTTCAATTTTATTGCCTGCAACTTCGCGTATGCCTTCGAGCAGCGATACGGCGGAATTAGAAGCTGCACTGCCACGCCAGTTACCAAGGGGTGCATCTTTGTCGTTGGCCAGCGGGCCAATAACGGCAATACGTTTCACTTTGTTCGAGATCGGAAGCGTTTTGTTCTCATTTTTAAGCAGAACGATTGATTTTTTAGCCGCTTCTCGCGAAGCAATTAAATGATCAGGATGCATGGTGAGTTCCTTCTCTTTTTGTTTATCGCAGTATTGAAAAGGATTATCGAACAAACCCAGCCTGAATTTGATAAGCAGAATACGGCTCACCATTTCATCAATCTGGCTGATAGTTATTTTCTTATCGTCCAGAAGCTTTTTTACTTGCTGAACATAAATGCGGCCTTCCATATCCATATCAATACCGGCATCCACAGCACGGTAGCCAATATCATAATTGGATTCAACATTTCCGTGAAAAATCATTTCGCCAAGTGAATTCCAGTCGGAGACCACGAAACCATCAAAACCCCATTCGCCACGCAGAATATCGGTTTGTAGCCAGCGGTTTCCTGAAGCAGGTATTCCGTTAACTGTGTTAAACGACGACATAAATGTGGCAACACCCGCATCAACAGCGGCTTTGAAAGGTGGCAGATAAACTTCGCGCAACATACGTTCCGACATATCAGCTGAATTGTAGTCGCGTCCGCCGATTGCTGCCCCATAGGCTGCAAAGTGTTTGGCGCAGGCAGCAATGCTGTTGGCATCGGACAGCTTATCGCCCTGAAATCCGTGAATACGTGCAATGGCTGCCTGTTCGCCCAGATACACATCTTCGCCGGCACCTTCCATAATGCGACCCCAGCGTGGATCGCGCGAAATATCAACCATAGGGGCAAAAGTCCAGTGCAGTCCGTTAGCAGCCGATTCAATTGCTGCAATCCGGGCGCTCTTCTGCATCAATGCCCTGTCGAAACTTGCTGCTTCGGCCAATGGAACAGGAAAAAGGGTTTTGAAACCATGAATCACATCGTAGCCAAAAATTAAAGGAATTCCTAAGCGCGATTTTTCTACAGCGATTTTCTGCAGGCGCATGGTTTCGTCAACTCCCAAAACATTAAGAAAACTTCCGATTTCTCCTTTTGCTATCATTTCATCAAACTTCTCATCGCGGGCTTCCATAATACCCGTACCAGTTTGTTGATACGGATTTGACAATTGGTTTAACTGACCGATTTTTTCGTCTAAAGTCATTTTCGAAAGCAATTCGCCGACTCTTTTTCCCATAGAATCATCGGGTTTGCTTTCACTTATTTGCTGGCTGCTGGTAACGATAACGAACAGTCCGGCAAGCACAAGATATTGGAAAAATATCTTAAATGGGTTTCGATTCATTGTACTCATATGTTATTGTGTATTAGTTAGTAAACTGATCAATAAAAGCTATTTTTTATTTCTTATCCATCAAAACTCCCAGGATAGGCATTACCCAGCATTCCTTTTCGATGTTATAGACTATAAAATCGCTGTCGAATTGCCAATAAGTCCAACTGAAACCAAATTTTTTACAGACCATTTATTATTGTGAAAATTTTTTCTTCTTCTTCTCTCGAAAAAGCAATATTTTTCAGCGTGTCGATATTATCATTCAACTGTTTAACTGAGCTTACACCAACTATTACGGAAGTAACCCGGTTATCGCGAAGTAACCATGCGGTTGCCATTTGTGCCAGCGTTTGACCTCTTTGCAGCGCCAGGTCGTTAAGTTTATTGATACTGACTAAAAGCTCGGGGGTAATGTATTCAGGTTTAAGGAAATGAGCTTTGGATGCGCGCGAATCGGATGGAATACCTTTTAAGTATCTGTCAGTCAGCACACCTTGTGCCAATGGCGAAAATGCTACAAATCCAACACCGTTATCTTCCAGCACATCAAGCAGTTCGTTTTCAACCATTCGGTCTATCATGGAATACCTTGATTGGTGAATAAGGCAAGGTGTTCCAAGTTTATTCAGTATTTGTATTGCTTGTGTTGTTTGTTCTGGCGAATAGTTCGAAATTCCGACGTACAAAGCTTTGCCGCTTTTAACAATGTGATCCAGCGCCATCATGGTTTCTTCGAGTGGTGTTTCCGGATCAAAACGGTGTGAGTAAAAAATATCCACATACTCAAGACCCATGCGTTTCAAACTCTGATTGATGCTGGCAACCAGGTATTTTCGCGAACCCCATTCGCCATAAGGCCCGTCCCACATATCGTAACCTGCTTTGGAAGTGATGATCATTTCGTCGCGGTACGATGTGAAATCTTTTTTAAAAATGGAACCAAATACCTCTTCGGCTGAGCCTGCCGGGGGTCCGTAATTGTTAGCCAGGTCGAAATGTGTGATCCCCTGGTCGAAAGCAGCCCTTAGTATTTCGCGGGAGTTGTTGTAATTATCAGCAAACCCGAAATTGTGCCACAAACCCAAGGATATAGCGGGTAGCAACAAACCACTTTTTCCGCAGCGGTTGTATTTCATGGTTTTGTAGCGGGCACTGCCGGCTATGTAATTATCGGTCATTTTTAGTTGTTTTAGAAGTATCAAATTTTGTTTCATTTCTTTTGTTGTTGCTTCGAACTGGATAAACCTGCAGGTTGCAATTGGTTGAAGTGTAAAATTACAGATTATAATGTAGTTTTCAACATTCAGGCGAACCTGTAATCCGGCACTTTGAGCTGTTGCTGAATCAGATCTGCTTTTTGTCGTATTCCGCTTTTTTAAAGGATATTTTACTAACCCATCTCAATTATAACAGAATGTATTGTACCTGATTCAAAAATAGGCAACAAATTCGAATTGTAACGTTTACCATCAATTATTACTTCAACAACGCCTTTACTGATATGATTTTTATTTACAACTTTTATCTGGTACGTGGCGCCCCTGAATTTTCGGGTAACTTCAAAGCCATCCCATTTTTGTGGAATGCAGGGGTTTATTCGCAATCCATCGTATTCCGGCTGAATGCCCGGCATAAACTGAGTGATGGCATAAAAATTCCATGATGCGGTACCTGTGAGCCATGAGTTTTTAGCTTCGCCGGGTTTTATGGCATCTTTACCTGCAATCATTTCCGTTCGATTCGAATCGCCGATTTCTTTAATATAACATGTAGTTCCAAAAATGAGCCACACCGGGTCATCATTGAAGCCTTGCCCTATTTCGTTGTTCCCTTTTTTGGTGAGGGGTTGGTATTGGTGATAGCAACCACCGTCAGGAAATTGAGTTGATGCAATATCGATTATCCGTTCGTAGGTCCGTTGAGGAATCTGATGTACGAATCCAACTAAAGGCTGATTTGAATCGCGGAATCCCATTCCCCGGCCAATTCCGCTCTCGAAAAAGGATGCCGAGCGTGAAAAACAGCAACAACTTTATCGGCAGTATTAAAATTGGCAATGGTTTTTTTTGCTTTGGTTTTATTGATTACACCCTTATTTATGCCTGTAAATTACTGTTAGAGGACAAGATGAATATCTCAGGAATATGTTACGAAAGCGGATTTAATAATGTATCGAATTTCAACGAGCAGTTTAAAAAGATAAAAGGTGTTTCGCCCAGCCAATATCTGAAAATGAGGTTGAAATCCGCCTAAATACGGTCTGCTGAAAAACGCAAACATTTTTTGGAGGATTATAGATTCCGGTGCTTTGCACCTTAAATCACGATACTCTTTTCTCAAACTAAAACATGGTGCACTCTGTGGCTTTATTTAAGCAAATTCATGTTATAAATAAAGGTGCAGAGCACCGTACTATTTGTAGAAATAGTGAAAAACAGATCAAAAGGTGCAGAGCACCGAAACATTGAATACATGGATTTTTTAAAGGATTGTACATTTTCCTTGCGCTTCAAAAACAATAAAATCGTATAACCAGCTCATTAATTGTATTATATGTGTTTTTCAGCAGACCCTAAATAAGTATAAAAAAAAGCCAACCTTTTCAGATTAGCTTTTCTTCAGTTAAAGCGGAAGTGTATACGAGGATTGAGGTTTAGAGTGGGAGGAAAAATGTTCCCGACTGGTTGTTCTTTTGCCAGTCGACACGGTAGCGGGTCGGGCATTCATCACCAACAACCGGCTCATTATTATCATTGAATCCGAAAGTGATAGTTGCGCTTTTACTATCGGAAGGAATCTGATGAATTTTAATTCCTGAAACCGGATTGGCATTGCACACTTCTTTGTGAATAACGGATTGTGTGATTTGTGTATAAAATTCTTCGTTCTGCCTGTTGGTTCCCCATACTACCAGGTTGTTATAACTGCCTGCTGTTCCAAATCCGTCAACGGCAAGTATCATTTGACCCGGTGTGCCGGTGTAGGTTAACTGTCGTGCCACGTTCCAGGTGCGGCTGCCACCGTTATCAAAACTGGCTTGCATGGTGCCACTTACTTTCTCCACATACGAATCGATATAGGTTCCTACCATCCAGCGAAGGCCACCATTTACATTTACAAGGGTTTTGGTTCCGTTGAGTGTAACTGAGCTATTGGTAGCAACACGGGTAATAGTAAAATTAATATACTTGAAAATAACGGTTGCTCCAGCCTGATGCCAGTTAGTGCCAACTTTCTTTTTAACTTCTATTTTCCCTGTGCGGTTGCGTGTTTCATTGCAATTTAATCCGTTATAAGTAATGTACAGAGTAATCGTATCGTTAACAACTGCCAGTGAGTCAACCGTTGCATTGCATGGAAGCCATGCTGTGGATTTCAAATTGCCGCCGTTGTTTGCCATTACTCCGCCCACATCACTGATGGCATCGTTCATTATACTTTCAATATTGTTTTCGTCGGATGACAGCTGGCTTAAGGATTCAGGATTTTCAGCCATTGGGCTAATGTCTTCTTTAGCACATGAAGTAAATGTGAGTGCAATAGCAGAAACAAGAATAACTGCCAGGTGAAAGAATCTTTTAGTTTTCATAATCATGTTTATTTGGTTGTTTCTGATGGAGTGAATAACTGTTTACATTTATTATACACTCACATTTGTTTTTACCCTGA
>Ga0136636_10002320_pt1 | contig 11321 bp, 9 predicted proteins | sample AntDrymUQ8522106_2_FD_104653 | JGI IMG/M metagenome (GOLD analysis project Ga0136636, IMG submission 104653) | Polar desert sand microbial communities from Dry Valleys, Antarctica - metaG UQ852 (21.06) | ecosystem: Environmental > Terrestrial > Soil > Desert | place: Antarctica: Dry Valley... | reverse complement strand
GGTAGCGGCCATGCCCGACAAGCCGATACAACCCAAAATATTAAAGGTGCTGCTGCCAATGACGTTGCCCACTGCAATATCGCGCTGCTTGCGCACCGCAGCCATGACAGAGGTGGCCACCTCGGGCATGGAGGTACCCGCGGACACAATGGTCAGCGCAATCACCAGGTCGCTCACGCCCATGGCTTTGGCAAAGCTGGTAGCGGCTTCGACCAGCCAGCTGGAGCCCAGCACCAGAAGAGCCAAACCCACGCCAATCAGCGCCACTTGAACCGCCCAGTGGGCGTCCCACTGGCTTTGGGAGTCGATTTCAGATTCATACTCCTCTTGCGTGGCGCGGGTTTCACGTCGGGACTGAATTACCAAAAACACGGTGTAAACCAACAGCAGGGCGAACAAGATGGCCGCATCCACCTGACTGATGCGGTCGTCTAAACCAAACGCAAGCAACAGAAAGGAGGCGCCAATCATGATGGGCACTTCTTGGCGAATGATTTGGGCGTTGACAATCAGCGGGGTGATCAGGGCTGACAAGCCTAAAACGAACAGCACGTTGAAAATATTGCTACCCACGACGTTGCCAATGGCAATGTCGGTGCGTCCCTCAAGTGCTGCGCTCACCGAGACCGCAATCTCGGGCGCGCTGGTGCCAAAGGCCACGATCGTCAGGCCCACCACCAGCGGCGAAATCCCCAGCGACAAAGCCAGCCGAGAGGCGCCGCGGACCAGCAGTTCGGCGCCCACCACCAGAGAAATCAGGCCGGCAATAAAAATCCAAATCATCATGAGTGTTGAGCTTGTCGTTAAAAATCGCAGGAGCGAAGCCGGCTAGTTAGGGTGATCTTCAGGCACCGCATCTTTAGGCGTGGGTGCTTGAGAAGTCACTCGCAAGTGCAGGGCTGCTTGCGCCATCAGGTTGGCCGACACGGGTGCTGTGACAAACACAAAAAGGGTGATCAGTAATTCAATCAGACCTGCCCGCCCTTGGGCCGCATGCAGCAGCATGCTGGCCAACAAAATGCCGCCCACGCCGAGGGTAGAGGCTTTGGTTGGGGCGTGTAAGCGCATGAAAAAATCAGGCAACTTGGCCAAACCCACGGCGCCGACCAACAAAAAGAAAGCACTGCCAAGCAGCAGGCCGGCGGCCAGCCACTCAACAAGAGGGTGAAGGTTCAGGTTCATGTGCTTGTCTCTCTGGATTACTCAATGACATCACCACGGCTCAGGAAGCGCGCCAAACCAACAGTGGCGGCAAAGCCGAGCATGGCCACAATCAGGGCGGCCTCAAACAACAGTTGAGTTTGAAGGCGAAGGCCCAGCAGAAGCACCAGCGCCAGCGTGTTCATGTACAGCGTGTCAACTGCCAGCACCCGGTCAATGGACTGTGGGCCGCGCACCAGACGCCACACACACAGCACCATGGCCAGCGACACGGCCAGCACTGAAACATCAAGGGCAATGGCAAATACGCCGGTGGTCATGATTTGTCTCCTGTCGTGGTGGGTTTTTCTCCAAAAATAGCCATCAACAAAACCTCGTAACGGTCTTTCATATCAGCGGCCATTTGCACGGCATCGCTGCAGTCCAGCGCGTGGACCAAGATGACCCGGCGCTCTTCGTCGATGGTGCACGACACCGTGCCAGGCGTGGTGGTGATGATGGTGGCAAACAATGAAATGGCCGTGGGATGGGTAAGGTCCAGCGGCACAGGCACCCAAGCCGGACGCAGTCGGCTGTTGGACCCAAGCACCAACCGCGCCACGGCAATGTTGGACATCAAAATGTCCCACAGTACCAAGCGCGTCAGTTTCAGGGCGGGCATGATGTGGATAGAGGGGGCTTGTGGCAAAAAATTGTTCAGCAGGCGCGGCAAGATCAATCCGATCAGCGCCGCTGACAGCAGGTGCACAGGTTCCAGAGAATGCTGCAAGAGCAACCAGCTCACGGCGAGCAGGGCGCTTAGCCAGGGATGAGAAAACCAGCCGGGGTGTTTCATGGCGCGTCTCCTTTGATGGGCAGCTTGACCTCGCCCTCACCACCGCGGTAAGGCCGGGTGCTCACACTTGAAATGGTGCCAATCTGGCCTAGAACAGCTCTGGCGTAAACCGCTGGGTCAGACAATTGGGCGGCAGCAGCGTCGGTGTAGCGCTTCAAGGGCGAGGCGGCCACAGCCAGCACCAGACTCAAGCCCAGCAGGCCCAGTGTGGCGGAGGTCAGGCGCCAACTGCTGCCCGACGCGACAGGCTGCCCGTCGGTGGGTAAAACTTGCCAGAACAAAATTGCCCCGGCGCGAGCCAGACCGACGAGGGTCAGAAAACCGCCGGTCAGTACCACCGCCCAGACCACCGCGTGGGCGGGCGTGGCCGCGGCACTTTGCAGCACCATCAGCTTGCCCAGAAAACCGGGTAGTGGCGGCAAACCAGCCACCGAGGCGGCGCCCAGCAAAGTCATCAAACCCAGTAACACGGGTTGGGCCACGGGCGGGGCAGGCTGCAGTTTGTCACCCACCGTACCGCGCTGGGAAGCCACCAGCTCAACCAGTAGAAACAGGGCAGCGACCACCAAGGTGCTGTGCACCATGTAATACAGTGCCGCCGACAAAGTCGTGGGAGTGAAAAGGCCCACGGCGGCCAATATGGTGCCGACCGAGGCCACTGTGAGGTACGCCACCAACCGACTCAGACTGTGCGCTGCCAGGGCACCCAATACGCCCAGCACTGTGGTCGCCAGAGCCACTGGCAGCAGCCAAGGCTCGACGGCCCGCGCCGCCAGGCCAGCGGAGTCACCCAAAATCACGGCGTGCACGCGGATGATGCTGTACACCCCAACCTTGGTCATGATGGCGAACAGTGCCGCCACTGGCGCACTGGCCACAGCATAAGTACCTGGAAGCCACATGTAGAGCGGCACGATGGCGGCCTTCAGGCCAAACACCACGAGCAAAATCATGCCGCCGACCTTGAGCAAAGCCGCTTCATCAGGGCCGAGCTGGGCGACCCGCAGCGCCAGATCGGCCATGTTCAAGGTGCCTGCCGTACCGTAAATCACCGCCAGTCCGATCAGGAACAGGGCCGAGGCCACCAGGTTAAGCACCACGTAGTGAATGCCGGCCCGAAAGCGCTCGCGCCCCTGACCGTGCACCAGCAGCACGTAAGAAGCAATCAGCAGGACCTCAAAAAACACAAACAAGTTGAACAGGTCACCCGTCACGAAGGCCCCCGACAGGCCCATCAATTGAAAGTGAAACAGCGGGTGGAAATGTCGGCCATGGGCGTCCCAACCGCCCGTGGCATACCACAGCACCGGCACGGCGATGGTCCAGGTCAGCGCCAGCATCATGGCGCTCAGGTGGTCCACCACCAGCACGATGCCAAACGGTGCGGGCCAGTTGCCCAGCGGGTAAACCGTGAGCGCGCCGTTGGCAGCTTCAGTCATCAGGCGCCAAGACAGTAGGGCGCCCAACACGGCGGAACCCAGGCTGATGACGCGTGCCCTGCGCAGCCTGCTTCCGGTGTGGCCAACTTGCCCGCCCTCGTCGCCGAGCAACAGCAATGAGATGGCGGTGAACAGTGGCAACAACACTGGCAGCACCGCCAGATGAGTGGAAAAGAACTGGGTTACAACGTCGGTCATGGTTTGTTGCCCCGAGAGCCGGGCGCATGGCCTGGCTCATGGCCGTCCACGTGATCGCTACCGTTTTCATGGCGACTGCGCAAAGCCAGTTCGACAACAAACCCGGTGGTGGCAAAGCCAATCACGATGGCGGTCAACACCAGTGCTTGCGGCAGGGGGTCCGCGACGCGACCTGCGGCTGACAAAATTGGCGCCGCGTCTTGCCACAAACGCCCCATGGCAAAAATGAACACATTCACGGCGTAACCCAGCAGGCTCAAACCAATCACCACCGGCCAGGTGCGTCCGCGCAGCACCAAATAAATACCGGTTGCAGTGACTGTGCCAATGCCAGTGGCCACTAGAAATTCAAGACTCATGAGCGATCTCCTTGGTCGTTGTGTCGCGGTGATGCGGCTGCCGAATCGCTGGTCACGGCACCCAAAGTTGACAGGGTCAGCAGGGTCGACCCCACCACGGTGATGAACACGCCCAGATCAAATAGTGCAGCGGTGGCCAGCGGCAATTGACCCAGCAAGGGCACAAACGGATAGCCGTGCGCGCTGGTCAGGAAAGGCTGACCAAACACGAAGGCGCCCACGCCCGTTAGCCCAGCAATGCCCAGGCCCAAGCCAATCCAGCGAACAAACCGGCGGCCGCCGCGCGCCCGCATCAGGAATTCAGTGCGGGATTGGCCCATGGCCATGTACTGCAACACCAGCGCCACGGCGGTGATCAGGCCGGCAATGAAGCCACCACCGGGCAGGTTGTGTCCACGCATAAAGATGTAGAGCGTGACCACCAGGGCCAGCGGTAACAACACCCGTGCAGCGACGCGCAGCATCAGCGGCTGGCTGGCAAAGGTCCAGTGGCGGCCCGCGTCATCCACCAGCGGGCGTCGGGTGCGCATGCCGTCCATCAGGGCCAGCACGCCCACGGCGGCGATGCCTAGCACGGTGATCTCGCCCAAGGTATCGTAGCCCCGGAAGTCGACCAGAATAACGTTCACCACGTTGGTGCCCCCCCCGGCAATGGCCGAATGGTTGAGGAAGTACCAGGCGATTGAGTCATAGTCTCGGGTCAGCATGACCCAACTCAGCCAGGCCATGGCCGTGCCACCGGCCAATGCCAACGACCCGTCCCGCAGGCGCCGTCCCGCACTGGACTCACGGGGCGTCTGGCGGGGTAGTAGCGCCAGGCCCATCAGCAAAATAACGGTGGAAACTGCTTCGACCGTGAGCTGGGTCAGGGCCAAGTCAGGCGCCGAAAAGCTGATGAAAGTCAGCGACGTCACGAGACCCACGACCCCGGTGATGATCACCGACTGAAACCGGTCGTGGTGGCGAAGCACCAACCAGGCACAGGCGGTGAGTAACACGCCCCATAGAACCAGCGCAATGACCGTCACGGGCAATTGGGGTCGATTACCCGTGCCGGGCGCATGGCCCCAGAGCAGGGGCGATGCCGCCAGCACCAGCGTGGCCATCAGCATCCAGGCGATGTAACGCTGAAGCGAACCAATTTCCAGCAGGGCGGTCACGCGGCCGGCCCAAGCAAATAGACGGTCATTGCCCTGGGTAAACAAGTTGGGGCCCGTCACGGCGCCAAACCAGGACTCTGACTGCAACTGATGCAGACGGCCACCGCGTGCCAACAGCGCGTACAGGCCGACACCGCCGGCCAGCGCCAGCATGCTCAGGAGCAAAGGCAGGTTAAAGCCATGCCAGATGGCCAGATGAAACTCTGGGGGGGGCTGACCCAGCATCGCTGTGCTGGCCGTCAGCACCAGTGGCCCCAGCGTGAGCGAGGGCAACAAGCCCACCACGACGCAAGTGATGGCCAATAACGCCACGGGTGCCTTCATGCCCCAAGGCGGCTCATGCGGGTGAGGGTTTGGCAGATCGCGGGCTTGACCGAAAAAAGTGTCATGCACCAGGCGGGCCGAGTAGGCCACGCTGCACAAAGCGGCCAGACTGGCCACCGCCGGTACCAGCCAGCGCCAGTCACCGGACTGACCGAACAGCACCGCCTCGGTCAAAAACATTTCTTTGGACACAAAACCGTTGAACAGCGGCACGCCTGCCATCGCGGCTGTGGCCGTCATGGCCAAGGTCGCGGTCCAGGGCATCAGGCGCCACAAGCCCCCGAGTTGGCGCATGTCCCGGGTGCCAGTCTCGTGGTCCACGATGCCGGCGGTCATGAACAACGCGGCTTTGAATGTGGCGTGGTTCAAGATGTGAAAAATAGCGGCGACCGCTGCCAGCGGTGAGCCCAGGCCAATCAAAAATGTGATCAGCCCCAAGTGACTGATGGTGGAATAGGCGAGTAAACCTTTGAGGTCGTGCTTGAAGATGGCGATGAACGCGGCAAACGCCAGTGTCACCAAGCCGGTACCCGCCACCAAGGTCATGAACAACTCACTGCCGCCAATCACCGGGGTCAGGCGTGCCAGCAGGAAGATACCGGCCTTGACCATGGTGGCTGAATGAAGGTAAGCCGACACTGGCGTGGGCGCTGCCATGGCCTGGGGCAGCCAAAAGTGAAACGGGAACTGGGCGCTCTTGGTAAAGCAGCCTATCAAAATCAAAATGAGCGCGGCGGGGTAGCGTGCGTCAGTCTGAATTTGCGCCGCCATGGCGCTCATCTGACTGATCTCGTAGGTGCCCGCAATCTGACCCAGCAGCACAAAACCGCCCAACATGGCCAAGCCACCACCGCCCGTGATCGCCAGCGCCATGCGAGCACCGGCGCGGGCATCAGCCCGGTGCTTCCAGTAGCCCACCAGCAAAAAGGAAGAGATGCTGGTCAGCTCCCAAAATACCATCAAAAGCAGCAAATTGTCTGACAGGACGATGCCGAGCATGGCCGCCATGAACAGCATCAGGGTGCTGAAAAATTTGCCCACCGGGTCGTCTTTGCCCAAATAGCTGTCGGCGTACAAGATGATCAGCAGGCCCATACCCGTGATCAACAGCGCGAACATTAGTGACAAGCCGTCCAGGCGCAGACCCAGGTTCAAACCCACCTCAGGCACCCAGGGGGCAAAACTCTGCACCGTTGCCCCGCCCATGACGGCTGGCGCCTGGGTCAGCAACAAACCCATACTGGCCAAGGTAACCGTCGCCGCTAACCAAGCGGTGCGTCGTCGGAAATTAGCCGAGGGCAGGGCGCCGGACCAACCTGTGAGCAGCGTACCTGCCAACAGAGGCAAAAGAATGATGGTCAGCAACACTGTTCGGACCCTTCGGAAAAAAATGACAGATTCTAGGCGGGCAAATGGCGCGTCCGGCTAATGCCTTTGGCCAATTGGGGCCTTCAGTGGTCGCTGGTCTCGTGCACCATCGGTTGGTCGGTGTAGAGAACCGCCAAGGCAGACAAAAGGAAGGTGACCGGGCTGGTTTGGGTGGTCCTCAATGGCCATGCGATTGATAAAAAAAAGCCAGGGACTGGACGCGCGCGGGGATTTTTTTTCTTGGGGCAAAGGTAACATCCAAAGCGTGCGGGGCGTTGAAAGAGTCCAATTGTAGGGGCCGAACAAGAGGCACAAGTCAGTCGCTTGTAAGTGCTTTCCCTGACATTGGCGCACATTTACTTTAACTAGAGGAGCCAGATACATGAGTGCAACACCAACCGCTATTGAATCCATCTTGGTGGAAAACCGCGTTTTTCCACCCAGCGAAGCGACGCAAAAAGCGGCCCGTATTTCTGGCATGGACGGCTACAACGCCTTGTGCGCTGAAGCTGCCAATGACTTTGAGGGCTTTTGGGCCCGTTTGGCCCGCGAGAACGTCGTCTGGACCAAACCCTTCACCAAGACCTTGGACGAGTCCAACGCGCCTTTCTACAAGTGGTTTGAAGATGGCGAGTTGAATGCCTCGGCCAACTGCCTCGACAAGCACATGGGCACGCCCAATGAGAACAAAGTTGCTGTCATTTTTGAAGCGGACGACGGCACCGTCACCAAGACCACTTACAAAGAACTCCTCGCCAAGGTCAGCCAGTTCGCCAACGCGCTGACCGCGCGTGGCATTGAAAAAGGTGACCGTGTTCTGATTTACATGCCCATGACGCTTGAAGGCGTGGTGGCCATGCACGCTTGCGCGCGCATTGGCGCCACCCACAGCGTGGTGTTCGGTGGCTTCTCGGCCAAAGCGCTGCAAGAGCGCATCATTGACGCTGGCGCCGTGGCGGTGGTCACGTCTAACTTTCAGATGCGCGGTGGCAAAGAGCTGCCATTGAAAGCCATCGTGGACGACGGCTTGGCTTTGGGTGGATGCGAGTCCATCAAGACCGTGCTGGTGTACCAGCGCACCCCCACCGCTTGCAACATGGTGGCTGGCCGTGACATCACCTTCACTGAAGCCCTCGCCGGCCAAAGCACCGAATGCGCGCCCGTGCCAGTCGGTGCCGAGCATCCCCTGTTCATTCTCTTTACCTCTGGCTCCACCGGTAGCCCCAAGGGCGTGCAGCATGCCACCGGTGGTTTTGTGCTGTGGTCCAAGTTGACCATGGATTGGACTTTTGACCTGAAAGACAACGACGTTTTTTGGTGCACGGCGGACATTGGCTGGATCACCGGTCACGCCTATGTGGCCTACGGCCCCTTGGCGGCAGGCGCTACCCAAATCATCTTTGAAGGCATCCCCACCTTCCCGAATGCGGGTCGCTTCTGGCAAATGATCGAGCGTCACAAGTGTTCGATTTTTTACACAGCACCCACAGCCATCCGCTCCCTTATCAAAGCCGCCGAGAGCGATGAAAAGGTTCACCCTGACCGCTCAGATCTCAGTAGCCTGCGCATCCTAGGTTCGGTGGGAGAGCCCATTAACCCAGAGGCCTGGATGTGGTACTACAAAAATATCGGCCACGAAAAGTGCCCGATTGTGGACACCTTCTGGCAAACCGAAACCGGTGGCCACATGATCACGCCACTGCCCGGTGCGACGCCGTTGGTTCCCGGTAGCTGCACCTTGCCGCTGCCAGGCATCATGGCCGCCATCGTGGACGAGGCTGGTATGGATGTGCCCAATGGCTCGGGTGGCCTGCTGGTCATCAAACGCCCTTGGCCTTCCATGATTCGCACCATCTGGAACGACCCCGCGCGTTTCAAGAAGAGCTACTTCCCAGAAGAATTGGGCGGCACCACTTACCTGGCCGGTGACGGTGCGGTGCGCAACATCGACAACGGCTACTTCCGCATCACCGGTCGTATTGATGACGTGTTGAACGTGTCGGGTCACCGCATGGGCACGATGGAGATCGAATCGGCGCTGGTGGCCAAGTCCGACTTGGTGGCTGAAGCTGCGGTGGTGGGCCGTCCCGATGATGTGACGGGCGAGGCCATTTGTGCCTTTGTGGTGCTCAAGCGCCCCGTGCCCACCGGTGACGAAGCCAAGGCAATTGCCAAGCAGTTGCGTGACTGGGTGGCCAAAGAGATTGGACCCATTGCCAAGCCCAAGGACATTCGCTTTGGCGAGAATTTGCCCAAGACCCGGTCCGGCAAAATCATGCGTCGTCTGTTGCGTTCACTGGCCAAGGGCGAGTCCATTACCCAAGATACCTCGACCTTGGAAAACCCAGCAATTCTGGACCAGCTGGGTCAGACTTACTGATCAGGAGAGGCTAACGGGCCACTCTGTTAAATATAGCTACTCACGCCCGTCCCACAAGGGCTGAGTGCTGTTTTAACCATTAAAAAGGCCCGCAGTTGCGGGCCTTTTTAATGGGCTGGCCGATTGGCCAGACAGGACGTTATTTCATTGCCAAGATCCAGGCCACCACGGTTTTGGCATCCGCTTCGCTGATTTGGGTATTGGCAGGCATGGGTATGGCGCCCCAAACGCCCGAGCCGCCTTTCATGACTTTGAGCGCGAGCTTGCTGGCCGCGTCTTTTTGTGTGGCGTATTTCTCAGCCACCGACTTGTAAGACGGGCCCACCAGCTTTTTGTCCATGGCGTGGCATGCCATGCAGTTGTTTTTGGTGGCAAGTGCTTGGTCGGCCCAAGCCGGCGTGGCGAGCAGGGTGGCCGCGGCCAGCGAGAACAAAAGACGTTTCATGATTTTTTCCTCAGGGGTTGGGGTACAGTCATTGGACGCCATTTTAGGGTGGCGAATGTGTCGGGCATGTCAATCTGAAATGAACAGGGTAAGCAGATGTACTTATTAGGCCTTGGGCTGGTGTTGCTGGCGCTGAAATATTTGGCGGTTGATCCGATCGCCGCTTGGTCGTGGTGGCTGGTGATGTCGCCTTTTGGTCTGGCCGTGGCATGGTGGGCCTGGGCCGACAGCACGGGTTACACCAAACGAAAAGCCATGGAGCGAGAAAACCGCCGCCGCGACGCCCGCATTGACGCCAGTCGCGAAGCTTTGGGCATGTTGCCTAAAAAGAAACGACGTTGAAATAGCAAAAGGCCGCCTGACGGGCGCCAGGCGGCCTTTTGATTGCAACCCGGTCTATTTCAAGTTCAATAGTTGTCCAGCACCGCGCCTTTGCTGGCGGTTGACGCATTAAAGGCAAACTTGGCCTGTACGCCACGGGTGTAGCGCGGCAGGGGCGCCTTCCACACCGCACGGCGCGCGGCAATCACGTCGTCTGCCACATTGAGTTGCAGCAGCAACTGGTGCGCGTCAATCGTGATCGAATCGTTTTCTTCGATGAGAGCAATCAAGCCGCCAGCAGCCGCTTCTGGCGCGACATGCCCAACCACCATGCCCCAAGTGCCACCCGAGAAGCGGCCATCGGTGATCAAGCCCACCGACTCGCCCAAGCCTTGGCCGACCAGCGCGCCTGTGGGAGCCAGCATTTCTGGCATGCCGGGGCCGCCTTTGGGCCCGAGGTAACGCAACACCATCACGTCGCCGGCCACAATTTTGTTGGCCAAAATAGCGGCCAACGCCGACTGTTCGTCGTCAAACACTTTGGCTGGGCCGGTCATGACCGGGTTTTTCAGGCCCGTGATTTTGGCGACGCAGCCTTCAGGAGACAAGTTGCCTTTGAGAATGGCCAGGTGACCTTGGGCATACATGGGGTTGCTCAAGGGGCGAATCACATCTTGGTCCGCGCGAGGTTCATCAGGCACGTCTTTGAGCACCTCGGCAATGGTCTGGCCGGTGATGGTGATGCAGTCGCCGTGCAGCAAGCCAGCCGACAGCAGCGTTTTCATGACTTGCGGAATGCCGCCAGCTCGGTGCAAGTCCACCGCGAGGTACTGGCCACTGGGTTTCAGGTCGCACAGCACGGGGGTTTTGACGCGCACGCGCTCGAAGTCGTCAATGGTCCACTCCACGTCGGCGGCGTGGGCAATGGCCAAAAAGTGCAGCACCGCATTGGTTGAGCCGCCAATGGCCATGATGACGGCCACCGCGTTTTCAATCGACTTGCGGGTCACGATGTCGCGCGGCTTCAGGTCCATTTTGATGGCTTCAACCAGCACGCGGGCTGATTCTCTGGCCGAGGTCACCTTTTCCTCATGGGGGTTGGCCATGGTCGACGAGTAGGCCAACGAAATGCCCAGTGCTTCAAAAGCCGAACTCATGGTGTTGGCGGTGTACATACCACCGCATGAGCCGGTGCCGGGGATGGCACGGCGTTCGATTTCGAGCAGGTCTTCGTCACTCATGCGGCCGGCGGCGTTCTCGCCCACGGCTTCAAACACGCTCACGATGTTCAGGTCTTTGCCTTTGTAGTGGCCCGGCAAAATGGTGCCGCC
>Ga0136636_10002319_pt1 | contig 11321 bp, 11 predicted proteins | sample AntDrymUQ8522106_2_FD_104653 | JGI IMG/M metagenome (GOLD analysis project Ga0136636, IMG submission 104653) | Polar desert sand microbial communities from Dry Valleys, Antarctica - metaG UQ852 (21.06) | ecosystem: Environmental > Terrestrial > Soil > Desert | place: Antarctica: Dry Valley... | reverse complement strand
TGTAAACATATGTGGCAGCAATTCCTTACCGATTAGGTCAATACTGGCTTTTTGCTGCAAATAAACCAGTGCCCGGCTCACAATTTGTTCATGATCAAAAATCAAGGGAGGTAATTTTGTAACCGGCCACCAATGTGCCCCGTTCTCCCGGACAAGGTCTTTGTCATGAATATCAATTCTGATAAGGGAAACAAACGTTATGCTGATTACCCTTGCCCCCGGGTCACGGTCAGGTTGGGAAAACGCTGCAACCTGTTCCAAAAAAATTTCCTTAAGTCCAGTTGTTTGTAAAAGTACCCTTTGTGCAGCCTCTTCCACAGATTCACTATCCTGTACAAATCCGCCCATCAGTGACCATTTCCCAATAGCAGGTTCAAATCCCCGGGGGTAAAGCAGCAATTTAAGCTCGCTGTTTTCATATCCGAAAATCGAACAGTCTACTGCAATAAAATGTTTGGGATTTTGATTGTAAATTTCATTTAACATTAGAATTTTTGCCTCTGTAGTTAAGATTTTATCCGTTTATTATACGTAGCAAATTTATAAAAGTATTAATTACTTGTATTCATTTTTAAATAATAATATTCAGCGGAAAAAAATGTGAACATTCTGGGTATTTCATTGTTTATTGTTTGTATATTAAATGCAGAAGCTTCTTGCACTGCCAAAGTGTAAAATCTTTCTGCCAGCAATCGGAAGAAAGGAGATATCTTAACAAATATATTTATTGCTTAGTTATTAATCATTTAAATCTTTAGGTTATGAATACAGGAAAAGCTTTATTAGGCATTATGGCTGGTATTGCCGCAGGAGCCGTATTTGGAATTCTTTTTGCACCTGACAAAGGATGTGAGACCAGGAAAAAGATCGCTAAAAAAGGCCAGGAATATGTTGAAGATCTGACTGAAAAACTAAACGATTTCATGGAAGAGGTGACTGATAAAATGGATTACCTATCACAAAAAGTTAAAGAATCAACACGCGGTGATGCCGGTAATATGAGCAGTGGAATCTGATCCGATTTGACTTTTAAACAACTGTTTATGCAAAAAATAACAGCGTCCGAATCGCTTAGAATATCTATTTTGATGCTTGAACAACGTAAGCTTGAACAAGAGCAATTGCTCCGGCAGCAGATTTCAATCACTTACGATAGTTTTGCGCCGGTCAACTTTTTGCGAAAGATGATCACCGATACAACCGATCGCTTCGACTCAAAAGATGAAATTATTCAGAAAGTAGCGGCCTTAATCTCCGGTTATGTATCCAGGAAAATTCTGACCCCAAAGTCCCGGAATCCGCTACTTCGGCTTGCGGGAATGTATGTGCAATACAGCGCAACTAAATTTTTTAATAAAAATGCCGGGACCATTGAACTGGTGGGAAGTTATTTAATAAAACAGCTGACAAATAAAATTCGGGATTCCGTAAAATAAATTCAGTTCAGTAATCATAATTTAAAAATTTAATTTATTTCATTTACAATGACAGAAAGTTCAGTAACAGTTACATTTGCAGGCACGCCAGTTACGCTGCTTGGCAAGGTGATTAAAGTTGGAGATAAAGCGCCTGATTTTACAGGTGTAGGACAGGGACTCGCCCCGGTTAAATTATCTGATTTTCCAGGCAAGAACATTATTGTAGCCGTTTATCCATCAATTGACACGAGCGTATGTGCGGCACAGAACAGACGATTCAATGCAGAGGCTAATAACCTTCCGGACGTAGTGGTATTGTCAGTTTCGTGTGATCTGCCATTTGCACAAGGCCGTTTCTGCGCTGCTGAAGGACTCGCAAATATAAAAACCATCTCTGACCACAAAGACCTCGATTTTGGTAAGAAATATGGCTTTGTGATCGGTGAACACCGTTTGCTGGCACGCGGCACAGTGGTGATTGACAAATCGGGAATTGTCAGGTTTGTCGAATATGTGCCAGAGGTAACCACTGAACCCGATTATGAAGCAGCTTTGTCGGTAGTCAAAGCACTTTAATCATTATATATAAAAGAGGCTGTCACTAAATATTTGGGCAGCCTTTTTTTTGTATTACTGCAATGTATTGGTATACCCGAGGAAAATTTCCTGTCTGGTGAGACATAAATCACAGGTTTCTTTCACATTAATCAGACTATAGATATTTCCGCACTTTGGACAGATCAGCCATGTGAAGGGAAGTCCTTTTTCATTTGCATTGGATATTGCCAAAGCTGCCTGCCTGAAATCATTTAAATGCTTCTTTTCGGTATTCAATGCCCAGGAAAAGGACTGCCCTGCAGTGGGAGCCTTTTCCTTTTCTGCTTCTCGGATAAATCCGGGGTATACCAACTGCATATCGTGTTTTTCGGCCTCAATGGAAGACTGAAGATTCTCCATTGTTGTTTTAACTTCATAACTCCCGATTTCGGGAACTCCGGCAATAACTCCCAATTTTTCAAGCGCATTCCTGTGATTTGTGGCGTGTATGTTTTCCGATTTAGATACAGCTTCGAATAATTGTGCAATGGTATCAAAACCCTCAGCCAGAGCAGCCTGCGCAAACCTGGAATATTTCTCAGCGGATGTCGTCTCGTTGCTACAGGCTATCCGGAGATTTTCGACAGACTTTTTAGGTTTCGGGGCTTTGCAGTGTGTAAAGCCAAATGCAAGGAGCATAAAGAGGAATATTTGAACAATACTTTTCATATAATTCGATTTTAAGTCTGAGGATGAATGATTTCGTTCTTAGGTATGCTGTTTTTTAAAACTGTCAGGCATCTTTTTCAGAAGACAACATCGGATTTTCGTAACGGCTGTTCACCAAAAAGCACCAACTAAATGAAGATATTTTCGTGTACGGTCAAGAGTAAAGATACAACAATTTACACAATATACGAAACAGGTGGGAGGACAATATAACACACGAAAAGGATACATTTCTATTAATCAATTAAATAATACCCTAAAATTGAAATATTATGGTTAGATCAGGATTAAAAATGCAGACAAAACTGTGATTATAATTACAAACCATTTGTAGGCTTTTTCAGGAATTCGTTTCACTATAAAAATCCCAAGCCATGCGCCAATGGCAATGGCAGGCAAAACCACCAGATCAACGGCCAGTGTATTTGAATTAATATTTTTCCAGACAAAAACCTGCAACGGGAATTTTGATAAATTAATAATAAAGAAAAACCATGCAGTTGTTCCGATAAAACTCTTCTTATCCAGGTGCATGGCCAACAAATAAATGGCGAAGATTGGACCTGCCACATTTCCAATCATGGTCGCGAAACCTCCAATTATTCCCATCGATGCAGCAAACCACCATTTATCGGGGGTAAATTCTTTTTTGTACCCGTAATCTTTCCAAATCATTAAACCGATACTCACAAATACTGTAATGGCAATTATTCGTTTAAACTGCTCATCATTGACAAGATTCCCAATCCACAGGGCCAGAAATAAACCGGCAAACGCCCAGGGAAAAGCACGCATCAGGTGTTTCCATTTTGCATGGCGGTGGTAATAGATTACGGCAAATACATCTGCCATTATCAGGATGGGGAGTAAAATACCTGTCGACTGTTTTCCACCAAAAATTAAGGCAAGTGTCGGCACTACAATCATCGAAACTCCGGGAACTCCGGTTTTCGACATTCCGATAAGCATGGCACAGAACACGATTAATATCCAGTCAGTGGCTGATAATGAAAATGTAGCAAATAATCCGGTCATTAAAAAAGTAAAAATTAAGCGAGGCTAAAAGTAGGATAAATAAAATTGTTTCTTAAGTTTATGGAAAAGTTCCCTTAAAAGGTATGATGATGAATATAATAGGATTTCGAAAGACTGATTCAATAATTGTTTCATTCTTTAAATCGTTTTGTCTAAATTTGCAAAAAATTTCCCATCCGGGTTTTAATGAGTATATAAATATCACAAATACAAAAGACAATGGCAACTACAGCAGAAATTCGTAATGGGCTGTGTATTGAATTTAACGATCAACTGTTCCAGGTTGTATCGTTTCAACATGTAAAACCGGGTAAAGGTCCTGCCTTTGTCCGCACAAAATTGAAAAATCTCAAAACCGGGAAGGTGATTGACAATACCTTTTCAGTAGGTACAAAAATTAATACTGTCCGTATCGAGCGCAGACCCTACCAATACCTTTACAAGGATGAAATGGGTTTCAATTTTATGAATTCAGAGACCTTCGAACAAGTCTCAATCGGAGCTGAACTTGTCGATAATGCGGATCTGATGAAGGAAGGGATGACTCTTGAAATTATGTATCATGCAGATACTGAAACACCGTTAACTGTTGAATTTCCTCCTTTCATTGAAGTTGAAATAACTTATACCGAATCAGGAGACCGTGGCAATACGGCCTCTTCCACAGCTCTAAAGCAAGCGACGGTCGAAACGGGAGCAATCATTATGGTTCCGCTTTTCATCAACCAGGGCGATGTAATTCGTGTGGACACGCGCGATAAATCGTATTACGAACGGGTTAAAAAATAATGTGCTCATTCCACAACACAACAAAGGCCGAAGCATAGTTAGGGGGTGACTCGTTCAAATCATGAACGGGTCACCCCCTAACTCGTAAATACTACCGTTGTACTGGTTATATAATCAGCATAGCATCACCATAGGTTCCAAATCGGTATTTCTCCTTAATACCGACTTTGTAGGCATTCATAAGTTTATCGTATCCGGCAAAGGCAGCAACCATCATAAGCAAGGTTGACAGTGGAAGATGGAAATTTGAGATCATACTGTCGGCGACAGTAAAGTCATAAGGGGGAAAAATAAACTTATTGGTCCAGCCCTCATATGGTTTCAACATTCCGTTGGTTGAGACCGATGTTTCGAGTGTTCGCATCACCGTTGTTCCTACAGCACAAATCTGGTGCTTGTTAACTTTTGCACTATTCACTATTTCGACTGCTTCGGGCCTGATCCAAATCTGTTCGGAATCCATCTTGTGTTTGGTAAGATCTTCTACATCAACACTTCTAAAATTTCCCAAGCCTACATGCAGGGTGATGTTTGCAAATTCAACACCTTTAATTTCAAGTCGTTTTAAAAGCTCGCGACTGAAATGCAGTCCGGCCGTGGGAGCAGCAACGGCACCCTCATGTTCAGCATAAACAGTCTGATAACGTAATGCATCATCTTCTTCAACGGGACGATTGATAAACTTAGGAAGCGGCGTTTCGCCCAGGTTATAGAGGGTGTCTTTAAACTCTTCATACGATCCGTCGAAAAGAAAGCGTAATGTACGGCCACGGGATGTTGTATTATCAATTACCTCAGCTACAAGAAGGTCATCTTCACCGAAATAAAGTTTGTTGCCAATCCTAATCTTCCGTGCCGGATCAACCAATACATCCCACAGGCGTTGTTCGCGGTTGAGTTCCCGTAGTAAAAATACTTCAATCTGCGCACCCGTCTTCTCTTTGTTTCCGTAAAGGCGAGCGGGAAAAACCTTTGTATTGTTGAACACCATAACATCGTGGTTATTGAAGTAGTTAACCACGTCTTTAAATATTTTGTGCTCAATTTCACCGGTATCACGGTGTAAAACCATTAATCGGGATTCATCTCTGTTTAAGGTTGGATGGAGCGCAATAAGCTCCTCCGGCAAATTGTACTTGAATTTTGAAAGCTTCATAGATGATGACATTTATGCAGATATTAATTTATTTCGTTGGATCCAATTGTATATCAGCGATTTTTGGCTGAGCTTTTAAAAAATCAGCCAGATTAATGGCCTGATTAAGGTCGTAATCTCCAACTCTTGTGCGACGTAATCCTGTAAGGTAAGCCCCGCTTCGGAGTTCCTCTCCGATGTCACGGGCAAGCGACCTGATATATGTTCCTTTACCACAAACGATTCTGAGTTTAACCTCGGGAAGAGAGAAACTTAATACTTCTATCTCTTTTACTTCCAGTGTCTTTGATTTGATTTCAATAGCGATTCCCTTTCTTGCATATTCGTAGGCGCGTTTCCCACCCAGTTTAATTGCCGAAAAATCAGGTGGGACCTGTTCTATAGTCCCGATGAACTTTTTTAAGACATCAATTAAAAGATCTTTTGTAATATGGGATGTTTCAAACTGTCTGTCTTCTTCACTTTCAAGATCATATGATGGTGTTGTTGCGCCGAATTTCAACGTGGCAACATACTCTTTTTCATCGGCCTGCAGGGATTCTATTTTTGAGGTGGCTTTCCCGGTGCATAAAACTAAAATTCCGGTTGCCTTGGGATCGAGTGTACCCGCGTGTCCAACTTTTAGTTTTTTAATATTCAATTTTTTGCAGATAATATATCTGACTTTATGCACCAAATCAAAAGAGGTCCAGTCAATTGGTTTATCAAAAACCAGTATTTCTCCCTTTTGAAAATCGAATTCCTGAACTTCTGATTGTATCATTGAATTATAAAACCTTTACTTATCGGATGAAGGTTTTTTCATGATTGCATAAATCTCAAAAATAAACCCTAACATGACAACAATCGGAGCAAGTGTAATTCTCTGAAAATTAAAAATTTCCTTGTTGAACACGTTAGGATTGGCACTGCTCCCGCCAATCATTAAAAGAAATCCTGCAACAATTATGAATACCCCGATTGTGATTAATCGCAGGTTTTCTTTCCCGAGAGCAAATCCCTCATCCTCTTTATTTTCAATTTTTATGGCCATGTAAACAGATATTAATTCTAACCTACAAAGATAGTTCAATAAAACAGCTGATCAAACCTCATTCGCAAAAATTTATTTACAGCGAAGTAGGTAGAAATAAGCGTAATAAGAATGCCCGCCAAAAATATCCCGGCAATAAGCGCAACGAGTGATGTCGGATTTTGGAAATCGATGAATGACTTTAGCTCATTCTGGTACGAAAAAAATATGGCCAAAAGCATGAAACAGGCTATCAATGCTCCATAAATTCCATGCACTACACTTTTGGCGATAAATGGCCGCCGAATAAACGGCCGTGTGGCACCCACTAGTTGCATTGTATTGATGAGAAATCGTTTAGAGTAAATGGACAGGCGAATGGTATTGTTAATTAACGCCGTGAAAATAATAAACATCACCAGCGAAAGTGTGAGCAGGATAATGCTTATTTTTTTAACATTCGCATTTAATTGCTTGACAAGGTTTCGCTGGTAATAGACTTCCTGAATTTCGGGGTGGACGAGCAGCTTTGTCTCCAGCATAGCCAGGCTGTCGGGATTGGCATACCCGGCGTAGACTGTTACATCGATCGACGAAAGAAGAGGATTAAACCCCAGGAAATCAACAAAGTCTTCACCTAATTCGCTTTTTAGTTCAGTTGCCGCGCTCTCTTTACCCACAAACCTGGTTGATTTTATGTAATCAGTTGCCTCGAGGGTTTTCTGAAGTTTCATCACATCCACTTCCCGGGCATCATCGCTAAGGATAAGAGTAATTCCGATGTTTTCCATCACATAATCGGAAAGACGCTGCGCATTGATTATTAATAAACCTAATAAGCCAAAGAGAAAAAGTATCAATGAAATGCTGAGTGTAGTTGTCAGATAGGAACTAAACAAGCTCTTTCTGACTTTTCCGGGTTTATTTTTTGCCATAACAGAATATCGTTTATCAATTAATCAGAATTACTTTTCATCCTTACGGAGAAACGCTTTAAAAAGAAGACCCGCTATGAGTAATAACAGTAGCACTGAACTCCAGAACGAGATTTTTTGTCCCGTCAGGAAAGATGCAGGTTCAAACCGGAATACAATATCGTAGTTTCCTTTCGGTAATACCATGCTCCTTAATACATAATTTGCCTGGAAATGTTCAACGATCTTACCATCAATGTAGGCATTCCATCCTTTCGGATAATAAATTGCAGAGAAAACGGCGAATTGATTTCCATTCCCCTGGTAATGATAGGTCATTTGATTGGGAGAATAGGCTGTTAACGATATTTGAGAACTTGAATCATTTGTCAGCGTAATCCCGGAAAACTTATCCTGGAATTTTTTGTCAACCACTATTTCGCTGGCAGGATCGAACAGTTTTATGGCTGCAATTTCCTGATCTGCATTATCGACCAATTTGAATCTGTTAACCAGCCATACACTACCGAGAGCTCGTTTGTTTAATATGGCAGGAGCCTGCGAATTGTAAATCAGATATTTCGTATTGAGCATATTCAAGGCGTTCAGTCCAAGGAACAGTGAGTCAACTGATAAATCTGAAGCTATTTTTTCGAGACGCTGACCCAATACAGACATTTCCTGGCTGATATGAAAATCGATCAAATCCTGGTACCGGCGCATTTTGGCGCCATGATAACCACCTATTGATTTATGATAAAAAGATGTACTTGCATCGTTAAAGGTACTGACAGCCATATTTAATACCCTGTAATCCATAGATTTATCTTTAAGGATGTCAAGATCGGCTGCTGTGGCTTTGTAAGGATTTTGTGCTTCACGATTTGAAACGAAACTGGCATCATTCAAATAGCGTTTATCTACGCCCCATAAATCGATCAGGATTAAAGCACCTAAAATCAGGAGAGTGGTATTTACTTTAAGCTTTTTCTCAACCATTCCCCAGATTACTCCGGCTGCAAGCAGAATAAAAATTACGGACCGTATGGCATCGCCCTGCAGAAGAGACTTCCTGTCGGCAATTAAACTTTGCTGAAGCCAGTCGGGAAACTGGCTGTCCGCAGATGAGATAAACGAACCTGCCAATCCGGGTACCAAGGCAAAAACAAGAGCGATCCCGGCTGTCAATCCAACACTCCATGCCAATGGTTTAAGCCAGTTCTTCCGGTCAACCTCTACGTTCACAAGCTTTTGCAACGCCAGTATCGCGAAAAGCGGGAAAGTAAATCCTGCAATGACCAGGATCATGGTAACAGTTCTGAATTTGCTGTACCCGGGGAAGTAGTCGAGAAAAAAATCGGTCAAAGGCATAAAGTTATGGCCCCAGGCAAGAGCCACCGAAAGGAGAGTGGCGATTACCACCCAGATTCTGACAGATCCCTTTAAAAGAAAAAGTCCAAGAATAAAGAGGAAACAAATAATTGCACCGAAATAAACCGGACCTGAAGTACCTGGTTGTGAGCCCCAGTATCCGGGAAGCTGTTTTACGAGCGTGGTTGCATTAGGGACATTGTTGCTTTTCAAAACTTTACCGGTTTCGGAATTTTCGCTGAAACCAACCGAAGAAGAGCCTCCGTTGAAATTAGGAATTAACAGTGTAAATGTTTCGCCAAGACCATAACTCCAGCCAGTGGCATAGTCACGATCGAGCCCGGAAGTCTGATTTGCCTGGTCATGGGTGAGTTCAGATTTGCCCCTCATCGAATAATTACCATACTCCCAGGTTGTCCAAAGCCTGCTCGTATTTGAGGCTACAGCGAGCAAGCCAAAGGCAACGATAATTAAAGATCTTTTCAGAAATTCAGGCACCCCCTTATTTTTGATCGCAATTACCAACTCCGTGATTCCCATAACGAGCAAAATCAGTACAGTATAGTAAGCGATCTGGGGATGATTGGCATAGATCTCCAGTGCCAGAAAGATTCCAAAAACCGCCCCCCCTATCCACTTATCCCTTTTTAAGGCATAATAAAAGCCGGCAATAATGGGTGCCATATATCCTATTGCAATGGCCTTCGAAGCATGGCCGGCAGCCAGAATAATAAAATTATAGGAACTGAACGCGAAAGCCAGCGATCCCACAATGGCCAGCCAGGGACTCACACCAAAAAGTAAGAGTGCAATATAAAACCCGATCAGGTATAGAAAAATAAAATTGATGGGTCTCCAGTTATAGAGATTTGTAACGGTGTAAATCGAAGTGATTGCGGTTGTAGTTGGAAGACTGATCAAATAGGAAGGCATCCCTCCGAACATGGAATTTGTCCACAATGCGAGGTTATCGCTCTTTTTGTTATAATCAACAATCTCTTTCGACATCCCTTTATAAGTCTGCGAGTCGTGCTGGTTCAGTTGTTTATTTTCTAAAACTGGCGAAAAGTAGATGATTGGCAAAAGTAAAAAGAGCACAATTGCAACGATGTGGGGTAAAATTTTTTCGGGCAAAACCTTATTCATTTTTTTTATCATTGTATGTTTGTCACAAAAGTACATTTTTTTAAAACAGGATTCCTATCTTACAATAATTTGCAGTAATACAATAGCTAAAAAGTCAGGTTTTGGAAGCAATTCCCAACTTCGCATATAGCAGTTTCTAATATGCAATATAAACAAATCCTTTTATAATCCTTGCCATACCCTCAATTTTAAGTACATAATAATAAGCACCTTTGGGCAAGAGTCCAATTTTTATATTATTTGCATTGTAGTAACTTCCATCCCAATCATTTCTATAATTTTTAATGTTGTAAACAGTGTTACCCGCACGATTAAAAACAGTAAGATCTGACAACATATCCTCTTTAATACCTGAAATTTCAAAGAAATCATTCACGCCATCATTGTTCGGAGAAAAACCTTCGGGGACCTGGATTGGAGGTCCGCTACAGGAAGGATACGGAACAAAAACTGAGTCCGTGCATTGAGTTAATGATATCTTTGAAGTAATTGTATTTGAAAAATTCCCGGGTATACCAGTTATATTGAAAAGGATGTTTTGCCCCGTAACAAGACCGTATTTTGCAGAAACCTGATCTCCTGAACTTTTTAAAACGGTAAAATATGTCTTCATACCCGGTTCGCATTTTGAAGTAATATCTGTTATTGTTGGTTTAGGATTTACTGATACATGAATGATCGAGCTTTCACTGCATCCATTCAAATTTTTCCCGGTAACAATATAATCGGTTGTCAAAGATGGGTTTACCACAACATTTGTAGAAGTGGCTGATGAAAGTCCAGCGGCGGGTGACCATAAGTAGGAATGGGCATCACCAGTAACTGTCAGATCAATAAAACTTCCGGCGCATATTGTTACAGCGGAGGGACTAATAGCGACTTTGGGCTTCTGTTTTACCTTGACAGTTATTGTGTCGGTAACAGTGCAGCCCTGACCAACCGACCCAGTTACTGTAAAAGTTGTTGTTACCAATGGGCTGGCCACAACTTCTGCTTCTGATGTAAAAGATAACCCTGTTGAGGGTGACCATAAATAGGTTGTTGCTCCGACTGCTGTCAGGGTTACTGAACTCCCTTCACAAATTTCAGGCACGTCTGGGTTAAATGAAATTACTGGATATCCTACCGTTATCTGCTTACAAAAAACAGATTCTCCGGGTAACCCTTCATCAATAATTAACCTGATGTTGTATGTGCCGGGTACATCATATTTA
>Ga0136636_10002317_pt1 | contig 11323 bp, 4 predicted proteins | sample AntDrymUQ8522106_2_FD_104653 | JGI IMG/M metagenome (GOLD analysis project Ga0136636, IMG submission 104653) | Polar desert sand microbial communities from Dry Valleys, Antarctica - metaG UQ852 (21.06) | ecosystem: Environmental > Terrestrial > Soil > Desert | place: Antarctica: Dry Valley... | reverse complement strand
TCTTTTTTTTGGTTAAAACTTAACTTTTTTTGTTTCGTCAATTATGTATTGATCCCAATCAGCTTTTTTTCTGAAATATTTGCTCTTATCCCAACCGGCACCAGAGTAATAAACAAAAGGAACATTCGTCTTTGCTTTCACCAGGATAAATTCATCCCCATCGTACTTTGCAAATCCAACGAAATCTTCAGGTTTTATCAGCACTGCAGATCCCAGACTCCCATTTATAGTATCCATTTTCTCCCAAACCGACAGAAAGCCAAGTTTCTCATTTTGATAAATTTCAGGTTTCCCGTAAGTTGTGAGGCCTATTGCTACAGTTATATCTTTATTCTGATCACTTTTGATGGTACTGGTAACTTTAAACAAATTTGTCCCAAGCGCCATTTCAATCATTTTCAATTCCTCAATTTTCATACCTGGAACATTCCATGTCTGGTAATCTAACTCAAAAGCAATCCGATCATGCTGATTGTTTATTATATTAAATGTATCGTAAGTTTCGGATGCATAAGGTTTTCCATCAATCCATATAGCTATGCCACCACAACCGAGTCTTTTAGCCATATGGTAAAAATCGCATCCCTCACCACGATCAATATGGTAATCTTTCCCTTCTGCATTCAATTTGTACCAATTGTCAAGTACTGAGTAATCAACAGATTTAGCCCAGATATCGATACCGCTGCGAACTTTTTCGCGTACTGATTTTCCGCCGTAAGCTCTAAAACCAATCCGATCATTTTCCCAGGACATATCCACTCCACGCGCTCTTCTTACATATGTTATTGGTGGAGGTGTAGTATCGGGAACTATATAATACCCCAGCTTTGTTAAGGGTGCAATTTTTTCAATGCCCATTTTTGCTGCCTGTGTATAAGCCAGCACAACGGGGCCAAAGGCATGATAATCGTTTAGTTCCCACCCCTTGCTAATATAATCTTCCTTGGTGCCTTTTCCCGGACACAGGCAACCCGTGCAGGTATTGCTTACCGATCCGTCAACACCAATGTAATCCAGGTATCCTCTTAAGCCCAGCATCAGTTGCTTTTTATAGCTTTTGGGAAGCAATCCCTTTTCGAGCATAATGCCTAAGCCATAAAGGAATATTCCGCTCCCCGAAGTTTCGACATAGGATGTAGGGTCACTCATTTCCTGGTGCCACAAACCTTGTTTATTCTGGTATTTTATCACAGTAGTGAAATACTGTTGAGCCAGCTTTTCTACTTCTTTTCTTTTTGGATGCGTCGCTGGTAAGTCGCGTACTAATATGGCAAGGGAAAATGCGCCCCAGCCGTTTCCCCGGCTCCAGTTATCTTCCGATATTTTCCCTTCGCCCTGGAAACCACGTCCCTGGTGCAGAAGTCCGGTTTTTTCATCTTTTAAAATCCGGAACAGCTCCAGTGTTTCAAACACTGAAAAATCGATATACTCAGTCTTATTAAACTTCAGACCCGAATAAAGCAAATAAGGAGTAACTGCAAAAGCAACATCAATAAACACCTGGTGGGTTGCGAATTTGGCTGTCATTAAACCATCGGGAGTTCGCTTCTGCTTCAGCATCATGTTTTCGGCAGCAACAGCTACCTGTTTGTCCAGTTTGTCGGTAGCTCCTTTCCATGCAAGGTAAGCGGCGCCAGAGCCACCGGCCTCGTATGAGTAGAAATTGCCTTTGGCCGTAATATCGCCTGTTCCAAACTTCTTAAGAGCATCAACAACAAGATTCAGACTCGCTTCGTTGTTTTTTAGGAGGGCAAATTCGCTCATTCCATGAAGCAACAGTGTACCCGGATAGGTACTGATATCCATTTGCTTCGAACCCTTTTCGAAGGCCCGGTTAATTATATCGCGGGTTTGGATTTCCTTAGTGTTTTGACCTGAAGTACTTTTACAGAAAAAAAGCACAAACAGCATTAAAACAAATAATTGGTTTGTTTTTAACATGTTATGATCGGATAAAATAGAAAAGTGCAGTTTAAAGGATGACTTCAATTAAAATTTAGAAACAAGGCCCGATCATAAGACAGGGCCTTGTTTTTTTAACAGCTTAACTAATCACTAATAGCCTGTATTCTGAACTAAATGGCCATTAATATTTGCTTCAATGTCTTTCAGAGGTATTGGCCAGAGTTCATGCTGTGGCAAAGCACTGGCTCCGGTTAACGGATTGTATTTTATAACACGTTCCACATATTTGCCAACCCGGCGCAAAGTGATTGAGCGTTGCTCTTCAAGAGCAAGTTCTCTGGCGCGCTCGTCGAGAATATAATCCAGGGTTACATCAGCCGCTGCCACAGGAGTAGCTAAAGCTCTGCCACGAACCTCATTAATATCGGCTGCTGCAAGATCTTTACTTCCTTTTCCCAGATAAGCTTCGGCACGTAGCAGATATGATTCTGAAAGTCTTAAATAATACATATCACGTTGTGTACCACCTGCATCACCATTCAGCAATCCATTGGAAAGTAACATATTGGTTGGATGATCACCGGGTGTGGTAGCCTTTATAAACCATGAATAAAATCTCCAATCCTGGGCTTTCCAATTTACACCAGGGTTAGCCCGAACGCTTTTACCAAAATCGACTGAAGCAGGATTATCATAAATTGCATCTTTTATGAAATTGTTATCATTACATCTCATATCTCCTGTATAACCAGCCGGCCAAACGTCAACCTCCAGAAGTTTAGTTCCTCTTAAGAAAGCAACCCCTCTGCCTCCCACATTATCATTCGATTTAGGCCCTTGGAAACCAGCTTTACCCTTAGTGTCAGTCAATCCATAAACATTAGGAACATGGAACCGTTCCAGATAATTAATTGTCTTTTTGGTGGATGCCAAACCGCCGCCGGGAACGTCTTCTTCCATTTGGCATACCCATAGTGCTTCTTTGTTTCCACCTGCGCGGTTCACATTACCACGCTGAAATAAATCCCAGAACACATCTTTTCCGGCAACACTTGTTCTTTTGCCATAGCGGGCTTTCATTAAAGCAACGTTCGGATCGCTTATGACCGTAGTAGCGGCAGTAACCGCCTCATCATACTTGCCCAATGCAATGTAGGTTTCAGCCAGGTAATGGCTTGCTACAATATTCGACACTTTGCCATCTTTCACCTTATTAATGGCAGGTAAATTTTTTGCCCCATCCTTGAAATCGGCTACCATTTGTTCCAATACCTGCTGTTTTGTGGCCTGAGTTAAATCATTCCTTACACTGGTAATTTCTTCGGTAATTAATGGAACATTTCCGAATAAATAAACGAGTTCGCGATAGGCAATGGCTCTGAAAAATTTTGCTTCGGCGCCTATTAAAAGTTTTTCCGCGTCAGTCAGTTTAGATGCCGGCATCCTGCTTATAATAACATTGGCGCCGGAAACAATCTTGAAATTTCTCTCCCAATAATAAGCGGGAACCAACCCGGTTGGAGTTAAAGAAACAACCAGACTCGAAAATTTTGGTGCTGTTAAATCGCTTATACCCCTGGCATGCGTGAGGATATCGGTACCAAACAGGAGTGAAAATGATTCATCAGAAACGCTATAATCCATCTCTCTTTTTTTAGCATATAGGTCTACTAACGCGCTTTCAAAATCTGACACATTATCAAGAGCATTATCGGGACTTAAAAAATCCAGAGGTTCTTCTTTCAGAAATTCATCCTTATTACAAGATAACATTGTACCCAGCAAAAGGGAAAGGAAAAGTATTTTAGTTATAAATGATTTCATCTTTTTATGAATTTTAGATTAATTAAAAGGAGACTTCCAGTCCAAGAGTAAAGCTCTTCATAACAGGTAATCCTGAATTTGATACTTCAAGGCCTGCACCTGTTTCAGGATCCCATCCATCCCATTTAGTAGAAGTAAACAAGTTTTTACCGCTTGCAAAAACTCTCAGATCGCTGATTTTAGCCTTTTTTAACAGATCTTGATCAAAAGTATATGATAATGAAACATCCTGTAAACGGATGAAACTTCTGTTCTGGTATGGGCTAAAAGAAACTGGTGATGTAATACCGGGTAAAGCGTATTCCGCATCCGGATTAGTGGGTGACCATGAATCAATATCGTTATACCGGTTTGTATAGAGCACTGTTGAAGTTTTTCCATAAAAGCCTTGAGGATCATTCCAAGGCTCGTTTTTCCCTATTCCTCCTTGAATGGAATTGATGAAAAATTTCAATGCGAAACCTTTGTAGCTAACCGTATTGGTAATGCCGAATTGATAATCGGCTTCAGCTTTTCCGATGATAGTTCTGTCGTACTCCGCAGATATTTTGCCATCAGGAATCCCATCAGGGCCACTGATATCTTTAAACTTATAACCGCCAACTGAGAAACCTGTAGGAACTACATCTCCAATCTGATATATCCCTTCTTTTATATAGGTGTAAACAGAACCTATTGATTGTCCAATAAATAAACCGTTTGCTATAAGGTCATCTTCTTTCCCGTCCTCATTGTTATCCTGTCCTAAAAGGTGATTTATTTTATTGTTGTTTTTTGCGTAATTGAAACCCAGAACCCAATTCCAATCTTCTTTTTGTACCGCTTTAATATTAAGTACGAATTCTAAACCACTATTTTGAATTTCACCCACATTGGATTTTATTGAGGTAAATCCGGTTGCTGAAGGTAAGATCAGATCCCACAATAAATCTTTCGTTTTCGAAATGTAGTAATCTACATTACCGGTAATCCGGCTATCGAAAAATCCAAAATCGACACCAATATTATAACCGTGTGTTTGTTCCCAGGTAAGATCTTTGTTAGCAAGCGTTGACACATATACACCTGTTTGAGTGGTTCCCCCATCACCAAAAACATACTGCGAACCATTATAAAGATATGAAGCACCTATATCGGAAGTTAGGCGAGCTAAAGAACTATACCTGCTGGTAGTATTACCGTTAACTCCGAAACTGCCCCTGATTTTCAGCAAGTCAATAACTTTAATGTTTTCAAGTAAGGCTTCTTTTGTAATAATCCAGCCCAAACCAACTGATGGAAAAACAGCCGTTTTGTGATTTTCGGAAAATCCGCTGTAACCATCCCTGCGCAAACTGGCACTCAACAAATATTTGCCATTATAGTCATAACCAATCCTCGCTGTTTGTGACAGGAAACTTTCGTTCCATGCATGAGATTCAGCCAAAGGATTTACTCCTGATTGCAAACTATTGTATGACAGGTTCAGATTGGAAAAACCGGTGGCTGATGATTTTGTATAACTGTACTGATTTGTATTAAAGCCGGCTACGATAGTTGCTTTTATACCATGAATTTTATTAGCGCCAAATCGTTTGTCATATGTAAGGATATTGTCTAATGAAACATCATTGGTGTTATTGCTAATTTTATAGGCACTTCCTGTTTGGTTCTGGCCATACTTATCTGAATTATTATGTGCCGACCAACGGTAATTATAACTATAATTTACGCGGTATGTTAACCCTTCAATTTTTGGCACATTAATTAAAGCGTAAACCAACGAAGATATGTTGTTCTGATGGTCATAATCATCCGCCTGAACTTGTAGGAAAGGATTAACGTAGGCGTTATCCATAGGCTGATAAACATAATCTCCTTTATCGTTTTTGGGTTGTGCTATTGGCATCATTACCGGCAAGGAACTCAGGTTTGGACTTTGTCCTGAAAAATTTGAAAATGAACCGAAAGTATTAGTCCCGATACTAAGCCAGTCGTACACTTTGGTATCCACATTCATCCTGGTGGTTATACGTTTATAATTATCGTTAATAACCCATCCCAACTCGTCCGAATAACCTCCGGAGAAGAAAAATGATGTTTTATCCGAACCGCCTTTGACACTGAGCTGATGATTCTTTTTAGATGAAGGATTCGTGGTTTCTTCATACCAGTTATAATCACTACCATTGTTATATCCCGCGAAGGCCCATGATCCCAATACTGTAACCTGTCCATAATCCCAGGCCGGGTTAGGCTGGATGTAATCAGGTGCCAAAAATCCGTGTGTATAATCAGTATCTCTTCCTGCATTTATAAATTCCTCCCGGTTCAAATTCCTACGGTTCTTAATAGGGCTTTGCATTGAATAAAATCCCGAATAGGTAACCTGTGTTTTCTGATTTTTTTTACCTCCTTTGGTAGTAACCATTACAATACCATTTGCTGCCTGAGCGCCATAAATGGCTTTGCTGCTCGGATCTTTTAACACATCAACTGACTGAATATCGTTTGGATTCAAATCTGAAAGTCTTCCTCTGTAAATAACCCCATCCACAACAATAAGTGGATTATCGTTTCCGCTCAATGTATTTCTGCCACGAATTTTTATATCCGGTTCAGCCCCTGCTGCGGCAATCTGACCAATAGTGACTCCTGGTAAGGATCCTTGTAAGGATTGAATGATATTGGTATTCGGCGACTCGCGAAACTGCTTTAAATCTGCCGAAACAATTGCTCCTGTTAGATCTGCCTTTTTCGATGTGCCATATCCGATTACAACTACCTCGCTTAATCCAACCGAAGCATCTTCGAGTATAACGTCAATTGACGTTTTTCCGGCAATGACAAATTCCTGTGTTTTCATACCGATATAGGTAAACACCAATATGGCTTCATCAGGCACATCATTAATGGTATAAACACCATTTACATCAGTGGTTGTGCCAGTAGTGGTTCCCTTTATAACAACAGTTACACCAGGAAGCGGGCCGCCTGTTTTATCCGTTACTTTGCCTGTTATTTTTTTTCCTGCAGCAAATTGTTCCTTCGATTCTTTCTGAAGCACAATGATCTTGCCTACCACTGAATAGGTAAGGTCGCTGTTTTCAAGTGTTTCATCCAGAAGTGATCCAACAGTTGTTTCAAGGTCTTGAACCTTTAAAGAAGCATAGACATTGACCTGATCGGTTTTATAAAAAATCTTGTACTCAGTTTGGTTTTCAATGGCCTCGATCACATCGGCGATAGTACCCGAATGAGAGGTCAACTTAATTTTATCACTCTGCGAATACCCGCTTGCAGCTGCAGGCAAGGTAAACAATAAGAGCAGGATCGAACTTAGTTTCATAATCAGCAGTAGCTTTTGAGCGTAACTTCTGTGGCATCCATTACGCGTGAATGATTTTTTTGTCATACTTTTGTAGAATTAATGGTTTGAATTTGCTCATTTTCTTTTGCGGGAGACTGAGCGTTCATTTCGATTATAAGTCGGAGAATGTTCGTTCATTTTCCGATTTTTTTTTCTGTTAAATTTGTCACTATTTTGTCATAGGCTTTGATTGATTTGGTTCATGTTGGTTGGCTAGTTTGTTATTTTTTACTTTAGTGAAATATATATCTGGTTATCAATCGCTTTATATTTAATCGGTGTGGTGAGCATAATAACTTCCAATACCTGGTAAACAGTTTCATTATGTACAAATTTACCGTTGAACCTTTCCTTCTTCAGGCTTGCATCCTTTATTATGATTTTAACATTGAACCATCGTTCCATTTTTAAAGCTATGTCTTCAAAGGGTTCATCATTAAAAACCAGCAATTGATCCTTCCAGCTTGTAATAGCTTCTACATTTTTACATTCTTTAACCTGAAGTTCCGGTATAGTAGAACCTGATTGAATTTGCTCTGGAGTTACAGCCTTTCTTATTTCTGCCATCTGTTGAGGCTTAATAAGTATGGCCTCGCCCTTATATCGTGTACTCTGAACACTTACGAGTCCGCGGGCAACAGTAGTTTGTGTTTTTGAATCTTCGGGATATGCTTTTACATTGAATGCGGTCCCCAGCACTTCAACCCGCGCATCCTGTGTATTAACCACAAACAGCTTCTTGTTTTGTTTGGTAACATCAAAAAAAGCTTCCCCCACAAGAAATACATCACGTGAATTTTCGCCAAAGTGTTCAGGATATTTAAACCGACTGCCCGAATTAATCCAAACATGAGTGCCATCGGATAATATTATTTGTGATTTTTCACCAATAGGTACAATAATTTCATTGTAAGCGACAGCATCTTCTGCCTTGAAAAAAATGTATCCATAATTCCATAACCAGCCAAACCCTACAGATAATACAAGTACAGCAGCAATTTTTACCCAGGAAGGAAGTGTAAAACTATGTTTTTCAGTTGCCTTTTTGTCAGCCTCAATCGTACCCATCAATTCATGCAGCAATTGGTCTTTATCTACTACAATTTCATTTTGCAGGGTATTTTGCAGTGTGCCGAGAATGATTATTGCTTTTTGAAATTCTTCTGTCTTTTCAGTATGATTTGTAATCCAATTATTCCAAAAAGTTACTGATGCCTCATCTGAGCCGGCCACAAATTCGTGGAAAGACTCATCTAGAATAAAATCTTCAAAATTTTGATACTCCTTTTTTTTCATTTCAAGTAACTATATAGATTATTCATCTTTGCGTTGGGGAAAAACATTGCTCAAAACCAGGCGATTTAAGAAGAAAGAAAGGCGATTATAGCTATGTAAAACCACAAAACGCCTTTCTCATCTCCAAATAACCAAACCTCAACCAAATCGGCAATAATAATACTGTTATTATTAAAGCATAAAGAATCAACCAAATCCTTTTTACATATTGACAACTAAAATGGATTTTTATACTCAGTGACTTCTAAATTTATTTTTTGCTTCTGTTCAGCATCAATTTGATCATAGCAAGTTGTATCATTGTCTGGCTTGTTTCTGTTTGTAAATAAATGTCTTTGCTCAATCTCCAACAGCTTTCAAACCAGGCAAAGATCCTTTCAACAATCCATCGTTCAGGCAGCACATCAAATTTAGAGGAGGTATCAGATCTAAGTATGACCTCAAACATCTTCATTCTTCCTTTTGGTAAAATAGTAATAAACCAGCTTCAATGATGGAAAGTGTAATGGGATCATGCACCATTGGCAGCCAGCTTTAAGGCTATAGAAGAGTACATCAAAAATTTCGCTTAAAGTGTATTTACGCTTATGTTTATTCTGTAGAATAGCTAATATTGATTTCCATAAAGTTACAAAATATTATTCATTCAAACAATTGATAGTAAATGTTTTATGGATTTTCTTGTTAATATTTTTATTAACATTTTCTGCTACTGCAAACTCTGACTTCAAAAATTGAGTCCACTCCGAAAAGTCATTTTACCCCTAAATCCCCTAAAGGGGACTTCGGAAAAATGCTGATTTTTAACACTTCCCCTTCAGGGGTCTGGGTAAAGAAGGGTTGAAAATCAGCATTTTCCGACTTTTCGGAGTGGACTCAAAATTAGATTACAAACTTAGGATCTAAATATAATATCTTTGTTTTAAATAAAGCTACGCTAAAAGTGAAAATAACGAAATAAATACTAAAAATGTTACCTGCAAATTATCAGAAATTGTATAATGAGCTTACAACCAAACTGGAACCTAAGCGAGTCATTACTAATGAATTGGAATTACTGACTTACGGAACCGATGCAAGCTTTTATCGATTGGTTCCCAAAATTGTTGTTCTTGTACATTCAGAACCTGAAGTTGTATTCGTATTACAACTTTCGGAGAAATATGATATTCCTGTAACCTATAGAGCAGCAGGAACAAGTCTGTCCGGGCAAGCCATTACAGATTCGGTATTGCTGGTGGCAACTCATAATTGGAAAAAATACACCATTTCCGATAACGCTAAAAAAATAAAACTTCAACCAGGTATTATTGGAGGTAGAGCAAATATTTTATTGGCGCCTTACAGCAGAAAAATTGGTCCCGATCCGGCTTCGATTAATGCTGCAATGATAGGTGGAATTGCTGCGAATAATGCTAGCGGCATGTGTTGTGGTACATCTCAGAACTCATACAATACTATCGATGATATAAGAATTATTCTATATGATGGTACTATTCTGGATACATCCGACAATGATAATAAACATGAATTTAGTCAAAAGCATCCCGGAATAATAAAAGAGATAGAACAACTCAAATACGATATTAAGTCCAATAGAACGCTCCATGAGCGCATTAAAAACAAATTCAAAATTAAAAACACAACCGGATACAGCATTAACGCATTGGTTGACTTTGAAGATCCATTCGAAATCATCAAACATCTGATGATAGGCTCGGAGGGAACACTTGCTTTTATTTCTGACATTACTTACAATACGGTAATTGATGAAAAATTTAAATCGTGCACTATGATGATTTTTGAAACGATTGAAATGGCTTGTGAGGCCGTTCCATTTTTGAAAAATAGTCCGGTCGCTGCTGTTGAGTTGCTCGATAGAGATTCTATTCGATCTGTAGAGAATGATCCTGATGCGCCCTCATATTTTAAAACTATTCCCGAATCTGTTTGTTTTTTGTTGGTTGAATGCAGAGCCGATACAATTGATGAATTGGAGGCCAAACAAGCACAAGTTCGTAATTCAATAGTCTCAATTCCTACCTATAAAGAATTTGAGTTTACTTCGGATCCAAAGCAGTACAATTTTAACTGGAAAGCGCGCAAAGGACTGCTTCCATCGGTAGGTGGAATGCGCAGAACCGGAACAACCTGCCTGATAGAAGATGTGGCATTTCCTGTGTCACGATTGGCTGAAGCTTGTATCGCATTAAAAGAATTATTCAGAAAACTCGATTATACCGATGCTGTTCTTTTTGGTCATGCCTTGGAGGGCAACCTGCATCTGGTGTTTTCGCAGGATTTTAGCTCCGATAGCGAAGTGCAACGATATGCAAGACTAATGGACGAGCTATGTGATATTGTTGTAAACAAATTTGATGGGTCATTAAAGGCTGAACATGGAACAGGTCGGAATATGGCTCCTTTTGTAGAAAAGGAATGGGGCGAAGCAGCATATGAAATTATGCTCCGTATAAAAAATATTTTTGATCCTCGTCAACTTGTCAATCCGGGAGTGATAATTAACCCTAACCCGACTATTCATTTAGAGAACCTAAAAGCGCTGCCGGCTACCAACGAAATTGTAGATAAGTGTATGGAGTGTGGGTTTTGTGAACCAAATTGTGTATCAGAAGGTTTAACGCTTTCGCCCCGACAACGGATAGTTATTGCACGTGAAATTTCAAGATTAAAAGCTACGGGTGAATCGCCTGAATTGCTGACCAAATTATCCAAAAGAGCCCAATATTATTCAGACGAAACCTGCGCCACCGATGGTTTGTGTGCTTTAGTTTGTCCACTGAATATCGATACCGGAAAATATATTAAAGAATTACGTTATCAGAATGCCTCAGAATCTGACAAAAAAATAGCTGCTCGTATTGGTCGGAATATGTCCATGGTAACTTCGGCTGCCAGATTTGGATTAAACTCTGTTGGAGTTTT
>Ga0136636_10002316_pt1 | contig 11327 bp, 9 predicted proteins | sample AntDrymUQ8522106_2_FD_104653 | JGI IMG/M metagenome (GOLD analysis project Ga0136636, IMG submission 104653) | Polar desert sand microbial communities from Dry Valleys, Antarctica - metaG UQ852 (21.06) | ecosystem: Environmental > Terrestrial > Soil > Desert | place: Antarctica: Dry Valley... | reverse complement strand
TCTTTTTTTGGATTGTCTTTTATTGTTACTACATGAAGCCCTGCTGGCGTCCATACTTTAAATAGATCTCCTTTTTTATGAGATGCAATTGCCTGATCTAACTGTGGCAACATCATACCTTTTACAAACCACCCAACATCGCCACCTTTGGTTGCCGAGCCTGTGTCGGCACTATAAGTACCGGCCATATCCTCAAAAGTTTTTTCGCCAGACTGTATCCGCCTGATGATAGTAGAAGCAAGTGAATCTGCAAAACTCTTTTTAAATACACTGGTATCAAGTACAATATGTGTTACATGATAAAATGTATTAGGCAACTTAGCCAGCACTTTTATCAATACGTTGTTGCCCTTGAAAGGTCCATACACTTTACCAATTTTTCCTTTATAAGCCAAACTATCCGCCAAACCCAAAAAAGAAGTACTACTGATAATACTAACGGTATCAATTTTATATTTTTTCTTTAGCTTGTATTTTACGTATCCCAAAGGATCAGTGGTAGATTCAAGCTCTTTTTTGATCTGTGCCAGGGTTTGGCTATGTGCGGCAGTAACAAACGCAGTAAGTAAAAAAGCAACAACTATTTTTTTCATTCATTTTTTTTGCAAAAATAAGTGATGTTGGCTAATGCTTTAGATATTTGAAAATTAGCTGCTATCCAGTAGAATAAAACGAAGTAAATAGCGGAGATTTTTATTTCAAAAATTTTAGTTAAAAGTTTTAGTTAAAACTTCACTCATACTTTTTAGACAGATTTTAACGTTTTTTTTTAGATATTGCACTGTAATACTCTTTCATTTGCACTAAACTAATACTAAACTTAACAAGTTAAAACTATGATAAAAAATATGATTACCAAGCAACACACTAGTGCCAAAAAATTATGTTTACTCATCCTTATTATTTGCTGTAGTCTTATAGGCTTTGCGCAGGAGGATGAGGAGGAGATGGAAGAAAAAACCGTGGGTTTTAAAAAAGAATTATTATTTACGGGAGGTAATATTAACTTGTCTTTTTTTAACGGCGCTACTGTACTGGGAGCCTCTCCACAACTAGGGTATAGCGTAACGAAATGGTTGGATGCAGGAGTTATTTTTGGTTATACATACAGCAGCCAGCGAGATGGTTTTGATAATAAATTTCGCCAAACAATTATTGGTCCGGGAGCTTTTATGAGAATTTTTCCGGTAAACTTTTTATTTATCACCGCACAGTATGAGCGCAACTTTATAAAGCAAAAATTTTTATATTCTACAGGTGGTACAGATGTAAATAAAATAAATGTTAGCAGCATGTTATTGGGGGCAGGTTATTGCAGCGGCAGAGAGGGCAGAAATAGTTTCTACTATTACTTTTCTGTATCGGTAGATGTTCTTAACAAAGCCAATTCGCCCTACACAGACCGATTAAACACTTTATTACCGGTGGTAAATGCCGGATTTAATATCCCATTGTTTCAAGGCAATAATAAAAGAAATAGATTTTAGTGTAAAAAAATATCCTCCGGATTTTGTACAACTGTAAAGCAGTTTTCTATAGAGTTATATAAAAAATTTTGTGAGGTCATCATTTGCATGTGCTGTAATAATCCATCGTAAAAGCCCCCACTGTTTATCATAAAAATGGGTTTATCATGTATGCTTAATTGGTTCCAGGTTAATATTTCAAATAGTTCATCAAGCGTACCAAAGCCACCTGGTAAAATAATGGCGGCTTCAGATTTATCATATAGCATCCGTTTGCGAATGTGCATATTTTCTACCACTATTAATTCGGTAATTCCTTCGTGTTGGTGTTCCCATTCAGTTAATATTTGTGGTATTATGCCAATAACTTTTCCACCTTTTTCCAATACGCCATTAGCTACGGCTGCCATCAGTCCTTTGTTTCCACCACCATATATTAAATCAATATTTCTTTCGCCTATTAATTTACCTAGTTGGTATGCATGTGTTTGGTACAAAGGATTATTACCACTTTTGCTACCACAAAAAACTGCTACTGCGCTTGCCTGTTTCAACATAAAATATTTTTATGCGCAAAGACACAAAGATTTTTTCTATTTTCAACTTTAATTTACACCAAACCTCTATTGCATGTCGCCACTTATTTTATTTTCATTTGTTTTACTATATTTTGTTTTATTACTTTTTGTAGCTTATTACACTTCCAGAAATTCTACCAACGATACTTTTTTTATTGGTAATAAAAATAGTAACTGGATGTTAGTAGCTTTTGGAATGATTGGCACATCGCTTAGTGGAGTAACCTTTGTAAGTGTACCGGGGGCTGTAGGCGATTTTTCTGGTGATAACTATAAGGGCTTTGCATATATGCAGGTTGCCATTGGATATTTAATTGGCTATGCAGTAATTGCGTTTGTGCTGTTGCCACTTTATTACAAACTTAACCTTACCTCTATTTACAATTACCTGCTACAACGCTTTGGCAGAATAGCATATAAAACAGGAGCGTTGTTTTTTATCATCAGCCGCACAGTAGGTGCTACAGCACGCCTTTACCTGGTAATTAATGTGCTGCAATTTTTTATTTTAGATAAAATGGGGGTTCCCTTTGTAGTAACCGCTGCAGTAATTTTATTAATGATACTACTGTACACTTTTGAAGGTGGCGTAAAAACAATTGTATATACTGATACCCTGCAAACAAGCCTTATGGTTGGGGGATTACTAATTTGTATCTATTACATATTACATCACCTAAACCTTAGTACCGGCGAGGCTTTAGCACAAATGGATACAAAAGGATACCTTACTATTTTTAATACCGATGTAAACAGTAAAGGCTTTTTTCTAAAACAAATTGTTGGAGGGGCTTTTATAACCATCGCTATGACGGGGCTAGACCAGGAGATGATGCAAAAAAACATTAGTGTAAAAAAACTGGGCGACTCTCAAAAAAATGTTATTACACTGGCAATAGTATTGGTTTCTGTACTAGTATTGTTTTTAATGCTCGGTGGTTTATTGTATTTATTTGCATCAGCCAATGGCGCTGCATACCAGGAGATAATAGTAAACGGGAAACCTGTAAAGCAATTACTATTGAACAACGTAAATATTATTGGCGATAAAGCCTTTCCTTCAATTGTATTAAACTATTTACCAACCGGCGTTGGCATCATCTTTATTATTGCACTTATTTCAGCCTTATTCCCTAGTGCAGATGGTGCGCTTACTGCATTAACATCCTCTTTTTGTATTGATATTATAGGTTTAAGAGAAAGAAAAGATCTTACCGAAAAACAACAAAAACGATTAAGGCTCACTGTTCATCTTAGTTTTACAGCAATTTTTTTAGCCTGTATTATGGGATTCAAAATTTTAAATGACAATAGCATTATCGACAAAATACTTGATTTGGCAGGCTATACTTATGGGCCGCTACTTGGCTTATTTTCGTTTGGAATTTTTACAAAACGAATATTACCCAACAAGTATATACTAACTATTATTTGCCTTATTTCGCCAGTATTATCTTACATATTGAGCATTAATGCCAAAGTTTGGTTTGGTGGCTATCAAATTGGGTTAGAACTGTTGTTGATAAATGGCTTATTTACATTTGCAGGATTGCTGTCCATTTCAAAACCAGCTACAACAAGTATAAAATAATATGGAATTAGTAAATCCAAAAGCAGAGGTTTATGCAACCAATTTTTCAACTTGCGAAGATGAATTATTGAAAAGTATTGCTCAATATACTGAGCAAAACCATCCACATGCACACATGCTAAGTGGAGCTGTACAAGGCTCGTTTTTATCAATGCTAAGCCAGTTGTTACAACCAATGTACATTGTAGAAGTTGGTAGTTTTACAGGTTACAGCGCTTTATGCCTGGCAAAGGGGCTGCAACCATCTGGCAAATTATACACAATAGAGCTGCGGGAAAAGGATGCTGCTACAGCACAAAACTTTTTTAACAAATCTTTATACAGGCATCAAATTATACAATTGATAGGTAATGCTAAAGAAATTTTACCAACATTGCCGCAAACATGGGATATTGCTTTTATTGATGCAGATAAAACAGGGTATATTGAATATTACGAATTAATTTTGCCTAAACTTAAAACAAACGGTATTATAGTTGCAGATAACGTTTTGTTTCATGGCCAGGTATTAGAACTATCTATTAATGGCAAAAATGCAAAAGCAATAAATGAATTTAATCTGCATGTAAAAAATGACTGTAGAGTTGAGCAGGTAATGCTTACCATCAGAGATGGATTAATGGTAATCAGGAAAAAATAAGATTGTTTTAAATCCAACGTTGTAGCAAATGGTTCATTAAAATCAATACTTAAGAAAAACTTTCATGAAAAAAAATATTCTATTTATTTCAATGGTTTTTTGTGCAGCTTTTGCCCAAAGCCAATCCCTCTCCCCTGTTCAATATATTGAGCAATATAAAGATTTGGCCATGCTTGAAATGAAGCGAATGGGCGTGCCTGCGGCCATTACTCTGGCGCAAGGCTTACTGGAAACAGAAAGTGGCAATAGTGTACTGCTCAAAAAATCTAACAATCATTTTGGCATTAAATGTAAAAGTAACTGGACTGGTATTGGGGTTAGCCATGATGATGATGCTATTGGAGAGTGTTTTCGCACTTATAAAGATGCGGAAGAATCTTACAGAGACCACAGTAATTTTTTGAGGGGTAATGGCAGGTACGCTTCGCTTTTTAAGCTTGCACCTACAGATTATAAAGCATGGGCAAAAGGATTAAAAAAAGCTGGCTATGCAACCAATCCAAAATATCCGGATATTTTAATTAAAAATATTGAGCTGTATAATTTGCAGCAATATTCAATGGCTGCTGCCGCAGAAGTACCTGTTTTTGAGCCGGAAAAGTATGAAGACGACAAAGAAGTGCCTTTTGTGGCATTAGAAGATGTTGCTACCGTAAATAAAACACCGGATAAAACAACAACACCTCAAAACAACTTTTCAGCAGGCATTCAATCTATAAATGGTGCTAAATGCACCTACGCAAAAAAAGGAACTTCCTTACTTGCTATTGCTTCTCAAAATAATATACAACTTAGCCGCCTGCTGCAGTATAACGATTTTAAAACTGATGGAATAATAGAAAAAGACCAGGTGATTTTTTTAGAAAAAAAAGGCATAGCCGCTGCCAGTGCTTATTACATTACCAAAAAAGAAGAAATACCATTAGATATTGCTCAACAATATGGTATTCAACTGCAATCATTACTAGATTACAATCAGATTACCAGCAACGCTGTTATAGCTGCCGGTACCAAATTATATTTACAAAATGCCGGGCAGGCAGGACTAACGCAACAAAACAATTTTACACCCAACACAAAACAAATGCATGAAGTGCAGCCCAAAGAAGGATTGTATGCCATTTCAAAAAAATATAACATTACCGTAAATCAATTAAAAGAATGGAATAACCTTGCAACAGATAGCTTAGCGATTGGGCAGCAATTAATAGTTGCACAATAAAAAATATTGCCAATCAGTTTTTTAACCTCCAATAAATTTCGATAAAAAATATGCCTGTCATTACGGTAAACCAACAGCAGTTTAAGCCATACTTACAAGCTGCCGAAATAAGCGTAAGAATAAAAGCCCTTGCAACACAAATAAACAAAGATTACGAAGGCAAAAGGCCAATTTTTATTGCAATTCTTAATGGCTCTTTCATGTTTGCATCTGATTTATTTAAAGAAATAACTATTGATGCGGAGATTTGCTTTATAAAGCTTGCCTCCTATAAAGGCACAAGATCTACCGGTAATGTTATTACCTCTATTGGGTTGGATGAACCGCTTGAAAACAGGCATGTAGTAATTATAGAAGACATTGTTGATACAGGCAATACTTTACATAAATTTTTGCCACAGTTGTACAATCAACAACCGGCATCACTTAAAATAGCTTCCTTATTGCACAAGCCAGAAGCATTGGAACATCCCATAACCATAGACTATCTTGGGTTTAGTGTTCCAAATATCTTTTTATTAGGTTTTGGGTTAGATTATGATGGATTGGGCAGAAACCTGCCAGAAATCTATCAAATTATAGAACAACCTGGTACAATAGATTAACTTTCGATACGTTTTTGACGAAATATTTTTTGTTTTACATTAACTATTAAAGTATTGAAAAACTGGATTCTCCATATCATATTTACCTTTTTTATAGTTAATTGCAACGCCCAATATTATTTAAGGGGCGAAATAAAAGATGAAAGAAATGAAAATGTGTCCAACGCAAAAATAATATTGCATTCAGATAAGCTGTTGTATTATGCTGGCAATTCGGGAAGTTTTGGTATTTCCAGCAGTAAAGATAAAGATTCCGTTACTATCAGTCTTGATGGATACGAAACCAAAACAGTAAGTATTGCAGCTAACCAATTTGCCTTAATAGTAATAAAAGCACTTTCATCCAATTCAAGTAAAAACAGGCAAAAGCTAATTTCCATTACCAAAGATCAATCCTTTTCTACAAAGTACACCTGGAGCATTAGTGATGAGTCGTATTTTTCAATAATAGAAAACGAATTGGTAAATGCTGATAAATATCCTAATACTGGTTTTTCGCTCAATATAAACAAAGCCTCCTATAGCAACATAAGGCGTTTTTTAGCTATGAAAAGTATGGTTCCGCCAGATGCTGTAAGGCTGGAGGAGTTGCTGAATTACTTTAACCTAAACTACAAAGAGCCAGAAAAAAATGAATGCTTCAATATTACATCTCAACTGGCAGATTGCCCATGGAACAAAGAAAAACAATTATTATTTTTAAATATAAATGCCCGAAAAATTGACCTGAACAATGTACCACCCAGTAACCTGGTATTCTTAATAGATGCCTCTGGTAGCATGGATTTACCTAACAGGCTGCCACTATTAAAGGCAGCTTTTCAAATGATGGTGAAAAACCTAAGAGCAATAGATACAGTGTCTATTGTAATTTATGGTGGCGCAGTAGTTGTTTGGATGCAACCTACCAGTGGTGCAGAAAAACAAAAGATTATTCAATCAATTGAAGAGCTTACAGCCAGCGGCGATACACCAGGAGAATCAGGTATAAGACTAGCTTACCAGGTAGCAGAAAGAACCTTCATAAAAAATGGCAACAACAGAGTAATACTGGCTACAGACGGTGATTTTAATGTAGGCGAAACTACTGAAAAAGCGCTGGAAGAACTTATTACCAGAGAGCGGCATTCAGGTGTATATTTAACCTGCCTTGGTGTAGGTATGGGTAATTTTAAAGATTCTAAATTAGAGGCTCTTGCAAAAAAAGGAAATGGTAACTATGCTTATATAGATGACATTGGCGAAGCTGAAAAAATACTGGTAAAGGAAGTAACTCAAAATTTTTACACCGTAGCAGATAATGTGTTTTTAAATGTTGCCTTTAATCCAAAACGGATAAAAGAATACAGGTTGATTGGGTTTGATAATAAAAAAGATGCTATAGCAGATAGCACCGGCGAGCTGGAAGGTGGTGAAATAGGCAGTGGTAACAGCGTATTGGCTATATTTGAAATTACACCAGAAAATGGCAGTAGTAGTAATTACAGTGCCAATGCTGCCATTGATTCGTTTGCAGAAGTTACCCTACGATATATACCTGTAAATACAACAGTGCAAAAAAAAATTAAACATACCTGCCAGGGAACAAGCAGCCCGTTTAATAATATCAATAAAGAATTGCAATTTGGAGCTGCATTGGCTATGTTTGGTTTAAAACTTAGAGATTCCAAATATCTTCCAAAAGATGCAGATTGGCTAAAACTTGAAACAATTGCAAATAATGCTTATAACCCACAAGATTATTTACAAGTTGCATTTTTAGGTATTATAGAAAATGCAAAGAAAATCTACAGTAAATCCAAAACAAGAAGAAAAAAAAAGGATAGAGAATAAGAATAGAGAATAAGCAACATTATTACAGTTAAAATTTAACTTAAACTGAAATAATATTGCTTATAATACCATAATTTATAGTAGGGTTATTTTGTAATTATAAAAGGTATTAATTAAACATTTCCCTTACTTTATCAAAAAATGATTTATCGCTTTTATCTGGTTTAGGCTGAAAATTGCTGCTTAACTGTAATTTTTCGAGTATTGCTTTTTCCTCAGAGCTTACATGCTGTGGTGTCCAAATGCTTACATGTATAAGCTGATCACCTTTTTCGTAGCTATTTACAGAAGGAAAGCCTTTGCCTTTTAACCTGAATATTTTTCCACCTTGTGTGCCCGGTGGTATTTTTATTTTAGCCTTTCCATCAATGGTAGGCACTTCTATTTGTGTACCAAATACTGCATCGGAAAAAGTAATATGCAAATCAAAAGCTACGTTCAATCCATCCCGGTGCAATTGCGGATGTGCCTCTTCTTCAATCAATATAATTAAATCGCCATTGCTACCGCCACGCTCGCCAGCATTGCCTTTACCATTCATGCTAAGCTGCATACCTTCCTGCACACCGGCAGGTATTTCAATAGTAACTGTCTCTTCTCCATATACCCTGCCTTCGCCCTTGCAAGCCGTACATTTATTGGTAATGGTAGATCCCTCTCCATTGCAGGCAGGGCAGGTAGTTACAGTTTGCATCTGCCCCAAAAAAGTACTTTGTACCCGCCTTACCTGACCGCTACCGCCGCAGGTAGTGCAAGTTTGTATACTGTTACTATCTTTTGCACCGCTACCATTGCAGGTAGCGCATGGTATATATTTTTTTACTTTTACAGTTTTGCTGGCACCCTTGGCCATTTCCTCATAATTCAACTTTATCTTAATTCTAAGATTACTACCCCTAACGCCACGGCTCCTGCCGGTAGTGGAGCGCTTTCCGCCTCCGCCAAAAAAGCTACCAAACGGACTTTCATCTCCAAAAATATCTCCAAACTGGCTAAAAATATCATCCATATTCATACCAGCACCACCAAAACCGCCACCAGCATTACCACGTCCCTGCCCAAAAGCCTGGTGCCCAAACCTATCGTATTGTGCTCTTTTATCTCCATCGCTTAATATTTCATAAGCTTCTGCTGCCTCTTTAAATTTTTCTTCAGATGCTTTATCTCCAGGGTTTTTATCTGGATGAAATTGCATAGCCACTTTGCGGTATGCCTTTTTTATCTCATCCTGTGTGGATGATTTTGATACGCCGAGTATTTCGTAAAAGTCTTTTTTCATGCACCTGTCATCCCCTTAAGGAAATTTTAATTTATTATGTATTAAACTGTTGTAAACCTGCTGCTAATTGCATCCGTTGTATAGTCACCTAAAAGGTAAAGACCTATTTGCCCAAAACCACTTTTGCAAATCGTATTATTTTATCGTTGAGGTAGTAGCCCTTCGTTACCTCATCTACAATTTTATCTTTCAAAGCTTCCGTTGGCGCCGGAATTTCTGTAATAGCTTCGTGCTTTTCCACATCAAAATCAGTTCCAATGCTTTCCATTGCCTTTACTCCTTTAGCCTGTAAAGTATTCCTCAACTTGCTGAATACCAATTGAACACCTTCTTTTATCCGCTCTAAATCGTCACTTTTTTGCAACTGTTTTTCTGCCCTGTCACAATCGTCCAAAACATCAAGCAAGGAAGTAATTACTTCTTTACCCGCAGTTTGAATCAAATCTAACCGCTCTTTGGCACTTCTTCTTTTGTAATTGTCGAACTCAGCAAACAAACGAATGTATTTATCTTTTTGCTCATCAAGATCCTGCTGTAATTTATCTGCAATATCTAACTCTTCCGGATTACCTGAATGAGCATCGCCAGTTATATCGCTATCGGCAGTAATATTTATTTCATCAACCGCAGGGGTAGTTTCATTTTTTAATTCTTCTGAAGTAATAGTTTGCTCTTGCATATTCTTTCGTTTAAATTTATTAGCAATCTGCTTAAAATAAGGGTTTCTGATTTTCATCTTTTGCAATCAAGCAATTGACAAACATTTTGCCAATACCAGTTTTGCAGCCAAATTGACAAGTTTTAGCCATTGTTGGTGCATAAAAGTCAAGTTTAAACAAAAAAATTACAGTCAATTTTGTTATAACCTTTTCAAATGCAATAATTACAAGGGTTTACCATTGATTTTTTACTGATAGAATAACATACCACTTTGAGAAAAAAAAAACATAAAAGCGTTTTATTTAAACTTTTAACCAAGATTTTTAAGTGCAAAAAAATAATTGCAATGATGCAGTTTAAATCTATGACAGGTATTCGACTGACATAGTAGAGATAAAACAGGTGCATTCTACATTGTTGCCCCTATTTGGGTTGGTGGGCGCACCCGACCGTTGCTTGGCCGTGGTTAGTGCAACAATTTAGAATGCACCCATAAAAGCCTTGTTGATAAGGCTTATAAAGTAAAAGCTACCTTTGCTACATGAAAAGCATTTTACTAAAAAAAAATATCAGCCGCCGGGTTGAGGATGGCCACCCCTGGATATTTAACAACGAAATTAACACAGGTCATGCGTTAGATACTGCCGCAAAAGCCGGCGAAATTGTTGCTGTATATAGTTTTGATAAAAAATACATTGGTACAGGCTATGTTAACCCACAATCGCAGATTTATGTAAGATTACTAACCCGGGACAAAGAAACAACCATTGATGAAACTTTTTTTTATAATAGTATTTTAAAAGCCTGGCAATACCGCCAAAAACTTGGTTATGTAGAAAACTGCCGCCTTGTATTTGGCGAGGCCGATGATTTACCACAGCTAATTATTGATAAATTCAACGATTACTTTGTAGTACAAACCCTTGCTATTGGCATTGATGTATGGAAACCTGCCATTGTAAAAGCTATAGAAAAAATATTTTCGCCCAAAGGCATTTACGAACGCAATGATGTACCCGTAAGAGAATTGGAAGGAATGCAGCAGCAAAAAGGATTTCTTTCACCTGAGTTTGATACCAATATTGTAATACAGGAAAATGGTATTCAACTGCATATTGATATTGCCAACGGGCAAAAAACAGGCTATTTTTTAGACCAGCAAGACAACCGGAAATCTATTCAAAACATTGTAAAAGGTGCCGATGTGCTAGGTGCGTTTTGTTATACCGGCTCCTTTGAAATATGTGCAGCACACTATGGTGCCAAATCTGTAACAGGGATAGATATTTCTCAAAACGCCATAGACCAGTGTAACAAAAATGCAGCGTTAAATGGCTTAGAGAAAATTTGCAATTTTCAATGTGTAAATGCCTTTGATGTATTAAAAAACTGGAGCAAAGAAACAAAGCAATGGGATGTGGTAATGCTCGATCCGCCTTCGTTTACAAAAAAC
>Ga0136636_10002314_pt1 | contig 11328 bp, 13 predicted proteins | sample AntDrymUQ8522106_2_FD_104653 | JGI IMG/M metagenome (GOLD analysis project Ga0136636, IMG submission 104653) | Polar desert sand microbial communities from Dry Valleys, Antarctica - metaG UQ852 (21.06) | ecosystem: Environmental > Terrestrial > Soil > Desert | place: Antarctica: Dry Valley... | reverse complement strand
TGGCGCGGCGAGCGGCTTGTACCGCTTGGCTGGGCAGGAAGCGGGCTGGGCTGTCGTAGCCGCCGATGACGCCTTGACTGACCAACACATCAAGCTGGGCGCCGGTTTTTTCTGCCGCTTGCAAGGCGGCTTCGTGGTCGGCGGCGGTGATCACCACCAGATAGCGCGAATCCGGGGCGCCGATGTCGGCGCGCAGGGCCATGTCGACCGCCTGATCAGCCTGGCTGATCGGGCTGAGGGCCGACAATTCTGGATTCCACAGCATGTTGCGTTGAGTGAACAGGATGACGGTGGCGGCCAGCGCCAGTGCGATAACCGGCCAACGCAGGTGGCGCAAGGCGCGGATGCCCTGTTCTACTTGTTGGCCGAAGGGTGCCAAGTCGCGCATCTTGAGGTCGGTTCCGCTGAGTTGTGGCAGGACGAAGCGGGTGATTAGGGCGGCGGTAACGACGCCGCTCAGAGCGTACAAGCCGAGTTGGGCGAGACCGGGGAAGCCGGAAAAAAGCAGCGCGCCAAAGCCGCAGGCGGAAGTCATGACGCCGAGCCGGATGGTCGGCCAGAAGCGCTGGCGCCAGTCGGCCAGCCCGCTGCGCCCGGACTGGACGAAGTAATAGATCGAATAATCGACCGCTTCACCGATCAGTGCCGAGCCGAAACCGACGGTGATGCCGAACACTGTGCCGTGCACTAGACTGACCGCGACGATGCCGGCCAGCGCACCGGAAACGACTGGCAGCAGGCCTAGCGTCAGCAGTCGGAAGGAGCGATAGACGAAGAGCAGCACAGCGATGATGGCGACGCTGCTGATCAGCGACAGACGGCTGACTTCGCCCTTGATGCTGGCTCGTGAATTGACGGCAAAAAGGCCGGGGCCGGAGAGTTGCAGTTTGGCTTCGCTAAAGCCAGTGGTCTGGGCGCTGGCGGTGAATTCGCGGCGCAATGTATTGATCGCTGCTTCCTGCGCATCGGTATCGGAGCCGAGCGCCTGCGTTTGCACCAGCAGCATGGCGCGCTCACCGTCGCGCGAGGCCCAGACGCCGGCCTGGCTGTTGGGCTGGGCACCGGGGTTGAGGCCAGTGAGTAGTTCGATCAATTCGCCGGTCGGGTCATGCGGCAGCAGGGGCTTGAGCATCATGCCGGCCGGCGAGACGAGCAGGTCGATGCTGTTGGCGATGGCTGTCTGCAGGCCGTTAACCGTAAAACGTTCCGGCGTGACGGCCGGGCTGAGCAGATAACGATGCTGGAAGAGAAAGGCGCGGTCGGCTTCCTGACTGCCGGCTTCGCCATTTTGTACCGAGACAAATTCGGGCATTTTTGCCAGTCGACCGCGTAAGTCACGAGAAAGCGCGGCACGTTGGCTGGCCTCGCCGCCTTCGATGGCGAGCATCAGCAAACGGGCAACGACGCCCTCTTTCAGCTGATCGACCAGCACTTGTTGCTCGGCGGTCGGTTTGGCCGGCAGGAAGAAGGACATGTCGGCGGTGAAGCGCGTGTTCCAGACGATGGCCGCGCCGGCCAGCATGGCGAGCAACCAGAGGAGGAAGGTACGGCCGGCCGAGTGTTTCATGGGTTTATTTCAGTTCAATCGGTTCGAGGCTCATCACCGAGCGGTCACCGTCGGCCTGCAGATACTCGATGCTGCGGATCTGACCCTTGCCGCCGCTGACGACAATGCGCAAGACCAGTGCGGCGATCTTCTGCTCGCTGGGTAATAGGGTGAGTACCCACTTATCCTGCGTTCCCGTCAAACTAAGCAGATAGTTTTTTTCCAGCGCCGCCCGGTTGCCAGTCAGCGTGCCGCGAATACTGTCGATGAAAGCCAGTGCTTCCGGCTGATTGCTCAAATTGATCGTCAGCTTTTGCTTTTCGCGTTCGATGCTGAGCAGATCCTTGTCGAGCAGCAGGGTCTCCACTTTTGGCGTCAAGGTTCGCTTTTCCAGTCGGTCGGGTGCGGAGTAGCTCATTTCGCCGCTGGAAATCACCGGTTTATCGAGCAGCGAGATATATTTTTTCTCGACAAACTTGGCCTTGCCACCCTTGTGTTTGGCCAGTTCGCTCATCAGTTGACTGACATCGAAAGCGGCCAAGGCGGGGATCGCCAAGGCGGCCAGCAGCAGGCAAGCGATTATTCTCTTCAGCCACCGCCCCGTCATTCCCACGCTGGCGTAAATCCATGTCTTTGAAGGGTGCTTGAAAAAGTCATCAAAATCGAATGTTTTGTCCGCTATGCGGCTTGATTGAATGCTGGATTCCCGCCTACGCGAGAATGACACTATTGCAGGTTTAACGGAAACGATCATTTTTTCTGCCAGAAATCGAAGAAGTTGAACCAGTTATAAGGCGCCAAGCGGCAGAAGTAACTCAAGCGCTCAGCGTAATGCAACTGCGCGGTGCGCATCGCGGCTTCGCGCTCGGCGCGGGGTGTTTCCGAAAAGTCGGCCAGCGGCTCGAAGTGAATCTGGTAGCGGTTGCCGCCGAGATACAGCCCAGCCATGAAGAACACAGGCCGGCGCAGCATGGCCGCCATGCGGAAAGGGCCAACCGGAAACGGCGCCATTTTTCCCAGAAAATCACAGTCGACCGTAGCATCGTTGCCCAGTCCGCGGTCAGCCAGCATGCCGACAAGGTAGCCTTGGTCGAGCTTGTCGCGCGCTTCCAGCATTGATTCCATGCGGCCGAGGGCGATGATGTCGCTGGTTGCCGCCGGGTTGATCGCCGCCAGCGTGGCGTTGATCTTGCGGGCATTTTCCTCGTACATCAGCATCGCTACCTTGAGCCCCGCCCTGCCCCGGCCAACGGCGCGCAGCACTTCAAAACTGCCGAGATGGGCGCCGATCAGAAGCGCGCCCGGTTGTTTCGCCAGCGCAGCCTCCAAGGCTTCGGCGCCGATGATTTCGATATCGAACAGATCGAAACGGTCGTTAAGCAAGTAAATGCGGTCGTGGATGGTGCTGGCGAAAGAGAGGACGTGGCGAAAACCATCGGTCCATTCGGCCCAGCGCCCGAGCGCCAGTTGCAGGTATTCGCGGCTGGAATGCCGCGCTTTCGGGGCGAACAGCACGTAGTAGGCGGCGATGCCGTAAAGCACGACGCGGCCAATGCTGCGGCCGAAAGTGAGCGAAATCCAGACCATCAGCTTGAGGATGGCGAGATTGCTTTTTTCCTGCTGCTGCAGCCAGGCGGCGCTGGCCGGGTTTTCGTTGCTCATGGCGCGGGCGGGGTCAAGCTGCCAGAAGCGATGTCACGCTCGGCCGCCTTCACGGTGAAGGCAATGGCCCCGCTCGCCTTGCTTTGCAGGGCAAAGGTGAGCGCTTCGCCAGGGCTGACCGGGCTGAAAAACTTGGCATTGCCGACCTGCCAGTTGAGTGCCGGACGACCGAGCAATTGCTCGGCAAAGAGGATGGCGCGATCGAGCAGCACTACGCCGGGGACAATCGGCCGGCCGGGAAAGTGACCGGCGAAAGCTGGATGGTCGACCGGCACCAGCCAGATGAATTCAGCGGCTGGCATGGTTGAGCTTGGCCATGTACAGCGCGTGTAACAGGCTGCGCGGCAGCTTGCCGGTGCTGTTGCGCGGCAGTTGGTCGAGGAAAACCAGCGGCCGGGGCAGGAATATTGGGTCAATGCGCTGACGCAACTCGGCGATCAGTTGCCGGTTGTTCAGGCCGGGGGCGACAACGAAGGCGGCCAGCCGGGTAATGCCGTCCACGCTTTCTTCATCGGGCAGGAAATAAGCGGCATCGACGACACCGTGAATAGCGGCTATCTGGTGGTTCAGGTAAGCCAGCGAGGTGCGCTTGCCAGCGATATTGACCACGTCGGCATGGCGGCCGTGGAGCAGGAAATGCTCGGCATCAAGTATCTCGATGCTGTCGGACAAGCCAACCCGGCCTTCGACATGGCCGCCGAAGGCGGTGGTCAGGTCGTCGGCCTGTGCTAGTTGGACATTAGCCAGCAGCTGCCAGGCTGGGCCGGCCGTGGTGCGTCGGCTGGCCAGCTGGCCGCTTTCAGTGGAGCCGTAGATTTCGTAGAGCGGCGCGCCGCAGCGGCTTTCCGCTTCGGCCGCCAGTTGGGTGGAGAGTGGCGCGGTGGCGGAGAGCAACAAATCGATGGCGGGCAGTTCCAGACCGGCGGCAAGCAAGGCCGACAGGTGAAATGGCGTGGTCACCAGCAGGCGCGGCGACGGCACGGCGTTGAGGGCACTGACGATGTCCTGTGGATAGAACGGCCGGCCCGACCAAAAGGGCGCATTGCCGTGCAAGGCAAGCAGTACAGTCGATTCAAAGCCATAGCTGTGCTGGGCGGGAACGGTGCCGACGATGTTGTGGGACTGTTGCAGCAGGCCGAGGCGATCGGCCTCGGCTCGGCCATTCTTGACCAGCCGGCCCCAGGTTTTGCTGTGCGGTGTGGGCAGGCCGGTGGAGCCGGAGGTAAACAAACAGGCAGCGATTTGCTCGGCCGGAATGAGCGGGATTTTTGCTATTTTTTCGGCGTCGACCCTGGGGCCAGCCCTTTCTCTGGTCGCAACATTCAGTGGAAAGTCCAGGCGTGGCAGGTCGAACGTATCGAAATCGTCATCGCACAGGCAGAAAACGTCAGGGCAGCTCGACTTGATCTGGCGCAGCGTCTCGGCTGATTGCGAGGACGGTTGCAGGCTGGTTTTGCCGCGGATCAGCCCGGCAGCAAAACCGACAGTGAAGCGGTAACGGTCTTGGCAAATGTTGAGCTGGTTTTTGCCGGCCGGTAGTTGGGCGGCCAGAGCTGCAACTTCAGCGAGGAAGTCACGCACGCGTACCGGGCCGGTCGGTCGCCAGGCAAAAATGTCGTCAAGGCTGGTGTGCCCGAGCAGCGGCACGCTCGTCATGGGTGCTTGGCCTGCATGCCGCTTCGGTAACCGCGGATTGTGTCAGCGATGCTCGAACGATCTTCCGGGGGAAGGATGCGATGGCGGAAAATATGCTCGACAACAAACATCAAGCCGATCAAGGGAACGGTCAGCAGATTGGCAAACACGGACCAGGCTGCTGGTGGAGCTAACCAGAAAAGCCCGGTTGAGATCGCTGCGGTGAGAAAAAAGAAGGTTACCCAGGCAATTGTCACTTGGCGCGTGTAACGTGCTTTGGCGGCGGAAATCACACCTTGATGTGCCATCCTGGCGAATTGGCTGATCAGCGCTTCCCGTTCACCGAACAGCGTACGGCCGAAGAGCGTGCCGAGCGCCAGATTGGTCCCGACATGCTGGACGTAGTAAAGCAGCGCGATATTTTGCCGCAAATACGGCCAGGAGCCGGCCAGCAAGCCAAGTACCAGCAGGCTGCCGAATGCCATCCATAAAGGGTTGCCCACCCGCCAGAGCAGCATGATCGCAATGGCGACAATTGGTGTGGTGGCGAGCGCGGCGGAAAAGTCGGGATGACTTTCCCCGGTGCTGCCATGATGCGCCAGCAAGGCCCAGGCGACGACCAGGCAGAGCAAAACCAGGCCGCGCAGCAGCTTGGCCGGCGTTATGGTCATGTCGTGCGCTGGCTGGCGATATGGGCGGCCAGGGCGCGCAGCGAGGAGAAAATAAGCAGGTTGTCCTGATTGTCCGAGCGCAACTGGAAGCCGTAGCGCTTGGAAATGACTAGGGCGATTTCCAGTACATCAATTGAATCGAGGCCCAGTCCATCGCCAAAAAGTGGTGCATCGGCTTCGATTTCACTCGCTGCCATATCTAGATTCAGTGCCGAGACGATCAGCTCGGCAACTTCTGGCAGCAATGCGTCGACAGCTTCCGGGGCGATTTCATTGGGCATGGCAGGATTTCCGGGAATCAGTTAAGCCGGGGCGCGAAACGCGAGGACCGCGTTGCTGCCGCCAAAGGCAAAGGAGTTCGACAAGGCGGCACGCAGCGGCTGGTTGTACCGGCCGCTGGTGACGTGATCGACCCCGGCGCAGGCCGGATCGAGTGTGTTGAGGTGAGCGGTCGGCGGAATCGCCTGTTCGCGTAACGCCAAAATAGTGACGATCGCTTCGATGGCACCGGCCGCGCCAAGCTGGTGGCCATGCATCGATTTGCTGGCGCTGACCGCCAGACGGGCAGCGTGTTCACCGAAGACCATTTTCAGCGCCGAGATTTCGACCGGATCACCTTCGGCCGTCGCCGTGCCGTGAGCATTGACGTAGTCGACATCTTCCGGCGCGAGGCCGGCATCAGCCAGTGCGGCATTGAGCGCCCTCACCTGCCCCGCCGCTTCCGGGCGAACCAAGTGGCTATGGTCGCAGCTGGTGCCGTAACCGACCATTTCACCGTGGATTGTGGCGCCTCGGGCAACCGCATGCGCCCAATCTTCCAGCACCAGCGCGGCGCCGCCCTCGCCCAGCACCAAGCCGGTACGGTCGGCACTGAATGGCCGGCAGGCTTGCGGCGAAGTATTGGCATCACCGCTGGCCATTACCCGTAAGGCTTCCCAGGCGCGGGCAACACCGTAGGCTTGCGGCGCATCGGAACCGCCGGTCAGCATCACTGTCGCTTCGCCACTACGGACGCGGCGGAAAGCTTCGCCGAGGGCGATGGCAGACGAGGCGCAGGCGACGGTGTGGCTCATGCTGACGCCGCCGAGGCCAAGCTGGATCGAAATGTGGGCGTTGGCGGCGTTGTTCATGCCGAGTAGGACGGAGATCGGCGAAATGCGTTCGCGGCCCTTTTGCCAAAGTTCCCGGTAACCTTTTTCGTAAGCCAGCGTACCACCCAGTGCGGTGCCCCAGGCAACGCCCCAGTCGTCACGACTTTCCGTTTCATCTTTGGCCAACTCGCCCCGGCTCAGGCCGGCATCGGCCCAGGCATTGAAGGCAGCGGCGGTGCCGAGTTGGGCAAAGCGATCCATCATCCCGGCCAGTGGGCGACCCAGCGCCTCGTTGGCATCAAAGCCGTGGCAACTGACAAAAGGGATGGCCAGTGGGCGAGGAATATCTTCGGTCAGAAGGAAATGTACGGCCGATTGACCAGCCAGCAGTCGGGCAAAGAAATCCGGCAGATCGCCGCCGTAAGGGCTGATGATGCCCAGCCCGGTAATCGCTACCCTTCGCTGGCTCATGCTTTAGCTTTGTTCGCTGCGCAACTGGTCCATCAACGTCACCATTTCGCCGACGGTTTTGGGGCTTTTCAGGTCGTTGGAGAGCGTGATGCCGTACTTGTCTTCAAACTCGAACATCAGTTCGAGCATCATCAAGGAGTCGACGCCAATGTCGGCCAGCTCTACTGCGGAAGTTACTTTTTCCGGGTCCAGGCCGAGGTGGTCTTTGAGAAAATCGCGAATCAGTTCAAGGGAGTCCATGGGGCCGGATTTTAGCTGAAAGCCTATGTTTTCCATAGGCTTGTCAGTTCGCGCCAGCTGGACTTTGCCGCTAGGCTTGGCGCATCAGTCGCCAGTATTGGAATTTGAGCATGGCTGCCGCGCCGGCAACAATGGCCAGGAAGGTGATGATTGAACCGAGCGCCAGCGTCGAAAAACCACTGATGCCCTGACCGACGGTGCAGCCCATGGCGACAACGCCACCGAAACCCATCAAGGCGGCGCCGAGCAGGTGGTTGGCGGTATCTTCAATACTGACAAAGCCTTCCCAGCGGAAATTCCCGGTCAGCATCGCCCAGGCAGCGGAGCCGGCAATGACGCCGAGGACGGTGGCAATGCCAAAAGTCAGCTTGCGACTGGCATCCGACCACAACATTAGCAGTTCCAGCGAATAGGCTTGCGGGGCAACGAAGGAGAGCGCTTCCATCCGGCCGCTGTTGGTTGCGATGAAAGCCTCCTCAAGTGTTTCCGGATGTTCGGCGAGATAGCCGATGTGGCCGCTGATATACCAAGCGGCAACCACCGCCAGCCCGGTGCCGACGCCGCCGAGCAGATTATCGAACGTCCAGAAATCGCGCTTGCGCAGACATGCTGCGGTCAACCCGCCGCCGATGACCAAAACCGCGAGCGAAAAGGCGCTTTGCGGGGCCATGCCGGCGGCCGTCAGTAACGCCGGAATGTCTTGCCCGCCGGGCAGGGTGAGCGCCGCTTTCTCCAGGATATTGACCCGGAATACGCCGAGAATGCCGCGCATGGTCATGTAGGCGACGAGGCCGAGGACAATAAAAACGACGATTGATTTCAGATTGCCGGCACCGATGCGGATTAGTGTTTTCGATCCGCAACCGGAGGCGAGCACCATGCCGATGCCGAAAGTGATGCCGCCGACGATGTAGGAAAGCCAGGTGAAGTTGGCTGTCCGGTAAATTGATTTGTCCAGATCAATCTGACCCGTGGCATGCAGCGCGGCGGAACCGAGAATGGCGACGCCGATGGCCAGCAGCCACATGCGCATCCGGCCCCAGTCACTCATATTGACGATATCGGAGACTGCACCCATGGTGCAAAAATGGGTTTTCTGACCGATGGCGCCGAAGACAAAAGCCAGGGCGAAGGCTAGCCAGAGGACGAGGTTGGCGGTGGCGGCAGGTTCCATGTTCAGGCGCGGTAAATCGTCGGATCGGTTTGTCCGGCGGCAGCAAAGCCTTCGGCCCGCAGGCGGCAGGAGTCGCAGACACCGCAGGCACGGCCCTCGTCGTCGGCCTGGTAGCAGGAAACGGTGAGGCCGTAATCGACGCCGAGCGGCATGCCGGTGCGGATGATGTCGGCTTTCGAGAGGTCGATCAGCGGCGCGTGAATCGACAGTTTGCCACCCTCGCCTTCGACTCCGGCCCTAGTAGCCAGATTGGCCATCTTCTCGAAAGCGGCAATGTATTCCGGCCGGCAATCCGGGTAACCGGAGTAGTCGACCGCATTAACCCCGACAAAAATATCGCGACTACCAAGCACTTCGGCCCAGGCCAGCGCCAGCGATAACATGATGGTGTTGCGCGCCGGCACGTACGTCACTGGAATGCCCGGCTGAACGCCGGCGACGGGGACGGCGATATTGCAGTCGGTCAGGGCCGATCCGCCAAATTGGGCGAGGCCAAGATTGAGAATGCGGTGCTCGGTGGCGCCCAGTGCTAACGCGACACGCTCGGCCGCTTCCAGTTCGGCGAGGTGGCGCTGGCCGTAATTGAACGACAGGCAATAGCAGGCAAAGCCCTGGCTGTGGGCAATGGCAAGGCAGGTGGCGGAATCGAGTCCACCGGAGAGGAGAACGACGGCTGGCTTCATCATGGGGCGGCAATATACCGGAAATTCGACCCCAATTGGAGCGGTATCTGCTTGTTCCTGCGCTACAATTTCCCGCTTTCGCCACGTACCGGAGATTTCGATGTCGCTTCGCCTGACTGCCCTTGCTGCCGCCTTGATGCTGGCCGGCTCCGTTCACGCTGCTGACAAGATCAAGGTCGGCTTGGTGTCCACCCTTTCCGGCCCCGGTGCCGGCCTGGGCGTTGATATTCGCGACGGTTTCAATCTGGCGATGAAAACGCTGAACGGCAAGCTGGGCGGTTTGCCGGCGGAAGTGTTGATCGCTGACGACCAGCAAAATCCGGATACCGCCAAGCAAGTGGCCGACAAGTTCCTGAAGAAGGACAAGGTTGATTTCATGACCGGCATCGTCTTTTCCAACATCATGCTGGCGGTTGGCCCGGCCATTTTCGAGAACAAGACCTTTTATATCTCGGCCAACGCCGGCCCCTCGCAATATGCTGGTGAACAGTGCAACCCCTTTTTCTTCAACGTCGCCTGGCAGAACGACAACCTCCATGAAGCGGTTGGTAAAACGGTGCAGGACAAGGGCTTCAAGAATGTTGTGATCGTTACCCCGAATTATCCGGGTGGCAAGGATGCCGTTTCCGGCTTCAAGCGTTATTACAAGGGAAATGTTGCCGACGAGGTTTATACCAAGCTCGGCCAGCTCGATTACGCTGCCGAACTGGCCCAGATCCGTGCCCAGAAGCCAGATGCTGTTTTCTTCTTCTTGCCCGGTGGTATGGGGATCAATTTCGTCAAACAATTCGTTGCCGCCGGCCTATCGCGCGACACGCAACTCTTTGCGCCCGGCTTCTCGGCGGATGAGGATGTGATCAAGGCGGTTGGCGCACCGATGATGGGCATGTTCAATTCGTCGCACTGGGCGCACGACATGGACAACGCCGAGAACAAGCGCTTCGTCGCCGATTTCCAGAAGGAATACCACCGCCTGCCCTCGCTCTACGCCTCGCAAGGTTACGATGCCGCGCTGCTGATCGACGGTGCCGTGCGCGATGTCAAAGGCAATGTCGAAAATAAGGTGGCACTGCAAAAGGCGCTCGAAGCCAAGCGCTTCAAGTCGGTGCGTGGTGAGTTCAAGTTCAACAGCAACCACTATCCGGTACAAAACTATTACCTGCGGGTGATCGGCAAGGATGCCAGCGGCCAAGTGACCAACAAGACGATGGGCACCATCTTCACCAATCATGCTGATGCCTATGTGGCGCAGTGCAAGATGAAGTAAGCCGGGCCGCTATGTCCCTCGACATTTCCTCGTTACGCAGTGCCTGTGTCGCGCTAAACAAGAGTTTGGGCTACCTGAACGCCGATCTGGCAGCCGACCTTGGCCTGCGCGAGCAGTTCCGCTCCGCTTGTATCCAGGCCTTTGGATTCACCCATGAGGTCGGCTTCAAGATGTTGCGGCGGCAGCTCGAGCAGATGTCGGCTGACCCGGCTGCGGTCGACCAGATGACGTACATGGAAATCATTCGTTCCGGGGCGGAAGCTGGGCTCATTCTCGATATCGCGCGCTTTCGCAAATACCGCGACATGCGCAACATCACCAGCCATACCTACGATGAAGAAAAGGCGAAGTTAATCGTTTCCATTCTGGGCGAGTTTTCTGCCGATATGGATTTCCTGCGGTACGAATTGGAAGTACGTAACAGCCATGCCGATTGATGTAAAGCCGGACGATCTGGCGTTTGTACTCAATATCCTGAAACGTGAATTACCTGAACGCGCCGTCTGGGCTTTTGGCTCCCGCGTCGGTGGCACAGCCAAACCGTTTTCTGATCTCGATTTGGCGATTATTGGCGAAGAACCTCTCTCCTGCGATACCCGCGCCAACTTGGCTGAAGCTTTCGATGAATCCGATCTGCCCTTCAAGGTTGATCTAGTTGACTGGGCGACAACAGCACCGGCGTTCCGGCGCATCATTGAGAAAAACAGGATTGTGCTGATTGATGCAATCTCGGCGTCGTAAGCTAAAGGCCAGCATGATGACCCCACCAAGCCTCGAACAAGCCCTCGACGGCCCGCAGTTTGGCCTCCAAAACACCCGTCATTCCCGCGCAGGTGGGAATCCATGCACCGAGAAAATCTGGATTCCCGCCTGCGCGGGAATGACGGA
>Ga0136636_10002313_pt1 | contig 11330 bp, 13 predicted proteins | sample AntDrymUQ8522106_2_FD_104653 | JGI IMG/M metagenome (GOLD analysis project Ga0136636, IMG submission 104653) | Polar desert sand microbial communities from Dry Valleys, Antarctica - metaG UQ852 (21.06) | ecosystem: Environmental > Terrestrial > Soil > Desert | place: Antarctica: Dry Valley... | reverse complement strand
GGCCGAGGTCACGCGTTCAGCCGCCGCTTGGCGCTCAAAACGCATGCCAGCGTATTCGGGGTTGTTCACCCTGGCAAGTTCCAGCATGGGTTCCAGGCTGGCACCGGGCAGCGACTCATCGGCGCAGATGGCAGCGGGTGCAGCCATAACAAACAACACGGCCAACAGGCTGGTGCGAAAAACGTGTGTCATGGGTTTACTTGGTGGTCGCTTTGGCCAGGGCCTCGTCCACCAAGGCCTTCAACTGCTCAAAACCAAAGCTGGGCAAAGGCTTGCCGTTGACAAAAAACTCTGGTGTCATGGTGACATTCATGGTTTTGGCGTCGGCCAGGTCACGCGTGATCATGGTGGCTATCTCGGGTGAATTCATGTCGTTTTTCAAGCGCACCATGTCCAGCCCCAAGGGATCGAGGTAGGGCCAGATCAAATCAGCCTGAGCCGTGTGGTTTTTGACCCAACCGTTTTGTGCCACAAACAGTGCCTCCAGTGCCTGCTTGAACTGGCCTTGTTTGCGCGCGGCCTCCAGCGCCTTCACCACGGTGTCTGAGCCGGGGTGAAACGGCGCATACCGCATGGACATGCGAATTTTTCCCGGGTTTGCATCCATCAGCGCCTTGACCAAGGGATAAAACTCACGGCAGGTGCCGCAAGCCGGGTCAAAAAACTCCACGATGTGCACGGGCGCATCCGGGTCGCCAAAACTTGGGGCATCCGGGCGTACCAGCGCGACTTGGTTTTGCGCGGCCAGTTGGGCCGCCTGCTCAGCTTTCTGGTTCTTGTAAAAGAAGGCACCTGCGATGAATGCCGCGATCAACAGCACTGCGGCTGCCATGAACATGTTTTTCTGTTTCATTTGGATGTTTTGAAATATGCGGTCAACAACAAGGCATTGACCACTAGGAATGCAAAGAAAGAAAGCAGCGGAATGGTGACAAAACCAAACCACTCGACCTGCACGGTGGCACATGGAAGACCCTGTCGACAGGGCGTCATGGCTTCAGGAACGACGCCCGCCACCAGCAACAGGTGGAACCCCGCCACCAACAGGCCAACAAGGCCCAATGGCAAGGCGTAACGAAACACTTTTGTGTCAAATGGAAAGAGCCCAGCCGCGAGCACAAAAACCAGCGGAAACATGAAGATGCGCTGGTACCAGCACAACACGCAGGGTGTGAAACCCATTACTTCGCCCATGAACAAGGCCCCCAGCGTGGCGCAGGCGGCGACCAGCCAGGCGCCAAAAACAAGCATCCAGCGGGCGTCTTTATCTTCGGTCATGGCGGGCACGGCTGTGGGTTCGGCTATTTCACCAACTCGTAACGCAACAGGGTCATGCCACCGTCTTTGGGGTCGGTGGCAAAGCGGATTTTTTGCCCGGCTTTGAGCTGGTCCAGCCATGCGGCGTCCTTGACTTTGTAGGCCATGGTCATGGGCGGCATGCCGTTGGGCAGCGCACCGTGCGCCAAGGTGACGGTGCGCCTGGATTTGTCAACTTTTTTGACCAAGCCATCGGCCATAGCGGCGTCTGCAGCGGAAATTGCAGGCTTCGTCATGCCATGTGTGCTGTGGTCGGTCTGGGCCATGGCAGGTGCAACAGCGCCCAAGGCAAGAGCAGTCAACGTGGTGGTCAGAAGTGATTTCATGGGTCTATGTCCTGGGGCAAAAGGAGATGGGAAAAGGCGAAAAATTCAATGCCAGAGTCTAGCGACTCAGCCTCGACAACAAGCTGTCCGTCAGATTACATTCCTGTCATCCAGACAGTTTTGGCGCTGAGCCGGTGCAGAATCAGCGCCATGAGAATACTTGTGGTTGAAGACGAAACCAAAACCGGCGACTACCTGAAACAAGGCATGGTCGAGGCCGGGTTTGCGGTGGACCTGGTGCGCAACGGCAGCGCAGGCCTGCATCATGCACTCACAGAAGCCTACGACCTGGCCATACTCGATGTGATGCTGCCCGGCCTGGACGGCTGGGCTGTGCTGGCAGGCATTCGCCGTGCTGGCAAAGACATGCCGGTGCTTTTCTTGAGCGCGCGCGACCAAGTGGAAGACCGTGTCAAAGGCTTGGAACTCGGCGCCGACGATTACCTGGTGAAACCCTTTGCCTTCTCGGAGCTGCTGGCACGGGTGCGCACCCTGCTGCGCCGCGGCGTCAAGGCCAGTGCGACCGAGTTCCTGCGCGCAGCTGACCTGGAGCTGGACCTGATGCGCAGGCGCGCCACCCGCGCTGGCCAGCGCATGGACCTGACAGCCAAGGAGTTTTCCCTGCTGGAACTGCTGCTGCGCCGCCAGGGCGAGGTGCTGCCGCGCTCACTGATCGCGTCGCAAGTTTGGGACATGAATTTTGACTCGGACACCAACGTGATCGAGGTCGCCATGCGCCGCCTGCGTGCCAAGGTGGACGACCCCTTCGAGCACAAACTGATCCGTACCGTGCGCGGCATGGGCTACGTGCTGGAAAGCCCGGATTGCGCGGCTTGAACCAGATGTCATTGACACAGCGGCTCACGCTGATGTTTGTGACAGCGGCGTCTGCAGTGCTGCTGGTGCTGGGCCTGGTCATTGCCTCGTCAGTAGAGCAACATTTTGAAGACCTCGACATGGACGTCTTGTCCGGCAAGATGGAGTTGACCCGCCAAGCCCTGCTGCGCGTGCACTCCGGGGACGGTCTGACCGAGTTCACGCACCAGCTGGCTTATTCTCTGGTTGGGCACCATGGTATGGAGGTGATGGTGATTGACGCCGATGAAAGCATCATCTTTGCCACCGGCCATGCCGGTTTTGATCCCGCGCTGGTCATTCGGCAAGCCACTCAAGCACCCGACAAACCTACGTTGTGGCAACTCGACGGTCAAACCTACCGTGGCCTGTCCGCCCATTTGCCCACTTCGGTGCTGGATGCCACCGGCCAACCCATGCGCGTGACGGTTGCGGTGGCGACCGACATTGCCCACCACCAGGCGTTCATGCAGGGCTTTTTGCAAACCCTGTGGCTGTTTGTGGCCGGGGCCGCACTGTTGACTGGCCTGCTGGCTTGGGTGGCGGTGCGCCGCGGCTTGGCACCACTTCGCGCGATGCGCACGCAGGCCCAGGGTGTCACCGCGCTGCAACTAAGCCAGCGCTTGCCGGTGCAAACCATCCCGCGTGAACTGGCCGAGCTGGCCCAGTCGCTCAATGACATGCTGGCCCGGCTGGAAGATGCTTTCAAGCGGCTGTCGGACTTTTCATCGGACATTGCGCACGAGCTGCGCACCCCTGTGAGCAACCTGCTGACTCAAACCCAGGTTTACCCTGTCGCGCGCACGCAGCGCAGACGACTACTGCCGCATTCTGGAGTCCAACGAGGAAGAATTTGAGCGCATGGCAAGAATGATCTCGGACATGTTGTTGCTGGCCAAGGCCGACGATGGGCTGGTGCTGCCCCAACGTGAGCAACTCCAGATGGCAGAGGAGGTGCGTGCCCTGTTTGACTACTTTGATGCATTGGCTGAAGAAAAAAACCTGACTCTGACACTGCAAGGTGACTGTGAACTGTGGGCGGACCGGCTGATGCTGCGCCGCGCGTTGGCCAACCTGCTCTCCAACGCCTTGCGCCATGCCGACCGCGCCAGCACCGTCTCGGTCAACCTGCAATCGCTTGACACAGGTGTAGAAATCAGCGTGAGCAACCAGGGCGACGGCATTGGCCCCGAGCACCTGGAGCGGGTATTTGACCGATTTTTCCGGGTCGACCCGGCACGCCAGCGCAGCTCGGAGGGCACCGGTTTGGGGCTGGCCATCACCCAATCCATCGTCACAGCACATGGCGGCACCATCCGGGCCAGCTCATCCGGCGGACTGACCACTTTCACCGTTCACCTGCCGTTGGCAACACCTCACTGACGAATCACGTCGGCGCCCGCTGGCGGCTTGTACATAAAGGTTTGTGCTGGCAGTGCCGGATTCACCTGAAACTGCTTGAACGTCAGCACCGAGCGCTGGCCAAAGCTGTCCAGAATCTCCAGGACTTCCAGCGTGCTGACCTGCGCACCCGCAGCCCCGGCCACCCTGAAACCGACCCTGACCGTTTGTAACTGGCCGTCTTTGGACTTGGGTGTGGCTGTGACCCATTCCAGACCGTCCTTGTCAGGGGCATCGGCCAGCAAAAAATCGGTTTTCAAAGCCTGCACATCCGCGGCTGAGGCAATCAGTGCCGCTGGCGTGGTGCCCAGAACGGCAGCCTGCTTGCGTGCCGTGACCTGGTTCAGGTCCGCGTCAAACAACCACAGTGTTTGGCCATCGGCCACGATGGTTTGCTCAAACGGTTTGGTGTAATTGAACCTGAAGCGGTTCGGCCGGGCAAATTCAAATTGGCCGGTGGAGGTCTTGATGCGTGGTGCCTGCCCCTCTTTGGCGGGCGAGGTCACCACCTGGGTGAAGTCGGCTTTGCCAGTTTTCACCGTTTTGACAAAACTTTCTAAGCTATTTTGGCCTGTAGCCCAGGTAGAACCTGCGTAGGTAGCTATCAAAAATAATGTCGTTAAAAGTCTTTTCACAGGTTTCCTTGTTGGTTAGGCACGCCAGCATGGCGGGCTTCTCGGCAATCGAAGTCACCGGCAAGCAAGCCGCTATTCGTTGCGCGCCGGCACCAGAATTTCGCGCTGGCCGCTGGTGCTCATGGCGCTGACCAATCCGGCGTTTTCCATGTCTTCCACCAAACGTGCGGCACGGTTATAGCCAATTTTCAGATGGCGCTGCACCAGCGAAATGCTGGCCTTGCGGTTCTTGAGGACAATTTCAACCGCTTGGTCGTACAGCGGGTCTTTCTCGCCACCCGCGCCGCCCTCCCCTGTGCCACCGTCTTCACCGTCCACCGTGCCACCTTCCAGAATGCCTTCAATGTAATTGGGCTCGCCCTGGCTTTTCAGGTAGGTGACGACGCGGTGCACTTCCTCGTCGCTGACAAACGCGCCGTGCACACGGATCGGCAGCCCGGTGCCGCTGGGCATGTAAAGCATGTCGCCCATGCCCAGCAAGGCCTCGGCGCCCATCTGGTCCAGGATGGTGCGGCTGTCGATCTTGCTTGACACCTGAAACGCAATGCGGGTCGGGATGTTGGCCTTAATCAGGCCGGTGATCACGTCCACGCTGGGGCGTTGGGTGGCCAGAATCAAGTGGATACCGGCGGCACGCGCCTTTTGCGCCAGCCGGGCAATGAGTTCTTCAATTTTCTTGCCGACCACCATCATCAGGTCGGCCAGCTCGTCAATCACCACCACAATGTGCGGCAGGCGGTCCAATGGCTCAGGCGCTTCCGGGGTCAGGCTGAACGGGTTGCCAATGTGTTCACCCCGTGCCTTGGCATCGTCTATCTTGGTGTTGTAGCCTGCCAGGTTGCGCACACCCATCTTGCTCAAGAGTTTGTAACGGCGCTCCATCTCGGCCACACACCAGGTCAGGCCATTGGCGGCCTGGCGCATGTCAGTCACCACCGGGCACAGCAGGTGCGGGATGCCCTCGTACACCGACATTTCCAGCATCTTGGGGTCAATCATCAAAAGCCGTACATCATGCGCTTCGGCTTTGTACAAAATGCTCAGGATCATGGCGTTGATGCCCACCGACTTGCCTGAACCCGTGGTGCCCGCCACCAGCACGTGCGGCATTTTTGCCAAGTCAGCCACCACCGGGTTGCCAATGATGTCTTTGCCCAGCCCCATGGTCAGCAACGATTTGCCGTCGTTGTAGGTCTGCGAGCCCAATATTTCGGACAGCTTGATGGTCTGGCGCTTGGCGTTGGGGAGCTCCAGTGCCATGAAGTTTTTGCCCGGTATGGTTTCCACCACTCGGATCGACACCAAACTCAGACTACGCGCCAGATCTTTGGCCAGACCCACTATCTGCGAGCCTTTGACCCCGGTGGCCGGCTCGATCTCATAACGCGTGATGACCGGGCCGGGCTGTGCCAGCACCACGGTGACGTCGACGCCAAAGTCCTTGAGTTTTTTCTCGATCATGCGGCTGGTCATCTCCAGCGTCTCGGGGGCCACGGTTTCCTGCCGTGTCAGGGCGGCGTCCAACAAATCCACCTGCGGCAGCTTGCTGTCCATCAGCTCCTTGAACAAGGGCTTTTGCCGCTCTTTGGCAACGCGCTCGCTTTTCGGCACATCTGCCAGCACCGGTTCAATTTGCACCGGCCTAGGCCGATGCACGGCGATGTCCTGGCGCTCTTCCACCAGCACTTCTGCACGTTCCTGCGCTGCTTGCTGGCCCAGTGCCATGTCTTGCTGCACCTCTCGCTGTTCACGCCGGGTCTCGATCTTGCCAAACAACCAGCCCCCGAGGCGTTCAGCGAGTTGCCCCCATGAGAAGCCGAAAACCAGCGCTGACCCGATCACACCCGCCACAATGGCGAGCAACCCGGAGCCCACAAAGCCAAGCGTCTGCACGGCCAGTGGCCCCAGGTAATAGCCCACAATGCCGCCGCCGTGGCCAGGCAAACGCGCCTCCAGGCTGTAAAAACGTGTCCATTCCAGCACCGCGCTGGCAGCCAACAGCAACAGCAGGCCGAGCCAGAACATCAAGCGTTGGTTGAGCCAGCGTGTCAAAGGTACCGCCGCCGGTTCATCTGCAGCAAATTTGTCGCGACCACGCAGCCAGCGCGCCAGCGTCGACAACCACAGCCGCACAGCGGCAGCCACACACCACCAGACCGAAAAACCCAACAAAAAATAGCTGACATCAGCCAGCCAGGCACCCAGGCTCCCGGCACGGTTGACCAAGGGCTCACCCGTGCCCGAGGTGGACCAGGCAGCGTCCTGCAATGAATAGCTTGACAGCGACAGCAGCCACAGCGCCAGCGCAAAAAAGCCGAACACCAGCGTCAGTTCGTCGGCAAACCGGGCCATGCCCGAGCGCTCTGGCGCCGTGCTGCCCGCACCTGTGGTGCTCAGTGTGTGAAGCGAATATGTCATGAATTCAATCTGTGTAAACGACCATCAGCGCGCGCAGGCGCGGCGCTCGGTCAACTCCATTGAGCCATCCGCACGTGTTTTGATGAAACCCTGCGCTTCAAAATCACGCATCACACGGCTCACCATTTCACGCGAGGCGCCAACCATTTTGGCAAGATCCTGGCGCGTTATTTTTTCCTTGATCAGCAATTGATTGGCGTCGCCCGGTTTTGACGCGCCCACCAGTACTTTGGCAACCCGGCCATACACATCCATCAAAGCCAGCGAACTGATGGTTTCGCTCGCATTGCGCAAGCGGCTCGCCAAAACCTTGATCACAGAGTTGGCGGTGGCGTGGTTTTCAGCCAGACACTGATTGAACTCAGCCTGTCCGAGCACAAGCAAGTCGGTCTGCACTTCGGCCACCACACTGGCCGAGTGGCTTTTGCCATCAATCAAACTTATTTCACCGATGTAATCACCAGGTGCCAGTGAGGCCAGAATCACCTCTTTGGCACGCCGGTCGGTCATGATCACACGGGCGCGTCCAGACAAGATGATGAACAAAGTGTTACTTTTTTTGCCCTGTTCGACAATCAACTCGCCCCGCTTCACCCGTTGCTTGGTCACCGTGCTTGCCAACTGCGCCAGCTGGTACTCGGACAGCTCCGAAAAAATGGGTACCCTATAAAGCAGATCCTGATTTGTAAGTGCGGCCATCGGATAATCTCTTTTAAAACTTGTGACATCTAGGTCTGAATCAAACTGTCACACAACATGTTTGTATCGCCCTTAACTGTACACGGCCATCACCCCCCACCTGAAAGGCACCCCATGACAGACACACGACACGCCAAAGTTCTCATTCTTGGCTCTGGCCCGGCCGGTTACACCGCCGCGATCTATGCCGCGCGCGCCAACCTGCAGCCGATGCTCATCACCGGCATCGCCCAGGGCGGCCAGTTGATGACCACCACTGACGTGGACAACTGGCCCGCTGACGTGGATGGTGTGCAGGGGCCAGACCTGATGCAACGCTTTCTGGCGCATGCCGAGCGCTTCAAGACCGAGATCTTGTTTGACCACATCAGCAAGGTCGATTTTTCCAAACGCCCCTTCACCCTGACCGGCGACAGCGGCACCTACACCTGTGATTCCCTCATTCTGGCCACTGGCGCCTCCGCCAAATACCTGGGACTGCCCTCTGAAGAAGCCTTCATGGGTCGGGGCGTCTCCGGCTGCGCCACCTGTGATGGATTTTTCTACCGTGGTGAAGACGTCTGCGTGGTGGGCGGTGGCAACACGGCGGTGGAAGAGGCTTTGTATTTGTCCAACATTGCCAAAAAAGTGGTGCTGATCCACCGCCGCGACAAGTTCCGCGCCGAACCCATCCTGATTGACAAACTGATGGACAAGGTGGCTGCCGGCAAGATTGAGCTGCGCACTTTCTACGCGCTCGATGAAGTGCTGGGTGATGCCAGCGGTGTCACCGGGGTGCGCATCAAACATGTCACCACCGGGGCGCTGGAAGACATCACCCTCAAGGGTTGCTTCATTGCCATTGGCCACGCACCCAACACCGACATTTTTCAGGGGCAACTCGACATGGCGGGTGGCTACATCCAGACCAAAGGTGGCAACCAGGGCTTTGCCACCCAGACCAGCGTGCCGGGGATCTTTGCCGCAGGTGACGTGCAGGACCATGTGTACCGCCAGGCCATCACCAGCGCCGGCACTGGTTGCATGGCGGCGCTGGATGCGCAACGTTTCCTCGAACAGGAATAAGCGAGGCCCCGGCCAGGAAAAGCGCCCGGGCTATAATATCTGGCTTTGCTGCTTGCCTCCCGTGAGGGACAAAGGCACAAATGGGTTACCGCCACCCTGATTTTGGCGAGGTGAGGTCTGTGCCAGCGCATGGGCCGTAAAAATATCGGAGTGTCCATATGGCACGCGTATGTGAAGTCACGGGCAAGGGCCCGATGGTTGGGAACACGGTTTCCCATGCCAACAACAAAAACAAGCGTCGGTTTCTGCCGAACCTGCAATATCGCCGTTTCTGGGTTGAGTCTGAAAACCGCTGGGTTCGCCTGCGGATTTCGAACGCCGGTCTGCGTTTGATCGACAAAAAAGGCATCGACACTGTGCTCGCAGATTTGCGCGCCCGCGGTCAGGCCTGAGACTTTGCGGGACAGACTTTCAGCTCTGTCCTCAACTAATTAAAAGGAATCAATCATGGCAACCAAAGGCGGACGCGAAAAAATCAAGCTGGAATCCACAGCTGGCACCGGTCACTTCTACACGACCGACAAAAACAAGAAGACCACACCTGAGAAGCTGCTGATCAAGAAATTTGATCCGAAAGCCCGCAAGCATGTGGACTACAAGGAAATGAAGCTGAAGTAATTCAGTTTTAGTCCCGAAAAAAAGCCCGCCTAGTGCGGGCTTTTAAACGTCTGATTACTACATAAAATATAGCAACTTTCCCTTTATTCATAAGGGCTATAGCCAAAAAATACACATAAAATCAGGGGTGGACCGAGCGCAGGCGCAAGGAAAATTCCTGCAGTCCAGCGATGCCGCTGGCCTCAGCCCGCTGACACCAGCCCTGCAGTTCAGCCGTCAACTGTTCACGGGTGTGTGAACGGCTCAGCCAGAGCTGGCGCAACTCTTCGCGCATCAGCACCATCTTGTCGAGCACCGGAGACGCAGCGCGCACCACGGCCAGATGCGCCACCACCGTGTCAGGCACTTTCTCGGTGTCACGGTGCAGCCAGCTTTGCGCCGCCTTGATCACGGCCGCATCAGCCCGCGCCCGCAAGGCAGCGGCTTCGTCGTTGAACGCCAGTCGCATTCCACGGGCATACCCAGCCATCAGTTCATAGCGATTTTGAATCAGGGCTTCCAGCGTGTGCTCATCGGCCACCGGGCGCACGACGCCCAAAGCGAGCCTGGGTGGGGTTTTCTTGACCTTGGCCAAACCCAGGCGACGCAGCACTTTGATGTAGGCCCAGCCAATGTCAAACTCATAGGGCTTGACTGACAGCTTGGCAGAGGTCGGGTAGGTGTGGTGGTTGTTGTGCAGTTCTTCACCCGCAATCAGGATGCCCCAGGGCGAAATGTTGGTGCTGGCATCCGGCGCTTCGAAATTTCGGTAACCCCAGTAATGGGCGCCACCATTGATGATGCCTGCGGCCATCACCGGCGTCCAGGCCATTTGCACCGCCCACACGCTCAAGCCAATCACACCAAACAAACTCACGTCGATCACCAGCATGAGCACCACTCCAGCAAATGAAAAACGGGTGTAGAGCTGCCGCTCAATCCAGTCATTGGGCGTGCCGTGGCCGAAACGGGCCAGGGTGTCCTTGTTAAGCGCCTCTTTGCGGTACAGCTCATACCCCTGAGTCAGCACCGTTTTGATGCCATACACATGCGGGCTGTGCGGGTCGTCAGGCTGCTCACATTTGGCGTGGTGCTTGCGGTGAATGGCGGCCCATTCTTTGGTCACCTGCCCGGTCGTCAGCCACAGCCAGAAGCGAAAAAAATGTGAAGCCACCGGGTGCAAATCAAGCGCGCGGTGCGCCTGGTGCCGATGCAAAAATATGGTGACGCTGACCATCGTGACATGGGTCACTGCCAGGGTGAACAGCACCAATTGCCACGCGCTCAAGTCCCAGACACCATGCGCAGCCCATTCCAGCAATGCCTGCAAAACAGCCGAGTTGTCCAACGAAATCATCAACTTTGTCTCTCTGATTTTTGTCGTTGCAGCGCAGCGCAACAATTTGCCATGCGCTCAACCCGCCAATTTTAGGGGGTCTGCATGGCTCCTGCCTGCCGGCCTATACCCGTTCCCACACGGCGGCAAAGAAACCGTCGGTCTGGTGCCGATGCGGCCACAGGCGAAGATAACGTTGGCCGGTGTCGCCACCGCTGCACAGAGTGGCGGCTTGCTCGACCTTTAGGCCGGTCAACACCTCTCCCACGTCCAGCGCCTTGAAGTCTTTGTTGGCCTCAGAAAACGCCTGCGCAATTGCCTCGTTTTCTTGCGGCAACACGCTGCAGGTGGCGTACACCAAGCGGCCACCGGGTTTTAGCAGGCGCGCTGCACTGTGCAAAATGGCCGCCTGCTTGACAGTCATCTCGTCAACTGCCACCTGGGTTTGTCGCCATTTCAGGTCAGGATTGCGGCGCAGGGTGCCCATGCCGGTGCAAGGCGCGTCCACCAGCACGCGGTCAATCTTGCCGCTCAGGCGTTTCACGCGGTCATCACGTTCATGCGCGATTGCGGCCGGGTGCACATTGGACAAACTACTGCGCGCCAGCCGCGACTTGAAGGCGTCCAACCTGCCCGCAGACGTGTCAAACGCGTACAGGCGCCCGGTGCTGCGCATGCCCG
>Ga0136636_10002311_pt1 | contig 11333 bp, 19 predicted proteins | sample AntDrymUQ8522106_2_FD_104653 | JGI IMG/M metagenome (GOLD analysis project Ga0136636, IMG submission 104653) | Polar desert sand microbial communities from Dry Valleys, Antarctica - metaG UQ852 (21.06) | ecosystem: Environmental > Terrestrial > Soil > Desert | place: Antarctica: Dry Valley... | reverse complement strand
GTGCAAGTTGGGGACAAACAATGATCCAAATGCAGTCTCGGCTCGACGTGGCCGACAACACGGGCGCCAAGTCCGTCCAGTGCATCAAGGTGCTGGGCGGGTCCAAGCGGCGTTATGCCGGCATCGGCGACATCATCAAGGTCACCATCAAGGAAGCCGCACCGCGGGGCCGCGTCAAGAAGGGCGAGGTCTACAGCGCCGTGGTCGTGCGCACCGCCAAGGGCGTGCGCCGCCAGGACGGCTCCTTGATCAAGTTCGACGGCAACGCCGCCGTGTTGCTGAACGCCAAGCTCGAACCCATCGGCACCCGCATCTTCGGGCCGGTGACGCGCGAACTTCGCACCGAGCGTTTCATGAAGATCGTTTCCCTCGCCCCCGAGGTGCTTTGACATGAAAAAGATCCGCAAAGGCGACCAAGTGGTCGTCACCACCGGCAAGGACAAGGGCAAGCGTGGAACGGTCACGCTGCGCGTCGATGACGAGCACATCGTCGTCGAAGGCGTGAACGTGGCCAAGAAGCACGTCAAACCCAATCCGTTGAAGGGCACGACCGGCGGCGTGGTCGACAAGACCATGCCTATCCATCAGTCGAACGTCGCCATCTGGAACCCCGCCGCGTCCAAGGGCGACCGCGTCGGCATCAAATTGCTGGCCGACGGCAAGAAGGTGCGCGTGTTCAAGTCCACCGGCGTAGAAATCAAGGCCTGAGCATCATGGCGAAGAAAACCCCAGTGGCCTCCGGCGCCGCCCCTCAGGCCCGGCTGCAGACCATCTATCGCGAGCAGATCGTGCCCGCGCTGATGGAAAAGTTCGGCTTCACCTCGGTGATGCAGGTGCCGCGCCTGGAAAAGATCACGCTCAACATGGGCGTGAGCGAGGCCGTCAGCGACAAGAAGGTCATGGACCATGCTGTCGGCGATCTGACCAAGATAGGCGGCCAGAAGCCCGTCGTCACCAAGAGCAAGAAGGCCATCGCTGGTTTCAAGATTCGCGACGGTGTGCCCATCGGCTGCATGGTGACGCTGCGCGGTGTGCGCATGTACGAGTTCCTGGACCGCTTCGTCACGGTGGCCTTGCCGCGTGTGCGCGACTTCCGGGGCATCAGCGGGCGCAGCTTCGACGGCCGGGGCAACTACAACATCGGCGTCAAGGAACAGATCATCTTCCCGGAGATCGAGTACGACAAGATCGACGCGATCCGGGGCATGAATATCAGCATCACGACCAGCGCAAAGAACGACGACGAAAGCAGGGCTTTGCTGTCTGCGTTCAAGTTCCCGTTCAAGAACTGAAGCCAAGGACCTGCACATGGCCAAGAAGTCCCTCATTCAGCGCGAACTCAAGCGCGAAAAGCTGGTTGCGAAGTACGCCAAGAAGTACGCCGAATTGAAGGCGGTGACGGACGACGCCCAGCGCAGCGACGAAGAGCGCTACGCCGCACGCCTGGAGTTGCAGAAGCTGCCGCGCAATGCCTACCCGACGCGTTTGCGCGCCCGCTGCGCCGTCACCGGCCGCCCGCGTGGCACTTTCCGCATGTTCGGTCTGGCGCGCCACAAGATCCGCGAGTACGCCTTCCGCGGCGACATCCCGGGCCTGGTCAAGGCCAGCTGGTAAGCGGCGCGCTGCAAGGAGAACCCCATGAGCATGAGTGATCCCATTGCCGACATGCTGACGCGCATCCGCAACGCGCAGGCCGTCGACAAGCCCGTCGTGACGATGCCGTCTTCCAAATTGAAGGTTGCCATTGCCCAGGTGCTGCAGGACGAGGGCTACATCGACAGCTTTGCCGTTCGCACCGAAGGTGTGAAGAGCGAGCTCGAGATCGGCCTGAAGTACTACGCAGGCCGTCCCGTCATCGAACGCATCGAGCGTGTGAGCCGTCCGGGCCTGCGCATCTACAAGGGCCGCGATGCCATCCCGCAGGTCATGAATGGTCTGGGTGTGGCCATCGTGACGACGCCCAAGGGCGTGATGACCGACCGCAAGGCGCGCCAGACCGGCGTCGGCGGTGAAGTCCTCTGCTACGTCGCCTGATCGCGACGCAAGAACGGAGCAACGAACATGTCCCGCGTAGGAAAGATGCCCATCGAATTGCCGCAAGGCATCGATGTGGCGATCAGCGACGACCAGATCATCGTCAAGGGCAGCAATGGCAGCCTGAGGCAGATGTTGAACGGCCAGGTCAAGATCACGAAGGAAGCCAGCACGCTGCGCTTTGCCCCGGCCAACGAAAGCGTCGCCGCCGACGCGATGAGCGGCACGGTGCGTGCGCTGGTGGCCAACATGGTGGGCGGCGTCAGCAAGGGCTTCGAGAAGAAGCTGAGCCTGGTGGGTGTCGGCTTTCGTGCCGCAGTCGCCGGCCAGAAGCTGACGCTGCAGATCGGCTTCTCGCACCCTGTCGTCAAGGAAATGCCCGCCGGCATCAAGGTGGCCACGCCGACGCAGACCGAAATCGTGATCTCTGGCGCCGACCGTCAGGTGGTGGGTCAGTTGGCCGCCGAAGTGCGCGCCTTCCGGCCGCCCGAGCCCTACAAGGGCAAGGGCATCCGCTATGTCGGCGAGCGTGTGGTCATCAAAGAGACCAAGAAGAAGTAAGGAGCGAGAGCATGCTGACCAAGAAAGAACAACGCCTGCGCCGCTCGCGCCAGACTCGGGTGCGCATTGCACAGAGCCTGACCGCGCGCCTGACCGTCTTCCGCTCGAACCTGCACATCTACGCCAACGTCATCTCCGACGATGGCGAGCGCGTGCTGGCCAGCGCTTCGACGGCCGAGAAGGAAGTGCGCGAGCAACTGGCAGGCAAGGGCGGCAACGCTGCCGCGGCCACGTTGATCGGCAAGCGCATCGCCGAGAAGGCCAAGGCGGCCGGTGTCGAGAAGGTCGCTTTCGATCGATCAGGCTTCGCCTACCACGGCCGCGTCAAGGCACTGGCCGATGCGGCTCGCGAAGCCGGTCTGCAGTTCTGAGCGCGACCGCATTGAAGGAATATTGAGATGGCAAAGTTCACTCCCCGCGCCCAGACCGAAGGCAATGACGACGGCCTGAAGGAAAAGATGATCGCGGTCAACCGCGTCACCAAGGTGGTCAAGGGCGGCCGCACGCTGAGCTTCGCGGCGCTGACCGTGGTCGGCGACGGCGATGGTCGCGTCGGCATGGGCAAAGGCAAGGCCAAGGAAGTGCCGGTCGCGGTGCAGAAGGCGATGGAGTCGGCGCGCCGCAACATGGTCAAGGTGAGCCTGAAGAACGGCTCCATCCACCACCAGGTGCGCGGTGCGCACGGCGCAGCCAAGGTCATGATGGCGCCGGCCAAGCCAGGCGACGGCATCATCGCCGGCGGCCCGATGCGCGCCGTGTTCGAGGTCATGGGCGTCACCGACATCGTCGCCAAGAGCCTGGGCACCAGCAACCCGTACAACATGGTCCGTGCCACGCTCGATGCGCTGAAGCGCTCGACGACGCCGGCACAAATCGCAGCCAAGCGCGGCAAGTCGGTCGAAGACCTCTTCAACTGAGCCGTCAGCGGAGAACACCGATGAGCGAAACCACTGCCGAAAAGAAGACGGTCACCGTCAAGCTGGTGCGCAGCGTGGCCGGCACGCGCGAGTCGCACCGCGCGACTGTGCGCGGTCTGGGCCTGCGCAAGCTGAACAGCGAGCGCACGCTGGAAGACACGCCCGCTGTGCGCGGCATGATCAACAAGGTCGATTACCTGGTGAAGGTGCTGTGATGATGGAAGTCAACACCATCAAGCCGGCCGAGGGCAGCAAGAAGTCGCGTCGCCGTGTCGGCCGTGGCATCGGCTCCGGCCTGGGCAAGACGGCAGGCCGTGGCCACAAGGGTCAGAAGTCGCGGGCCGGCGGCTATCACAAGGTCGGTTTCGAAGGCGGCCAGATGCCGCTGCAGCGTCGCCTGCCGAAGCGTGGCTTCAAGTCGGCGCAGCTGAAGTTCAATGGCGAAGTCACCCTGACCGACCTGGAAAAGCTGGGCGCCGATGAGGTGGACCTGCTGAGCCTGAAGCAGGCCGGCCTGGTGCGCCAGATCGTGCGCCACGTCAAGGTGATCAAGTCGGGCGAGCTGACGCGCAAGGTCGTGCTCAAGGGCATCGCTGCGTCGGCCAACGCCAAGGTCGCCATCGAGGCGGCTGGCGGCAGCCTGGCCTGATCGGCAGCAGGCGCAATCTCGGGGCAACGTGGCTACATCTGCATCACAGCTGGCGAAAAGCGGGAAGTTCGGCGACCTGCGTCGCCGCATCGTCTTCCTTCTGCTCGCGCTGGTCGTTTATCGGCTGGGCACGCACATTCCTGTGCCCGGCATCGACCCGGTGCAATTGCAGCAACTGTTCAACAGCCAGGCCGGTGGCATCCTGAGCCTGTTCAACATGTTCAGTGGCGGCGCGCTGTCGCGCTTCTCGGTGCTGGCTCTGGGCATCATGCCGTACATCAGTGCCAGCATCATCATGCAGCTGATGACGTACGTGGTGCCGACACTCGAGGCGCTGAAGAAGGAAGGCGAATCGGGTCGACGCAAAATCACCCAGTACACACGCTACGGCACCTTGTTCCTGGCCATCTTCCAGTCGATAGGCATTGCCATCGCACTGGAAGGATCGCCTGGCTTGGTGCTGACACCAGGCTTCGGCTTTCGCATGACGGCGGTTGTCAGCTTGGTTGCGGGCACGATGTTCCTGATGTGGCTGGGTGAGCAGATCACTGAACGCGGCCTGGGCAATGGCATCTCGATCCTGATCTTTGCCGGCATCGTTGCGGGTCTTCCCAGCGCCATCGCCGGCCTGTTCGAGTTGGTGCGCACCGGAGCGATGAGCATCATTGCTTCGCTGATCATCATCACTGTGGTGTTGGCTGTGACCTACGTGGTGGTCTTCGTCGAGAGGGGCCAGCGCAAGATCTTGGTCAACTACGCCAAGCGCCAGGTCGGCAACAAGGTTTATGGCGGGCAAAGTTCGCACCTGCCGCTGAAGCTGAACATGTCGGGCGTGATCCCGCCGATCTTTGCCAGCAGCATCATCTTGCTGCCGGCCACGGCGGTGGGCTGGTTCGCCACGGGCGAAGGCATGCGCTGGTTGAAGGATCTGTCGTCGGCCTTGTCGCCCGGGCAGCCGATCTACGTGCTGCTGTATGCGGCCATGATCATCTTCTTCTGCTTTTTCTACACCGCGCTGGTGTTCAACAGCCGCGAGACTGCAGACAACCTGAAGAAGAGCGGTGCCTTCATCCCGGGCATCCGCCCGGGTGAGCAGACGGCCAAGCACATCGACCGCATCCTCGGGCGTTTGACTCTGGCGGGTGCCATCTACATCACCGCGGTCTGCCTGCTGCCCGAGTTTCTGGTGCTGAAGTACAACGTACCGTTCTACTTTGGCGGCACTTCGCTCCTGATCATCGTCGTCGTCACGATGGACTTCTGGGCCCAGGTCCAGAGTTACGTGATGAGCCAGCAGTACGAGAGTCTGCTGAAGAAGGCCAACTTCAAGCCCAGCTGACGATGTCAAAAGACGACGCAATACAGATGCAGGGCGAGATCCTGGAGAACCTGCCCAACGCCACCTTCCGCGTGAAGCTGGAAAACGGGCATGTGGTGCTGGGCCACATCTCCGGAAAAATGCGCATGCATTACATCCGCATCCTGCCCGGTGACAAGGTCACCGTGGAACTCACGCCGTACGACCTGACGCGGGCACGCATCGTGTTCCGCGCCAAGTGAAATTTCAATTGATCAGAAATCTGGGGTCAAGGAGAAGACCATGAAAGTCGCCGCTTCCGTCAAGAAGATGTGTCGCAATTGCAAGATCATCCGCCGCAAGGGTGTGGTGCGTGTGATCTGCACCGACCCGCGTCACAAGCAGCGCCAAGGCTGAGAGTCAAGGAAAGAACATGGCACGCATCGCTGGCATCAACATTCCGCCGCACAAGCACGCGGAAATCGGCTTGACCTCGATCTACGGCATCGGCCGCACCACCGCGCAGAAGATCTGCGCAGCGGTCGGCATCCCGTACTCGAAGAAGATCAAGGACCTGAACGACACCGACCTCGAGCGCATCCGCGACGAGATCGGTCGGCTGACGATCGAAGGCGACTTGCGCCGCGAACTGTCGATCAACATCAAGCGACTGATGGACCTGGGCTGCTACCGCGGCTTTCGCCATCGTCGTGGCCTGCCCGTGCGCGGCCAGCGCACCCGCACCAATGCCCGCACCCGCAAGGGTCCGCGCAAGGGTGCCGCTGCACTCAAGAAGTGAGCCGGCGAGCGCTGCAACACTGAAGGATCGAAGACATGGCCAAGGCACCCGTCAATACCGCTGCACGTCGCGTGAGCAAGAAAATCCGCAAGAACATTGCGGACGGCATCGCGCACGTGCATGCGTCGTTCAACAACACCATCATCACCATCACCGACCGCCAGGGCGGCGCGCTGGCCTGGGCGTCAAGCGGCGGCCAGGGCTTCAAGGGCTCGCGCAAGAGCACGCCCTTCGCGGCCCAGGTGGCTGCCGAAACGGCAGGCCGCGCGGCGCAGGAACAGGGCATCAAGAACCTGGACGTGCGCATCAAGGGCCCGGGCCCGGGCCGCGAAAGCAGCGTGCGCGCACTGGCCTCGCTGGGCATCCGCATCAACAGCATCAGCGATGTGACGCCGGTTCCGCACAACGGCTGCCGGCCGCAGAAGCGCCGCCGCATTTGAGGTCGTCGCCACGATTCGGGCTCGCGTCTGCCACCTTCTGCGGGGCTTGGCGGCCGGGCCTACAATCGAGAGTTTTCCGTAAGCCGGTGGGCACCCAGTGCACGCCGGCTTGTTTCCTGAGGCCAGCCTTCGCTGCCGCGCCGCCCGGTGCGAAAGAAGGATGCCTCGCAAGCCCACCGTTCGCGCGCCACACCCCACAGAGGCTGATGCGCCGGACTCGCGCGGGACACCCCCTCCAGGGCGTCTGCCGCGTCAGCTGACTAACAGAAGGACCCCAAGTGGCACGTTATCTCGGCCCCAAGGCCAAACTTTCCCGCCGTGAAGGCACCGACCTCTTCCTGAAGAGCGCCCGCCGCCCGATCGGGGACAAGTCCAAGTTCGACAGCAAGCCCGGCCAGCACGGCCGCACCAGCGGTGCGCGCACTTCCGACTACGGCGTGCAGTTGCGCGAGAAGCAGAAGGTCAAGCGCATGTATGGCGTGCTCGAGCGCCAGTTTCGCCGCTACTTCGCCGAGGCCGAGCGCCGCAAGGGCAACACCGGCAGCAACCTGCTGGCGCTGCTTGAGTCGCGGCTGGACAACGTCGTCTACCGCATGGGCTTTGGCAGCACACGCGCCGAGGCCCGTCAGTTGGTGTCGCACAAGGCGCTGACGGTGAATGGCCAGGTCGTGAACATTCCGTCGTATTCGGTCAAGGCCGGCGACATGGTGGCCCTGCGCGACAAGTCGAAGACGCAACTGCGCGTCACAGAGGCGCTGAAGCTGGCCCAGTCCATCGGCCTGGCCGACTGGGTGGCCGTGGACGCCAGCAAGATGGAAGGCACCTTCAAGAAGGCGCCTGACCGCGACCAGTTCGGCGCCGAGATCAAGGAAGCGCTGATCGTGGAACTGTATTCCCGCTGAGCCCCCAGGGCACAGCGGCAGCCGGCAGGCGCTTCGTGCGCCGGCCGACGTATGAGGAGGCGCTGCGCTTGGCCGGGCGCGCAGCCCATGACACCACCCGCCCGGCGCGGTCCATCAGCCTTATCGGTGTAACGAGCCGAGGGTTTTGACAGGAACTACACACGCAATGCAAACCACTCTTCTGAAGCCCAAGGAAATCAAGGTCGAGTCGCTGGGCGGCAACCGCGCCAAGGCCACGCTCGAGCCCTTCGAGCGCGGCTACGGCCACACCCTCGGCAATGCGCTGCGGCGTGTGCTGCTGTCGTCGATGGTGGGCTATGCGCCGACCGAGGTGACCATCGCGGGGGTGCTGCACGAGTACTCGGCGATCGACGGCGTGCAGGAAGATGTCGTGCACATCATGCTGAACCTCAAGGGCGTGGTCTTTCGCCTGCACAACCGCGACGAAGTCACGCTGGTGCTGCGCAAGGAAGGCGAGGGCGCGGTCACGGCCGGCGACATCCAGACGCCGCACGATGTCGAGATCATCAACCCCGAGCACGTCATCGCCCACCTGGCGCACGGCGGCAAGCTCGACATGCAGATCAAGGTCGAAAAGGGCCGCGGCTATGTGCCTGGCAACCTGCGCCGCTACGGTGACGAGCCCACCAAGAGCATCGGCCGCATCGTGCTGGACGCCAGCTTCTCGCCCGTCAAGCGCGTCAGCTATGCGGTCGAGAACGCGCGCGTCGAGCAGCGCACCGACCTCGACAAACTGGTGATGGAGATCGAGACCAACGGCGCCATCGCACCCGAAGAAGCGATCCGGCAGAGCGCGCTGATTCTCGTCGAGCAGCTGTCCTACTTCGCGCGCATTGACGGCAGTGAACGTGACCCGATCGCGCCCGGCCCGCAAGGCCCGGGACCGAGCGTGGACCCGATCCTGCTGCGTCCGGTGGACGAGCTCGAGTTGACGGTGCGTTCGGCCAACTGCCTGAAGGCCGAGAACATCTACTACATCGGCGACCTGATCCAGCGCACCGAAACCGAACTGCTGAAGACGCCGAACCTGGGCCGCAAGAGCCTGAACGAGATCAAGGAAGTGCTGGCTTCACGCGGGCTCACGCTCGGCGCGCGGCTGGAGAACTGGCCCCCGCAGGGCCTTGACAAGAGGTAAGTCGCACACTCGCGACCTACCGGTGCACCCGGCCGTACCTGACACGGCGGCCGGCATCAAACACAGACAGGAACAAGCACCATGCGCCACCGCAACGGCCCCCGCAAACTCAATCGCACCACCTCGCACCGCCTGGCGATGCTGAGGAACATGTGCAACTCGCTGATCACGCACGAGGCCATCAAGACCACGCTGCCGAAGGCCAAGGAACTGCGCAGCGTCGTCGAGCCGCTGATCACCCTGGGCAAGACGCCCACGCTGGCAAACCGCCGCCTGGCCTTCAACCGCACGCGCGACCGCGATGTCGTGGCCAAGCTCTTCAACGAGCTGGGCCCGCGCTACAACGCGCGCCCCGGCGGTTACACGCGCATCCTGAAGATGGGCTTTCGCGTCGGCGACAACGCGCCCATGGCCTTCGTCGAACTGGTGGACCGGCCCGAGCCTGCGGCCGCTGACACCACCGGCGCCGACACCGCCGAGTGAGGCCCACGCCCGCCACCTGCGCGGGCCAGCGAATTTGAAACAGCGCGCGGCCAGACCGCGCGCTTTTTCGTCTTGCGCGCGCCATGTGACTGTGGCGACGCAACACATCTGACTTACGCTTCGCGCCTCGGTCGTGAGACCCCTCCCGAAGGACCAGGACGATGAGCAAGCTGATGTTCTATGAGCGACCCGTGGCGCTGAACCGTGAACGGCACCAGGCGCTGAAGCTGGCCGTGACGCCCGACCACTTCCGCTTTGCGGCGCAGACCAATGCGGTGCCCATCGCCAGCACGGAGTTCGCCGAGGCGGCGCGCGACTACCCCATCGTCTTCGTCGGCGAAGCCGACGGCCCCTTCAACGTGGCTGCACTGGTGGGCCTGCGGCACGACGAGAACCTGATGGTCGACGGGCAGGGACGCTGGACCGCCGGGGTCTACGTCCCGGCCTTCGCGCGCCGCTATCCGTTCGTGCTCGCCAAGGGCGCCGACGGTGACCGGCTGACCGTGTGCGTGGACGAGGTCTATGCCGGTCTGGGCACCGAACACGGTGAGGCGCTGTTCGACGGCGAGGGCAAGGAGTCGCCGTACCTCAAGCGCGTGCTCGACTTCCTGCAGGCCTTCCATGCCGAGGCCCAGCGCACCACCGATTTTGCCAACCGCCTGCATGAACTGGGCCTGCTCGTGCCCAAGGTCATCAACGTGCAGCGCAAGGACCAACCGGCGCAGACCCTGCGCGGTCTGTGGATCGTCGATGTGCAGAAGCTGCGCACCCTGGACAACGCGCGCATCGTCGAGCTGTTCCGCAACGGCTATCTGCAGTGGATCGACGCCCACCTGTTGTCGCTGGGTGCGCTGCCGCGATTGGTGGCCAAGCTCGACGCGCACAGCGCCGTCAGCGATGAGGTGGGCACTTTGACGGCGGCGACCGCCGCCGATGCGGCTGCGGGCCCGCTCACCCACTGAAGGCTCGCCCGCCTGCCCCGGCGCCAATTTCTGCCCACATTGGCGCTGCCGATGGCCGCCACGGACCACGCAGATGAGCGGGTTGTCAACGTGGTCGCGGGCCCCGGGTGCGTGCTAGCCTCATCTTGCTAATGCCGAGGGGCGTTCTGGTGCAGCACCAGCCCCCGGATACACCGTCCGGCCGCACAGGCCGGATCTGTGCAGTGCTCGTCAGTTGAGGAGTGACGCAAGGGTGGAAAGGGACGGGAACACGTCAGGCCGGAACAGGCCCGAACGTGCCAGGGCACACAGGCGATCGCGTGCGGCGGCCCAGGCTGCGCCGGGCTTCGCGGCGACCTTGTTGGGCGGCTTGGTCAAGCGCGCGCTCGCGGCCTTCCGTGCCCCGCCGGCGGTGACACCGTCCTTGCCTTTCGAGGCCCTGGAGCCTCGCATCCTGCTGTCGGGCGACCCCATGGGCGCCCGTGTCGATGGCGCACTCGACACCCCCGGTGAAACAGATAGATACAGTTTCACGCTGACCGAAGAACTGCGGGTCGTCTTCGATGCGCTGACGCCCAACGGTGCCTTGCGCTGGAGCCTCGAGGGCCCGCGCGGCGCGCTGGTCAGCAACCGCAGCTTCGTGAGTTCTGACTCGGTTGACTTCACCGGCGGTGTCGCGCTGGACCTGGTGCCAGGTGACTACGTGATCCAGGTCGATGGCACCGCCGACACCACCGGCGCCTACGCTTTCCGCCTGCTGGACCTGGCTCGCGGCACAGCGCTGACGCCGGGCCAAGCCACTGCGGGTCGCCTGGACGCGGCCAACGAGACCGACGTCTACCGTTTCAGTGCCGGCGCCGGCGAACGTTTCTTCTTCGACGCGCAGGTGCACAACGGCGACGCCTACTGGCGCCTGCTGGACCCCTTCGGCCGCGCGGTGCAGGGTCCGCATTGGCTGGGCAGCGACCGTGGCGCCTTCGCGCTCGACCAGGACGGCGAGTACACGCTGCTGGTGGAAGGGCGGGTCTTTACCGGTGGCTCCTCGGACTACCGCTTTGGGCTGAACCGGGTGCAAGACCGGGTGCGGGTGATCGTGCCGGGCGCGATCAACGCGCCGGTGTGGGAGCCGGCAGGCCGTGTCGATGGCGCCTTGC
>Ga0136636_10002310_pt1 | contig 11336 bp, 9 predicted proteins | sample AntDrymUQ8522106_2_FD_104653 | JGI IMG/M metagenome (GOLD analysis project Ga0136636, IMG submission 104653) | Polar desert sand microbial communities from Dry Valleys, Antarctica - metaG UQ852 (21.06) | ecosystem: Environmental > Terrestrial > Soil > Desert | place: Antarctica: Dry Valley... | reverse complement strand
TAATAAATTCCAGATGAAGAAAAAGCTTCTTTTATTTACATTACTGTTTTCAAAACTAATTGAAGTTGCTTTAAGTTTTTTATGTTTTTTTACTCCAGTTGTTGCATTAGAATTGTTCGGTATTCAGTACAATGATCAAACGGCATTTCTTGGGCATATTATAGCATGGTCTTGTTCTTTGGTTTCTCTTATTTTTATCTTCAATGTATGTCAACTAAAAATTAATGTCGTTGAAAATACAGTGCTAATTTATTTACTTGGTTTTAGGTGGATAGGTTTGGGTATAAGTATTTATGTATTCTTTAAAAAACCAGATAATTTGATACTAGATTCATTAAAAGGATGCATACTTATTGTATTAAATTATTTGTACAGAAAAAAGATAAACGCTAATTAAATTTCTCACTAATACTAAGATAGCTAAAGTAGATAAGCTAAAATGGGCAATAGCTAGTGCAATGCAAAAATTAGATAAGATGAATTAATAGGAGTAAATTTTTAAATTATATCTACCCTTACCCTGGTTTTTTTCTTTGTTACTTCCATTGGTAAATGCGAAGTAATACAATCCCTCAAAACTCCTGTAAGCCTTGTTTTTACAAATCCTTTAATCGTTACCATACTTATTTCTCTGGATGGTGCAGGGTTTTTAAAATAACGTAACATAGCTTTTTTCCCTACACTCATATCCATGGTGGCAAGTTCAGATAGCAGTGTGATACCGCCAATCTTTTCTACCATATTTTTAAGCGTTTCAATACTTCCTGTTTCGTATTCCAAATGTTTTTCTATGGTTGAATTTTTTTGTAGTTCACACAAGTTCATGGTTTGTGTTCTTAAACAGTGGCCTTCCTCTGCCAACCACAATCTGTTAGGATCAATATCTGCCGGAAGGATATATTTTTTGGAGAATATTTTTTCTTTTTTTGAAACGTAAGCTACAAACTCTTCGTTAAACAAAACGTCTTCGGTTAATTCTGAATGTGCAAGTGGCGTGGCAAGCATACCAACATCTAAGGAACCATTATTTAATCGCTTAATAATTTTCTCTGTTGTAAGTTCACTGATGTACAGTTTTACCGCAGGATATTTTTTTATAAAATCGAACAGGAATAACGGAAGAAAATAAGGGGCAAGTGTAGGGATGATGCCAATTTTTAAGTGCCCTTCCACACTGTTTTTTTGCTGCTGTACCAATTGCTGCATCACACTGGCTTCCGCTACAATTTTTTTAGCCTGTTCTATTAGTATCGCACCTGTTTCCGTTGGTATTATAGGAGTACAATTTCTCACAAAAATAGTTGTCTTCAATTCTTCTTCCAGCTTTTGTACTTGTAAACTAAGTGACGGCTGTGCTATATTACAATGTATGGCAGCTTTTCCAAAATGCCGAAACGAATCCAGCGCAATAATATATTCAAGTTGAATAAGTGTCATTATAGGTTTAAACTATGAATGTATAAAATCAATCAATTAAAGTTATAAAATTAAAGTTTTACATTGTATTACAGTTTAAAGAAGCTCTGGGCATTGAAGGACATTTTACGTTTTTACATAATCACTTGGATAGAACATTTATGCAAGAGTAGCGAAAACATACATCCCCTGAAAAGTTGAAAGCCATGAAAAAATTTCATGGCTTTCGTTTTGTTACCCCTAGAAAAACTGAGTTGATTGATTGTTTATTCTTTAATTATTTAATGCAAAATGGTAAATTTCTTATTTAATTGTAGTGTAGGGTCATTACTTCTAATTACATACTGGCCGTTTGCCAAGCCCGCTAAATTGATTGGTAAATTGTTGTTACCCACTAGTATTGCTACATTTACTTTTTTCACCAACCTACCGGCTGCATCATAAATCTCTAACTGTGTTTTTATAGCTTTGGCGGTTTTTATTACCACGTTTAATACATCTCTTGCAGGTACAGGGTAAATAACAATTTCTATATTTCTATCATCACAATTTGTCCTTATAATAGTTGAATAATAAAACTTGCCGTCAAAATCAAATTGTTTTAAGCGATACAACGCAGCACCTCCTAAAAGATCCATTTGTTCATAGCTTGTTTCTATTGTAGAATTTCCTTTTGCTTTTACTTTGCTTACGCTACTCCATTCGTTACCATCTTTGCTGCGTTGCAATTCAAAGTAGTCAGCATTTAATTCAGTACCGGTACTCCATTTAACCAAAGCACCTTTATCTGTACAACCTGCAGTTAAACTTGTATAAGTTACAGGAAGAACACCACCAATTCCAAGAGGAGTTGAAAAGGTAAGCGAATTTGCATCTAAAGCATCAGCCGCTGCGTTAGATATATCGTAATTAGCGAAACCACCCGGGTTACCCATAAATGTAGAATTTAACACTATAAATCCGCCTTGAGGAGCAGTAAGATTTCTAGTCCATAATGTTGCTGTAAAAACATTGATCCAAGCATTTGAAATAGGTACATCTACACCACCCTCTATTGTTCCAACTACTCTTCTATCAAAAGTTTGTCCACCAGATATAACGTTCGGGATACCTGAACAATGATTTATAGTATTGAAAGTATATCCTGAAAAGCTTGGCCCCATTACAATGTTTGATGTTTGAAGAGTCGAAGTTGCACAAGGCACTCCTGTAGGCAACATCGCATTTGCCGTTTGCCAGCAAAAGCCGGTTGACATTGCGGTAATTGGTATAATTGCTCCAATATTTCTAGTGTGCAATTGCATAGTAAAAGTTACCGAACCTGTCGCAGCGTCTGCACCATCGGGATCTGTGGCATTAAAAATTACGTTATTAATTCTCCATTCAAAATCTACTTGTGAATAACCTTTCACTTGTATTAATAAAACAAAAAGGGAAAATGCGGTTAATTTTAAAAGTTGTTTCATATTGTTCATATTTGTATAAATCGTGAGTAATTTTTGCCTCAATAATTATTGTGGGATATTAGTTTCTTTTATTGCCTGTCTTAGCGGCGTACTACCGGTTCCTGAATTACCTACCATTATTTTAACCAAATTAAGATCAGACGAAGCCAGGTTAGCAGTCATATTCACGTCAGTTAACAGGTATCCTGTAGAAGAAGCAGATATGGCAGCTTTTACTGCATTAAGATCAGATGCAGCTAAGTTGCCACTCTTGTTAGCATCTCCTGCCCATAGTCCGTATTTGCCACCGGCACCGGCAAGTAGTGTCATAGCACTTGATGGAGAGCCTGGTACAACATATGCATTCCCTAAAACAGTATAATCATTTGTAAATGTACCGGCAGCATTTGAAGGAACTCCAATACTTAAAACACCTAGGTGATTTCTATGGCGAACTGTAATAAATGCAGTTCCCTGTTTTGCAATATCAAAAGCAATAGGTGTAGAGCCATCAAGGTCTACAACAACACCTGTATTTAACAGGAAGGCTGCTTTGCGCCCTGTAATGGTTGCTGAAAATGCATCAGCAGGCAAACCTGTAATTGGTTTACGATGCTCTACCAATACCCAATCAACAACGTTAGCATTAGGAATACTTGGTACTGTTTCTGTACCTGTATAATTAAAAGGCGTTGTATTATAAGGTTGCGTTAAAGGAATAATACCGGCGGTATTTAAAGCGGTATTCATTGCAGATACGTTATTCCATGATCCTCTTAAATTCGCCGTCACATTAAAAGTATATCTTGGATCTGCTAATTTCCATTCGTTTATTAATTCTGTTTGAGGAATAGCGGTAGTGGCTACCCAATCTGCTCCAATATTTCTTGTAGATGTTGTGAGCCTACCATTCCATTCGCCTGTAAAACGTCCCCACGATACAAGGTTATTTTCTGTATTTGTATTTAATTCTCCCGCTAAATAAGGAAAGCGCACATCTGCCGTAAAGCCCGTGCCACCCGTTTGTGCAAATTGAAATCTTCTTTTTACTTCTCTTTCATTGTCAGTAGGCTCTCCACCGGCAGACTGTGGTATCATTGTCACTGTAAGGTCGGTAGGAGTTGGCCCGCTGTTGGTTGTAACCAGCATATTTGGCTGGTTAAAAACATATGCCGTACCATGTGCCCAGCCGGTTCTTCTTACACTCCCAATAATTTCTCTGCCTACAGCAAAATTGTAAACGGCTGCTGCAGGTGATGTAATTGTAAAAGATGGATTTAATAACGGGTCTGTTGTTAGCAAACCTGATAAATAATCTAATTTAGTATTTACAATTACTGTACTGCCAAGCCTTACTAAATCTGAAGCCGCAGTTTTGTTGATGGTTAAAAAATTTATGGTGGCGCCGCCTGTTGTTAAGGTATCTATTCCCCCACCTGTCATTATTAAAGAATCTTCATTTAAAGTAGATGAGTAAGTACCAGTATTTATAAAGTTGCCTTGAACTTCAATTTTACCATTGTTGGTAATCGTACCACTTATATTTCTAAGATCTCCCATTGTCATTATGTATGCACCATTTTGCACAGTTATTGTAGCACCATTGTTAAACAATTGGGCGTTGGCAAATTGTACAATGCCGGTAATACTGAAAAGAAGGAAAATTGATAATTTAATTTTCATAAAAATATATTTACAAGCCTGAATAATATTGTTAAAGGCAAAACAAATTTAAATTTAAACCCTGTGACATAAATACCTAATTAGTAAACGGTTGTTTTTAGTTATTAATAGGGTTATAAGCTTATGGTAAATTTATACATAATATTTTGTGAATACATATACAATCTTATTTTTTAATTATAACTATATTTTTTTTGTTTGCATAACTTATTAACTCGGTATTTGAATAGTGTTGGTATCTATGTAATATGGGGTAAAATAAATTATAAGATATATATTAAACAATACCACTTTTGGAGGCTAAATGGTTAAACTATCTTGCTAATATTAAAAAAGTGAACAATTATTTTTTTTATTCTTCCCTGCACGTAAACCTATGGTGTTTTGTTTAATACCTTAGCGTGCACTTTGACCCAAAAATAAAAAATGACAAAACAGGAAATTAATTTTTTAGAAGGACCCCAAAACCGTTGGAAGGATTTTAAATTTGCGTTTAGCGTATTAACAGAATTTATAAAAGGTTTTCGCAGCCTCCATTTTGCGGGTCCATGTGTTACCGTTTTTGGTTCAGCAAGGTTTAAGGAAGATCATATTTATTACAAACAAACAGAAGTGATAGCCGGCGAAATTGCAAAATTAGGTTTTACTATAATGACTGGAGGTGGCCCAGGTATAATGGAAGCAGCTAACAGGGGAGCCAGAGAAGTAGGCGGAAGGAGTGTAGGGTGTAACATTGTGTTACCACACGAGCAATATCATAATCCATATTTAGATAAATGGGTGAATATAAAATATTTTTTTGTTCGCAAAACTTTGCTTGTAAAATACTCTTATGCATTTGTGGTAATGCCCGGTGGGTTTGGTACACTTGATGAATATTTTGAAGCATTAACACTCATTCAAACAAAAGTTATTAGCCAGTTTCCTATCATTATTTTTGATAAAGCTTTTCATAAGGATATTATAGAGCACATCGAATTAATGAAACAAAAAGGCACTATTTCGCCGGAAGATTTAGATCTTTGTTTGTTTACAGATTCTATAGAAGATGCCGTGGCTCATTTAAAAGAAAATGCTATTGGCAGGTTTAAATTAAAGCCTGCAGTAGTTAGAAAAAAGTGGTGGTTTTTTGAAAATTAACAAGTACTTTTTGTAATAGCATTAAAAAAAATATTGTAGGATTTATAAACACCGTCCACAGTTTTAAAAATGATGGCTGCCGCTTTTTCTTATATCTACTATTCTTTTTCCCGGTAAGTTTAATATACCCAACAGATAAATACAAAGAACTATTTTTTACTAAAATGATAAATACATTATCTTTTTCATGAACAAACTTTGTGTATTTTTACACTATCAAGCGTTAGTTTATTTATAACTTAACAATATAACCATGGGAATTTTAAGACAAATTGGGCAATACTTATACATTGTAAAAAAAGACCCAAACGATACATCTACTCAGTGGATGAAATATATGCATGGTATTAATCGCCTATCTATACTACTATTTTTATTTGCAATGATTGTGCTTGCAGTAAAATTATTAAGAAATTAATTTTTTATAAAACCGTAAATTATTTCAGCAGCATTGGCAGAGGCATTTCCACCGGCATGCAATAATTTATCCAATGCATTATAATCTTTTTTTAGCTCGACTGTTTTATCATTATTGCCTAATAATGTATGTAACTCCGCCACAATATTTTTTACGTTCAATTCGTCCTGTATCAATTCTTTTACCACTTCCTTATTCATTATAAGGTTTACCAAACCAATGTATTTTATTTTTATAAGCCTTTTGGCAATTTGGTAAGATATTTTCCCGCCTTTGTAACATATAATTTCGGGTACTTTAAATAAGGCAGTTTCCAAGGTGGCAGTACCGCTAGTTACCAACGCAGCTTTTGCTTTAGCCAATAAATGGTAGGTTTTGTTGGTTACAGTTTCAACGTTATTGTATGGCTTTAATAAGGCATCGTAAAAATCATCATCAAGCCCCGGCGCTTTTGCTACTACAAATTTATAGTCAGTAAAATAAGTAGCTACCTGTAGCATAATGGGCAATTTTATTAATATTTCCTGCTTTCGGCTGCCTGGTAAAAGGGCTATAATATTTTCTTTTTTTATATAAGGGTTGTCGGCATTAAAATTATGTATAACTTCTGCCAGAGGGTGACCAACATAGTCAACCTCTACATTATATTTTTTATAAAAATCTTTTTCAAATGGAAGTATCACAAGCATTCTGTCTACATCTCTTTTTATAGCATGCACCCGGTTTTCTTTCCAAGCCCATATTTGAGGAGAAATATAATAGATTGTTTTTATGTTTTTTTTATGCGCCCATTTTGCCATGCGCATATTAAACCCCGGGTAATCTATCAACACCAAAACATCTGGCTTAAATGCGGTAATATCTTTTTTACAAAAAGCAAGATTTTTAAAAATGGTGGGTAAATTTTTTATCACCTCTGTAAAACCCATAAAAGCAAGTTCCTTATAATGCTTTACCAAAAAAGCTCCTGCATTTTCCATTTCATTGCCACCCCAGCATCTTATAAATGCATCATCGTCTAGCTTTAGTAATTCTTTTATAAGGTTGCTGCCATGCAGATCTCCGCTGGCTTCGCCTGCAATAATATAATATTTCATTTGTTTACTTCCATTTTCGTTTGCAAAGTAATTATTTAATCATAGAAATTCATTTCCAAAAAACTATCTTTAACATGCATTAATCTAATTATATGTACCGCTCCCAAAAACTCATTTGCTCAGTAATGTTATTACTGTTTTTTTGCAACTATTCATGCAAAAGCAAATTTACTTTGGGCAATGATGGTGTGACGGAAGATCCTTCTGAAATGAACTGGCAGGTAAAGAAAAATATTGAAAACATAATAGCTTCCGCTGACAAAAATAATTACAAGTTAAAAGATTCTTCCCACCTTAAATATTTTGCTGTTCTCAAAAATTATTATAAAAACGCTAGTTACGAACCTGTTTGGTGCAGTAAAGAAAAGTGGCTGGAACCTGCAGAACTATTGATTAACTATATTGATAACGCCGCCCTGCAAGGTTTGTACAAAGAAGATTATCAGTTTAAAAAGTTACAAAAAATTAAATCAATTTTAGACACTGATTCTTTAAAAAGAATGGAGGCTGGTTTGTGGGCAAATGCAGATGTGTTAATGAGTGAGGCGTTTGCCGGTTTGCTAAAAGATCTTAAACAGGGTAGGCTGTTGGCTGATAGTTTGTCGTGGAAAAATGATACAGCAAAACACAGAACCTTTTTTGCAGCCAACTTTGATAGAATTAAAAATGGGGAACACCTACACAATATTTTAGAAGCGGTTCAACCTAAACATATAGGCTACATAAATTTAAAAAAAGTTATAAAAAATTTTACTGATAGTATGGATACCCATCTGTATACTTATTTAGTGTATCCATATAAAGATTCTGTGCTTTTTTTAAAATCATTTAAAAAAAGAATGAATGAAGCGGGTATTGTGATAGCTGCAAATGCAGACTCTTTACAACTAACTACCATCGTAAAAAAATATCAAAAAATAAAGGGCCTGGTGGCAGATGGAAAAATAGGGAACAGCGTGGTGAAACAATTAAACCTTACCGATAGGCAAAAATTTAATGTTATTGCTATTACATTGGACAAGTATAAAATTTTGCCCGAAACAATGCCTCAAAAATATATATGGGTAAATTTACCGGCATATAATTTAAAAGTATGGAGTGCAGACACATTGGTAATGGAATCGAAGATTATTTGTGGTAAAACTGCTACACCAACGCCAATTTTAACCAGTGCTGTGAGTGATATTGTTTTGTATCCCACATGGACTGTTCCTACCAGTATTATTTCTAAAGAAATGCTGCCAGGGTTAAAACGAAATACATCTTATCTTGCCCGCCGAGGGCTTTATCTACTAAATGGTAAGGGCGAAAAAATAAACGCAGCTAATATAAATTGGGCTAAATACACAAAGGGTATTCCGTACAGAGTGCAACAAGGCAGCGGCGATGGAAATGCACTTGGTGTAATTAAATTTAACTTTGAAAATCCATTTTCAGTTTATTTGCACGATACAAATCAACGTTATTTGTTTAAGAACGGTGTAAGAAGCCTCAGCCATGGCTGTGTACGTGTACAGGAATGGCAACAATTGGCAGATTTTATTGTGAGAAATGATAGCATGAATTTGAAAAATTATGATACCATGCATTATAATACAGATTCTATAAGAAACTGGATTGCACAAAAGGAAAAGCATGTTATTACAGTAAAGAATAAAATACCTTTATTTATAAGATATTTTAGTTGTGAAAATGCCAATGGAACTATAAGATTTTATGATGATATTTACGGAGAAGATAAGGATCTGAAACAAAAGTTTTTTGCCGAAAAATAATTTTCTTACCAAAACTACAGCATGATAAAAGTACTTTTTAAAAGAGGCTTTCTTATTTTGTTATTCTTTTTTATTTTGTTTTCCCAACAGGCCCTTGCCCAAAAAAACAAATCAGATTTTGAAAATAAAGTAAAGAAATCTAAACAGGTTACAAAAACCCTTTTTGGGCAGGCAAGTTTTTACTCAAATAAATTTGAAGGAAAACGCACAGCCAGCGGCGAAACATTTAGCCATAAAAAATTAACGGCAGCCTGTAATTCTCTTCCACTTGGCACATGGATTAGAATTACAAATCTTAAAAACGATAAATCTGTAATTGTAAAAACCAATGACAGGCTTCACAAAAAAACCAAGCGGCTTGTTGATCTTACATTATCTGCCGCAAAAAAAATAGGTTTCGTATCATCTGGCCTTGCAAGAGTAAAAGTTGAGGTGCTAAAAAAGCAAAAAAATAAGATATAAACATCAAATACACGTAGTGTACAATAATGTGTGTAATTTATTTTAGAAATTGAAAGTAAGCGCCTATTTTTGCCTCGTTTACGAAAAAAACTGAACAATATGAAGAAAAGTATGTTTTTTGTTTTAGCAATTATAGCTTCTTCGGTAGCATTTGCTCAAACTGATAATAAAAAACGCCCAAGTTTAGCCATCCATTTTAGTATGATAGATTATAAGTCTGCTAATGATGTGCGTACAAAAAGCTTAGAAAGAGTAATTAATGACAAGCAATTTTTTAAGTTTAAAAGAATGGATCCTGCACTTTCAATAAGTTACCTGGAAGGTTTTACAAACCATATTGATTTTGCTGCTACTTTAACAGGAAGTTTTTTAAAGCACCCATTAGTAGGCGATGTAAAAAATGTTGGTGGAAACGATGCATTCTTACTTGAAGCAGCCGTAACTGCTAATGTGAAGTTGCTTACAGACGATTATTTCTTTACGCCATTTTTAACTGTAGGTGTTGGTGCTAGCCAATGGAAAGGTTATTATAGCGCATTTACTCCGGTGGGTGTTGGTTTACAATTTAAAATTGCCGATGGCACCTTTTTATTGGCTAATTCTCAGTACCGCATCCCGGTTACAGAAAATGCAGCTTACCATTTTTACCATAGCTTAGGTTTTGCAAGTGCTATTACTGAAAGGAAAGTGAAGGCAGTTGTATTACCTCCTGCACCGCCTGTTGTGTTGGACCGTGATGGTGATGGTGTATTAGATGCAGATGATAAATGCCCTGATGTAGCAGGTTTGGTAACTTTTATGGGTTGCCCGGATAAGGACGGCGACGGAATTACAGATGCAGATGATAAATGCCCTGATGTAGCAGGTTTGGCTAAATACCAGGGTTGTCCAATACCGGATACTGATGGCGACGGCATAAATGATGAACTAGATAAATGCCCTACCGTAAAAGGCTTTGCACGGTACCAGGGTTGTGCAATACCCGATACAGATGGAGATGGTGTTAATGATGAAGAAGATAAATGCCCTAGCCGTGTAGGTCCGGCAAGTAACCAGGGATGCCCGGAAATTGCAAAAGAAGTTATAGATAAAATTAATTTTGCTGCCAAAAATGTATTCTTTTCTACAGGAAGTTTCAAATTGTTACCAAAATCATTTAAATCTTTAGATGAGGTGGTCAAATTAATGAATAGCGATGAAACTTTAATGATTGACATTGATGGACATACAGATGCTCAAGGTTCTGATGAAAGCAATCAAGTGCTTTCTGATAATCGTGCCGGTGCTGTAAAAATATATCTTGCCGGCAAAGGAGTTGCCGAAACCCGGTTAAAGTCTGCAGGGTATGGCGAAACAAAGCCTGTGGAAGATAACACCACTGCAGCAGGGCGTGCAAAGAACAGAAGAACAGAAATGACTGTTAGAAATTTCTAATAGTGATAGTTAACATATTAAAAGCCCTGCTTTATTTGTAAGCGGGGCTTTTTTATAGATTGTAATTAGTGTGTTTATGTTTTTTTTATTTATATAAGTGAATGTTTAAATTCATCAAACGAATCTTATCGCCACCATTTTATTTTCTCTATACCAATTTTCTTATCCTTTGTATTATATTGCCATTCTAAATATTTACGATGGCCGAAACTACAACCGAATTTAAACCTTCACTAGGATTATTAGATGCCACCATGATTGTGGCAGGCTCCATGATTGGCTCGGGTATTTTTATTGTAAGTGCAGATATTACCCGCAATGTGGGTAGCGCAGGCTGGCTCATTGCTGTTTGGCTTATTACCGGTTTTATGACGCTTACTGCTGCGCTTAGTTATGGTGAGTTAAGTGCAATGTTTCCCAAAGCAGGGGGTCAATATGTTTATTTAAAAGAAGCTTACAATCCATT
>Ga0136636_10002309_pt1 | contig 11337 bp, 6 predicted proteins | sample AntDrymUQ8522106_2_FD_104653 | JGI IMG/M metagenome (GOLD analysis project Ga0136636, IMG submission 104653) | Polar desert sand microbial communities from Dry Valleys, Antarctica - metaG UQ852 (21.06) | ecosystem: Environmental > Terrestrial > Soil > Desert | place: Antarctica: Dry Valley... | reverse complement strand
ATCGGGTATGGCTTGCACAATCCTCACGCGATCAACACACCGAGCGTTGTTGAGGACGCCTGGGAATGCTCAGCACAGGCCCTGATTTGGCGGTTCTGTGCAAAGTGCTAGCACGATCTTGTTGCCGTCTTTACGCGTGGGCGGGTCGGCGTTGGCGGGATGTGGACGCGTTCGGTGATGGTCTTATCGAAACTCGCGCGGAGTCTTGACGGAAGACGCGACGATAAAACGGTGTACTCCGGGTACGGTTCATCTGCCCCGGCGTCGAAGTCGTCGGGGCGATGAAGATTCATCCCCTCGGAGCTTGACGCATGACGCGCAGAATCGCTGGTTTTTCGCCGTTGGTCCCCGGTCGTCGCCTCGGCGGCTTTACGCTGATCGAGCTGCTGGTGGTGATCGCAATCATCGCGCTGCTGATCGGTCTCCTGCTGCCGGCCCTCGGCAAGGCGCGGGAGTCGGCGCGGACGACGCTGTGCTCGGCGAACGCTCGCACGGTGGCCCAGGGCGTCGCGATCTACGGCTCGAGCAACAACTCGTTCATCCCGCCGGCGTACGTGTATGTTGATCAGGACAACCCCGACCAGCCCTGGCTGGCGAGCGAGCAGGGCAGCACGGTCAGCGGGAACCAGGTGTACCAGCACTGGTCGTACGCGCTGTTCGCCGATGGCGACAAGGTGCCCGAGGCGGCGTTCACGTGCCCGACGGTGAGCAAGGGGGGCGCGCCGGCGACGAACCCGGGGCCGGGCGCGAACGACTGGGAGTCTTGGCAGACGGCTTCAAACTCCAACTCGGGCTCGCCCAGCTCGCCCGGGCGCGTCAAGGACCGCCAGGCCAAGCGGATGGCGTATACGGGCAACGCGGCGATCTTCCCGCGGAACAAGTTCGTCGTCAACAACTTCGGCCGTCGCAACCTGCTTGTGACCGACGCGGCGATCAACCTCCCCTCCCAGGTCATCATGGCGACGGAGTTCATCGATGTGAACTCGTGGCAGTCGTTGACGGACACGACCGAGGGGTCGAGCGTGATCAAGAGCCACCGCTCGCTGATGCCGTTCATCGGCGGCTCCTCGGGCTCGAACGTGGTCAACGAGCCCGTGTCGGCCGGGAACACCCCCCGCTTCTTCTACCCCAACCCCGACCGGGACTTCCTGCCCAACAACCAGCTGGGCAACGGCGTGATCGCGAGCGACGCGACGGTGCTCAACGCGGTCGGCCGGCACCACGACGGCAACACCGGGCGTTACGGCGGCAAGGCGAACTTCTCGTTCATCGACGGGCACGTCGAGCGCATGAACGTGGTGGATTCGGTGCGTCGCCGGCTGTGGGGCGATCGGGTGTACGCGCTCTCGGGTGGTGGAACGGGCGTTCGGACGACGGACACGAACGGCAACGCCATCTGGGCCCCCTGATCTGCGTTGATGCCGCCCCGTGTCCGAGCGAGCTTGGGCACGGGCTTCGATGTTTCTGACTGCTGGGCCGCATACCGGTGGCCCGGCGGATTGCCTCCCTGCCGCGTTCGCTGAACCTTGATCTGTGTAGTGACTGTTGAAGCGTGAACCGACGCCTGTGTGTCGGTGCGCCATCCCTCGAGCCTCGAAGTCCCCATCCACGTTGTCCTTGAAGGAGCTCAAGAATGAAGACCCGTTCGTCTCTGCTGCGTCTGCTGGCGGCCGCCGGCGGTGTTGCCGGCCTTGCCGGCATCGCCTCCGCTCAGCCCACCCTCATCCACATCTCCGGCGCGACGCTGCTGGAGAACTTCGTGCAGTCCCGCGCCGTGTCCAATGATTACATCGACGTTGACGGCAACAACGTTGCGCTCGCGCCGTTCTTCAACGGCAACCTGCAGCAGCTGGCCCCGTACGAGCTGCCCGGCGCCACCGGCGGCGCGGCCACATGGACCCCTGCGACGTACTGGGGCATCCTGCAGTCGGTGTCCGGTTCGGGCAACGGCTTCCAGGAGCTGGTGAATGTCGGGCGGACGTTCTCGACGACCAACTCGCAGACGCAGAGCGGCTGCGTGACCGTGTTCGCGTACGACCCCGATGGGGCCGGTCCGCTGGCGATCGGCTCGCCCGTTGCCTCGCAGGCGACGACCGACCTGCACGTGGCGTTCCGCACCCGAGCGTACTTCAATCGCTATCGGTTCATCAACGCCGGTGGGCTCGACAACGCGGGCGGCGACGGTGCCCCGGTCGCGTCCAGCCCGCTGCTCAACGACGCGAACCCCGCGGGCTTCCCGTTCCGCGCCGACCTGACCGGCTGGACCAGCAGCCTGGCGACATCGAACGCGAGCTACAGGGCGATCTTCACCGCCGGCGGCAACACCACCGGTAGCCGCACAAACTTCACCACGACCACGTTCCCCTGCACGACCTCGGGCATGACCAACCGCCTTGCGCTCCGCGGCGAGGCCGCCCCGGCCGGCACGCCCTCCACGGGCGGCATCGACGGGATCCCCGGCGGGACCATCGGCGGCATGACCGTTGACATCGCGATCCTCGACGTTCCCACCACCTACTTCGCCACCATCGCCGGCAGCCCGGCGGTCAACGGCACGCCGCTGGCCTCCGGCTACGGCAACAACGGCGCGATTGCTCGCGAGCTCTCCGGCGCTCTCACGGCGACCAACTCGAGCTTTACCAACGGCGGCGGCAACAAGCTGACGGCCCTGGGCACGGCGGTCCTGTCGTCCACGGCCCCCGGCGTGTACCCCTCGCCCAACGATGGCACCGACAACCAGAACATCGTGTTCGATACCTCGATCCTCTTTGCCCCGATCTCGCCGGTGGTGAACTTCGGCACGCTCAACAGCGCGTCGGACTCGAACATCCGGATCTCCGAGCTGCAGCACCTCTACGGCACGGGCCGTCTGCCGACGGGCGAGAACCTGATCGTCGTCACCCGCGACTCGGGCTCGGGCACCCGCAATGGGTTCCAGAACTCGATCGGGCAGGACCCCTCGTGGGGCGTAGGCGACAACGTCGGCACCCGCAACAACACCGACGCGCAGAGCCGCCCGGGCACGACTTTCCTGCCCTCCAACAAGGGCTCCAACGACCGTGTCGAGTTCGCCCTGGGCAACACCCGCCTCGGCGTCGGCTATGTCGGGCCGGAGCGCGGCGTGGCCGGCGGCGGCGCGTCGGGCGGTTTGGCCGGCTGGCTGAGCAACGGTCAGCTTGCGATTCCGAGCGTGATCGCCGACACCTACGGCGGGACGGCCGAGAGCCGCCCCACCCTGGCCAACCTGCTCGGCAACACCCTCTCGACGAACCCCAATGCCTGGGTCATCGGCGGGCCGGCGGTGCTCTCTACGTTCGGTGATCCGACCTCGGCGCCCGCGGCCAAGGGCGGCCTTGGCTGGCAGGGTCAGGAGATCCGCCCGGCATCGCTGAATCCTCGGATGCGGAACCCCGAGGCCGCGGCGTTCATCAACAACATCAACCGCTCGATCAGGAACTTCATCAACCTCCCCGGCGGTGACGAGACGGTTTTCAGCCCGGGCGAGTGGGCCGCGACGCGGTTCATCCTGATCGCGGGCCAGGACCGCGTGCAGGACGGCACCAACCCCACCAACCTGCTCGTGAACCCGAACTTCTCGGCGAGCCTCCGCGGCTGGTACGAGGGCGGGTTGGGTCAGTCGGTTTACAAGAGCGCTGACTTTGCCAGCTTCGCCTCCAACGTGGCGCCGACCAAGCCCCTCAACAACCGCGCCGGCAAGGTGCCGACGCGCAACAACCCCGTCACGACCTACAGCGACAACCTGTACAACAACGGCAACGGGACGCAGTTCGTGCGGGGCGTGAACGGTTCCGCGCTGACTCCCGCCTCCAATCTGCCCATCCGCAACCTGGTCACGGGCGACTTCTCCGGCGACGGCCGTCGCGACATCAACGACGCGGCCGAGCTGGTCCGTGCCGAGAAGGCTCGCCGCACCAACGACCTGACCTACACGGCCCCGGCGATCCCCGGCGGCAGCCTTCTGACGGGCTTGGCCTCGGGCAGCGACACGCTGAGCGCGAGCGACCTGTCGTTCGAGATCCTGGGCGACTTCAACGCCGACGGCTCGTTCAATACGTCCGACGTGCGCTACTTCGCCGACGGCCTGGGCATCGACGCGACCACCGGCCGGCTGGACCGCAAGGCCGCCTTCACTGCGGTGGACAACGCCGCCGTCGCTGCGGGCGACACCCTCCTCTACTTCCCGACGACGCTGACCAGCAGCAAGCCGTACGCGGCGGGCGATGCTCGCGGCGACATCGCCAAGGCCGCCCGCAACAGCGGGACCAACGCGGTGGGCCTGCAGCGCTTCCAGAACACCCGCGGCTACACCCCGACTTCCGACGGGGCGGTTGACACGCACGACATCTACTACGTGATCGCCAACCTCTTCGCCGCCAACAACGGCGTGGCGCTCACCTCGCTGACGACCGGCGGCCCGACCGCCACGTTCGCCACGCTGGGCGACGCGGTGAAGGTTGACCTGTCGGCCGACATCAATGGCGACGGGATCATCAGCATCGCGGACCTCAACGAGATCACGACGGTTGTTCTGGGCGTGCCCGCGGGCGACCTGAACTTCGACGGGATCGTCGATGCGGCGGACCGCCAGATCGTTCAGAACGGGATCGCCTCGGCCCCCGCGCTGATCACCTACAGCACCGGCGACCTCAACGGCGACGGCGCCGTGACCGCCGCCGATCTGGCCCTGCTCCCCGCCGTCTGCCGTGCAGACTTCGACAACTCCGGCACGCGCGACGTGTCGGACATCTTCGCGTTCCTCTCGGCCTGGTTCGCCAATGCCCCGAACGCGGACTTCGACAACTCCGGCACGCGTGACGTGTCGGACATCTTCGCCTTCCTCTCGGCCTGGTTCGCCGGCTGCTAAGCCAGCGTCGGACGAGTGAGCATGGATCGACAAGCCCCCGCGTGCACAGGCACGCGGGGGCTTCTTTGTTTGCGTGAGCACAGATGAGCAAAGCAACCGCGTTTACCGCTGGTCGGACCGGGCGGCGTTGCCGAACTCGAAGGCGCGGATGATGAAGTGAACGCTTGCGGCCATGAGCCCCAAGCCGATCGTCGCGGCCACGAGGGCGAGCGGGACGAGCAGGACTGGAGAGATCGACCCGATCGCCCCCGCATTGCCCCACCTCAGCGCGACGGCCACGCCGGCGACCAGCACCGCCCCCGCGGCCAAGCCTCGGACGAGGCTGCCAACGGCCTCGCGGGGCCGACGCCGCAGCACCAACCAGGCGCCGATGAGCCCGAGGGCGCCGGCGAGCGCGAATCGCAGGCCGAGATAGGGCAGGAGCGAGCGGCCGGCGAGCATCTGGTTCGAGGCGACGAAGGCGAGCAGCGAGGCGACGGCGACGATGGCGGAGGCGCAGGCGAGGGTGAGGGAGGGGCCTTGGCGGAACCGGCCGCGGGCCAGGAGAAAGGCGAAGACGGCGCAGAGCAGGACGATGAGTTCAAAGGCGATGACGAACGGATCGGGCGCGATCCAGATGTGCAGCGCGAGCATGGCCAGCACGCTCAAGGCGAGCGAGGCGCTCAGCAGCAGCACGGCGAGGTCGATCCCCCGGGTAGAGCGGTCGGCGGTGGTCAAAGTGAAGGGTCCTCCCTGATAAACGAGGATACGGGCCGGGGGGTTCATCGGATCGCCTGGGGGCGTGGGATTCCTTCTGTGGGGTGATGGGTGACAACCGACAGGTTGGCTTGGGGCTGGTGCGGTGTCCAAATGGCCCCCTGGATTGGGTACCCCCGAGATCGGCGGTGTAGTTGGCGGGGCCGTTCTCGGACTTGCGGCCGAAGTTGGCTGGCGGATAGGTCGATAGCAAGTTCTTGGATGGACGCACCAAGGGACGGAGCGATCGCGGGGGATGGACTCTTCCAGCCCGCGCGGGGCATGGGCCGATGAATCGCCCTGCCGTGCATCTTAGTGGAGGCATGTACGGTGATCCAGATCCATACGCCGGTGGCCCGAAAGTGCGAGCCCGTCATGAACGCCCAAGCCATGTACCGCCGAGTGCTTTCTTCGTGGGCGATGAACGTTCTGGCGCTACGCCGCCGGGGGTGGGACAAGCCGACGCTGCGGCTGGTGCCGTCGGCGCGTCGGCGAGTCCGGACGGTGACTCGGCGGAAGGCCGCCTGAACCTGGCGAAAGGACGCTCATGAGCGGTATTTCTTCGAGCATCGGTCTGATCAGCGGCCTGGACACGGGCGCGCTGATCAGCCAGCTCTTGCAGGTAGACTCCAAGCCCAAGCTTCTGGCGCAGCGGCGGCTGATTCAGTTGCAGGGGCAGCAGGCGGCGCTGCTGGATCTGAACGCGAAGCTGACCGCGCTGCGGACGGCATCGACGTCGCTGCGGACCGGCAACATTTTTAACTCGGCGGCGGTGAACAGCAGCAACGAAGCGGTGCTCAGTGCGACGGCACAGGCGGGCGCGACGCCGGGGACATACTCGTTCCTGGTGGACCGGGTAGTGAGCACGCAGCAGTTCCTGTCTCGCGGCTTTGTTGACCGCAACGCGGCGGCGGCGGGAATCTCAACGGTGACCATCGAATCGTCCAAGGCCCGGCTGGACGCGGACACGAGCCTGGCGACGCTGAACGGCGGTGCGGGGGTGCAGCGGGGCAAGGTGCTGGTGACCGACCGGACGGGGGCGTCTGCGACGATCGACCTATCCAAAGCCGTGACGGTCAACGATGTGCTGGACGCGTTCAACTCCAACCGGACGGTGAACGTGCGTGCCTCGGTTAAGGACGGGCGGTTTGTGCTCACCGACCGGACGACCGGGACCGGGAGCCTGAGCGTGCAGGACACCGAGGGCTTCACGACGGCGACGAGCCTGGGCGTGGTGGGGAGCGTGAGCGGGAACCAGATCACCGGCGGGCTGGCGTACTACCTGGGCGATTCCACGAGCGTGGGCTCGCTCAACGATGGGAACGGGATCCGGCTCAACTCGGCGGCGGGCAACGCGACGTTCGACTTTACGATCAAGACGCGCGACGGCTCGACCTATCAGATCGATGTCGGCGAGCTGTTCGCATCCGACGGGACCAAGACGGCCGGTGCCGCGGGCACCGTGGGCAGATCCGCCAGCGGATCCTTGAGCAAACGGGAAACAAGGTGGGCGTTGGCGTGTCGAGCGACGGGCGATCGCTGACGCTGATCGACGCTTCCACCGGCGGCTCGGACCTTGAGGTGATCGATATCAGCGGGGCGGCCGAGGACCTCGGCATAGTCGGAACGTCTACCGCGGGGACGATCTCCGGTCGGCGGCTGCTGGCGGGGATCAACTCGACGCTGGCTTCCAACCTCCGCGGGGGCCAGGGGATCGGCGACGGGCGGTTCTACGGGCAGACGCGGGACGGGGCGTCGTTCGATATCGATCTCTCCGACGCGGGGTCGGTCGCCGACCTCGTGTCCAAGATCAACTCCGAGAGCGCGGGGAAGCTGACGGCGACGCTCAACGCCAAGGGCACGGGGATCACGCTGGTGGATTCGACCGGCGGGTCGCAGGACCTTCTGGTTCGGGGCGACGCGGCGACGGCGCTGGGCATTGCCGCCGAGACGGGCGTGCAGAACTCGACGATCAACGGCTCGCGGCTGGCGCGGAAGTACGTGGCGGAGTCGACGCCGTTGTCGCAGCTCAACAGCGGGCAGGGCGTGGGGATCGGGACGTTCACGATCCAGGGCCCGACGGCGGGCCAGCGTGCGGTGATCCGCGTGGAGAACGGCATCAACACCGTGGGCGACCTGATCAAGCGGATCAACAACGCCAACGTCGGCGTCAAGGCACGGATCAACGACGACGGGAACGGGATCCAGCTGGACAAGGACCCGGCCGTCACGACCGAGTCGGTGAAGATCTCGGTGTCGGACACCACTGGGACGGTCGGGCGTGCGCTCAACCTGGTGGGCGAGGCATCGGGCCTCGGCGCGGACAACAAGATCAACGGCTCGTTCCGGCGGGTGATCACGATCGGCTCGGGCGAGACGCTCGACTCGGCGGTAGGCAAGATCAATGCGGCGCGGGCGGGGCTAACGGCCAACGTCCTGGCCGACGGATCTTCGTCAACGCCGTTCCGGCTGCGGCTGTCGTCGACGGTGGCGGGGTCGGCCGGCCGGCTGATCATCGACTCGGAGGGCGCCGATCTCGGGCTGAACCAGACGGCGCGGGGGGACGACAGCCGCGTGTTCTTCGGCTCCGACGACCCGGCGCGGGCGATCCTGGTGAGCCGCTCGAGCAACACGATCGACGGGGTGATCGAGGGTGTGAGCGTGCAGGCCAGATCGGTCTCGACGACGCCGGTCTCGCTTTCGATCACGCGGGACGACGCCTCGGTGGTCAGCAGCATCAAGACGTTCGTGTCGGCGTACAACACGCTGTACGACCGCGTCAACGAGCTTACGCGGTTCAACAAGGACACGGAACGGAAGGGCGTGCTGCTGGGCGACTCGGTCGGCTCGAGCCTGCGGGCGGACCTGCAGTCGATCGTGACCGGGCGCGCGAGCGGGGACACGGGGCAGTTCCGCGTGCTCTCCCAGGTGGGCGTGAGCGTGGGCAAGGACGGGCAGCTCTCGCTGGACGAGAACCGCCTGCGCTCGGCCCTGGGCAACGACGCGTCGAGCGTGGCACAGGTGTTCAGCGCGTTTGTCGCCAACACCCAGCCCGATCGCGTCCAGGTGCTGCCGGGCAACTCCAACATCACCACGCGGAACACGGCGTCGACGACATACGCCAAGCTCGGCGTGCTCGAGCGGCTTGGCCAGCTGGCGGATCGCTACCTGGCGACGGCCGGCGGGCTGCTCACGGCCAGGACCAACAACGTGGGGGACCTGATCGGTGCGCAGAACTCGCGTATCACCGCGTTCGACCAGCGGCTCAGCGACCGGCGGGACAAGTATCAGGCCCAGTTCGCCGCGCTGGAGACCTCGCTGGCGAAGATCCGCAGCCAGCAGAGCTCGCTGTCGAGCCTGTCGAATCTCTCCTTTCCTTCGAGTCGTTAGGCCCACCTGACCCCGCCGGGACAGCCAGGGGGTCGGGGGGCGGTCGCCGCTTTGGGCGAAAGCGTCGAGAGTACGGCTCAAGTCGCGATCTTCTCGGACCGATCAAATCCCCGCCATGACCACCGCCGACACCGCCACCGCGTATCTCCGGACCAAGGTCCTCGCCGCAACCCCGGAGCAGCTCCGGCAGATGCTGCTCGAGGGGGCGATCCGATTCGCCCGGCAGGGGCGGGATGGGATGGCGCGCAAGGACTTCGAGGCGAGCTTCACGGGCTTCACCAAGTGCCGCAACATCCTGATGGAGCTCATGAATGTCCGGCCCGACTGCGACCCGGAGCTCAAGGCGAAGGTGAGCGGGCTGTACACGTTCCTGTACCTGCATCTGACGGAGGCGGGCTTCGAGAAGGACCTTGTAAAGGTTGACAGGGTCATCGAGCTGCTGGAGTACGAGCTCGAGACGTGGACGCTGGCGATGCAGGCGGCCCAGGCCGAGCGGCAGACGACCTCGCCGGTGACGACGATCACGCCGCATCCCAGCGCGGCGGCGCGGATGCCGCTGAGCGTGCAGGGCTGAACGAGGCCCGGGCGGGCCTCAAGCGACGATCGCAGTAGGCTCCGCGGCCATCTGGGCACAGAGATTTTCAAGTACCAGCGTGAGATTGACGTTGGTCGCCAGGTACACCTCGGCGGCCTGGATCGCGTCGATCATGGCGAGGCCGCGGGAGGCGACGGCGGGGTCGGCGGGATCTTGGCGGAGGCGCCGTCGGACGTGCTCAGCAACATAGCCGAGCATGAGCCGGGCCCAGAACTTGTTGGCCGCGTCCTTGCTGGCATCGGGCGCGGCCTTGACCGCGGCCTCGGCGCGGGCCTTGATGAGGCCGTCCATCGTCGAGGGCAGGTCGGGCGGGAAGCGAGACTGCCAGAGCTGGTCGAGCATGGGTCCAATGGCAGCCTGCCACGAGAGCAGGTCGTTCTCGAGCGCCAGCCGGGCCGCGCCGGGGGAGCCCTGGGCAAACTGAAGCAGCGAGCGGGCGTCCTCCGGCCCGACGCTCACGCCCGCGACCCGCATCCACTCGGCCATCTGCGACTCGTCCAGCGGCGAGAAGCCGACGCGCTGGCAGCGGCTGCGGATGGTGGCAAGAAGGCGGTCTTCGCTCGAGGTCACCAAGATGATCACGGTGCCCTCGGGCGGCTCTTCGAGCGTCTTGAGCAGCAGGTTCTGGCCGATAGCGTTCATCAACTCCGCCCCGTCGACGATAAACACCTTGCCTACCAGCGAGCCGGGGCTGCGCAGCACGCAGGAACGCTGGGCGGGCTCGATCAGAAACTCCCGGACGACGTCGGTCGCGAGAGCGATCTGCTTGCCGTCGCGGGTCGCCGACACGCGGCTGTGGGCGGCGAGCTCCTTGGTCACCACGTGAAGGTCGGGATGGGTGCCGGCGCTGACAAGCGACTGCACGCGGCTCTCGGGGTCAGGGGCTAACTCGCCCGAGAGGTTCGCGCTGAGGGTCGGGTCGAGGATCGCGGCGCCAAAGGCGACGGCGGTGCTGAACTTCCCCACGCCCTGGGGGCCGTGGAAGATCCAGGCATGGTGGACGCGACCGGAACGCATGACGGATTCGAGCATCGCGCGGGGACCGGCCTGGCCGACGACCTGATCCAGGCGAGTGACGGGATGGACGGGCGCCGTGTCGGGCGCTTCGCCGAGGATTTTTTCAGGGACGGCTGCGGGCTTTCGGGCCATGATTCGAGGATACGCGGCGCGGGGCGGTCGGTACCGGGCTTCGGGCTCACTGGCCGTTGGACGAGACGGGGTTGCACCAGAGCTTGCCGGGGCGGTGTTCGAGCTCGCGGCGGAAGGTCGGGCCATCGAGATAGACGACAGCGCCCTCGGCAGAGCCGCCGTTGATGCCCTCGCCATGGTGCCCGGGCTTGATCTCGCTTGGAAAGGATGCCCCATCGTTGAAGGCAACGGCACCCTGCTCGTTGGCGTCCCACATGACGACATCGCCGGAGCGGAACTGGTCGATGCGGAAGGAGCGGTTGGCGTCGCCATACGCGACAACGGCCCCGTTCATGATATAGCTCGTCATGAGGGCTGTGCCCTCGAAGAGAGGCTTGTGGGATGGGCAGCGGTAGACGGTCTCTTCGGAGCCGGTGGGGTTTGCGCCAGCACCATCGCCGGAGAGGTAGGGATAGATCGAGCCGGTGCGGCGGTCCTCGGCCTTGAAGAGCGCGGCGACGGCGGGGCCGGTGGTCTCGTCGAACAGCCAGCCCGGACGCGTGGCGGTCGGGCCCCAGTTGGGCAGGGGCATGAAGTCCTTGCT
>Ga0136636_10002306_pt1 | contig 11346 bp, 10 predicted proteins | sample AntDrymUQ8522106_2_FD_104653 | JGI IMG/M metagenome (GOLD analysis project Ga0136636, IMG submission 104653) | Polar desert sand microbial communities from Dry Valleys, Antarctica - metaG UQ852 (21.06) | ecosystem: Environmental > Terrestrial > Soil > Desert | place: Antarctica: Dry Valley... | reverse complement strand
TATCCGTAAATTTACTGACCAACCCACCCGTTACGATGCCTTTTTGGGAATGGCCAGGTCGTATATCGAAACGGGCGAAAATGCGCAGGCGCTCGAAATATTCAATTCGCTCTCGCGTGATCAGCGCTTCCCGCAGCGATTAGGACAGGAACTCAATCTCGCACAGGCACATTATTACCTTAAGGACAATCAGCCTGATTTGGCCATCAATCACCTGAAGATTGCACTTGAATCACCACTTCCCCGAGCCGAAAAGCTTCGGATCAACTACATCCTGGCACAGTTGCTGGCATTAACCGATAAACCGGAAGAGGCCTCGGCACAATTTCTACGTGTAATAAAAATGCGTCCAAATTATCAGATGGCCTTCAATGCGAAAATATCGAGGATGGAAATCGAGGGTGGCGACAATGATGAAATAGCACAGCAGTTGCAGAGGATGCTCAATAATTCGTTGAATATGGAGTATCGTGACCGGATATATTTTGCAAAGGCACAGATAGCCCTCAAAGAAGGGAGAAAACAGGATGCTATCAAAGATCTTAAAAATTCGGTGCTTTATAGTACCTCAAATCCTAATCAGCGTGCTTTGTCAAGTCTGAGTGTTGCGCGATTATTTTTTGAAGAGGAGAAATACCAGCAATCGTCCTGCTATTACGACAGTGCTGTAGCCGTTATCGATGTTAATTACCCGGGATATGCGGAAATTACGACGCGCGCTTATGCTTTAAAGCGGTTGGCGACAAATCTTAATGCCATTAGCCGGGAAGATAGTCTGCAAAATTTAGCCCTGATGCCTGCCTCTGATCGTAATGCCTTTATTGGTAAAATAATTGCTGATTTGAAAAAAGACGAGTCGGATAAAATTGTGGCTGATAATTCCGGAACGGCTGATCAGAATTACTTCCGGTCACAACAGTACCGGTCACAGACCGGGGTCAGCAACAATCAGAATTTGTGGTATTTTTATAATACCCCGACGGTGGGAATCGGTAAATCCGATTTTCAAAAAATTTGGGGCAAGAGAAAGTTAGAGGATAACTGGCGCCGTAAAAATAAACAATCCTCAGCCGAAAGTGATCCGGAAGAAACAGCCGAAGCTGAATTACAAACTGCTGCTTCAGAACCCAAAAAAAAGGTTGGAGATCCCGGAATACTTGATTTTTACCTGCAGGATATTCCATTGACCGATTCATTACAAGAGGTGTCGGATGAAATAATCAAAGCATCATTATTCAGTGCCGGAAGGATTTATCGAACCGATTTCCTCGATTTTAAACGTTCAGCCGAAACCCTTGAAGAACTTAACCGCAGATTTGGCGGAAGTATTTATGAATTGCCCGCTTTTTTCGAACTCTATCAGCTGTATAAGGAAGACAATAATCAGGAGAAAACAGATGAATATAAAAATAAGATAATCCGGGGATACGCTGACTCAAAATATGCACAGTACCTTCTGAATCCTGATTTCTTTGCCGATTTGGAGGAAAAGAGGAGCGCTGTTGAAAAAAAGTACGGTGAGGCTTTACGTCTTTTTCAGTCCTACGATTATTCGAATGCAGCGGAAACCTCCGGGGCAACACTGGCAATGAACCCTGACAGCACCCTGCTTCCAAAGGTGAAATTCATTAATCTTGTCGCGAATGGATCGGCACAGGAACGGACGGTTTTTGCCAGCTCACTCGATCAGTATATCAAAACTTTTCCGCAATACCCTACTGCTGAGATTGCAAAGCATATCAAAGAGCTCATTGCCACAAACTCATTGGCAGATTATCAGCAGTTACTTGCGAATGGATATGTGAAGGAGGAGATTATTAACGAAGAGGTAAAAGGGAATAAAGGTCAGTGGAATGATGATTTCGGCGGTAAATTTTCATATGACGAGAGCCTGTTCCACTACTATGTCGTCGCCTTTTCGAAGGAGGCAAAAGTGGATGTGAGTCGTTTAATCTATGATATAGCTAATTATAACCTTGATTATTACACGGCTACTGATTTTGATATCGAACCCATCAGCCTGGATGCCAAAACGCAGTTGGTGGTGGTAAGAAGTATCCCGAACAAGGAGGAAGCACTGATCTATTTTCGTTCAATTATGCGAAAGCGTGCTGTATTTCAGGCATTTAATGGAACTGAATATGCCAATTTCGTAACATCCTCATCCAATTACAGGACCCTCCTTGCTGAAAAGGATTACCACGATTATCTGCAGTTTTTTATAAAGAATTACAGTTCATACATTGGCGCCGATATTCCTGCCGACCCATTACCCAACCCGGAGGAGTTGCTCTCAAAGGTAAGAAAGGCGGAGGAACCTGTCGAAAAGGGTACATTTGTGTTGCTTCAGCCTGTTACTGCTCCGGATTCTGCTTCCGCTGCAATTAAGCCGGTAAAAACTGTCTACAGCGGCCCTTATTCTAAGAAACAAAGTAAAGCGATGTGTTACGCCTTAATTTTCCTGAAGAAACAATCAGACGAAACGAAATTATCCGAAGCTTTTGAAAATTTCAATAGTACAAATTTCGGATCAACAGCAATAAAAGTCACCGTAGAATCACTCGATGAAAACAGGGGGATTTTGATGGTCAAAGGTTTGGGTGAAAAGAATTCAGCATTGGCCTATATGCAAAAATCCTTATCCGATCGGGCACTTATTGAAATTTTTAAGGGCGGCACTTTCCGGAGTTTCATCATTAGCGATGAGAACCTTACCATATTCAGGCAGGAAAAAAACCTCCTGAAATATATGGAGTTTTACAATCAATGGGAATAGCGGGCCGATCATTAAATTCAGCCTGGTTGTTGTTTTGCCGGATTATGCCTCAATGGAAATTTTCTTTCCCGATGATTCAACAACATCGCCCACGCGGAGTTTCGCACGTTTGCGGTATTCGATCTCCCCGTTTAATTTTACTTCACCCTCTTCAACCATTATTTTGGCATGACCACCCGACTGAGCTATATGAAGCAGTTTTAATAACTTGATCAGTTCGATAAATTCAGCACCGTTTAAATTGAATGTCATTGTATAAGTTAATTAGAATTGTTCGGTTTAAAGTTGTTCGGTTTCAAGACGTTGATTTCGGGGCAAAGATTTTAGGACCAAGTCGTAAGAGTGATCGATCATTTGCAGGATCAGGGTTCTTGACAAGGAGCCATCCAGAATTACTGTATTCCAGTGTTTTTTGTTCATGTGATAGCCCGGTATTATAGCCGGATTAGCCTCGCGCAAATCAATGGCCAGATCGGGGTCGCATTTAAGATTCACCGAAGGGCCGCCATCGAGACTGATCAGGACAAATATTTTTCCGCCAACCTTGATTACCAGTGTGGTATCATCGAACGGAAAACCTTCGTCGGTACGTTTTTTTTTGAGACAGTATGCCCTGATTGCTTCAATATCCATACTGGAGAAATTGCTTTAAACCAATTGATCAAAATTAATAAATTTTGAATACATGAGCTTAGTTGACAGGCGGAATAAAAGCGCCCGGGAAATGTGTCAGTTTGTATTTGACATCATCGGAGTAGACAATTGAAATTACATCAAATCGTGTCTCAAGGTCAATTTCCCGCAGATTGAGCCATGCATCGGCCACATCGACCAGATTCCTGATCTTTTTCAGAGAAATAGCCTCCCAGGGTTCTTCAAAATAGGCACCATCGCGGGTCTTTACCTCAACGATAACGATCTCCAGACCTTGCTGAGCGATGATATCGATCTCCTTATGATCCCAGTACCAGTTGCGTTCAAGGATTTTATATCCCTCTTTTTTAAGGTAAGCAACAGCAGCCTTTTCCCCCATCTTTCCAAGTTCTTCCGGTGTCATGAGTCAAGGATTTTATAACGTTTTTATGATTACCTGTTTTTCTGAAACAACCAGTGAGATCCGGCTGCCCAGGAGTAATGGGTAATTTGGCAGTTCGTGTCCTGCCTGAAAACCGAAGACTACCGGATAACGATAAGATTCAACTGCCTCCCTGATAATTTCGTAAGCTTTTTTGCCAAATGGTGTTTCCTGCTCTTTCATTCCGGAGAAGTACCCGACAACCAGACCCGATATTTGTTCAAGGACACGCCCTGCTTTGAGATTCATCATCATCCGGTCGAGATGATAAAGACGCTCATCAATATCCTCAATGAAAAGAATTTTCCCTTTGGGTGAAATATCAAGAGACGTACCCCTCAAACTCTGAATAATGGATAGATTTCCACCGGTCAGAATGCCGGAGGCTGAGCCACACCTGTTCAGTTCATGAGGTGACACTTCAAACACAGGAGTATTTCCTCGCAGCATACTGATCATCCGGAGAAAACCGGATGTCGGAGTTCCGTCCTGTTCAAACCAGGCGGTCATTACGCCATGTACCGATGCAATATTATGTCTGGAGAGATAAGCATGAAAAACCGTTATATCGCTAAATCCGATCAGCCATTTTGGCTTCCTGAAGAAAGAAGACCAATTTAGCCTGAGGTGAGTCCGTACAGATCCGTAACCACCCCTGGAAAAGAAAATTGCTTTTACAGATTTATCGTTAAGTACTTTTTGCATATCATTCGCGCGGTCAATATCCGAACCGGCGAAAAAGCCTTTCGCATCGGAGGCGTGCAGGCCTATCGTGACCTGAAATCCCTGCTGACGCAATAGTTCTGCACCGCGCTCAACTGTCTGATGGCCGATTATTCCAGCCGGCGAAATTATTGCAACTTTATCACCTGGTTTAAGAAATGATGGATACTTCATAACTGCTAGTTTTGATTCAGATAGTCCTCTATGGCCTGTGGAAAATAGGTGTATTCGAGCGCATGAATCCGTTCAGCAAGCGATTCGGGTGTATCGTCCGGTAATACAGGGCATTTTACCTGTAGTAATTGGGCCCCTTCATCGTAAGCCTTATTGACCAGGTGAATCGTGATGCCTGACTCTTTTTCCCTGTTGCGCACCACAGATTCATGGACAAACGAACCATACATTCCTTTTCCTCCGTAAGTTGGTAAAAGGGCAGGATGGATGTTGATAATTGGGAAAGCTTCGATAAATTCAGCGGGAATCAGCCAGAGAAAACCGGCTAAAACTATCAGGTCGATCTGCCGCCGTTGCAGCTCGGCGATCATCTGATCGGGCTTACTGAACTCTTCACGCGAAAAACAGCGCGATTCAATGCCCAGATTTGCCGCTCTTTGAAGAACATAAGCATTTTTTTTGTTTGACCAAACGGAATCGACTCTGATATTGGGATGTTTTTTGAAGTATTCGATAATGTTCCCGGCATTGGTACCTGATCCCGAGGCAAATATAGCTAAAGTTTTCATTTATAATACGATATATAATTTTTAAAATTTGAACATTCGAACGATTTGTTTTAAAAAGAATTGAGAGCAGTATTTTATAAGTCCAAAATAATAGATTCTTGTATAAATATTTGGAAGATAAATTTCTTTCTTCGTTTCTTTGCACTCGCTGAGCGAAAATATCAGCGAGTAAATTTAGTAATAGTATTAACGTAAAAAATTTAAAAATCATGTCTGACATTTCAGCGAAAGTAAAAGCGATCATTGTTGATAAGCTTGGTGTTGATGAAAGTGAAGTTACTCCGGAAGCATCGTTTACGAACGATTTGGGCGCAGATTCTCTTGATACCGTAGAGTTAATTATGGAATTCGAAAAAGAGTTCAACATTGCTATCCCCGATGATCAAGCTGAAAAAATCGGAACTGTCGGCGATGCAATCAATTACATTACCGAAAACGCAAAGTAATCAAGTTTTTCAATATTAAAGGGCTTATAAGCTTACTATGGAATTAAAACGAGTTGTTGTAACCGGAATGGGCACGATAAACCCGCTTGGTAAAAACATAGATGAATTCTGGGAAAACCTGTGTAATGGGGTTAGCGGTGCCGGCCCCATTACTCGTTTTGATGCCTCGAGGTTCAAAACACAGTTTGCCTGTGAAGTAAAAAATTTTGATCCGGGTGAATATCTCGAGAAAAAAGAAGTACATAAACATGATATGTATGCACAGTTTGCATACATTGCTGCTGACCAGGCACTTAAACATTCAGGTCTCGATCTTGAAAAGATCGACAAAGATGAGTGCGGAGTTATTTGGGGGGCTGGTATCGGAGGTCTGAATACTTTTTTACAAGTTGTAACTGAGTATAATGCCACGCCTGATAACCCCCGGTTTTCACCTTTTTTTATCCCGAAAATGATTGCCAATATGGCAAGTGGGAATATTGCACTAAAATATGGTTTTCGCGGACCAACAATTACCACTGTTACCGCCTGCGCATCGGCTACACACGCCATGATTGACGCCGCGACCTACATCCGTCTTGGTAAGGCAAATATATTTATTGCAGGTGGGTCCGAATCAGCCATCAACGAAGCAGGTGTAGGAGGATTTAATGCAATGCGTGCTTTATCTACACGTAACGATGATCCTCAGACAGCTTCCAGACCGTTCGATAAAGGACGTGATGGTTTTGTGATGGCTGAAGGTTCCGGCGCATTGATTCTGGAAGAGTATGAGCATGCCGTTAAACGGGGTGCCACGATCTACGCCGAATTGGTAGGAATTGGAATGTCGACCGATGCATATCACATGACTGCACCGGATCCTGAAGGCGGAGGTGCCGCATTGGTCATGCAAAGAGCATTGGACGATGCCGGACTAAAAGCTACAGATATCGATTATATCAATGTTCATGGAACTTCGACCGGGCTTGGCGATATTGCCGAACCCAAAGCAATCCTTAAAGTATTTGGTGAACATATCTATGATGTGAGCATCAGTGCCACCAAGTCGATGACCGGCCATTTGCTGGGCGCGGCAGGAGCTGTTGAAGCCATCGCCTCAATCCTTGCGATGCGTGATAGTATTGTCCCTCCGACAATAAATCAGTTCGAACTCGATGAGGCAATTGATCCAAAGATTGATTTTACCTTTAACAAGGCAAAGAAACGCGAACTCAATTATGTTTTGAGTAACACTTTTGGGTTTGGTGGACATAATGGAACTGTAATCTTTAAAAAACTTTCTTAGTAAAGTGTTACGAGATTTAATGTACCGAATAAAGCTCTTTTCTTCTTCAAGAAAAGAGTTTTATTCATTTATTAAAGAGACAACAGGATTCAGCCCCCTGAAGCTACGGCTTTATGACCTGGCTTTTATTCACAAATCGGCCTCCTCTTCCGATTTGATGGGAAAACCTGTTAATAATGAGCGCCTTGAGTATCTTGGTGATGCCGTACTGGGTGCAATTGTCGCCGATTATCTTTATAATCGTTTCCCGCGAAAGGATGAAGGATTTCTTACCCAGATGAGATCACGTATTGTAAACAGAAGCTTTCTTACCAGTCTGACATTTAAGCTAGGCCTGAATCATCTTGTAACTTCCAATACCAATAATGTCACCGAATCGAGCCATATCTTCGGCGATGTATTCGAAGCATTCATCGGGGCTATTTATCTTGATATCGGGTACCAGGGCGTTAAGGAATTCGTGGTTAAAAAAGTATTATCGGTTCATGTCGATCTTCACGAACTTGAGAGAAATGATAATAACTTTAAAAGCCAGCTTATCGAATGGGGCCAAAAGATCAAAAAAGAAGTAGAGTTCGAAACAATCGAAAACCCCGGTTCGGGTAACAATAAGCTGCCCTTTATTTCTACAATCAGGATTGATGGTCAGATAATCGGCAAAGGCGAAGGTTATTCGAAAAAAGAAGCACAGCAAAATTCAGCCTGTAAGGCGCTGATCAATCTCGGGAATATGATTGATTAAACTCCTAAGTTAAATAATGTTAAGGAGAACCGGCCTGATCCATTAATAACTTTATCTTTGCTACGATGAGCAAGAGAATGATATATTCCTTAAGTGTGGTTATGGCTATTGTGGCCGCATCGCTGATTGGCGTACAAATGTTAACCATAAAACATACCGCCGAACTTCAGGAAAAGAGTTTTAGTACCCAGGTGTATTCATCGCTACAACTGGTTCAGGATGCGATTGATATGGCCGAAATCTCGCTGTTCTATGCTACTGATGCCCAGGAGGATATCTGGCAAATGAACTCTTCGGGGGTTTTTCCTAATTCAGATATTGAAGTACCCCTGGGAAGTATCGGGAAAAGTGGCATTATAAAAGAATACAGGAGTTCAAAAGACAACCACCTGTCAGGCGGGAGGATCGACCAGTCTAACTACTTCTCTCAGTCACAAATTCAAAGTTTCCAGTTCGGTTATAATCTCAAGAGTGCAGAGGATGCCAGAAACCTCAGATACCTGATTTTTATGAAAGAGCGTGCGGAATTGCCCTTAACCGAGCGAGTGCCGCCTAATCTTTTGGCCGAAGCTCTGGAAGCTGCACTCAGGCAAAATAATATTGAACTCGATTATAAATACAAAGTACTCACTCAGATAGATGGCAAAAATAAGTATATCATGGGAAGTGAGGGCTTTAGTCCCGCGAAAAAGAACATTGTATATAAAAAATTACTTTTGGCAGATGATGACCAATTGAATAATCAGAAGCCTGACTACCTGTGCGTTTATTTTCCCGATCAAAGAAATGAATCCTTCAAAACTACCTCATTTTTGGTCATTCCAACATTGGTACTTACACTTATCATAATTGTGATATTTATTGTTACCCTCCAGATTATTTTACGGCAAAAGAAAATCTCCCAGATTAAAAACGATTTTATCAATAACATGACCCATGAACTCAAAACCCCGATATCCACAATATCGCTGGCTTCGCAGATGCTCAGGGATTCATCTGTTACATTATCGCATTCAACAGTAGATCATATTTCAGGGGTGATTTTTGACGAGAGCAAACGGTTAAGCAACCAGGTTGAGAAAGTATTACAAATGGCTGTGTTTAACGAAGGTAGGTTAAAACTTAAGTTTACCCATATTGATCTGAATAAACTGGCAGAATCTGTGGCTTCGAATTTCGAAATCAGGGTTACCAACGAAAGCGGGGAACTGAAGACCGACTTACAGGCTGTAAATCCGGTGATAAAGGGCGATGATGTACACATCACCAACGTTATTTTCAATTTGCTCGATAATGCTGTGAAATATAGTAAGTCGAATCCCGAAATTGAACTGTCGACTGAAAACAAAAATGGGTGGGTTATTGTTCAGGTAAAGGATAATGGTATCGGAATTCCGAAGGAGCACCTGACGCAGATTTTCGAGCGTTTCTACCGTGTGCCGACAGGAAATATACACAACGTCAAAGGATTTGGACTTGGTCTGTCGTATGTCAAGCGAATTATTGATGTTCATAAAGGTAAAATTAAGGTAGATAGTGCTTTAGGGAAAGGTACTCGCTTCAGATTGTATTTCCCGGTAAAAAATACTTAAATTATGGAAAAGAAAATCAAAGTGATTCTCACGGAGGATGATGAAAATCTTGGACTTTTGCTCAGGGAGTATCTGATTGCAAAAGGGTACGACACCGACTTGTATCCCGATGGGGAGGTTGCCTATAAAGGGTTTCAGAAAAATCAGTATGACCTGTGTATCTTCGATGTAATGATGCCAAAAAAAGATGGGTTCACCCTGGCAAAGGAGATCCGGATGCTGAATTCTGATATTCCGATTATTTTTCTGACTGCCAAAACCATGAAAGAGGACGTGATCGAGGGATTTAAAATCGGGGCCGACGATTACATGACCAAACCCTTCAGCATGGAAGAGCTATTGTTCCGGATTGAGGCCATTTTGCGCCGCAGCGGAGGTGAAGGGGATACCTCACAGTCAGTTTTCAAACTGGGGAAATTTATATTCGATGCACGCAAACAGACGTTATCCGATGCCAATGATAATACAAAACTGACCACAAAGGAATCCGACCTGCTTAAATTGCTTTGCGTCAATGCCAATAAAATTCTTGAAAGAAATTTCGCGTTAAAAACCATTTGGGTTGATGACAACTATTTCAATGCAAGGAGTATGGATGTTTACATTACGAAACTTAGGAAACATCTGAAATCAGAAGAGAGCATAGAGATTATCAATGTTCATGGTAAAGGATATAAGCTGATCGTATAAAATCGGATCGGAGATTATTCCATAAACAAGCCCGGGCGTAAATGTCCGGGCTTGTTTATGATATGTTGTGAATTTTGATGAATGCAGAGACGCATGGCCGTGCGTCTCTGGGGCCGTGCGTCTCTACAAACCCCTGGTCTGCAACTACACCAATCCCTGGGCAAGCATCGCATCAGCAACTTTCACGAAACCTCCCACATTGGCTCCCTTCACATAATTGATATAGCCGCCCGTTTTGCCGTGTTTTGTGCACGTATCGTGAATGTCCTTCATAATCAGACGAAGCCGCTTATCGACCTCCTTACTTGTCCAGTTGTAGCGCATGCTGTTTTGCGACATCTCCAACCCTGACACGGCTACACCACCTGCATTGACTGCCTTGCCCGGGGCAAAGTGGAGTTTGCTGTTCACAAAATAATTCACCGCATCGGAGGTACATCCCATGTTGGAAACCTCGGCCACAAGAAAGCAGCCATTTTCAGCCAGTTTCCGGGCATCTGCCTCATTGAGTTCATTCTGGGTTGCGCACGGCATTGCAATGTCAACTTTGGTATCCCATGGCTTCGCGTCCGGGAAAAATTCCACGCCGAACTCTTCGGCGTACGGGGCAACCACATCGTTGTTGCTTTCGCGTAACTCAAGCAGGAAATCAACCTTTTTGCCGGTTATTCCGTTGGGATCGTAGATATATCCATCGGGACCAGAGATTGTTACAACCCTGCCACCCAATTCATTTATTTTGCTGATTGCACCCCAGGCCACATTCCCAAAACCCGAAACGGCAAAAGTCTTTCCGTTTACCTCTTTCCCGATTTCTTTGAGCATATGCTCTACAAAGTAAACTGCGCCAAAACCTGTCGCTTCAGGACGAATCAGGGAACCTCCCCATCCAAGTCCTTTACCTGTAAGTACTCCCGTGAATTCATTCCTGATCCGTTTGTACTGGCCAAAAAGGAAACCTATTTCACGACCACCCACGCCAATATCTCCTGCCGGAACATCGGTATTGGGACCAATGTGACGAAACAGTTCTGTCATAAACGACTGGCAGAATCGCATTATCTCACTATCGCTGCGCCCTTTTGCACTGAAGTCGGACCCACCTTTCCCGCCACCCATAGGAAGTGTAGTAAGACTATTTTTGAAAGTCTGCTCAAATCCAAGAAATTTCAGAATGCTTAAGGTCACACTTCTATGAAACCTAAGGCCCCCTTTGTAGGGTCCCAGTGCACTGTTAAATTCGATACGATATCCCCGGTTGATTTCAATTT
>Ga0136636_10002305_pt1 | contig 11349 bp, 9 predicted proteins | sample AntDrymUQ8522106_2_FD_104653 | JGI IMG/M metagenome (GOLD analysis project Ga0136636, IMG submission 104653) | Polar desert sand microbial communities from Dry Valleys, Antarctica - metaG UQ852 (21.06) | ecosystem: Environmental > Terrestrial > Soil > Desert | place: Antarctica: Dry Valley... | reverse complement strand
TAACCCACTCTTAACCCTCGTATAACCCTCGATTCACACGCTGGCCCGATAATACAAAAACAACCGTCCTTTTATACAACCGCTTCAGGCATTGCCGCCTCGACATGCTTCCATGCGCGTACCGTTTGGTGTGGCCCTGGGCGTGAGGCCGGTGCGCACCGGCGGCGCACCCTGGGCTGCCTCGGCCTCTACGCATCGCGGCGACATCGTTGCGCACCCGTTGGGTGCGCTCACGCCCGCGTGCGCCATACTCCGAAGGAGAACTTCCGTGAGCGTTGACCACAAGCCTTTGGCCCGCACCGGCCCGTCCGCAATCTCGCGCCGCGATCTGCTCCGCCTCGCCCTCGTCGGCCTGCCCGCAGGCGCCGTGCTCGCGGCCTGCGGCGCGGCGCCCGCTGTCGCGCCCACCGCCGCCCCTGGCGCTGCGCCCGCCGCCGGCGCCACCGCCCCGGTGGCCGTCGCCGTGGCTCGCGCTGCGCTGAAGGCCTCTCACACCCTGGAGTGGGCCGGCAAGGAGGTGCTCGCCCCGGCCTCGCCCCTGCGCATGTTCCCGACGATCGAGATGCTCTACAGCCGCCTCGTCCAGCACGACTCCAGCGGCCGCCCCGCCCCCGACCTCGCCCTTTCCTGGGCCGCCGACGAGACAGCCCAGACCTGGACGTTCACGCTGCGCGAGGGCGTGAGCTTCCACGACGGCAAGCCCTTCAGCTCCGCCGACGTGGCCTACACCATCCGCCATGTGCTCGACCCCGCGCTCGAGTCGCCGGGCGCTGCTGTGCTCACCATCATCGACCTCGACAGCCTGGCGACCCCCGACCCGCAAACGGTCGTCTTCCGGCTGACGCAGCCCCACGCCGACTTCCCGCTGCTGCTGCTCCACTACTCCTGTTACATCATCCCCGAGGGCAGCGCCGACACCATCGGCACCACCGGCATCGGCACCGGCCCCTTCAAGCTGGAGAGCTTCGACGCCGAGGGCACCACGGCGGTGGTCGCCAACGACGACTACTACGCCGGCCCGCCGCTGGTCGAGCGGATCGAGATCGTCGGCATCGCCGACAGCCCCGGCCGCACCTCGGCCCTGCTCGCCGGCCAGATTGACTTTGATTCGGTCTCGCAGGAGTCGGCGGCCCTGGTCGAGCAGAACCCCAACTTCACACTCACCTCACTCCCCGCCGGCGACTGGCTCGTCATGGCTATGAACGTGACTCAAGCGCCCTTCACCGACGTGCGCGTGCGCGAGGCGCTCAAGCTGCTGGTAGACCGCGACGCGATGGTCCAGACGGTGCTCCAGGGCTACGGCACCGTCACGGGCGACCACCCCGTCTGGCCCGGCGACCAGTACTTCCGGGAGTTCCAGCGGCCGCGGGACGTTGAGCGCGCGCGGGCGCTGCTGGCCGAGGCCGGCTACGCCGACGGGCTGGAGCTCACGCTGGAGACATCGGACATCGACCAAGCGATGCTAAACATGGCCATCGCCTACCGCGAGATGGCCGCCGAGGGCGGCGTGAACGTGGAAGTTGTGCAGCACCCCGCCGACGGCTACTGGAACGACATCTGGTTGAAAGTGCCCTTCTGCACCTCCTCCTGGGGCGAGCGGCAGGCCGACCAGGTGCTCAACGAGGTCTTCCGCTCCGGCGCGAGCTGGAACGAGACGAGCTGGAACAACGCCGAGTTCGACGGGCTGCTCGACCAGGCCCGCGAGGCCCTGGAGTTCGAGCCGCGCAAGGCGCTCTACCAGCAGGCTCAGCAGCTCCTCGCCGAGAACGGCGGCGCGATCATCCCGATGTTCCAGAACAACCTGCTCGCCCACCGGAAGGGCGTCGCCGGGATGGACCAGCGCTACTTCGACTGGGCCAAGATCTCGGTCACGGCGTAGCTGATGCTCACCCTCATCGTCCAGCGCGTGCTGCTGTCGCTCGTCACCCTGCTGATCGTCTCGGTGGTGATCTTCTGGGCCACCGAGGTGCTGCCGGGTGACGTGGCAACGGCGATCCTGGGGCGCGAGGCCTCCCCGCGCTCGCTTGAGCGACTGCGGGAGGAGCTCGGCCTAGATCGGCCCGCGTTCGAGCGCTACGTCGACTGGCTGGCGGGGGCGCTGCGCTGGGACTTCGGCACCTCGCTCGCCCGTCAGGACCAGGCGGTGAGCGAGCTGATGGGCGTGCGGATGCGTAACACCTTCGCGCTGGCGGGCCTCGCCGCGCTGATCGGGCTGCCGCTGGCCCTCGCCCTCGGCGTCGTCGCGGGCCTCACCCGCGACCGGCTCCCCGACCTGCTGGTCTCGACGCTGGCCCTGATTGGCCAGAGCCTCCCCGAGTTCGTGGTCGGCTCGCTGCTGATCCTGATCTTCGCTGTGCAGCTCGCGATCTTCCCGGCGGTCACCCTGGTCAACGCCGACGCGCCCCTCGCCGAGATCGTCCCGAGCATGGTGCTGCCAGTCGCCACCCTGGTGATCGTGATGGTAGCGTACATCCAGCGCATGGTGCGCAGCTCGATGATCGACGCCCTCGCCAGCGAGTATGTGCAGATGGCGACCCTCAAGGGCGTGCCGCGGCGGCGCGTTGTGCTGCGCCACGCCCTGCCCAACGCCCTTCTCCCGACGATCAACGCCGTGGCCCTCACCGTGGCCTGGCTGATCGGCGGCGTCGCGGTGGTCGAGACCGTCTTCAACTACCCAGGCATCGGCCGGCTGCTCGTCACCGCCGTGGGCGACCGCGACCTGCCCCTGGTGCAGGCCCTCGGCCTCCTCGGCGCGACGATCTACATCACCATCAACCTCGCCGCCGATCTGCTGACCCTCGCGCTGAACCCGCGCCTACGGACAATGGCTCGCCCATGACGACGACCACCGCCGCCCCAAGTGCCGCCGTGACCGCCGCCCCCTCGGCGCTGCGCAGCTTCTGGCGGGCCTACCGCCACGCCCCGGCGAACCTGGTCGGCCTGGCGCTCCTGGTGGGCCACCTGGCCCTGGCCCTCGTCGCGCCCCTGATCGTGCCCCACTCGCCCACGGCGCTCAACGCCGACCAGCTCCTCCAGCCCCCCTCGGTGGCCCACCCCTTCGGCACCGACCGCTTCGGCCGCGACGTCTTCTCGCGGGTGCTGCTGGGCGGGCGCGTGGCGCTGGCGATCACCCTGGTGAGCGCGGCGCTCTCGGTGCTGATCGGCGGGCTGTTCGGGGCGGCGATGGCCTACCTCGGCGGGGTGGTGGACGAGCTGGCGATGCGCTTTGTCGACGCCCTGCTCGCCATCCCGGGCCTGCTGCTGCTGCTCGTGATCGTCACCGCCCTCGGCTCCGGGTACACGGTGATCGTGCTGGCGATGGTGCTCTCCTACACGCCCGGCGTGATCCGCGTGGCCCGCGCTGCAGCGCTGGAGTACGTGCCCCGCGACTTTGTTACCGCCGCCCGCGCCCGCGGCGAACACGCCTTCGACGTAACCATCCGCGAGCTCTGGCCCAACGTGCTCGACGTGCTGCTGGTGGAGTTCGCGATGCGGGCCTCGTGGATGCTCCTCGCCGTGAGCGGCCTGTCGTTCCTGGGCTTCGGCGTCAACCCGCCCACGCCCGACTGGGGCCTGATGATCAGCGAGAACCGCGCGCTGCTCGCCCTCGCGCCGTGGAGCACCGTCGCCCCGATGATCGCCATTGCCAGCCTGGTGGTGGCCCTCAACCTCGTCGCCGACGGCGTGGCCAAGGCCGCAGGGCTGGATCGCAGCAGGGGAGGGCCAGTGTGAGCGACCTGCTGCTCAGCGTCGACAAGCTGTCCGTCGGCTACCCCGGACCCGGCGGGTCTGTGGTACACGTGCTGTCCGATGTGTCGCTCACGCTGGAGCGCGGCGCGAGCCTGGGCATCGTCGGCGAGTCGGGGTGCGGCAAAAGCACCCTGGCGCTCGCCCTGCTCGGCTTCCTGCGGCCCGGTGGCCGGCTCCTCGATGGCGCCGTGCGCCTCGACGGCACGGATCTCTTTGCCCTCGGCCCCGCCGAGCTCCAGGCTGTGCGCGGACGGCGCGTGGCCCTCGTGCCCCAGAGCGCATCCCAGGCCCTCACGCCGAGCCTGCGGGTGGGCCAGCAGATCGCCGAGTCGCTGGAGCTCCACCAGGGGCTTGCAGGCAACGATGCCGAGGCAGCCGCTGTGGACCTGCTCGCCCAGGTGCGCCTGCCGAAACCGGCCGAGATCGCGCGGCGCTACCCGCACCAGCTCTCGGGCGGGCAGCAGCAGCGCGTGGCGATCGCGATGGCCCTGGCGGGCGGCCCCGAGCTGCTTGTGCTCGACGAGCCCACCACCGGCCTCGACGTCACCACCCAGTCCCACATCCTCGACCTGCTCGACGAGATCCGCGAGCGCACCCGCGCCGCGCTGATCTACGTCAGCCACGACCTCGGCGTGATCGCGCAGGTGAGCGAGCGACTCGCCGTGATGTACGCCGGCGAGGTGGTGGAGCACGGTCCGACCACGGAGCTATTCGCCCGCCCACGCCACCCTTACACCCGCGGCCTGCTCGCCTCGGCGCCGCGCCTCAGCCACGCCGCCCTCCCCGTCGCCCTCCCCGGCCGCCCACCCGCCCCCGACGCCCGCCCCGCCGGCTGCGCCTTCGCGCCCCGCTGCGCCTTCGCCGACGAGCGCTGCACTGCGGAGGCTCCAGCCCTTGTCGCCGTCGACTCGCCCACCCTGCCCCACGACGCCCGCTGCCATCACTGGCTCCGTGTGGCCGAGGCGAGCTTTGCGCTGCCCGTCAGCCTCGGTGTGCGGGTCAGGCGCGAGGCGCCCGCTCTGGTCGATGTGCAGGGCCTGGAGGTGCGCTACGGGCAGCTGGGCCTCGAATCCCTCTGGCGCAGGGCGAGTGGCGCCCCGGCGCCCCCGCCGGCCGTCCAGGGTGTGCACCTCACCATCAGGCGCGGCGAGACGCTGGCCCTCGTCGGGGAGAGTGGGAGCGGCAAGTCGACCATCGCCCGCGCTATCGCGGGCCTCCAGCCGGTGACGGCGGGCGAGCTGCGCCTCGGCGAGCACGACCTCCGACGCCCGAGCGGGCGCCGGCCCGTGGAGTTGCGCCGCACGGTGCAGCTGATCTTCCAGAACCCCGACGCCTCGCTCAACCCCCGGCAGACCGTCGGCCAGATCCTGGAGCGGCCCCTCCAGATCTTCTTCGGCCTGCCCCGGCTCGAGCGCAGGCGGCGCGTGGCCGAGTTGCTTGACCAGATGCGCCTCGGCGCGCACTACGCGGAGCGCTTTCCGGGCCAGCTCTCGGGCGGCGAGAAGCAGCGCGTCGCCATCGCCCGCGCCTTCGCCGCCGAACCCGAGCTCGTGCTGTGCGACGAGGTGGTCAGCGCGCTGGACGTGAGCGTGCAGGCTGCGGTGCTGGAGCTGCTGGCCAGGCTCAAGGCCGAGCGCGGCGTAACCTACCTGTTCATCTCCCATGATCTCGCCGTGGTGCGGGCGATCGCCGACCGGGTGGCGGTGCTGTTCGGCGGGCGGCTCTGCGAGGTAGGCACGGCCCCACAGGTCTATGGGCCGCCCTACCACCCCTACACCAAGAGCCTGCTCGCCGCCGTCCCCGATCTGACGCCCAACAGCCGCCCGGCGACACGGGCTGCCGAGACACCAGCGGCGGGCGCGGGCGCGAAGGGCTGCCCGTTCGCGGGGCGCTGCCCACGGCAAATCGGCTCGATCTGCGCCGAGCAGCCGCCGCCCTGGCGCGACGCCGGCGACGGCCACGGCATTGCCTGCCACATCCCGCTGGAGGAGCTACGCGACGCGGCGAGCGTGGCGCTGCCCGTCGCCGCGTCGGCGTAGCACCCGATCACGCAACCATTAGCGAGGCCGGAGGGTTTGCCTCCGCGCCTTCGGGGCACACACAAGGAGCGACTGATGCACGAGGAACTGCCCGTTGTCGGGGCCGCCATGCCCGTGAAGATGCTCGCCGAGCATCGCGAGTGGCTGATCGCCGGTCAGCGCGACCTGGAGCTCTGGGATTTTTGCCACGCCGATGTGCTCGACGGCGACTGGCGCGGGCTCGTCGCGCAGGCCCGCGATCTGCTCGACGGCTACACCGGCCGCCTCGGCATCCACGGTCCCTACGAGGGCATGGCTCTGATCTGCTCCGACCGGCGCGTGACGGCCCTGACGGTTGAGCGCTTCAAGCAGGGGCTGGAGTGCGCTGCCGCAATCGGTGCGACGCACATGGTCATCCACAGCCCGTTCGACTTCTTCGGCGCGCCGCACGTTGCCCATACGCCGGGCCACGGCCTTGCCGCCGAGATCGGTCGCGCCCACGAGGTGCTCGACGCGGTGGTGCCGATCGCGGCGCAGATCGGCTGCGCCCTGGTGATTGAGGTCTGCGCCGACCAGGCGACGCCGCCGTTGCTCGCCCTCGTGCGCTCCTTCGAGAGCGAGCACGTGCGGGTGAGCCTGGACGTGGGCCACGCCTTCATTATGCAGCGCGTGGGCGGCCCGCCCCCCGACCAGTGGGTGCGCGACGCCGGCCCGCTCCTCGGCCACCTGCACCTCCAGGACAACGACGGGCTGCTCGACCGCCACTGGGCGCCGGGCGAGGGCAGCCTGAGCTGGTTCGCCCTCTTCGAGGCCCTCGGCGAGCTTCAGCACCGCCCGCGACTGCTCCTGGAGCTGAACAAGGTCGAGAAGGTGCGCCGTGCGGCGGCGTGGCTGGCGGAGCGGGGGCTGGTGCGGTAGGATCCGGCTGAGCCTGGCGAAGCGCAAAGCAGGCGCCGACACCGTTCAAAGCAGCTCGGCGATCGGCGCTGCCGCCCGCGTAGCGCCGCCTGTAAATTACAGCCGTCAAGCTGAGCGCGTGCATAGCCGCTACTGGCCAGCCGCACTACCTTTCTCCGGCTCATCCGTCGCCTCCCACTGCCCGAACCCGATGCCCCAGAAGTGGTGGGTATTGACGACTGGGCGTGGAAAAAAGGCCAGCGGTACGGCACGATTATTACGGATCTGGAGCGACCGTGCCCGATCGCCTTGCTCGAAGACCGCGAGGCCGAGACGGTGGCCGCCTGGCTGAAGGACCACCCCACTATCCGCAGCATCGCCCGTGATCGCGCAGGCGCCTATGCCGATGGTGGCGCGAAGGGTGCTCCGCAGGCGATCCAGGTGTATGATGCGGTACGCGCCGGGGCCGAACAGAAGTGGAGCACCGGCCCGGTTGAGGGTGCGATCAATACACGAAAGATGGTCAAGCGCACGATGTTCGGCCATGCTGGCTTTCCACTCCTTCAGCGCCGCGTGCTCCTGGCCGGCTGAGCTTCACCAAAAGTGGACAAGAGCCAGCTCTAAGCTGTAGTTTACAGCAGCGAGCTCGCAACAAAAAGAAGCGGCCAGGGTTTTACCCCGACCGCTTCCTGATGCCTTATTTATGGCTCCCCGACCTGGTCTCGAACCAGGAACCTATTGATTAACAGTCAATCGCTCTACCATTGAGCTATCGGGGATCAGCGCTCTTCACGCTGAAAAGTATAGCACAGCTCGCTAGCGCGTGCAACTTCTAGCGGAACGCCAGCACCGCCTGCTGCAGTCCCTGCTCGTAGGCCGCGATCAAGCGGTCCCACTGCTGATCAACCTGCGCATCGATCTGCTGGCGACGTGGGTCGGCGTCGAACCAGGCGATAGTGCGCTCGATCCCACGGGCGAAGGGCGTGGTGGCGCAGTAGCTGGGCACAAAGCGCTTGATTTTGCTGTTGTCGAAGACGACGCTGACAACCTTGTCGCCCAAGAGGCTTCCGGCCATGTCGGGCAGGCAGGCGGCGATGAAGTCCGAGGCAATGTGGACGAGCTTCGCCTCAACGCCCGCTGCGGCTGCGGTGGCGGCGTAGAGCTGGTCCCAGGTGAGCACCTCGTCGGTGGTGATGTGAAAGGCGTGCCCGATCGCCTGCTGGTGGCCGAGCAGCCCCACGAAGCCTTTGGCAAAGTCGCTGTTGTGCGTGATCGGCCAGAGCGAGGTGCCGTCGCCGGGGACGATCAGCGGCTTGCCCTGGCGCATGCGGGCCACCGCCGTGTAGGGCAGCTGCCAGCTATTGATCACGAGCGGCACCTGGCTGTCGCCGTAGGTGAGCGACGGGCGCACAATCGTGATCGGGAAGCCCTCGTCGCGGTAGGCGCGCAGCAGGCGCTCCTCGCAGGCGATCTTGTTGCGCGAGTAGTCCCAGAACGGGTTCGCGAGCGGGGTGTCCTCAGTGATCAGGTAGTGGCCGACGGGCCGCTGGTAGGCGCTCGCCGAGCTGATGAAGATGTACTGGCGCGTCCGCCCACGAAACAGTGCGATAGCACGCTCGATCTCATCCGGCGTGTAGGCGATCCAGTCCACCACGGCGTCGAACTGCTGGCCCGCGAGGGCGCGTGCCGTTGCCTCAGGGTCGCGTATGTCGGCGACAAGTTGGTGCGCGCCAGGCGGCACGTCGGGCCGGCTGCCACGGTTCAGCAGGAACAGCTCCACGCCGCGCTCGACGGCGAGCTGCGTACAGGCGCTGCTGATCAGGCCCGTCCCTCCAATAAAGAGCACCTTCATCGTTAGTATCCCTCAGCAACTGAGCAGCTTATGGTCGCACATTATCCCACAAATAGAAAAAGGACTTACGCAGTTGCTCGCGTGTGAAGGGCTACGTCATTGTGGGCGCAGTTGCCAGCACCCGGCGGTTGAAACCGCAGCGGCCGGGCCTGCGGCCGCGCGTCGGCCTGCGCCGACGCGTTCGGACCCGCCCGCGCAGGCGGGCGCCCGGCGCAAAGCGCCACTACGGCGCGCGTTCACGCGCCCGCCTGCCCACAATGACGTAGCCCTATCGCCTGTGGGCCATAGTTGCCAGATGTCGGGCACTATGCTACCCTCAGCCTGTAAGCACGAGCCCAGACAACGGCAAACTTCTGATCTGACGATGCTGCTGCCGCCGCTGGCGCCGGGTATCTACACGGCGGTCTCGACCGTATGCTGATAGCGCGGTCGCGCCTCGACGCGCGCCAGCGGGGCAGCGCAGCGGCTGCTCTCTGTGCGTCCTCCGCGCTGGCTTGGCGCGACACTGCGCGCCGAGGCCGGGCTGGCGCTGCTCGTTGTGCTCGCCGCTGGCGCGCCGACGAGTCGCCCGCCCCCCGATGCAGGCGGCAGTGCGGGTGAAGCCCTTCTATCCCAAGGCTAAAGCGCTTGGGATAGAAGGGCTAAGATCCGTAATCCGAACCATTGCTGGCTCCCCTCCTACGAGCGAGCATAGCTAGAATGAGAGACACCCCATGAGCGTGCAGTACGAGCAGCTACTGGTTGCAGTCGAGGACGGCGTGGCGACGCTGACTCTGAGCCGGCCTGAGCGATGGAACGCGCTGGGCGTGCGCATGGTCGACGAGCTGCGTGCGGCGCTGGAGGCGCTGGAGGCGGCGGGCGCGGCGCGGGCGCTGATTCTCACCGGCGCCGGGCCGCGCGCCTTCTGCTCGGGCGTCGACCTGAAGGAGCGCAGCGCGCTGGACGCCGCCGCGCGCTGGGCGCACAACCGGGCGCTCAACGACTGCGCCAACCAGCTCGCACGGCTCCAGATCCCTACGATCGCGGCGCTCAACGGGCTGGCTCTGGGCGGCGGCTGCGAGCTTACGCTGGCCTGCGACTTCCGCATCGCGGCGGAGCACGCGGTTGTTGGGCTGCCCGAGGTTGGCCTGGGGATCATCCCCGGCTGCGGCGGCACCCAGCGGCTGCCGCGCCTGATCGGCCCCACCAGGGCCAAAGAGCTGATCTTCACCGCCCGACGCATCGGCGCCGAGGTCGCCCTGGGCTGGGGCCTGGTGAGCCAGGTGGTGCCCGCCGCAGAGCTGCTGGCTGCCGCCCACGAGCTGGCGGCGCAGCTTGTGCGCCAGAGCCCGCTGGCCCTGGCCTACGCGAAGGCCGCGATCGATGTTGGCCTTGAGAGCGCGCTTGAGCAAGGCTTGCGCTACGAGACCGCCGCCATCCGCACGACCCTGGCCGCCGACGATTACCAGATCGGCCTGGCTGCCTTTGCCGCAAAGACGGCGCCGGCGTTCCCGCCGCTGGCAGCGCGCCGGATCGCGTAGCGCAATCCGGGCCGGGCATGGTGTCCACAGATGCCACAGATTTCCGGCCTATTTCTGCCCCGAACGATGCGTCGCACCCCGAACGATGCGCAGGGCTGATGCAACGTCCGACCGCCGGGCGTTTTATCCGCAGATGACGCAGATTTCCGGCCTATTTTCGACCGCAACGGGCCTTGGCGCGGGACGTTGCATCCGCCCTGGAACGATGCGTTTCATGCTTGACATCGGTCGCTATCGTCTGCTATAATCGGCGCACATCCCTTCAAAACCTAGTTCTGTACACAGAACAAAAGCCTAGGCCTATGGCAATCGCCCCCTCAGTTGATGGAGAGGCGCCGCGCGCACGACATGTGGCAGCACCCGCACTGGATCGCGGGCTGAAGCTACTGCTTGTGCTTGCACGCGCTCGCGAGCCCATGTCGCTCAGCGAGCTGAGCGAGGCGATCGGCGTCTCGCGCAGCACGGTCTACAGCCTGCTGGCAACCTTGCAGGCGTACGGGCTTGTCGAGAAAGACGCGCGCTACAAGCACTACCAGCTCGGCCTGGCCACGTTCGAGCTGGGCAACGCGTACATCGGCAAGGTCGACCTTGTGCATGCCTTTGACGAGATCGCCAAGGCGCTGGTCCAGCTCTGCCAGGAGACGGTCAAGCTGGCCGTGCTCGATGGGCGGGACGTCGTCTACCTTGGGCGCCAGCAGGGCTCGCACCACTCGGTGCAGCTGGTGGCCCGCGTGGGCAGCCGCATGCCGGCCCACGCCACGGCGGTGGGCAAGCTGCTGCTGGCGGCCATGAGCGACGCCGAGATCGACCGGCACTATGCGGGGCACGAGCTGATCGCGCTTGCGCCAAACACCATCACGGAGCTCGGCGTGCTGAAGGCGCGGCTCGCGACCATCCGCCGCGAGGGCGTCGCCTACGATGATGCTGAGTCGAGCGCCGGCGTCCACTGTGTGGCCGCCCCGATCTACGACCACAGCGACCGCGCGGTGGCGGCGATGAGCGTCGGTGTGCCCAACGACCGCTACAGCGAGGAGCGCATGGTGCAGATCACGGAGCAGGTACGCGAGCACGCGCGGCTGCTCTCGCGTACCCTGGGCCGGCGACAGTAGCGCCCTAGAAGGGAGGCGGTCGCCAGCAGGCCGGGGGCGAGTATCTACATCCCTGCCGACATCTACCACTCCACCATTAACAGCGGCTGGGAGCCCCTGCGCCTGCTGGTAGTCTACTGGCCGGCGGGGCCAGAGCGCCTGCTGCGCGATATCCCCGGCGTGCGGGTTACTCCCGCCGCCAGCACATAGAGAGGCAACCCATG
>Ga0136636_10002304_pt1 | contig 11352 bp, 10 predicted proteins | sample AntDrymUQ8522106_2_FD_104653 | JGI IMG/M metagenome (GOLD analysis project Ga0136636, IMG submission 104653) | Polar desert sand microbial communities from Dry Valleys, Antarctica - metaG UQ852 (21.06) | ecosystem: Environmental > Terrestrial > Soil > Desert | place: Antarctica: Dry Valley... | reverse complement strand
CCCACATAACGACCTGGAGTCAACACAAAATTATGCTTCTCAATCTCCGCCAACATTGCCGACTTACAAAAGCCCTTAATGTCTTGATATCCCCTCTCCCTAAATCCCTCTCCCAAAGGGCGAGGGACTTCCATCTCCATCTTGTCCCCCTCCCCTTGGGAGGGGCTAGGGGAGGGAATCTGGGAGGGACTAGGGGAGGGCTTCCGCTTCCACTCATGGTAAGTATCAGCAATTCTATTAATCTCCGTCTCCGTAAACTCACGGCTACTACGAGTCTTCATAAATCCCAACTCTGAAGCATCAATAAATAACACCTCACCCTTGCGATCGCGATTCTTACTCCCATTCTTGTACCGACTGAGAAACCACAAACAAGCAGGAATCCCCGTATTGTAAAAAAGCTGCGTCGGCAACATCACAATACAATTACAAAATCCGCCTTCAAATCCTTGTGAGCATCATTCAGAAAAGACCTTTCAGGATTCCACTTAATATTTGAGCCATCAATCCCCCGAATCGCAAGGTTCATCCGACATAGCTTATAAGTCGTCTCATTGCTCTCCTGACCATAGATTGAGAGATTATCCAAACGCCCTTGGTGATTTTTGACAAACTTCTCACTCTGAACAAACATCCCACCCGAACCACAGCAAGGGTCAAACACCCGCCCATTGTAAGGCTCCAAGATTTCTACCAATAACCGCACAATACTTTCAGGCGTATAGAACTGTCCTCCCTTCTTACCTTCAGACAGCGCAAACTGACCCAAGAAATACTCATAAACCCGCCCCAAAACATCCTGCGCCTGCGCCTCTGCATCTCCCAACACAATCGAGCCAATCAAATCGATTAACCCACCCAAAGAATTTTTGTCTAACTTCTGCTGACCGTAGACCTTGGGTAAAATTCCCTTTAACCGCTTGGCATTCTCCCGCTCGATCGCCTCCATCGCCAAATCGACAGTTTTACCAATATCAGGTTGTTTCGCTTGCCCTTGCAAATATGACCACCGCGACTCTATAGGCACAAAAAACACATTTTCTGACGAGTACTCATCCCGATCCTCTGGATCGGCTCCCGCGAAATCCCCCTCACCCGCCATCAGCTTTTGGTGCAACTCCTCAAACGCATCCGAGATGTATTTCAGAAAAATCAAACCCAAAACAATATGCTTATACTCCGCCGCATCAATATTTTTTCGCAGCTTATCCGCAGTCTTCCATAGTTTCTGCTCAAAGGATTCCGAGTTATTTTGCTTTTCCGATGCGATCGCCATTTTGTCCCTAACTTTTTAAAAAGAAATCAAAATTATTAAGATTTACTACTATTTCTCATTTTTACTTTTTTTAGCCCAAAATGTCACTTTCACGCCAAAAAGAAATATTAACGAATTTCTAAGCATCAAAACAACATCGTGATTTGTCTTATTAGTAGCTATACCCTAACCACGAAATATACTCCCTTCCCAGTGAAAGCTTCGCGGTGCGGCGCGAAGCTTTCACTGGGAAGGGAGTAAGCCAGAGAGCCAATAACAGTAATACTTGTGATTTGTCTGCTCAAGAGTTGCTGTAGAGAACATTTTTGAAAAGTCTCTTAGGTCTTAGCGCAAAGTAATGTAAGGCTCAATCAAGAAACGAATGGCGGCAACTGTAAAACTTCTTGTGTTGCAGTTTTTTTTAAAACTTATTCCTGAAAACTCTAACCTACACGCTCAAGCGCTAAGATATTGATTGGTTCTTAGATACGGTTTCGGGGTATCCCAAATCAATGGCTGTTAAACTTACGCTGGATGATAGACAAGAGATACTTCGCTTATATCGTGAGTCTGATGCGACTACAACTTATTTGGCGAAGAAGTTTGGCATTAGTACGAGTACAGTTCTGAGACTGCTACAGGAGCTAATCCCAACTGATGAATACAGACAACTGGTCAGTCAGAAAAAAGCTGACGGTAAAAGAGGCTCACGAAATATTGTGACTGGTAGCAGTTATCGGGTAAGCCAGCTTGCGTTGATACCTGACAGCTTGCCCCTGACTTTTGATAATGAAAGCTTGAGTTTTGAACAAAGTTTTGACGAGGGTGATGAAACCGCGATCGCAATGGATGAAACTTTAGATTGTTTAGATAGCCTAAGTAATGAAGATTTAGATGAACAGCTAGATGATCTTGATACAAATGATCAAGGGCTTGACGATGATGATTTAGACGATGAAGACGAAGATGATCTTGTCGATGAAGATAATCTGGATCTAGATCAAGACGAGCTAGATTTTAACGACGAAGATGCTGAATCTAGTCTGGCTATGTTTGCGGGCTTACGTAGCGGTCATGCTGTTGGCGATCGCCTTGAGATATTGCCATTAGATCGCGCTGATTTGCCAATGATCTGCTACATTGTCGTTGACCGAATTGCTGAGATTATTACTCGTCCGCTCAAAGATTTTAAAGATCTTGGCGCAATTCCTAACGAGGAGACACTTTCAAAAACAATCCCCATTTTTGATAACCATCGTGTCGCCAAGAGATTTTCTCATCATAATCAGCGTGTCATCAAATTTCCTAGCGATTTAATCTATATCACTCGACCTCAACTTATCCAAAAAGGAATCACGCGCATTCTCTTTGATGGTCAAGTTTATGCACTTAATTAATGAAGACTGTGTTGACTTTATCTCCAGCAAGGCAAAAGTTTTGGCAGATTACCCATATTGCCGATCAAGATCTATCAATTAACCACTTACTAGAAGGGGCTTTGGCGATCGCATGGGAAGAATACCCTCACATGGATCTAGGACATTATCGAGCCAAGCTTGATGCTATGGCTAACGATTTGCAGCCAAGGCTTGACAAGATCCATTACCCCCTCAAGGTGATTCAAGAAATCAACCGCTATTTATTTGAGGAGAAGGGGTTTTGTGGCAATGATCATGACTATTACGATCCGCGCAATAGTTTTATTAATGATGTACTAGATCGCCGACTAGGAATCCCATTATCGCTATCGATCATTTATATGTTGCTTAGCGATCGCCTTGGCTTTGCGATGGATGGGATTAGTTTCCCTGCACACTTTATTGTGCGTCCGCAACATCCTGATTTAGAGATTTTTATTGATCCCTACAACAAGGGCGAAATCTTGTTTCCTGAAGACTGTGCGGCTAAGTTGACGCAGCTATATGGTCAAGAGATGCCCCTCCATCCTGAATATCTTCAGCCAGTGGGGGTCAGGCGCATCCTTGATCGGTTGCTAACAAATCTTAAGCTAATCTATTTACGTCGTCATGAGCCTGCTAAAGCTCTTGGCGCGATTGAACGATCGCTAATGTTGCATCCCGATGTGCCAACTCAATGGCGCGATCGCGGTTTAATTTGTTACCAACTTGAGCGCTTTGTTGAGGCAAGAGTCGATCTAGAAAATTATTTAAAGAACGTACCTTATGCTAGCGATCGCCCTATAATTCTGCAATTAATGGAAGAGATGGGAGATTGATTTCAAGTGGCTTGATTCCAAGGAATTTTAAGCTTTTATCCAGTACTCCGACAATTCATTTGATGGCTCATCTGCGATCATGTCTTGGAGCATATATTGATGATGTCAAGGCGATGTCTGAGCTATATCGCACTCTAAAGCCAGAGGGATGGGCGATCCTGCAAGTTCCGATTTTTAAAATTTTCTAGAACAATCGCTAACTTGTTCTGGGCTTGCCAGCTAGCATAGGCACTGTAAACGCATTGCTGACCCGAGCTTACAAACACATGGGCGACTTGCAATGGATTTTTCCAAGTCCACAGTTTTGTACCATCGGAGTAGGTTTTAAAGACTTGGGCATATTTGAAACTTGAGTTGTCGGTTTCGGTGAGGTCAAGCGATCGCAATTCAGCAATTAATTGAGAAGCTATATCAGTCTTGGGTGCTGCAATTTGGGGTTTTTGCCAAAAGTTTTGGATAGTTGTAGCGACTTGGGGATGATTTTTGAGGGTGGCATGGCGCAAATTATTTAACCTCACAAAATTGGCATGGGCAAACTGAGAGCAACCTACAGGAACAGTGCCATCGGTATTGTTGCCAATGTCGCCCACTATTGAGAGCGTTGGCACTTTGGCGGCGATCGCCTCTGCGATCGAGCGGCGATTTTTGCCAAGGTCACGGGCAATCAGGGGGAATTGGCTCCAAGGATCAAAGAAGCGTCCTAGGTCAGATCCACCCACAGGAGAAGCGACTAAAACTAAGCTATGGACTTTTTGTAGCCATTCTGGATGGCGGTTTAACACTTCTAGCCAAATTAACCCACCCATCGAATGCCCGACAATGCGCCAAGGCAAATCTGGATATTTGGCGATCGCCTCACTAGCGACTTTTTCAACCTTAGTGATCAATGGTGCGATCGTTAGCCAAGTATTGAGCAAACCTAAGTCTGGGGAATAGGTAACTGTACTTGCGTTAGCTAGCGATCGCGATAGATAACTAATATCTCGACAAGTATCCGCCCAACCATGTTGCAGGAATAAAATATAAACTGCTGACAAGTCATTTCCTGAGGCAACAGACATAATAATTTGCTAACGCCTAATCCTTACACCACGATACATTACCACCTCGCTATCATTAGACTTTTGATTGTCTTTGGAATTATTTTTTGTAGTTGAGACAGAGCTTGTTTTAACTACTTCTACATTCCGATCATTTCTGGAGTCTTTAGTTTGAGTGGAATAAGTTACTACGTTTTTAGCAATTTTCTCTAATGGTTGAGAGCTTAAGGAACAACCGATCAAAGCAGTTACCCTAGCAACTTCTGCCATTAAGTTTTCGGGAGAGAGTCTGGGCAAGATATCTGACGCTCCCCGCCTTAAAGCCCAGCTATGCTCAATATCTTTAATTTTCTCCTGCCTAGGATTAAATAAGACAACTTTTGTACCAATTTCGTTTTTACTTAGCCACTGACAGACAGAAGACGATTGCAGGGTTTCTGAGTTAGGGCTTTTGATCGCCATATCCATTATTAATAGATCTGGAATATTTTGGCGATCGCATTTTTCTAAATACTGTACTAAGTCTAAGGAAACATTTTCCCAAGTTACATCCAATTGCTGACTAGACAAAGCTGTGCGCCACAATTCACCTTGCGCTTGATCTATATGCATCATTAACACAGCCTTTCTTTTCTCAGCCATGGTTTGACTTCCCCATTAGTTATGAGATATGCAGCTTATCATTTCCTTAACAAGAACTTAACCGACATTGAAGATCTGTTTTGTACCGTAGTTGACCAAAAGTATATGAGATTGAATTTTTAACTTTGGCGGAAAATTCATTCCTATGTACTTTTGAGCGTTGCCATACCCTCTTGCCAGTTGGCAGGACATACTTCGTTTTTATATCTTTGTGTATGCTGAATTGCCTTGAGAGTACGCAGAGATTCGTCAATATTTCGCCCAAAGGCAAGATTGTTAACTGTGGTGTGCTGAACAATGCCCGCTTTGTCGATGATAAACAATCCCCTTAAAGCTACACCTGCTGTGGGATCAAGAACATTAAATGCGGTGGCGATCGCTTTGGTGATGTCAGATACAAGTGGGCATTTGATGTCACCGCCCAAGCCACCATCGGCAAGTGGGGTTTGAATCCAAGCCAAATGAGCATACTTACTATCTACAGAAATGCCAATTACTTCCGTATCTAATTTGGCAAATTGGTCATAGCGATCGCTAAAGGCTAATACTTCAGTGGGGCAAACAAAGGTGAAGTCAAGGGGATAAAAGAACAAGACGACATACTTGGAGCCTTGATAGCTAGATAATCTAATCCTTGTAAATTCTTGATCAAATACCGCATCAGCTTCAAAGTCTGGGGCATTCTGCCCCACGCGCAAATATTCCGTCATAGTTTTAAACCCAAAAGATTAGCTTGCTACTTTAATTTGGAGCAAGTCCTTACAGCGCTTTGCGGCACTTTTAAAAATTTCTCTTTATACTTTAAAGCGTCAATAGGCTATAAATAAAACCCAAATGAGATTCGGCGGGCGAAGCCCGCCGAATCTCATTTGGGTTTTGAAATACGTAAGTTATTAAGCCGCTACTCCTTTCCCAATATAAAAATACGCATTTAAAAACCAAGAATTAGCGGTGCGGCGCGAAGCGCCGCACCGCTAATCTTTCACTGGGCAGGGAGTAATAAAGAATCTAGTTGACCTTGACTATCTAGGTTGTGAATAGCATCACAGCCGCCGATATGTTGGTCATTAATAAAAATCTGAGGCACAGATCGCTTACCATCAGAGCCTCTAGTAACCATAGCTGATCTCGCTGACTCATCGCCATCAATGACATATTCTGTGTACTTCACACCTTTTTTATCTAGCAATTGCTTAGCTCTAATGCAAAAAGGACACATCCGCCATGTATAAATTTCGACTTTTGACATAGATATTTTTGAAGTTTCTAGATTTGAGTAAAAATGATCTGGAGTAGCGATAGCTGTCGCTACTTGTATCAAACCCAAGATAGGTTGGCGGCGCTCCGCGCCGCCAACCTATCTTGGGTGCGACATCTATATATTAAACTTACAACGGACTAAAGCCATAAAAACGCTATACAGTTAAAAGAAAATGTTTTGTCATGCTCTCAGAAAATTCCATAATTTATCCCGCTCTCTTTAAACAGGTAAAAATTCTCGATCCCTATTGGTCTGGTTCTGAAACATTTTCCGATGTCATGGTTGGAAGCGATCGCCAAATTCAAGTTAATTTTGATTCCAGCCAAATTCCCTCAGAAATTAATTCAGAAATTAATGTTTATGGTGGTGACGCACAGTCGAGTTTTGTTTTAGGAACGGGACTAGTAGATTTATATAGTACTAGTGGTGAACCAGGGCATGAGACTAGAGAAACGATCATTGAGCTGACTCAAGCTGCTGGCAATGGGGGCTTTGCCACAGTGGGCATTTTGCCGAATACGCAACCTGCGATCGATGATATTGCGGCACTAGAATTTTGGCGCAATGTCCAAAAAAAGCATAACGATATTTTGCAACCTTGGGGAGCAATCACGAAGGGGCTGGAAGGTAAGCAATTCACAGATATGGCGGAGCTTGCGGAGTCGGTAATTGGTTTTACCGATAGTAAACCCCTAACAAATTTGGCTTTAGTTCGCCGCGCTATGGAATATGTTAAGCCTTTGGGCAAAGTCATCGCGCTATTTCCGCAAAACCCTGAACTCGCCATCGGCGGGGTAATTCGCGATGGCAAATGGGCTTTGCAATATGGTCTGATTGGCTACCCTGCCGCCGCCGAGACATCGGCGCTAGCAGCCCTAATTGAGCTAGTTCGCCTCACCAAAGCGCCTACACATTTCATGCGGATCTCTACGGCTCAAAGTGTGGAGCTAATTGCTCAAGCTAAAAACGATGGGCTGCCCATAACTGCGAGTACAACTTGGCTGCATCTCTGTCACTGCGATCGCGATTTAGGAACCTACGACCCCAACCTGCGCCTCAGTCCACCCCTCGGCAGTGAGGGCGATCGCTTAGCCCTGATTGCAGGGATCAAATCGGCAACAATCGACGCGATCGCGATCGACCATACACCTTGTGCTTACGAAGAGAAAGTTGTTCCTTTTGAAGTTGCACCTGTGGGGGCGATTGGTTTGGAATTTGCACTTGCTGTTTTATGGCAAAAGTTAGTTGTTACAGGATTATTGTCAGATCGGGAACTGTGGCTTGCCCTTAGTAGTAATCCCGCCAAGTGCTTAAATCTGCCAACGCCTAAGCTATCAACACTTTTTGCGCCTAATCACGAATGGACAGCCAACGCTCAAGAGATTGCTTCTCAGTCTAGAAATAGCAATTATATGGGGCGATCACTGATTGGGAAAGTTTTGAATTAATGCTGGCTAAAATGTTTAACCATTAAGTGACGCTTCTCACGTTGGAAACCTAGCTTTGTGTAAAAGATTTCTGCCTTATCATTCCAATGATCGACAACTAGAGAGAGCGATCGCATTTTTTTACTTCTCAAATATTCTTCAATTAAAGTAAATACTTTTTTGCCAATCCCTTGACCTCGATGGGTTTCTTGAATATATAACTCATCGACTAAGCCGCAACGTCCGTGATATTCCATACTAAAAAAGAAGGTCAAAGCAACATAGCCAATAGGAACATCGCGATCGCAAATTAACCAAATCAACCCCAACTGATCATCACTCAACAAAGCCGTAAATGCTTTTAAGACTCCCTCATCGAAGGTGATCTGCTCGAATTTATAAAATTCCTGCGCGAGTTCTATTAGTGGATCTATATCAATAAATTGTGCTAAACGAAAATTAATATTTGCCGTATTGATTAAATCCAAACTTAAATAGGAACACCAGTCGCTCCAACTTCCTGCATAAAGCTTGGCATTTGTGATCCCAGCGAGGCTCAGAGATAATAAATTTACGCAAGCCGTAACCCCTGAGCCGCAGTAAACAATTATTTCTTGGATTTCTTGGGCTTGCTGTAACTCTTGCCAGCGATCGCGATAGTTCTCAACTACAAATCCCTGTTCATTAGTGACTTCCATCCAAGGATAATTGACAGCTCCTGCGATATGTCCTGCGATCGGATCGATTGGTTCACGCTCACCGCGATAGCGATCGGCTTCTCTAGAGTCAACCAAAGCTACTTCAGGTAAATCTTTACGCGCCTTGACCGTTTCGATGTCAACAATCCATTCTGTTTGTAATTTCGGAATAAAATTACCTGATTTTGGCGGTGGCAATTCGCTAGCGATCGGATAGTTGAGAGCTTGCCATCCAGCAAAGCCGCCATCGAGCAAAGCGATAGACTCATGCCCCATATAGCGCAGGAGCCACCATAGCCTTGCGGCAAATCCAAATCGTGAATCGTCATAGGCGACTACCAATGTCTTGGCGGTGACTCCCATTTGCGAGAGTTTTGCCGCTAGCTCTGCTATATCTGGCAAAGGATGGCGACCGCCATGTTTTTGCACTGGGCTAGACAAGTCCAGATTGAGATCTAGATAGTAAGCCCCTGCAATATGGCTAGTTTGATATTGGATGCGTCCTAAGGCAATGTCCATCAATGAAAAGCGACAATCGATAACAACTACAAGGGGATCTTGAAGGTGTTCAGCTAGCCAAGTTGCCGAAACAATATAAGAACTATTCATGATTTTTGTATATAAGTAAATAGATGTATCGCACGCTGCGCGTGCGATACATCTATTTAGGTTTGATCACTGCAATTTTCTGGTTTAAGATCTCTTTCCATTAAGCCCTCTACCGCCTGTTGTAAATTGATTTCACCCTTGAGCAACCGATAGACATAACGGGATACAGGAACATAGATTTGCTCGCGATCGCTAATTTCAATCAACACATTAGCGGTGTTCACACCTTCGGCGGTACCACTCACCTTTGAGATCGCCTGTTCTAAGCTTAATCCTTGGGCGATCGCAAAGCCAACTTGATAATTGCGACTAAGGTTGCTACTGCAAGTTGCTAAAAGATCTCCTAGTCCCGACAATCCCCAAAAAGTCTCAGGTTTTGCTCCAAAATAAACACCGACCCGAATAATCTCAATTAGCGATCGGGTAATCAAGGCTGATTTAGCATTAGTTCCCAAGTTTAAGCCATCACAGGCTCCCACTGCGATCGCAATTACATTTTTAAGCGTGCCGCCTAGCTCTACACCAACAGGATCGGCATTGGTATAAACTCGGAAATTTCGAGATGCAAAAATATTTTGAATAAATTGGGCGGCGCTCTGATCGGTACTTGCGACTACTGTAGCCGCAGGTTGACCTGCCATAATCTCTTGAGATAAATTTGGTCCCGACAAAACTACTAGTGGATGTTCAGGAATTAGCGATCGCCATATCTGCGATGGAGTTTGCCTAGTGACTGGCTCTAAACCCTTAGTGGCACTGACCAAGACAGTTTCTGGTGGAAGATATACTTTCTGTAGCTGCTCTGCGATCGACCTCACACCTTTAATTGAAACTGCCGAAATAATCGCATCACTATTTTTTACGGCTTCAGCCAAAGGTGACGGGCTTTGACGTGACCAGATCTGCACATGGTGATGATTGTTTTTTAGCAAACTAGCGATCGCGCTGCCCCAAGCACCTGCCCCGATGACTGTGATGTTTTTGGGTTCAGTTCCGAAACTATTTTGCAAACTCAATCTAAAACCTACATCTAGAAATGCAAAGCTATTGTACTTGATTACTATTCAGATACATTGCCTTGCGCCGCTACAGAACCCAAACAATTTTTTAAAAGTGCCGCGAAGCGGCACTTTTAAAAAATTGCTTATATATTTGCCGCGCTGAAAGCGCCAAGCGCTGTATTTCTATGAGCTTGCTGGCGATCGCAGTTCTAAGCCCAAAACTTGCGTATGTTCGCCCCTTGCTTGGGTTACGCCAATGGTGCGCTCGGAGGCTTCGATCATTGGGCGGCGGAGGCTGACCACGATAAATTGGGCGAGGTTGGCTTGCTTGCGTACCATTTTTGATAGACGTTCCACATTAGAACCATCGAGGAACATATCGACTTCATCAAAGGCATAGAAGGGCGAGGGACGGTAGCGCTGCAAGGCGAAGATAAAACTAAGCGCCGTGAGGGATTTTTCGCCCCCAGACATCGATGAGAGGTTTTGAACTTGCTTGCCTTTGGGGTGAGCGACTAGGGTTAAACCGCCACTGAGAGGGGCGTTAGGATTTTCTAATTGTAAGTAACCATCACCATCAGAAAGCTCAGAGAATATTTCTTTGAAATGTCCATTAACGGCATCAAAGGCTTGCATGAAGGCGCGTTGACGTAAAGTTGTGAAGTTCTCAATTCTAATTAAGAGTTCGGTGCGTTCTTGGTTGAGGGTTTCTAGACGGCTACTGAGTTCATCTAGACGTTCCGATGTGGCTTCATATTCAGCGATCGCCATCATGTTGACGGGTTCCATCGACTGAATGCGCTTGAGTAAGCGACGTTGCTCTAGTTGCAATTGTTCGAGAGTCATTGTCTCAGGAACTTCAGGAACGATATCGGGAAGTTCAATTAGTTCCAGTTGCTCGATAAATTGGGCAATTTGTAGTTCTAGCTCAGCTTGACGCTCACGATTTTTTTGTAACTGCCATTCCTGTTGCTGATATTGCTGCTGTTGAGCGCGAAGCGATCGCTCGGCGGCATCACGTTCTTGTTTGGCAGCACCGATAGTTTGTTCAAGAACTTCAAGACGCGATTGGTAGGAAGCGATCGCCTGTTCAGTTTGCTTAATCTGCATTTGAATCTGCGAAGTGCTGTTAATCAATTCCGTTTGGCTACTGCGAAGTTCCTGTAGACGGGTTTGGCGTTGG
>Ga0136636_10002302_pt1 | contig 11354 bp, 10 predicted proteins | sample AntDrymUQ8522106_2_FD_104653 | JGI IMG/M metagenome (GOLD analysis project Ga0136636, IMG submission 104653) | Polar desert sand microbial communities from Dry Valleys, Antarctica - metaG UQ852 (21.06) | ecosystem: Environmental > Terrestrial > Soil > Desert | place: Antarctica: Dry Valley... | reverse complement strand
TGCTCTTAATCTTGCTAAGTTTCAGTCTTGGCAATCTCATCAATCTTCTCATCCTGAACTCCCCTTTGTTTTCTCTATGGCTTCCTACAAGAGGCTTGCCCTCAATCGACATTTACTGGAACGTTTTATTTCTCTGTTAGACTTAGAGCCTACTGCCATTAAATCTCATCCCAACTTCCACAAGCTTTGCTCTTATGGCGTTATCGCTGCCTAAACTGTCCGAACTATTGTTAAGTAGCAAGGCAAAAGAAAACCAAAACCCAAAAAGCTGTGGCGCACGCACAGCTTTTTGGGCTTTAAGGTTTCTTTTGCCTTGCTACTAAAGAGACAGACTTTTAATGTATACATAAGTAGACAGGCATAATAAAATCCAAAAAGATGTGGCGCACGCTGCACGTGCGCCACATCTTTTTTAGGTTTTAAGGTTTCTTTTGCATACTTAACTTATTCTCAAAAACACAATGAATCAAGATCAAATTCCTGAAGGAATGGAGAGAGAAGTCAAGACGATCGGTGGTGCGGCGATCGATGGCGCAGCGATCGCATACATCATTGTGCTGGCAGCGGTTGTTACGGTTTTGGCATTTATTCCTTTCTCGATTGTACTTGGCTCTGGCAAAGGGATTCCCTTAAGCCAGAGTGTTTATCCATTAATGGGCTGGTTGCTAGGGCCGATCGCAGGTGCTTTAGCCAGCGCCATTGGCACATTGATCGGGGCTTTGCTAGCGCCATATACGGCTGGAGTGCCTGCGATCGCAGTGTGGGGAGCGATGATTGCTAGCTTCGCGGCGGGCGCGATGGTAATTGGCGGGAGGCGCAAATATTGGTATTTGGGATTGACGTTACTATTTGTAATTGAGCTAGCAGCTTATGCGTATCTGGCGATCGCGCGTAATCGTATTCCTGTAAATATTTTTATTGCGGGTGCTTTTATTGATTGGTCAGCAATATTGTTGTATGCGCTTCCGACAAGGACTTTATTTGTGCGGTTGATTGGTAGTAATAATTTTGTGAAGGTCGCGATCGGTATTTTTGGTGGTACTTGGACAATATGTGGGTTAGCGCATTTAAGTCAAGTTCCCTTTACCTATTATTTATTCAACTGGCCAGAACCAATTTGGACAGCGCTGATTCCTGTTATTCCCTTGGAAAATGCGCTGAGAGGATTGGCGGGGGCTGTAATCGGTGCGGGGGTAATCTCAGGTTTAAAGGCGATTAATTTGGTGAAGCCCAAGGAAGCTATTTATTGATGATGCAAAAGAGGTAAGTAACTAGGCAAAAGAAACCTTAAAACCCAAAAAGCTGTAGCGCACGCTGCGCGTGCGCTACAGCTTTTTGGGTTTTGGGTTTAATTATGCTTGCCTACCTCTTTTGCATTTGCATGGCGATATCGGTACAGACAAAGAAGCGATCGCGTCCAACCAAATCCACAAAACCGATTTTGTTTAATTTATCCATTACTTGTTCTTTCACCAAGTAAATACTGGGTTTGATATTTCTGCATCCATTCCCAAGCAGGAAATAGTAACATTTGGGGTGGATTGGACATGTTAGGGGATTACAGCCCTGTCGGCAAGCCTGTTGGCTTACCTTTAATACTGGTGACAATCCTGCCCCAGCCAGCCTCGCCCCCACCATCCCAAAGAATCTGCTGCATCACATCATAGCTATAGGTATCGTAAGCACCATCAGCACCAATATCATAGCCATCACTTGCGCCGTGCCTTGTACCATAAGGATCATGGACTAGCCAGACTTTTTTAGTTGGGTCATGTCCCACTAGCAAGCAGATATGCCCACTACTCTTATAAGCAACGCCAATGACAACAGGAATATTGGCGTTGAGGGATAACAAAATATCCTTAGATGAGAGCCTATGACTAAAGTAAGAATTGATCCCCAATTCCTTTAAAGCTGCTGTCTGGGCATTGTGGTCGATGGTGTCACCATACTTGCCGACTAAACGCATAAATACTGATTCTGGCTCATCCAGTCTCTGAGATTTTGCCATCTTAGACAACTCGCCATTGAGCAAAAAGTCAGCCAACATTGAGTTACTGGTCGTGTTGCACTGTCTCCAGCCAGGGCCAAAAATCCTCTGGTCATTATCTAATTGGGAGCTATATTTGACTGGCAACTTGATCAGTTTATTTAAATCTTCACCTTCAATTTTGATGTGGGGATCGTAGGCATAAACATTTTGTAATTTTACTTGCCCATTCATCGTTAACATCGGTGAAGCGAGGGTCATTTGAAGGTGTTGATTGCGATCTGGGCTGTATTGTGTGAAGTAAAAACTTTGCCCTTTTTTGATCAAGATTTTTTCAGAGTCGGCTAAATCAGATGAGCCAAGTAATCTCTTTTTGAGAAAAGTATTTGCTTCGGCGAGCGCTTTTGGCATAGAAAAACCTCAAAATGTATAACCATATCCAAAATCATCTCATAATTAAGCCCAAAAAGCTGTAGCACACGCTGTGCGTGCGCTACAGCTTTTTGGGCTTTAATGTTTCTTTTATAGCGATCGCCATGTTGAGTTAGCCAAGAAAAACCACGCGATCGCGCCCCTTCTGCTTGGCTGCATAGAGAGCTAAATCAGCTTTTTTAATTAAATCTACAGGGGCTATACTCTTGTCTGGCATCAGGCTGGCAACTCCTAAGCTGGCTGTGACGATATCTTTTATCTGGGAATTTTGATGGTCAATATTTAAATCAGTAATTGCAGAGCGAATTTCTTCTGCTACTTTGAGCGCTCCTTGACAATCAGTATTAGGTAAGATCACGACAAACTCCTCTCCACCGTAGCGAGCAGCTAGATCAGTAGGACGAGATAAAACTTGGCTAGCAATTTGGGCAATTAATCTTAGACAATCATCCCCAGCCTGATGCCCATAGCAATCGTTATAAAGCTTAAAAAAATCGACATCGAACAAAATCAGAGAAAGTGGCTGTTGCTCTCGGATTGATCTTTGCCATTCCATTCTGAGGCGATCGTCAAAGCATCGTCGATTAGCAATTTGGGTTAAGCCATCAAAGTTAACTAGCTTTTCTAGTTCTAAGTTTGCTTGTTTGAGAGAAGTTTCGCTTTGTTGCAATTTTGCAGTACGCTCGATTACCTGACTCTCAAGATTTTCGATAGATTGCATAAGCAATAACTTCGCCTCTCTTCGTTCATCGATCACCGCCGACAAAATCAGTGATGTTAATGCAAATACTGCCATAAATGACTGCAATAACAGCATTGATTCATTCGGTGATGCTTTGGTATAAAATCCATAGCCTTGAACAGAAGCAAAAATAGCAATTAGAGAAACTACACTTACTAATAAGCTCGCGAAGAATTTACCGCAGCGACCAACTGTCCAGATCAAGATCGGCAGCAGCAGATACTCCACTCGGTAGCTATACCAAAAACTAATCAAACTGACCAATAGAAAATAGATTAGAACTAATCCAACCTCCCATTTATTTAGTCGGCGTTCGATTTTTTGAGGTTTTTTGTATAGCAGAATTGTTGGTGTAAAAATCAAATGCGCGATCGCACTTGCGATCCACCATGTTAGCCAGCCAATGCCATAGCTATCCCATTCAATTTTTCCTGCAATGCATAGACTGGTAATCCCAAGGGTCGCCGAAACCATTGGTGAAAAAACAGCCGCAGCAATATATAAAACCACTGTATTGACATGATTAAAAATATTTTTATGCTGTGCAAATCTTTTAATTACATAGGTTGCGATCAATGGCTGCAATACATTTCCGCAGGTACAGGCTGTCACAATTAATAGATGATCAAATTCCAATATGGGTAGATTTTCCCGTATTGGATTGATGGAAATGGCAAAGATGGAACCCCCAATAATTCCTAAAATGGCGCGATTGCCTAGTAAATAAACCAGTGCTAATGTCATCCCTGAAGGAAACCAAACCGATGCAACTGTGCCAGGTAAGGTTGCAAATTTATGACTAAGGTCTACCCCGATCGCATAGGCGATCGCCACTAACAGATTGAGAATTACAAATTGAATGATTCTTGCCTGTGGTAGCCAACTGCCTTGCATTGCTCTCCTTGTGAACATCAGGCTGTTTTTGTCCATTTCTATATTATTGCTTTACTTGCCTGATTTACATGACTTCTTTGAGCATCCAAAAACCTGCAAAATTTTCCTCCTCAGGACTAGTCTGCACTGCTAGAAAATGAAAACCTTGAGAATCTTGTTTAGATTTCTCAAACGCATTCCCCTGCGCGATCGCTTCTTTATCTCTCGGTTCTTGCAGATTTGCTAATGTCCATCTCGCGTCCGCACTTGCTTCGAGTTGCATTTGCATCCGATCGCCTAATGTGCGATCGGGTAATAAGTTACGCTCAAATTTAATAAATACAGGATCAACACCCGACATCCAAGCTGCGAGGGCCGTTGCCCTTGTAGAGATAATAATAATACCTGAAATAATCGTGTCTGGATCAAGATTACTAATATCGATTAGTTCACTAAAGTCCATAGACCATTCCTTAGCATCGGCAAAGTCTCCAGCTTTTAGCGATACTAATATCCATCGCTGACCCATCAAGGCATCAGGCAAGGGCTTAGGATCTTGAGCCGCTAATACTTTCAAGGGTAGTGGGTTAGGGTCAATGGCTTGAAATCCATCACGATTTGGATAAATACTCGCCATGCGCTCAGCTAACCATGCCGACATCGTAAATACTCGCCGCGATGCTTGTCCTGTAATACCTGCAAGCTTGCAACCACGCATAATGATATTGGTCATGCTAGGGCGAAAGAAGCGAATCTTGATTGGCGTATCTTCAGTTGATGCAATACATTCAGTAAGCTGTTTGGCTAACCATTCAGAGTTAACTTCTGTTGATGGGCATTCGCGTACCCATTCAAATTGGCGATCGCGATCGCAGATTAGTAGCTCCCAAATTTTCTTATTATTGTTATCCAGTAAAGGACGGGAATAAAAATCTAACTCCCAAATATTCGACATAGATGATTACTTTAGCTAATTTTTTGATAGTAAAAACGTATAAAGAAATCTTAAAAGTGCTGCTTTGCGGCACTTTTAAAATTTATTTGAACTTGATAAAAGCGCTGTAAACAACAAGGAGGTACAAACTTAGTTTGCACCTCCTTATTGTTCAAGCTAGCTTAAAACTTAGCCTTCAACAATTACCTTTCCAGCCATGCCAGCACCACGGTGGGGTGAGCAGTAGTAAGAAAATTCACCAACTTCGTTAAAAGTAGACTCAAATTCAGCCTTGGGCTTTTGGGCTAACTTCTTGTGAGAAAGCTCATCATGACCTTCAAAGACAATATTGTGAGGGAAAGCTTTGTTATTGATCCACTTGATGGTGTCGCCAGCCTTGAGGGTGACTTCCTTTGGTTCAAACACTAGTTGACCCCTATCAGAACCCATCTTGACGATCACAGTGTCAGCCGATGCAGGGGAAGCTGTCAGAAAGAAACTACCAACAATAAACAGCAGGCTAGCGATCAACAGACCGCACTTTTTGGTAAAAGAAGAAATATTCATAATTGACTATTGACTAAAATTCAACTGAAATTGCACTCAAACGCTTTGTGGAATGTAAGGCAAACTCGACTCGACTCGAATTGAACCTTAAACGTTATTAAGAAATATATGCTTGGACTAAAAGCATATGTTTCTTAATAGTATATCTTGCCGCCGCCCCAGCCAATACCTTTGACCTTAGGTTCATAGAGAATGTAGCCTGCAATCAACTTGAGGTCATTGTCTGTAAGTCCACGCATGGAGGGAAAAATATCAGTACTTTTGAGACTAGGGTGTACGTCATAGATTTCGGTCACACCGTCATAAGTGGTGGGCTTTTTCATGTAGTCCACTAAACCCAATACGTTGTTACGCACTGGATTAGCACCAAAAAGGGCTTCAGGCGATAGGTTGACGTTAGGATTGGTTAGGGTCGCACCGCCGACATGGCAGTTAGCACAGGTGTTAGCGAATAACTTTTTACCCTTAGAAATGTCTTTTTGAGTTAAGACGATGTTAGTGATTTCATTAAGAGGAACTGTACGCAGTTCGATCGGGATTTCCGCAGCGTTAACGCTAGGGGTAAAAAACTGAAAAGCGATCATCACCATTGCGATCGCCGCAGCTACATATTTAAAATAATTTTTGTTCATAATTACGGACGTAACTTAATTTATCTAAGTTTATCTAAAAGAATTTAGCTTAATCTCAAAGTTTTATTGCGACTTTGCAAGTTCAACCAACAATTTTTACGGTTAGGCTTTGGCATACAGTGCTTTACGCTTTTGTAAAACCCAGATAAATTTTTGAAAGTGCTGCTTCGCGGCACTTTCAAAAATTTATCTGTACCCTTTAAAGCTTCGACACAAATCTAAGAAGTAAGTTGTGGCGCTTCGCGCCACAACTTACTTCTGGATTTGAGCAATAGCTGTAAATCACGTTTGAGGGTTGGTAGAATTTCGGGGGATAGTTTGAGAATTTTGGGCTTCCGATGCCGTAATTACGGCTTTTGCATCTTCCAACGCGAGTTTGGTTTCTGCATCTTGGTAAGCGATCCCAAGGCGATCGCAGAGATTAAACACAAACTCAAGAGTGAGTTTGTAGTCCTCGGCGATCTCTGCGATCGAATAATCAGCAAAGCCCATAGCAATACTTATATTTAATTAGTTCTCTAAATTAATTCTAAAGATGTTTGTGCTATTTTGTCATGCAAACCCAAAAAGTAAAGGCAAAGCGTCGCCTCTACTTTTTATTAAGACTTTAGGCGGTTTCCAGAAAACAAAATACCTATTCTGTAACTCGGACATCCTGCCTGCGTCACCACAATGCAATCGAGACGCTTCTAGTCGTTCCTTGTTTTTCGCTGAGCGAAGCCGAAGCCTAAGATAACTCTGGAATTGGATAGATTAGATAGCTGATTAACTTGACAACCAAACCGATGATCAAGCTGCTGGTCGTCACAGCCCCAAATATTACGGCAATTGTTTTAATTGGCAGATCGGTGTAGATCAGCTGTTTGCCAACTAACGTAATTGCTCCCGCGATCGCCCCGATCGCAATACTCAGTAACCAACTGGACGGATATTGCAAAATTAACCAAGCTACTTGCAACCCAAAGCTAACCGTAATCAAGGTTGCGGCTATCTCGATTAGCGAAAGTTTTTTTGATACTTCAGCTTTGTACCGAACTTCTTGAAAGCCGAGAAAATATATTCCTAAGCAGACCACTGCCGCGATCGCAGCATAGTTAAGGCTAGTTTTTAGGTACACCAATATCACCATCGCGATCGCGGCTAGCAGTCCCCCTAAACTTTGGGGTATTGCCAAAGCTGCTACCACCGCAATTGCCAACAATATGGCTGCATCGAGATACTTGCTAAATTTGAGCATTGAGCCTAGTTCACTGCCCAAATATCCATAGGCGATCGCGATCGCGACTAAAGATATTAGTAGGCGATATTCAATCTCGATTTTGCCGACTTTGAGCGCCATAAACTGCCACCAGTTTGTTGATTTTGCTTATTTGAAATTACAAAAAGTATAGCTAGATGTTAGTTACAAAACCTAATCGAGAGTAGTGGCGCAAAGCGACACCACGCTCGATTAGGTTTACAGCCTATTGCGGCTTTATTTGAAAGTGCCGCTTCGCGGCACTTTCAAAAATTTCTCTGAGTTTTACAAAAGCGCAAAGCGCTGTAGCTAGTCATTTGTCTGCTAATCTGAGAATTGGTATATAACAAGTTATCGCATCATGGCCGATCGCCAAATCTTGCTTGATTTTGAGAAGCCCATCGTGGAGCTAGAGAATCGGATTGCCCAAATTCGTGAACTCGCCAATAGCAGCGATGTTGATATGGTCGAGCAAATTAAGTTATTAGAAAAACGCGCCGAGCTACTGCGGCGGGAGATTTTTTCAGGATTGGGCGCGATGCAAAGAATGCAAATCGCCAGACATCCGCGCCGTCCTAGTACCCTTGACTATGTGCAAGCCATCACCGACGAATGGATGGAGCTACATGGCGATCGCCGCGGTAATGATGACCCTGCCCTAGTTGGTGGACTTGCCCGCATTGCCGATCACCCCGTAGTAATTTTGGGGCATCAAAAGGGACGTGACACCAAAGACAACATGAGCCGCAACTTCGGCATGGCTTCCCCTGGAGGATATCGCAAAGCATCGCGATTGATGGATCATGCTGATCGCTTTAATTTACCGATCATTACCTTGATCGATACCCCTGGAGCTTATCCTGGCGTATTGGCAGAGGAGCAGGGGCAAGGGGAGGCGATCGCCGCCAATTTGCGACAGATGTTTGGATTGCGCGTGCCGATTATCTGCACTGTGATTGGGGAAGGTGGCTCAGGTGGAGCCTTGGGCATCGGCATCGGCGATCAAATTATGATGTTTGAAAACTCAGTTTATACAGTTGCTACACCCGAAGCTTGTGCAGCAATTCTCTGGCGAGACTCAGCCAAGGCAGGTAAAGCTGCGGAAGCTCTCAAGATTACGGCTCCCGATCTATTGAGCTTGGGCATCGTGGACTATGTGATCAGTGAACCTCTCGGTGGAGCGCATCGAGCACCTCTCAAAGCTGCCGAAAATCTCAAAATGGCGATCGTCGAAAATCTAGAGCGTTTAAGCAAGCTAGACAGCAGCGACTTACAAGAACTGCGCTATCAAAAGTTTCGCAAAATGGGAGTTTTTCTAGAATAAAACCCAAATATGAGTCGGCGGGCTTTTGCCCGCCGACTCATATTTGTGATCCTAGCTGATGGCACGGCAGGACAGATTTTGTTAAAATGCGTTAATCTGAACATTTCTGCATAATCTCTCCCCTAAAAACTCCCAATGCGTATTTCATTGAATTGGCTTCGCGAACTTGTTGACTGCGATCTTTCGCCCCAAGAGCTAGACGAAAAATTGACTATGGCAGGCTTTGAGGTCGAGGCGATCGAAGACCGTCGGACTTGGGCTGAGGGAGTTGTAGTTGGTCATATCCTCTCGGCTGAGCGACACCCAAACGCTGATAAATTACAGGTATGTAAAGTAGACATTGGCACAGCAGAACCTCTACAAATAGTCTGTGGTGCAGCCAATGCTAGACAGGGGTTACTTGTACCCGTTGCCACCATTGGTACTTACTTGCCAAATATTGACTTAAAATTGCGTCCTACCAAATTGCGCGGCGAACGCTCAGAGGGGATGATTTGCTCACTGTCAGAATTAGGACTAGCCAAAGAATCCAGCGGTATCCATGAATTTACTGTAGATGTGACTGTGGGCGCAGATGTGCGTCCTCTGTTGGGACTAGATGATGCGATTCTTGATGTGACATCTACTGCTAACCGTGCCGATGCCCTCAGTATGGTAGGGATTGCCCGTGAGGTTGCCGCACTCACAGGAAAAGAGGTCTGTCTGCCCTTAGCGTCTAAAACTTTTCAGCCCCAAATAGCAAATTGGGTAACTGTGGATGATCAGAAAGCTTGCCCAGCTTATATTGGTACATTGATCAAAGACGTAAAGGTCGCGGATTCGCCTGAGTGGTTGAAGCGGCGAGTGGAAGCGGCGGGAATGCGTTCCATTAATAATATCGTCGATATTACCAACTACCTTTTGCTGGAGTGGGGACAGCCTCTGCACGCCTTTGATGCAGATACCTTAGATACAGCCATTAAAATTGGTGTCCGCTTTGCTAAAGCTGGCGAAAAAATCAAGACCCTTGACAATGTAGATCGCAACCTTACTGCCCAGAATTTTTTGATTACCTCTGCTGACAAACCAATCGCGATCGCTGGAGTCATGGGTGGCTCAGAAACGGAAGTATCAAATCAAACCACTAACATTATTTTAGAAGCTGCATTATTTACGCAAGTAACCGCACGGAGATCAGCCCGTGCCCAAGGCTTACGCACTGAAGCCTCAGCTCGCTACGAGCGCGGAGTCAATCAGGCGGCGATTGAGTCCGCTAGCGCCAAAGCAATTCAGATGATCGTGGAAATCGCTGGCGGCGAAGTCGTTGAGCAGAGTGTTATCGATGCGAGATCCAAAGAAATTCGAGTGATTGACCTGCGTTTAACGAAGGTCTGGCAAGTGCTGGGAGAAGTCGAGCGCGAAAATGAAGAGGAACTCGCTCTACTCTCAGAAGCAGAAGTTGAACAAACTCTTAAAGTTTTATCCTTTGAAATCGAGAAGCAGCCGATCGCAGAAGGCAGCTATGCCACTTGGAAAGTAACTGTGCCGTCCTATCGCTATGCGGATATCGAGCGAGAGATTGATCTAGTCGAAGAGATTGCCCGTATTTATGGCTATGACAAGTTTGTGGAAACATTGCCTGCCAGAACTGAATTTGGCTTTCTATCTGCCGATCAAGAGGGTGGTCGATTAATGCGGGCTGCCTTCCGTGCGGTTGGCTTAACCGAAGTCATGCATATGTCTTTGTGTAGTCCTAGTGAGTTACATCAAGTCAAAATCAACAACCCTGTGGCGATCGAGTATGGAGCTTTGCGTGGCGATCTGCTCTCTAACTTAATTGAGGCCTGCGCCTTTAATATCAACCAAGGCAATGGCATTTTGAATGGCTTTGAGATTGGTCGTGTGTTCTGGCTGGATGAGGCAGGCAGTGATGAGACTGATCGGCTTGCGGGTATTTTTGGTGGCGATCGCACGGTCGGCACATGGCAGCATGACTCCAAGCCTTTGAGTTTCTATGAAGCCAAAGGGTTGCTTGATTCTGTATTTCACAATCTCTCTGTAAATGTGGAATATCAGCCCGATCAAAAAGATGATCGTTTACATCCAGGGCGTACAGCTTCGCTATGGATATCAGGCGAAAGGCTTGGTACTTTTGGTCAATTGCATCCGCAACTCCGTGCCGAAAAAGAACTTCCCGATGAGGTCTATGCTTTTGAACTGGATTTTTATACGCTTCTCGATGCGATGATGAAGAAATCGATTCCAGTCTTTCAGAATTTTTCTACCTATCCTGCTAGCGATCGCGACATTGCCTTTTTTGCTCCCCTCAAGTTTACGGTTGCGGATATCCAGAGATCGATCACCCATGTTGGTGGTGATTTGCTCGACTCGGTAACGCTCTTCGATCAATATATTGGTAAAGGTGTTCCTGAAGGTTCCCGTAGCCTTGCTTTCAGACTGGTCTATCGAGCTAGCGATCGCACCCTCACCGATGCCGATATTAATCCTATCCATCAAAAAGTAAGGGATATTCTCGAAGAGAAATTTCAAGCTACCTTGAGAAGCTAATCAGTATCCAGAAACCTGTGGCACGCGCTGCGCGTGTGCCACAGGTTCCCACCTTTGATAATGCGAATCGTTGCTA
>Ga0136636_10002300_pt1 | contig 11356 bp, 10 predicted proteins | sample AntDrymUQ8522106_2_FD_104653 | JGI IMG/M metagenome (GOLD analysis project Ga0136636, IMG submission 104653) | Polar desert sand microbial communities from Dry Valleys, Antarctica - metaG UQ852 (21.06) | ecosystem: Environmental > Terrestrial > Soil > Desert | place: Antarctica: Dry Valley... | reverse complement strand
ATTTGTTGCAAATAAGAGGGTTAAGCATTTGCGAAGTTATATTTCTGTGATGAGTTTAGGAATGGTGGCGCAAATGCTTAACCCATACAGGGTTATTTGTGATTTTGATGTTTTTTATTTTTTTGTGATCGTAATACCGATGAACACAATGCGATCAAGGAAAAATTGTGGTTCACTGCTATCTCAAACTAGCCATGGCGATCGCACTTTAACCAGAACATGAACAATTTATCTAAGTCCAGCTTGCCAAAGGGGATGCGACCTTTACTTGATATTCCTTGAAGGCAATCAAAATATTGCCTAGTATAGCTTTCATCGAATCTCTCTAAAAATTATTTACTGCATTAGGGAAAGCTAGAACGCCTAAGCAGTAAGGTACTTTCAGATGAATTAGAAGCTGTACGCTAAATTCTCACTAACTCTGAGCCACTAGGAGACTTGCGGACATGGATTTGGGTGGGTAAGCGATCAGCGAGAGCTTGAATGTGCGTAATCACACCAATCAGTCGATCCTTTTGGCGCAGTGATTCCAGAATCTGGGTTACAGATTCGAGGGTTTCGCTATCGAGAGTTCCAAAACCTTCATCTAAAAATAGGCTGCCCAGCTCAACCCCCATTGCCAGTTTTTCAGATAGGGCTAACGCCATTGAGAGAGAAGCCGCAAAAGTCTCGCCACCAGATAAAGTACGGACGCGGCGCTTTTCACCACCATTCCAATTGTCTGACACCCAATAGTCGCCGCTTTCAATTTGGAGAAGATAGCGATCTTCAGAAAGTTGCTTCAACAATATGGAAGCACGGGTTGCCAGTTCCTGCTGCAAACTATCGAGAATGTATTCTTGAAACTTATCCGATCGCAAATCTTGGGAGAGGGTGTGATAGGTTTGCTCTTGAGCTTGCAGAATATCCTTACGCTCAGCGATCGCTTGTGCTGCTTGCCTTTGTTGAGCAGCCTGTTCTAGCCAAGCTTTGAGTGAAGCCCGATTTTCGCTTGCTTGATGCAATTCCTGCTCTAGTTGCTGGATCGTATCACGCAGACTACTGATCGCTTGTGCATCGGTAAATCGATCAGCGATCGCTTCCCTAATAACTTGTAGGCGCGTGGTCAAATCCTGCACCTGACGCTGATAGTCTTCGATTTGCTGTTGCCACGTTTCGATTTGCGATCGCCCAGTTTGAGCAGAGAGAAACTGCAACTCCGTAAAGTTTAGTTTGTCCAGTTCATTTTGCCAGTTTTCTTGATTTTGCCCGTCTTCGGCAACTGTTAGATCGTGATCCTGTTTGGCTTTAATTGCCGTAGCTTCACGCTTAACAAAATTTTCACGGGCTTGCTGGTAAGCTGTTTCCGCATTCTGTAAGCGATCGCGTAGTTCTACTTTTTGGGTGGAGACTTCTTGACGCAGAACTTCGTAACTTTTACCTAATGTGATCACTTGTAATTGTGCAGCAATCTCTTGCAGTTGTGACTGGCGCTGAGATTTTTCTTGAGTAGCATTTTGAAGTTCTAATTCCGCAAGTTTGAGATTATCTTGATTGGCAATTAGCTTAGTTTCTAGGTTCCAAGAGATACTTACTAACTCATTTTTAGTAGTGCTTAGTTTTTGGTATTCCTCTGCTTGCTGTTCAAGTTCTTGGCGATCGCCAAGAATAACTTCAGATGTCCAATCAGATTGCAGAATTTGGCTAATTTGATGATGCAAACTTTGAACTTGAGTTTCCAGCTCAGAAATCTCTTGCGATCGCTCTTTGCCTTGCTGCTGCAAGCTGGCTAAATTAGCGGCAATCTTTACTTTGTCTTCACGCAATTTTACTAACTGACTCTCAAAAGTATTTTTCTGTTTCTTGAGTTCTACTGTGCTAATCAATTCTATTTCTACAAGTTCTGCTAATCCTTCAATAGAATAAATATTATGGCAAACAGGGCAGTTGTCGCCGTCATGGAGTTCGGCACGTACAGTATTGACATGATTGCTCTGCAACGCTTGCAGATTTGAGGATTCAGCTTTGACTAGTTCTGCATTGGCTCTATTAAAGCTATCTTCTGATTGGGTAAAGGATTGTTGGGTTTTTGCTAATTGCTGTGTCAGTTTATCCCTTTCTGACTGCAACTGCATGAGTCTATTCTGTTGCTTGATGAGGCTATCTTTTCGCATCTGCCACTGTGCAAGTGGCTCCGCACATTGCCGTAAACTTTGAAGACGCTTGGGATTATTGCCAGAATTAGCGATCGCTAATTCTATTTCTTCTAACTTTTGAGCAGTGGCTTGCAAATTTACGGCAGCTTGCTCTTGCGCTTTGGTTGCTTTTGTAAAGACTTGCGATCGCTCTTGGAAATTTTGATTAGCTCGATCTAATTCTGATGTAAATTGCTGCTGCTGTGTGTAGAGATTTTCAGCTAGTGCTAGGCTGCTCTCTTGGATAGCGATTTGCGCTTGAGACGTATGGTTGTCGTCACGAGTTTGATTGAGAATCTGTTGCTGTGATTCTAATTGAGACTGAGATTGGGTTAGGATTTGATTTGATTTTGCTAGTTCAGCGATCGCTGTTTTTAAGCGCTGACGACTCGATTGCAAAATTGTCCAAGTTCCTACGATCGCGTTAGCCAGATGAGCGTGGCGCAATTGCATTTCTAGGGATTGAACTTGATCGGCATCCTGTTGTAACTCTGCTAGTTTGGCTGATATCTGTATCTGCTGCTGAAGTTGAGCAAATAGCATCTCTTCTGATTCTAGTAATTTGCGATTTTGCCTATTCCTATTCTCTAATTCAGGAATAGTTGTCTCCAGATTTGCTAATTCCTGTTGCTGCGTTTCAATTTCTGCTAGCGTTGGTGCCTGCATTCCTTCGAGAACGTTCTCTAACCCTTCACGCTCTGACTTGTAGCCACTAGTGCGATCGCTTGCCTCTTTTCGCATCTGCTCAAAAATTTGAAATCCTGCAAGCGATCGCAATATCTCGCGACGCTTACTAGCCTCACCCTTAAGAAATTCATCAAATTGGCCTTGTGGCAAAATAATGACACGCGTAAACGTATCAAAATCCATACCAATGATCTCCTCCACTTTTTCAGTGCGATCGCGACGTTCCCATTCACCATTGACTAATTTATCGAGTAGAAACTTTTTCTCATCGGTTTTGCCACGATTGCGCCATGTCCGAATTACCTTATACTCAGTCTGACGGATCTCAAATCGAAATTCTACTTTTAATTGGGTGGCTCCTTGACTAACTAATTCCCTTGATGAATTGGGCTTTTGAGCAACCTTGTCATAGAGCGCAAAGGTGATCGCATCTAAAAGCGAAGTTTTGCCAGCCCCCGTTGCGCCTGTAATTGCAAACAAATCAAGACAAGAAAAATCGAGAACCTGTCGAGAGCGAAAGCTGGTAAATCCTTCAATAATTAGCTCAATGGGACGCATCGCTGAACTCCATGTATAAATTTTTAAATGCTTCGACGACATCGGGTGCAAGATTCTTTTCGCGATCGCTATAGAATTTTTGAAACTCTAGAAGTGGATCAAAACCATTTTTCTCTTGTGGTTCTGCGATCGCTTCCACAACGCTTTTAATTAGTTTCGGCTCTACCATTACGGCCTGTGGGCAGACTTTACGCACCTGATCCGCCAGTCCTATGGGCGGCACATCGACTGCAATCACAAATTTTAAATGACCCTCATAATCTCGATTTGCTTCTAAACTCTCTTCTAAGTTATCTAGGTTACATTCCACTCGCTTTAATGGTTTCTGGCAACTGATCGGCTGAAACTTTACCTTAGCAGGTCGTCCCGTTTCTACTTCAATCAAATTAAATCCTTTTTCTTCTCCCACCTCACCAAAATCCACTTGAATTAAAGAGCCTGAATAGTAAGTTGGTGCAGCATTGGGGATCTGCTGCGGTCGATGAATATGTCCTAAACCAACATACTGACATTCAGAAGGAATCGCTTGCCCTGAAAAGCTATAAATATCACCGCTATAATACGCCGCCTCCGAACCCGTAAACTTAGCTCCGTCAATGGTCATGTGAGCAATCATCACATTTACCGCATCAGTTTTAAAACTATTTGCTAAGTTCTGCAAAACATAGGTGACAGTACTTTTATAGTCACTACGCTGTTCTTGAGCATCCATATTCCAGATATCTTCCGCCGCAATCATCCGCCGCTCAGAGGCGAAGGGTAACGCGCCCACACATAGCTTGCCGCTAGCAGTATCCAGATTGATTACGCCACCCTCTTCCGCAATTCTCGGTCTTCCTAATGCTCTTACCCCTGCAAGAGAAAGTAAGTGAGCAAGACTATCAATCCGATTAGCAGAGTCATGATTGCCCGCGATCGCCACTGAGGGAATACTTAACTGATTGAGCTTGTAGAAAAAATCATAGGCAACCCGTTCGGCATCAGTAGTTGGGTTCGGCACATCAAAAATATCCCCTGCCACCAATACGGCATCAACCTCAAACTCTTTGGCATATTTCAATATCTCCGCCAAAGCGGCTTCGATTTCAGGTGTACGGTCAACGCCCCTAAGTTTTCTACCCAGATGCCAATCAGCGGTGTGGAGTAAGCGCATTGCAAGTTCCTAAACGTTAACTTCTTTAATTTTAAATGTTTTGCGATGTAAGTCACTGTAACCTAGTTGCGCGATCGCTTGACGATGCTTAACCGTACCGTACCCTTTATTTTTAGCCAGATCATAGCCACTATAAACTTCTGCCATCTCAACCATCTGGCGATCGCGCCAGCCCTTCGCCACGATACTCGCCGCTGCGATCGACAGAGACAATGAATCACCCTTGATTATAGTTTTTTGAGGAATGGGCAGGATTAGTTGAAATCGCAAGAGTTGATTTCCATCAATGAGGCAATATTGCGGCTGGGGCTGTAACTTGGCGATCGCCCTTTCCATCGCTAACAAACTCGCCGCCAAAATATTCATCTGATCAATTTCCACAACAGAAGCAGTCCCAATTTCACAGGCGATCGCCACTTCTCGAATTAGTACATCTAAATGTTCTCGCCTTTGTCCCGACAATTTTTTACTATCAGTCACGCCCAAATCTTCTAAATAAGCCAACCGATCCACAGGCAAAATCACCGCCGCCGCCACCACATCGCCAAACAAAGCACCGCGCCCAACTTCATCTACGCCCGCAACAGGGTGCTTCTCAATTTCAAGTGATCTAATTTTCTCTCGTTCCATGTTATTACAGCGCTTTGCGCTGTTATAAGACCCAGAGCAATTTTTGAAAGTGCCACTTCGCGGCACTTTCAAAAATTGCTCTATACCACTAAAACTTTTACCTAAACTGTGCCAAAAACTCCGCCATCAACTCCTCATCAGTCATTTGTTGCGGCATCAGAGCCGTAGGCCCTTTCAAAAATTCTTTAATCGTCATGCGGCGATCGCGAAAATCGACAACGAATTGATACGTTTGCTCAATCGCTGATATTTGAGTTTCCGCCTCACGCAAAGCGTCAGCAATGGGATCGCCGCCATACTTGGAAATCTTTTTGAAGACAGCCGTAATCTCGCCCTGTTCGCTCTTCTTAGTCATTTTAAGCTGCTGCTTCAAAGTCTCAAGTTGTTCTTTTAGATAGGTATTTTCGGCTTCTACTTTGGCGCAGTGACGAGTTAGATCGTCTGAGCTATCGCGATCGATGATTAGACCCAACTCTTGCTGCTTTTCGATCGCCAATAGTCTTGCCAAGTCACCATCTTGATATGCTAAGTTGATTTCCTTCATGATTTCAGTGCGATATTCCTTCTCTGCTGGGTCAGTCACTTTATCAGGATGGAAGCTATCAGCTAAGCGTAAAAAAAGCTGGCGAATCTTCTTTAGTTCATCGCGATCTGGCTTGGGAATATCTTCTAAAATCTGTTGATGAGATTGACCTCTATGATGATGCCAATCGTCGTTCCCGTTAAAATCATCATCGTGGTCATCTTCGAGATCTTCTGAATCCGTCGGTAAATGTTTAGGACTAATTACGCCATCACATTGAAGAGCATAGTAAACCGACTCAATATCTTTGCGAGACTTCTTGCCCAATTTTCTACCAGTAAGAATTTCCTGAAAGACAGCATGAAGTTGTTCATCTAATTCCCACATCTTTTGTCTAAGCGGTGCGACTCGTTGGGCAATCTGAATACCCACATCTTTGATGCTTTCATTAAAATTATGCAGTTTAGTGCGATTACTCTCAATTTGCTTGATTAGTTTGCTATTTTCCTTCTCCAAAAAGTTGAGACGAACACGCAGATCGGAAAGCCCAAGTTCATTGTTGCTAGTATCACTGGTAATCTTAGATTTTCGAGCCATAGCGTTAGATATGAGAGTTTTGCTAACATTTTAATCTGGTTCAGCGACAGATTTACTAAAAAAAAGCAAGTGCTGCGCGATGCGCGGCACTTGCTTTTTTGGGATTTATAGCTTTCGTCAGTCTTGTTCCCAAAGAGTAGATGCGGCGCGGAGCGCCGCATCTACTCTTTGGGATTGTCTTAATACAAGTGGCGAAAGTTATATAAAATTAACGGAAGCGATTTTTCCAAATCCTTTGGTATTCGACATCATTCAAGCCTCCCGCAGTCTGGATGCCATTGGACTGAATAGATTGATTGAGAGCATTGATACGATCGCTAGTAGCGGGGTGTGTACTCAAGAATGAAGGAGCATTACCGCCACCAGCACTAGCGAGTTTTCGCATAAAGGCAGGCATAGCGCTAGCGGCAAAACCAGATTTGGTTATGTTACGCAAGCCGCGGCGATCAGCATCAAATTCGGCTTCACGGCTATTAGGCAAACGCAGAGCTAAGTTCACCCCAATCCCAACTAAGCGATCGTCAGCAACCCCAGCAATATTCGCGATACCCTGAGCGATCGCGGTTTGTTTCATTTGTTCTAGAGCGTGACGACCTGTAATATGTCCGATCTCGTGACCAACAACACTAGCCAACTGCGCCACATTATCTGCCGCCGCGATCGTCCCAGTATTGATATAGACAAATCCCCCCATCGTCGCGAAGGCGTTCAAATTGTTATCATCTACGACCTGAAAGGTGTAAGGAATGTTAGGGCGATCGCTAGTAGGTACTAAGATTTGCCCCAACCGCTTAACTAGAGAATTGGCAGAGCGATCTCGACTAATTCTCACTTCTCGACGAATTTGAGCATCAATTTGTCTACCCAGAGCAACTTCTTCATTATCGCCAATGCTAGAAAGTTGGATAATTTGCACAGCCGATGGCAAAATCCGAAGCAAGTCAGACAGGTTTAGAGCGTTTGCGACAAAGGGATTAAGAGAAATCGCTAATGCAATCGACATTAGTAGGGCGATCGCAAATTTCCAGTAGTATCGAATCTTGGAACTAATTAAGTTAAAGCTAATTGAATTTAATAGTTTAGCGATCGCATTACTCATAATTTAAAAACTACAATTTATTTAAAATTAAATGACGAGAAATATCTGATTTCAGTTCCCCAAGCGCAAGCTAGTAGCGATCGCCAGTCTCGTTAAGACACAAAACCAGAAGACGAGTTGCGGCGCGAAGCGCCGCAACGTCTAATCTTTCACTGGGAAGGGAGTAGTACATTTAGCGACAGCTATATAAACCAAATATAGAGTTGTGGCGCGAAGTGCCACAACTCTATATTTGGTTTAGTTTCTTGATTACAGCTATATAATCAAGAAACTAAACCAAAAAGGGAGAAATTTAGAACTATGACAGTGGCAACACCGCAAACTTTAAGAGTTCTTATTGTTGAAGATGATCCCTTAATTCAGCTTGGACTAGAACAATCCCTATCTTCACAGCCTGATATCACTGTAGTTGGCATTGCAGAGGACGGTTATATCGGGCTCAAGATGGCTCAAGAGTTAGTTCCAGATATCGTGGTGATGGACATCGGGTTACCGCGTCTTGATGGAATCTCTGCGACTCAAAAAATCAAAGCCGTATTGCCAAATATTCATGTAGTAATGCTAAGTTCACACACCGATGACACCGAAATCATCTCCGCACTCTCTAGCGGTGCAGATGCTTATTGTGTCAAAGGAACGAGTACTAGCAGTCTTTTAGCCGCTTTTGCGGCTGCTAAGGATGGGGCAACCTACCTCGATCCGCAAGTAGCTCGCAAAGTAATGGATCATCTCAAACCTCCCACCCAAGCCGAAAATACATCCCACTTATCCCAAAGAGAACTTGAGGTTTTAAAACTAATTGTTGAGGGCAAGAGCAACCCAGAAATTGCCGCAGTACTATACCTCAGTCCAAATACAATTAAGACCCATGTGCGCGGCATCATGAATAAACTATCCGTTGACGATCGCGTGCAGGCTGCGGTTGTTGCCTTGCGATCGGGACTAGTTAACTAAATATTAAATAAAAATAACGCCAGTGCTATGCGCTGGCGTTATTTACTAATGTTAATGCGGATAGAGAGACTCGAACTCTCACATCAAAGATACTAGAACCTAAATCTAGCGCGTCTACCAATTCCGCCACATCCGCATTTGGTGAAGTTATTAATAACTGTTTTTACACCGAATGTAATGATACAACACTCTTGATGAAATGCCACATAAAAATTTTAAATACAGCGCTTTGCCCTTTCTTAAAACTCAATAAATTTCCTAAAAGGCTGACTTAGCCAGCCTTTTAAGAAATTTATTTTAATCCACAAAGCCTCAATATCGATTTTTATTTGGTTTTAGTATTTTTTTAAACTAATGCCTATCAATAAGCCTCAAAAAATTGACCCAGAGCAAATTTATCCTTGCCCCTGCCCCCGTAGGCGAGGCAGACTAAAGCCGATTGTCTTGACAGATGCTTTTGGTTGCGATCGCTGCTCCTTGCTGTTTGAGTTAGAAGAAGATGGTCATAGCCTATTGCAGATTGGGGGCATCGATCATCAACAACATCGCTGGCAATGGATTGGCAAATGGAAATCGCTACGGGAGCAACGTGCTTACTCGCTCCCAGAGATCGCCTCAATGTATCTGACGGTTTGGCTATTTTTGACCTTAGCAATTTTATGGTCACTAAATTTAAAGATAATTTTAGGGATTCCCCTCATCATTTTGTTATTTACTTTCGCGGGTTTGCTAATATGGCGATTGCTCGTGCTGTACCGCCGCGATCTTTAAAATAAATAGCTAATTATCAACTGATATGTCACCAGAAGACCTTACTGGCTTCATTTATAAGTCTCATGCGGCTGCTTTGCAGCTTACGCAAATCTCCACTAGAGACCGCGATAATTTGTTATTAGAGCTTACTGAAAGGTTAAAGAAGTATAAGAATGAGATTTTAGAAGCCAATACATTAGACTTGGAAGCTAGTCGAGAAATGGCAGTTCCAGATTTAGTACTAGAGTGGCTCAAGCTAACTCCTGAGAGGCTTAACTTTGCGATCGAATGCCTCAAGCAACTTGCGAGTTTACCCGATCCCCTGACCCTCCATGTGGGTATTAATGGCTATCAACGTGTACCGCTAGGAGTAGTTGCGCTCTTATATGAGGGATTTCCACAGCTAGCGTTGATTGCGGCGGGAATGTGCATTAAGGTCGGTAATGTGATTATCCTCAAAGGGGGCAACGAGGGCTGTCATACCCAAGAAGCGATCGCAAATATTATGAGGGATGTCTTGGTTGACAGAGGTTTTCCAGAAGCCTGTATTGCCTCTGTGCCGAGAGGAGTGCCCATTAAAGAGCTTATTGTCCAAGAAAAATATTTACGGCTAGTCATTCCCTATGGTCGTCCTAGCTTTGTGCAGCAGATAACCAAACAGGCGACAGTCTCAGCTCTACCGATCGCGATGGGAAACTGTTATGTATATTTATCAGCTACGGCTAATTTAGACTTTGCCAAATCAATCATCTTGAATAGTCGTAAGGGCGATCCTGATGCAATTAATGCAATTGAAAAGGTGGTGATTCACCAGTCTTGGCTGGAGCGCGGGCTGGGAGATTGGTTGTGTGATTTACAGAAACAAGGGCTGGTATTGCGCGGATGTCCAGTGACAACTGCCTATTTTCGGCAATTTATTGAAGAAAGTAAAAATAGCTATGGCGAGCAGTCTCAGCCGATATTAAATAAACATTCTGTTGAGTCTGAGGATAGTTGGGGATCTTCATATCTAGATGAGACTCTGGCAATCAAAGTCGTCAATAATACCGATGAAGCGATCGCTTGGATTAATCAATACAGTAGTGGTCACGCCGATGTATTGCTGACAGACTCGCTATCTGAGCGCGATCGCTTTGTTAGCCGTATCAATAGCAGTACAATTTTTGTCAATACCCATAGTCGCTTTAGTCGTTGCGCTAAGTCTGGAGACAATGGCAGTATTAAGGTTGCCTTGGGTATGTCTAGTCTAAAGACTAGAGGAGCATCTAGATATCCTGGAATAGTTGATATCTATGCGTTAACAACTACAAAGCAAGTACTAACGACTAGCTCATGGGTACTGTAGGTTACAGCGCTTTGCAATCCAGATAAGCCTTTAAAAGTGCCGCAAAGCGTCACTTTTAAAGGCTTATCGATACCCTCACTTCTTTGATTTGACGGCGGCTATAAGTAATTCTTCAAGTTTATTTACAGGCGATCGCGGTGGAAATCTTGGTAGCTCTTGTTCCTGATCGCGATCATTAACTAAACACAAAACTGGTATTTCGTATTGATAGCGATCGCGCCAGTCGGAGTTAGTTGTAATGTCCCTAATTTCTAGATCAAATGTTACATTTTTGACCTGTTGTAATTTTGCTAGCAGCCCCTCACATAGACAACAACCTTGCTTGCTATACAAAACTAACTTCATAGATTTCGATGTTTTTTATTGAATTCAATTCCACTATGTTATATTATTAATCCGTCAGAACGCATAGCTCAGTTGGTTAGAGCACTACGTTGACATCGTAGGGGTCGGTGGTTCGAGTCCACTTGTGTTCATTTACAGCGCTTTGCTCTCAAACCAGAACCACAGTAAATTTTTTAAAAGTGTTGCGAAGTAACACTGTTTAAAAATTTACTGTGGTTCGTTTTATCGAAATCTGCGGTAAACCTATAAAGATGAAACTTCAAACTCGGTAAAGACTTTGGCTTGCTCTAAGACTAATTCCATTGCTAGGGCTTCCATGTCGGGGGGATAACCATATTGACGGAGCAGACGTTTGACGGCGACCTTCATGCGCGATCTCACACTTTCTTTGAGATTCCAATCGATCGAGGCGTTTTTACGGATGCGATCGACCAGGACGATCGCTAGTTCTCGCAGTTTATCAACGCCCATAATTTCCTGTGCGCTTTGGTTTTGGGACAGGGCATCATAAAAGGCTAGTTCGTAGGGTTCTAGTTTT
>Ga0136636_10002299_pt1 | contig 11359 bp, 12 predicted proteins | sample AntDrymUQ8522106_2_FD_104653 | JGI IMG/M metagenome (GOLD analysis project Ga0136636, IMG submission 104653) | Polar desert sand microbial communities from Dry Valleys, Antarctica - metaG UQ852 (21.06) | ecosystem: Environmental > Terrestrial > Soil > Desert | place: Antarctica: Dry Valley... | reverse complement strand
GCACGGGCAGCTGCGACTTCAGCAGTGCCGGCACGCCCCACCAGGCCGCAGCCGCCAGCAGCGCCAGCACGGCCAGCAGGATCAGCAGCCGGCGTGCTCAGCGCCGCCCGGCCGGCGTGGGCCGCACCGCAGGTGCAACGGCGGCTGGCGTCACATGCGCTCAGGCAGGGTGTCGTCGTCCTCGCGGCCTGGTGGAACTTCGACCCGGTAGCCTTCGTTGGCCCAGGCGCCGAGGTCGACGCCGCGGCAGCGTTCGCTGCAGAACGGCCGCGACGGGTTGCTGGGCGCAAACACCGCCGGCCGCTTGCAGGTGGGGCAGGGCACGCGGCGCGGTTCGGGCGGGGTCGGGCTGGCGCTCATGGGCCGTTCAGGCGCAGAGCGCCAGTTCGAACGGCTTGTCCACCGCCGTCGGGCGGAGGCGGCCTTCGGCGTCGGGGCGCATCAGCCGCACCTGCACCATCAGCCGGTGGCCGGTGATTTCGGGCACCAGGCCGTCGCTGCCGTCGATGCGCAGGCGCAGCAGCTGGTAGCTGCGGCCCTGCGGCAGGCTCTGCTGGAACTGCCCGCCCTGGCTGACCACCTTGTGCGGCACGCCGGCATCCCGCACCAGGCCCAGCAGCAGCTGCAGCGCCTGGGCCAGTGGCTCCAGCGTGGCCACCCAGGCCAGCAGGTCGGCGCGGCGGCTGGCCGGTGCATGCTGCTGCCAGGCGTAATAGGCCGGCAGGTCGAATTCGCAGGTGCCGCCGGGGATGTTGATGCGGCTGCGCAAGCTGGTCAGCCATTCATGCCCGGCCAGCGCCTGGCCGGCCTTGCCGGGCTGCTGGTTCAGCGCCTGGAAGGCGGCTTCGATGCGGGCGATGACGCCGTCGAGCGCCTCCTGAGACACCTGCGGATTGCTGCGGTAAGCCACCAGCTGGGCCTTGTGGCGCTCCAGCTCCTTCAGCAGATCGCTCTTGAGGTCGGCCCGCGCGGCCACCTCCATGATCTCGAACAGTGTCACCAGCGCGAAGTGGTGGTCCACCGCCGCGTCACGCGGCAGCAACTGCCCCAGCCGGTCAAACAGGTGCTCCAGCCGAAGCATCGTGCGGATGCTTTCGTTGAAGGGATATTCGTACAGGACCAAGGGGCTTCCTCGTGGCACGGGCTGGGCTTGCGGCCGTGGCTGGCAGCGCCCCGGCGCGACCGATTGTTCCACAGCCCCCGCCGGGTTCAGCGGGTGTTCTGCCCGATCCAGCAGGCCCAGAGCTGGGCCACTTCGGCCGCCAGCGCCGCCTGGCTGAGGCCGTCGTTGAAGAGCACCGCGTCGGCCAGCGCACGGCGCGCCACGCGCGTGGCCTGCTGGGCAATGACGCGGCGCACCTGCTCGTCGGGCCAGCCCGAGCGCGCCATCACCCGCAACACCTGGGTGGCTTCGCTGCAGTCGACCACCAGGATGCGCTGGCAGCTGGCGCGCCAGTGGCTGGCGGCATTCAGCAAGGGCACGTCGAATACCACCACGCCGTCGGCCGCAGCAGCGGCCTGGCGTTGGGCTTCGGCGCCGATCATCGGGTGCAGGATGGATTCGAGCGCGCGCTTGGCATCGGGGTCGCTGAAGACCAGGCTGCGCATGCGGGCGCGGTCGAGTGCGCCGCTGGCGTCGGCCACGTCGTCACCGAAGCGCTGGCGCAGCGCCGGCATGGCCTTACCGCCAGAGGTGGTGAGTGCATGGGCGATGGCGTCGGTGTCGACCAGGGTGGCGCCATGCGCCACCAGCAGGGCCGCCACCGTGCTCTTGCCGCTGCCGATGCCACCCGTCAGCCCGATCCTGTGGACCCCTTGCCGACAGGGTGCGTTGGGCGATCCACCGAGGGGGACGCGGGCCGGCATGGGAGCGGCCCTGCGCTCGGTCCCCGTGGCTTCGACGCCCGCTGTCACAAGCCTGGCCAGAGCTGATTGAACCGGGCGCCGAAGAACAGCGCGCAGATGCCGCCGCCGGCCAGGTAGGGGCCGAACGGGATCGGCACATTGCGGCCATGGCCGCGCGCCACGATCATGAAGATGCCCACCGCCGCGCCGACCGCCGACGACAGCAAGATGATGCTGGGCAGCGCCTGCCAGCCGAGCAGCGCGCCCAGGCCGGCCAGCAGCTTGAAGTCGCCCTCGGCCATGCCCTGCACGCCGCGCACCAGCTTGTAGGCGAAGGCCACGAACCACAGCGCGAAGTAGCCGAAGAACGCACCCAGCGCCGCATCGGGCAGCGACACCGGGATCCACTGTTGCCAGGCTGCCACCAAGCCCAGGCCGACCAGCGGCAGCGTCAGGTCATCGGGCAGCAGGGTGGTGTCCAGGTCGATGAAGGCTGCGGCCACCAGCAGGGCCAGCGCCAGGCAGTACACCACCGCAGCGGCGCCGGGCCCGGCCAGCCAGGCTGCGGCGGCAAACAGCACGCCGGTGAGCGCCTCGACGAGGGGGTAGCGCACCGAAATGCGGGTGCCGCAGGCCGAACACTTGCCGCCCAGCCGCAGCCAGCCCAGCAGCGGAATGTTCTCGTGCCAGGCCAGCTGGTGCCCACACTGCGGGCAGCGCGAGCGCGGGCGCGACAGGCTCATCGCCGGCAACGCCGCCACCTCGGCGGCCAGCGCCTCGCCCTGGTGCGCCAGCTCGGCACTGCGCTGCGGGCTGCTGCCCAGCACGCGGCCGATCGCCGCGCTGTCCTGCAGATAGCCTGCTGCGTCGCCCAGCCATTCGCGTTCCAGCAACTGCGGCAGGCGGTGGATCACCACGTTGAGAAAGCTGCCGATCACCAGGCCCAGCACCGCCAGCGCCCAGGGCGACAGCAGCACCTCCACCGCCGGGAAGCCCATCGGTCAGACCACCTGGCCGATCTTGAAGATCGGCAGGTACATGGCCACCACGATGCCGCCGATCACCGTGCCCAGCACGACGATGATGATCGGCTCCATCAGGCTGGACAGGCCCTTGACCATGTCGTCGACCTCTTCCTCGTAGAACTCGGCCGCCTTGGCCAGCATGTGGTCGAGCGAGCCGGATTCTTCGCCGATCGAGGCCATCTGGATGACCATGTTCGGGAACACGCCGGTGCTCTGCATCGACGTGGTCAGCGCGCTGCCGGTGGACACGTCGCGCTGGATCTTGACGGTGGCCTCGGCATACACCGCGTTGCCCGAGGCGCCGCCCACCGAATCAAGTGCCTCCACCAGCGGCACGCCGGCGGCAAACATGGTCGACAAAGTGCGCGTCCAGCGGGCGATGACCGACTTGTTGATCAGCGCGCCGAACACCGGGATGTTCAGCAGCAGCCGGTCCATCACCATCTGCATCTTCACCGACCGCTTCCAGGTCTGCATGAACATGTAGCCGCCGCCGGCGATCAGCCCGAACACCACCGGCCAGTAGGCGACGAAGAACTCCGACATCGCGATCACCAGCAGCGTGGGCGCCGGCAGGTCGGCGCCGAAGGAGCTGAACACCTCCTTGAAGGCCGGGATCACCTTGATCATGATGATCACCACCACCAGGAAGGCCACCACCAGCACCGCGATCGGGTACATCAGCGCCGCCTTGATCTTGCTCTTGATGGCCAGCGTCTTCTCCTGGTAGATGGCCAGGCGCTCCAGCAGCTGCTCCAGGATGCCGCCGGCCTCGCCGGCTTCCACCAGGTTGCAATACAGCGCGTCGAAGTGCATCGGGTGCCTGCGGAACGCCGCCGACAGGCTGGTGCCGGTTTCGACGTCGGAGCGGATATCGCTCAGCAGCTTGGTCAGGCGCGGGTTGGTGGCGCCGCGGCCGACGATGTCGAAGGCCTGCAGCAGCGGCACGCCGGCCTTCATCATCGTGGCCAGCTGGCGGGTGAACAGCGCGATGTCCTTCTGCTTGATCGAGCTGCCGCCGCTGGTGCGGCGCTTCTTCACCTTGGTCAGCAGGATGCCCTGGCGCCGCAGGTTGGCACTGACCTGGGCCTCGCCGCCGGCCCGGATCTCGCCGCGCACCACCTTGCCGTTCTTGTCCCTGCCCTCCCACTCGAAGACAAGTTCCTTGACGTTTCTCGCGGCTGTTGCAGTCGCCATGCGTGCTCCGGATCGGATGGGGTGGCGCGGCGCTCAGCGCGCAGCGCGGAAGTGGGGCGGACAGACGTGCGGCACTGCCGGCCTCACTGGTTGGTCACGGCGATGACTTCCTCGAGCGAGGTGACGCCCAGGCGCACCTTGACCAGGCCGGACTGGCGCAGATCGCGCACGCCTTCGCGCTGCGCCTGCTGGGCGATGTCCATGGCCGTGCCCTCGCTGAGGATGATGCGCTGGATCGCATCGGTCATCGGCATCACCTGGTAGATGCCCACCCGGCCCTTGTAGCCGCTGTTGCAACTGTTGCACCCGACGGCACGAAACGGCTTCCAGGAGCCGTCCAGATCTTCGGGGGTGTAGCCGGCACGCAGCATTGCCTCGCGAGGGTAGTCGGCCGGCGTCTTGCAGTTCTCGCACAGCCGGCGCGCCAGGCGCTGCGCCGTGATCAGGATCACGCTGGAGGCGATGTTGAACGGCGCCACGCCCATGTTCAGCAGCCGCGTCAGCGTGGTGGGCGCGTCGTTCGTGTGCAGCGTGCTCATCACCATGTGGCCGGTCTGGGCGGCCTTGATGGCGATGTCGGCGGTTTCCAGGTCACGGATCTCGCCCACCATGATGATGTCCGGGTCCTGCCGCAGGAAGGACTTGAGCGCGGCCGAGAAGGTGAGCCCGGCGCGGTCGTTCACGTTCACCTGGTTCACGCCGGGCAGGTTGATTTCCGCCGGGTCTTCCACGGTGGCGATGTTCACGCCAGGCTGGTTCAGGATGTTCAGGCAGGTGTAGAGCGAGATCGTCTTGCCCGAACCGGTGGGCCCGGTGACCAGCACCATGCCGTAGGGCCGCACGATGGCGGCCATCAGGCGGTCTTTCTCGACCTTCTCGTAGCCCAGCGACTCGATGCCCACCTTGGCCGACGACGGATCGAGGATCCGGATCACGATCTTCTCGCCGAACAGCGTCGGCAGTGTGGAGACGCGGAAGTCGATCGCCTTGCTGCCGAACTTCATCTTCATGCGGCCGTCCTGCGGCACGCGCTTCTCGGCGATGTCCAGGCGGCTGATGACCTTGATGCGCGAGGCCAGTTTTTCCTTGATGGCCAGCGGCGGCTGGGTGATCTCACGCAGTTCGCCGTCGACCCGGAAGCGCACCCGGTAGTGGTACTCGTAGGGCTCGAAGTGCAGGTCGGACGCGCGCAGGTTGATCGCGTCGATCAGCATCTTCTGCAGGAAGCGCACCACCGGCGCGTCTTCCACCTCGGACACCACCTCGGTCGGGTCGGGCGCGCTGGTGTCGTCGGTGACGTCGAACTCGAAGTCGTCGGCAGTCAGGGCTTCCAGCGTCTCGGTGGCGGTGGCGCCCTGCGACTCCATCAGCCGGGCCAACTTGTCGTACTCGACGATCACCCACTCGGGCGACAACTGGGTGGCGAACTTGATGCGCTCGACGGCTTCCTGGTCGGTGGGGTCGGCTCCGCCGATGAACAGCCGGTTGCCGCGCCGCCCCAGCATCACCAGCTGGTACTGCACCGCCAGCTTGGGGTCGACGACGTTCTTGGGCAGGCGCTCGAGGTCCACCGCCGACAAGTCCAGCAGCGGCAGTGCCAGCGCCGTCGACAGGGTGTGCGCCAGGTCGAAGGCTGACACGGCGCCGGAGGCGATCACCGCACCGATGAAGCTGATGCGCCGTTCCTTGGCCGACTTGGCCAAGTCTTCGGCGGCCTTACTGCTCAACTTGCCGGCGTGCACAAGCACCCTGGCAACACCAGACAGCGACGATTGCGGTGGTTCGACCAGAGTTTCCAAGGCGGCTTCGTGGCAGTTGACGAGAGCTGACCGCGCCATGATGACCGATCAGTCGGCGACTGTAACGCCTGGCACTGCAGCGATCGGCCGCCAGTTGTCCCGGTGCTGACGCCGGCCTCGCCACCGGCAGTGGCGCCCAGGCGCAAAAACGCCCCTGATTAGGGGCTGTTTACATCCATGGTGGGCATGAAAAACTGGTCGGGGTGAGAGGATTCGAACCTCCGGCCTCTACGTCCCGAACGTAGCGCTCTACCAGGCTAAGCTACACCCCGATGGCCGGCTGCTTGCTGTGCGCAGCACGCCTGCATCTCTCGACCGATTCAGCATGAACGCTCCACCGACCGAGCACACAAGTCTAGCAGAGCGATTCGGGCCGCTGAATCGGGCAGCGCATAAAGTGCGCGTGCTGCGGCGTCCGCCTCGTTGCGGGCAGCCTGCCGGGTGGCTTGCAGCGCCCCGGTTTCCCGCACGATGGCGATGATGTCCTGCAGCCGGTCGAGCTCGCCGTGCTCGATGGCATGGCGGATCAGCTGGCGATCGTCTTCCTTGCTGCGTGCCATGGCCACCAGCAGCGGCAACGTGGGCTTGCCCTCGCGCAGGTCGTCACCCACATTCTTGCCCAGCGCCTGGGTATCGCCCTCGTAGTCGAGCAGGTCGTCCACCAACTGGAAGGCGGTACCCAGTGCGCGGCCGCAGTCGGCGCAGGCCTCTTCCACGTCGGGCGGCGCATTGGCCAGCACCGCACCGAGCCGGGCGCTGGCCTCGAACAGCTTGGCGGTCTTGTAGCGGATCACGCGCAGGTAGTCGTCGACCGCGAGATCGGGGTCGTGCATGTTCATCAACTGCAGCACCTCGCCCTCGGCAATGACGTTGGTGGCGTCTGCCAGCACCTCCAGCACCCGCATGCGGTTGACGCTGACCATCATCTGGAAAGCGCGGGAGTAGAGGAAGTCACCCACCAATACGCTGGCGGCATTGCCGAACAGCGCGTTGGCCGTCTGCTGGCCGCGGCACAGCGACGACTCGTCGACCACGTCGTCGTGCAGCAGGGTGGCGGTGTGGATGAACTCGACCGTGGCTGCCAGCTCGTGCTGCTCGGGCCCGGAGAATCCCAGCGCCTGGGCGAACAGCAACACCAGACGTGGCCGGATGCGCTTGCCGCCGGCGCTGACGATGTAGTGGGAGATCTGGTTGATCAACGCCACATCGGAGGCCAGCCGCAGCCGGATGACCTCGTCCACCCGCAGCATGTCGGCAGCCATCGGATCGACGTTGGCCGATGCAGGGATGAGGAGGTCGTTCACGGGGGCTTGGGTCACTGAATGCTGCAAATTATAGGGAGGCACCGCATTCGACCCTGGTGCGGCCGGGGCTGGCCATGGCGCTGGCACAGCTGTCGCCCGTCTATCCCTGGGCGATGAAGGCGAATTGCGTGAAAACCCGGTCAGTCTGCTACCATCGCGGGTTCCTTCGGCGTTGGCCGAGGGTTCGGCAAGCTCGGGCTGGTTGCCGAAGGTCACAGTCTGAATCGGGTGAATCCAACAGAGGCAAATATGTACGCGCTCATAAAAACCGGTGGCAAGCAATTCAAGGTTGCTGCCGGCGAAAAGATCAAGGTAGAACAGATAGCAGCGGACGTGGGCCAAGAGATCGTGATCGACCAGGTGCTTGCCGTCGGAAACGGCGCCGACCTGACGATCGGGACCCCCTTGGTGGCCGGAGCCACGGTGACAGCCACCGTGGTGTCGCACGGCAAGCACGACAAGGTGCGCATCTTCAAGATGCGGCGCCGCAAGCACTATCAGCGGCACGGCGGCCACCGCCAGACCTACACCGAGCTGGAAATCGGCGCCATCGGCGTTTGATCCTGGCCGTCAAGTCATCAGGAGCTTTTGAACCATGGCACAGAAAAAGGGCGGCGGCTCAACCCGCAACGGCCGCGACTCGCAACCCAAGATGCTGGGGGTGAAGGTGTTCGGCGGCCAGACCATTCCGGCCGGCTCGATCATCGTGCGCCAGCGCGGTACACGGTTCCATGCCGGCGACAATGTCGGCATGGGCAAGGACCACACGTTGTTCGCGTTGGTCGATGGCCAGGTGTCGTTTGCCATCAAGGGTGCGTTGAACCGCCACATGGTCATCGTCACGCCGGTCTGAGCACCAGGCCTTCGGGCTGACGGCATGCTGTCAGCCTGATCCAAGCCCCGGCCTGCCGGGGCTTTTGTGTTTTTTGGGGCGCCGCCCTGGGGATGGACCAGCATGAAATTCGTCGACGAAGCCACCATCGACATCGCGGCCGGCAATGGTGGCGCGGGCTGCATGAGCTTTCGCCGCGAGAAGTTCATCCCCTTCGGCGGCCCCAATGGTGGCGACGGCGGCCGGGGTGGCAGCGTCTATGCCGTGGCCGACCGCAACCTGAACACGCTGATCGATTACCGTTATGCCCGCCGCCACGAGGCCCGCAACGGCGAGGCCGGGCGCGGCTCCGACCAGTACGGCGCGGCGGCCGAGGACATCCTGCTGCGCATGCCGGTGGGCACCATCGTGCGTGATTTCGAGACCGAGGAAGTGCTGGCCGAACTGCTCGACCCCGACGTGCCGGTGCTGCTGGCCAAGGGCGGCGACGGCGGCTTCGGCAACCTGCACTTCAAGAGCAGCACCAACCGCGCGCCGCGCCAGAAGACACCCGGCTGGCCCGGTGTCGAGAAGAAGCTCAAGCTGGAACTGCGTGTGCTGGCCGACGTGGGCCTGCTGGGCCTGCCGAACGCCGGCAAGAGCACGCTGATCACTGCGATCAGCAATGCCCGGCCGAAAATCGCCGATTACCCGTTCACCACCCTGCACCCCAACCTGGGCGTGGTGCGTGCCGGGCCGGAGCGCAGCTTCGTGGTGGCCGACCTGCCCGGGTTGATCGAAGGCGCTGCCGATGGCGCCGGCCTTGGGCACCTGTTCCTGCGCCACCTGCAGCGCACCCGCCTGCTGTTGCACGTGGTCGACATGGCGCCCTTCGACGGCGTCGACCCGGTGGCGCTGGCCAAGGGCATCGTGAAGGAGCTGCGCAAGTACGACGAGGCGTTGTACGAGAAGCCGCGCTGGATCGTGCTGAACAAGCTGGACATGGTGCCGCTGGAAGACCGCGCCGCGCTGGTGAAGGACTTCATCCGCCGCATGCGCTGGAAAGGCCCGGTGTTCCAGGTCTCGGCGCTGGCGCGCGAGGGGCTCGACCCCATGGTGCAGGCCATCTACGAGCATGTGGCCGCGCACAAGGTGCAGGCGCCGCCCGAGGTCGACCCGCGCTTCGACGCACCGGCCGTGGCCAGCGTGGTGGAGGACCCGCTGGATGACTGAGCTGCTGAGGTCGGCCCGCCGCATCGTCGTGAAGGTGGGCTCCAGCCTGGTGACCAACGAGGGCCGCGGCATCGACGCCGAGGCGGTGGGCAACTGGTGCCGCCAGCTGGCGACGCTGTCGGCGCAGGGGCGCGAGGTGGTGATGGTCAGCTCCGGCGCCATTGCCGAGGGCATGAAGCGCCTGGGCTGGAAGACCCGCCCGACCGAGCTGCATGAACTGCAGGCCGCCGCCGCCGTGGGCCAGATGGGCCTGGCGCAGACCTACGAGACCCAGCTCGCGCTGCACGGCATGGGCAGCGCCCAGGTGCTGCTGACGCATGCCGACCTGGCCGACCGCGAGCGCTACCTCAACGCCCGCAGCACCCTGCTGACGCTGCTGCAGCTGCGCGTGATCCCGGTGATCAACGAGAACGACACCGTGGTCAACGACGAGATCAAGTTCGGCGACAACGACACCCTGGGCGCGCTGGTGGCCAACCTGGTGGAGGCCGATGCGCTGGTGATCCTGACCGACCAGCGCGGCCTGTATGCAGCCGACCCGCGCAAGGTGCCCGACGCCCGTTTCATCGACGAAGCCGCCGCCGGCGACCCGGCGCTGGAGCTGATGGCCGGTGGCGCCGGCTCGGCCATCGGCCGCGGCGGCATGCTCACCAAGATCCTGGCGGCCAAACGGGCTGCCGGCAGCGGCGCCGGCACGGTGATCGCCTGGGGCAGGGAGCCCGACGTGCTGCTGCGCCTGGCCGCCGGCGAGGCGATCGGCACCGCGCTGCTGGCCGGCATGCCCAAGCTGGCCGCGCGCAAGCAGTGGATGGCTGACCACCTGCAGCTGCGCGGCGCGGTGGTGGTGGACGACGGTGCGGTGGGCAAGCTGCGCGACGAGGGCAAGAGCCTGCTGCCCATCGGTGTGACCGAGGTGGAGGGCGACTTCCGCCGCGGCGATGTGATCGCGGTGCGTTCGGCCGCCGGGCTGGAGATCGCCCGCGGCCTGGCCAACTACGCGTCCACCGAGGCGCGGCTGATTGCGCGCAAACCGTCATCGCAGATCGCCGGGCTGCTGGGCTTTGCCAACGAGCCCGAGCTCATCCACAGAGACAACATGGTTCTGAGCTGAGCGTCAGTCCTCCAGCTCGGACTTCGCCATCTCCACGTCCAGCCGTTCCATCGCGTCGGCGGGCGCCACCGCCGCAGCCTGGGCATAGAGCTTTTCGGCCTCCTTCATGCGCTTGTCGCCTTCCAGCATGACCAGGCCGTTGGCGTACTCGACCATCGCGATGGCCGAGAGCGGGTTCAGCTTCAGCGCCTGCTGAAACATCTTCAGCCCGGTGGCGGCGTCGGCACCCTGGGTGCGGCCCAGCAGCTTGCCCACCTTGTCGATGACCTCGGCATGGAAGGCGCCCAGCGCGATGTGGGCGTCGGCATGCTTGGGCTGCAGCGCGATGGTGCTCTCCAGCGCCCCCTTCACCTTGCTGCCCAGCCCCTGGGTCAACGCCTTGGCCACGCTGATGCCCTGGCTGTAACGGCCCAGCGCATAGGCCATCCAGTAGTGCGCGTTGGGGTTCTTGGGCTCGGCTGCGGCCTGGGCTTCGGCCCGCGCGGCGATCTCCTGGAACATCGCCAGCCGGGTCTTCTCGCTCTTCTCCAGGTAGGTGGCGTAGATGCTTTGCGCCTTGTTGGCCACGGTGAATCCGGCGCCCCCGGCTTTGAGGCCGGCGTCGTGCGCCTGCTGGAACTCACCGGCGTGGAACTGCGCCCAGGCGGCCAGCACTGCCGCGTCTTTCGGCAGCGGCTCGGCGTCGCCGGCATGCAGCCGCGGCCAGGCCTTCTTCAGCGCGGCGGTGTCGTGGGTGTAGTCGGCGTTGTCATAGGGAAAGGCGGTCCACTTGGCCATGGCTTGTCTCCTGGGTGTGAAAGCGGCAGAACTTCTCAGTTGGCGCTGCGGTAGGCGCCGGCAATCTGGAACAGGTGCTCGCGCGATGGCGGATCGAGGTAGGGCATCAGCAGGCTCAGCACATGGTAGGCGCCGCGTGACAGGGCGGCGGCGGCGCTCTCTGGCTCCAGCGCACGGCGCGGGTCGCGCACGTACTCGTAGCTGAGCCAGTAGGTGAGCACCACCACCATCGCGCTCGCCACCGGCTCGCTCTCGCG
>Ga0136636_10002298_pt1 | contig 11359 bp, 12 predicted proteins | sample AntDrymUQ8522106_2_FD_104653 | JGI IMG/M metagenome (GOLD analysis project Ga0136636, IMG submission 104653) | Polar desert sand microbial communities from Dry Valleys, Antarctica - metaG UQ852 (21.06) | ecosystem: Environmental > Terrestrial > Soil > Desert | place: Antarctica: Dry Valley... | reverse complement strand
GGCGTGATGGCGTCGAAGGCGGCCTTCAGCTCGGGCTGGCCGACTTCCAGCGCGGCCATGTCGGCGGCCTGCACGCCGTCGAAGCGCGCCGTCAGCTCCAGCACGGCGGCGTCGCCACGGGCGCGCACGTCGGCAATGATGTCTGCGGCGCGCGCGTCGATGGCCGGGTCGCCGTCGGCACCGTCATGCTGCAGGCGCTGGAACTGCGCCTCGAAATCAGCCGCTGCCGTGGACAGGCGGCGAATCAGGGCGGTGACTGGGGTACCTTCGCGCTGCGCACTCCGGTATTCGCCCTTGGGACGGCCCGGCGCGCTCATGACGGCACCGCCACAGCACGCTCGAAAGCGGCGATCAAGGCCCGCAAGGGTTCGCGCTTGAGCTTCAGCGAAGCCGGGTTCACCACCAGCCGCGACGAGATGTCCATCACCCGTTCGACCTCGACCAGGTGGTTGGCCCTGAGCGTGCTGCCGGTGGACACCAGGTCGACGATGGCGTCGGCCAGGCCCGTCAGCGGCGCCAGCTCCATCGAGCCGTAGAGCTTGATCAGGTCGACGTGCACACCCTTGGTGGCGAAGTGCTGGCGCGCCAGGTGGGTGTACTTGGTGGCCACGCGGATGCGCGAACCCTGCTTCACGGCGCTGGCGTAGTCGAAGTCTTCGCGCACCGCCACGCTCAGGCGGCAGTGTGCGATGTTCAGGTCCAGCGGGCGGTACAGGCCCACCGCACCGCCGCCGGCTTCGGCGGCGTGCTCGAGCAGCATGTCCAGCCCCGCCACACCCAGGTCCGCGCCGCCGTGCTGCACATACGTGGGCACGTCGCTGGCGCGCACCAGCACCACACGCACATCGGCGCGGCTGGTGGCCAGGATGAGCTTGCGGCTGCGCTCGGGGTCGTCCAGCAACTCGATGTCGGCCGAGCGCAGCAACGGCATCGAGTCGTCGAGGATGCGGCCCTTGGACAGCGCGAGGGTGATCATTCGGCAGCAGTCTCTACTTCGAGCGCTCGATGTCGGCACCCAGGCCGCGCAGCTTGGCTTCCATGCCGTCGTAACCGCGGTCCAGGTGGTAGATGCGGTCGATGCGGGTTTCGCCGTCGGCCACCAGGCCGGCGATGACGAGGCTGGCCGAGGCCCGCAGGTCGGTGGCCATCACCGCGGCGCCCGACAACCCGGCCACGCCCTGCACCAGCGCCGTGTGGCCGTCGATCTGCACGTTGGCGCCCAGGCGAACCAGCTCGTTCACATGCATGAAGCGGTTCTCGAAAATGGTCTCCGAAATCTTGGCCACGCCCTGCGCCACGCAGTTGACGGCCATGAACTGGGCCTGCATGTCGGTGGGGAAGGCCGGGTACTCGCTGGTGCGAAAGCTCACCGCCCGCGGCCGCCCCGTGGCGCGCACGCGGATCCAGTCATCGCCCGTCTCGATGTCCACACCGGCCTCGCGCAGCTTTTCCAGCACGGCGTCCAGGTGGTCGGCACGGGTGCCGCGCAGCACCACGTCGCCGCCAGTGGCGGCCACGGCGCACAGGAAGGTGCCGGTCTCGATGCGGTCGGGGATGATGCGGTGCGGCACCTTGGGCGCATGCAGCTTGTCCACGCCCTGGATGCGGATGCGCCGTGTGCCGTGGCCTTCGATCTGCGCGCCCATGGCGATGAGCATTTCCGCCAGGTCGGGAATCTCGGGCTCTTGGGCGGCGTTCTCCAGCACCGTCTCGCCCTCGGCCAGCGTCGCGGCCATGAGCAGGTTCTCGGTGCCGGTGACGGTGACCATGTCGGTGGTGATGCGTGCACCCTTCAGCCGCGTGGTCTTGGCAATGATGTTGCCGCGCTCGACCGCGATCTGCGCCCCCATGGCCTGCAAGCCCTTGATGTGCTGGTCGACCGGCCGCGAGCCGATGGCGCAGCCGCCCGGAAGCGACACCACCGCCACGCCGAAGCGCGCCAGCAGCGGGCCCAGCACCAGGATCGACGCACGCATGGTCTTGACCAGTTCGTAGGGCGCCACGGGGCTGTTGACCGGGCCGGCGTCGATGCTGACGGTGTGGCCGCTGGCGTCGGTCCAGTCGGCCACGGCGCCCATCTGGCGCAGCAACTTCAGGGTGGTGGACACGTCCTGCAGGCGCGGTACGTTCGTCAGCAGCACGGGCTCGGCTGTCAGCAACGCGGCGCACAGCTCGGGCAGCGCAGCGTTCTTGGCGCCGGAGATAGCGACTTCGCCCTGGAGGGGGCGGCCGCCGCGGATGAGGAGTTTGTCCATGGGGTGGCTCAGGCTGGCGCGCTGCACAGCGGGGGCCCGGCTCACGCAACCCGCAGGCGGCGCACGGCGGCTCCCCGCGGCGCACCGCAGGGGTTGTCAATGGTGGGGGTGGGCCGGCGCGCCGGCGCCTTGTGTTGGCAAGCCGGCTGCGTACTCTGCGGGTGTGAGCGTCTTCATGGAAAGCGCGTGAATCTGCGCGCGCATTCTATCGCCCAGCGCCGCATACACACGCTGGTGGCGGCGCACCCGGGCCAGGCCTTCGAACTCGGCCGAGACGATGGTGGCGAAGAAATGCCGGCCATCGCCCTGCACTTCCAGATGCGTGCAGCCCAGGCCGGCGGCGATGTAGTCGTTGACTTGCTGGGGGGTGGGATCGCTCATAGGAAGTGGATTGTCTCAGGAGCGCAGCTTGTAGCCGCTGGCCAGCAGCCGCAGGGTGATTGCCGCGACGAGCGCAAAGGCCGCGCCCACCACCGCCAGGCTCAGCCAGGGCGAGACATCGCTGACACCGAAGAAGCCGCGGCGGAAGCCGTCGATCATGTAGAAGAAGGGGTTCAGATGGCTGGCCGTCTGCCACAGCGCCGGCAGCGAATGCACGGAGTAGAAGACGCCTGACAAGAAGGTCATGGGCATGATGATGAAGTTCTGGAAGGCCGCCATCTGGTCGAACTTGTCGGCCCACAGGCCGGCGATCAGCCCCAGCGAACCCATCATCCCCGCCCCCAGGGCAGCGAAGACGATGATCCACCACGGCTCGGCCAGGCGCAGCGGCGCCAGCCACGCGGTGACCAGGAACACACCCAGCCCGACCACCAGGCCACGCACCATGGAAGCTCCCACGTAGGCCACGAACCAGGCCCGGTGCGACAAGGGCGTGACCAGCAGAAACACCAGGTTGCCGGTGACCTTGCTCTGCACCAGCGAGCTGCTGCTGTTGGCAAAGGCGTTCTGCAGCACGCTCATCATCACCAGGCCCGGGATGAGGAAGCTGGTGTAGCCCACGCCCTCGAACACCTGCACCTTGTCTTCCAGCACATGGCCGAAGATCAGCACGTACAGCACGGCAGTCAGCACGGGTGCAGCCACGGTCTGGAAGGCGACCTTCCAGAAGCGCAGGATCTCCTTGCGAAACAGCGTGCCGGCGCCCGCGAAACTCATCGGGTAGCCGCCGTCATGGTTTCGAGGAAGACGTCCTCCAGATCGGCGCGTCCGATCTCCAGGTCTTCCACCTTCACGCCGCCGGCGCGCAGCGCGGCCAGCAGGGTCTCGACCTCGGCGGCGTCGCGCGCCGCCAACTGCACGATGCGCCCGGTGATGCGCGCACGCGCGGCCAGCTCGGCCGGCAACGTCTGGTCGGCCTTGAAGCGCAGCATCGTGCTGGCCACGCCGGCGAGCAGGGCCGAGGTCTTGTCCAGCGCCACCAGCCGGCCCTTCTTCAACATCGCGATGCGCCCGCACAGCGCCTCGGCTTCTTCGAGGTAGTGGGTGGTCAGCAGCACGGTGTGGCCATCGCGGTTCAGGCGCGAGATGAAGGCCCACAGCGTCTGCCGCAGTTCGACATCGACGCCGGCGGTGGGTTCGTCCAGCACGATCACCGGCGGCCGGTGCACCAGCGCCTGCGCCACCAGCACGCGCCGCTTCATGCCGCCCGAGAGCTGGCGCATGTTGGCGCCGGCCTTGTCGGCCAGGCCCAGCTCGGCCAGCAACTCGTCGATCCAGGCATCGTTGTGCTTGACGCCGAAATAGCCGCTCTGGATGCGCAGCGTCTCGCGCACGCTGAAGAAGGGGTCGAACACCAGCTCCTGCGGCACGATGCCCAGCGCCTTGCGCGCGGCGGCGTAGTCGCTGACCACGTCGTGCCCCATCACCTGCACGCGGCCCCCGTCGGGCCGGTCAGCGCGGGCCAGGCCGGCCAGGATGGAGATCAAGGTCGTCTTGCCCGCGCCGTTGGGGCCCAGCAGACCGAAGAACTCGCCGGGCTCGATGTCGAAGGTGACCGCGTCGAGCGCGCGCAACGGGCCTTTGGCGCCCTGGAAGGTCTTGGAGACGTGGTCGAATCGAACGGCGGGCATGGGAGCGGGCATGGGGGCGCGATTGTAGGCAGGCGACTGCCCAGGGCAGCGATGCCAGAATCCGCGGCATGGCCCCGCCCAAGAAACCCCGCCGCACGGCAGAGCGCATCCTCGAGGTGACGCTGGACCTGTTCAACCGCTTCGGCGAACCCAACGTCAGCACCACGCTGATCTCGGCCGAGCTGGGCATCAGCCCAGGCAACCTGTACTACCACTACCCGGCCAAGGACGAGTTGATCAACACCCTGTTCGGCCGCTATGAAGCCGCGCTGAACGAATTGCTGCAGGCGGCCGATGGGGTCGAGAACGTCGAGGACGCGTGGCTGTTCTTCCACATGCTGTTCGAGCTGATCTGGCAGTACCGCTTTCTCTACCGCGACCTCAACGACCTGCTCAGCAAGAACCGGCGCCTGGAGACCCACTTCCAGACGGTGCTGAAGAGCAAGGGCCGTGCGGTGCGGGCGCTGCTGGACGGCTTGTCGCGCGGCGGCGCCGTGCGCATCACCGGCGCCGAGGTGCACCCGGTCTCCACCACCATGGTCGTGGTGCTGAGCTATTGGCTGAGCTACGAGTACGTGCGCGAACCTCGCAAGGCACTCGAGCCCGACAGCGCATCAGCCTCGATGGGCCGCGGCGCCTTCCACACCCTGAGCCTGCTGCTGCCCTACCTGGAGCCGGCTTCGCGCCAGCACCTGCAGACGCTGGCGGCAGCGTATCAAGCGCCCTGAAGCGGGGGGGAATGTGTTCGAGCCTATTTGTCCGCAAGTCATGTCCTGAACGATGGCGCGATTCGGCGCCTTCAATGTTCGATACCGCACTGACGCATTGATCGGACTGGCAGCAAACTGGCCCCTACCACTCGCCCGCCCTGACGGCCCGAGAGCCCTCACCCATGCCCGCCAACGCCAGTCGCTCGACATGTCCACACCGCCACGCGGAGGTGCGCCGAACCCGCCTGGGCCGTGCCGTACCGTGGGCGCTGGTGCTGTGCGGGTGGGTGGGGTTCCCGGCCTCTGCTGCGTCCGAGCCGGGGCCCATGCCGTCGGTCACCGCAGCCGAAGCAGAGCCACCGGTCGAGCCCGTGCAGCCGATGCTGGAGCAGGCGCGAGAACAGACCCGCACGGTGTCTGAACGGATTGCGCGCAACGTCGACAGCTGGTTTGGCGATGGGGCGGCGGGCCAACCTGGCATCCGGGTGACACAGGGCCAGATCAGTCTGGGCATGCTCTACCGGCGTGACCGCGAAACCGATGTGGACCTGCGCTTCACGGCGCGCTTTCGTCTACCCAACTTCGAAAAGAGCGCCTACCTCTTCATCGGTCGCGACGACCCGCGCAGCGCGGTGAAAGACACCCCCGAATCCAATGCGCCGCCCGGAAGGCAGCAGTTGTTGACCAGCCGACCCGAGGACCGGTCATTCCTGGGCGGCTTGGGCGGCACGCTGGGCAAGCAGTTCAATTTCCGCGTCGGTTTCAGTTCGCACCTGGAGCCCTTCGTTCAGCTGCGTTACGACCGCACCTGGGCGGTGGCGCCTGATCACGTGGTGGGCTTTCGCGAGACGGTGTTCTGGTCGCGAGGCGATCGTTTCGGTTCGACGACGGCGTTGTCGTATGAGTTTGCGTTGCAGCCACAGCTGGCGCTGCGCTGGATTGGTGCTGCCACCGTCACGCAGGAGACGCGCAACGTCGAGTGGTCCAGCAACATGGGCCTGTACCGCGCTTTCGGCTCGCAACAGCTGCTCAGCCTGGAGTTGTTGACCAACGGCACCGGCACGCAGGGGACCGGCGTGGGGCTGTCTGACCGCGGCATCCTCGCGAAGTGGGAACAACCTCTGTACCGGGACTGGCTGCTCGGCGAAGTCGCCGTGGGTCACTTCTGGTTGCGGCCCGATTCGCAAAGCCCCCGCGGTCGCGCATGGGCCCTCGGCGGCACCCTGAAAATGCGCTTCTGAGGTCATGGCCGTCTGGCCGGCTGGCCGTGTGGCTGTGTGGCCGTGTGGCCGGCAAGCCGGCGCACCAGGGCCGCGAACTGACCGGCAGAGCCCCGCGCTATGCGGCCCGGTCTTCGCAGCGCAAGCCGCCGATGCGAGCGAACTCGCGGGTGTTTTGAGTGAGCACCGGCACCTGGCGCGCCAAGGCGTCCAGCTGATGCAGCACCGCGGCCTGTCGCGGGCTGCGCTGCGCGCCCCTGATTACTTCGACCCAGGTGACGAAGGACGTGGCCAGCGTATCAGCCTCGGGCAATGTCGAGCAGGTAGATCACGCGGGTGCAGTCGGGGGCGGCCGATGCACACGTCCTCCCGACTCGCCAGGAACAGCCCATGCCGAGCACTGACCCGCTTGAAGGGCGGCGTGGCTTCGATCACGTCCATGCGCGGGCCCCCGCACGATGCCGCAGTGAATAATCTTTCACCATGCCACGCCCCCCGCGCATCCCCGGCCCTGCGATCACGGCGCAGCGCAAGGTGGGCCAGGCGCCGACGGCGGCCATGGTCGCCCAACTCGCTGCGCTGGGGCAGGCGGTGCGCCAGCATTGCGACCGTGGCGACTTTCAAGCGGCGCTGTCCTTCGCCAACCAAGCCTTGGCTCTGGCCCCCGGGCACCCGGTGGTGCTGGGTGATCTGGCGCTGTGCCGCATGCGCCTGGGCCAACTGGAGCCGGCGCGCCAAGCCTATCTGGCCGCAGTGCGCGCCGCGCCGGGTGCAGAGAACGTGCTCGACGGCCTGGCCGAATGCTGCGGCGCACTGGGCCTGACCGAAGAGGTCCGCCGCCATGGTCACGCCGCTTTGGCGGCCAAGGCGGCGCAAGTCGCAGACCGGCCGGGACGGCCGCTCCCTGCGCTTGGCCCGCCGCCGTTTGACGCGTCACGGCCGCAGCGCAACCTGCTGTCCTTCAGCCTGTTCGGGGCCAGCCCGCGCTACTGCGAAACCGCCATCCTCAACGTCCAGGCCAGCGCCGCTTTGCTGCCCGGCTGGCGCTGCCGCTTCCATATCGACGCCAGCGTGCCACAGGCGGTGCAACAGCGGCTGCTGGCGGCTGGCGCGCAGGTGGTGGACATGGACCAGCACCCGTCGAAAGGCATCGCGCCGTTGATGTGGCGCTTCCTGGTGCTGGACGACCCGGGCGTGGACCGCTACCTGCTGCGCGACGCCGATTCGTTGGTCAGCGTGCGCGAAGTGGCTGCGGTGCAAGCCTGGCTGGACAGCAACCGCTGGTTCCACCTGATGCGCGACTGGGCCACGCACAGCGAACTGCTGTTGGCCGGAATGTGGAGCGGCTGTGGTGGCGTCTTCCAACACGTCAGCGCCAGCCTGCAGTCGTACAGCCAGGAGCCGCCCCGGCTGGGCGCGCTGTTGATTGACCAGCACTGGTTGCGACACCATGCCTGGCCCACGGTGCGCCAAAGCGTGCTCTCACACGACGGGGTCTTCGGCTTCTTCGGCGGCCTGCCCTTTCCGCCGCACGCACCGGTAACGGACATGGGTGCGCAGTTTCACGTCGGCGCCAACATCGGCGGCACCGGCGTTGGCGGTGCTGCGCCGGGGCCTGACGGCCGGCTGGTGCCTTGGCGGCTGTTGAACGCCCTGGGACAGGAAGTCTGCCGCTACGACACGCCCAGCCGCGGCGGGCAGTGGCAGGCACTGCTGCCCAAGCCTTACGTCGACGGCTTGCGTGCTGGCGGTTGGCGCTGCGAACTGCTGTCCTCGGACAGCCGGCCCATTCCGAACGGGGCGTAGAATTGGTTATGTACCAAACTACATAGCCCAGCGCACCCGATGAGCCCGCTGCTGCGTGATTTCGATGCCGACCCGTTGCTGTTGACTCTGCGCGTGGCGGGCGTGGCCACGCTGCTGGCGCTGCTGCTCGGCGTGGCGCTGGGCTGGGTCTTCGCGCGCACGCGGCTGCCGGGGCGCAGCGTGCTGGAGGCCATCTGCATGCTGCCGCTGGTGCTGCCGCCGACGGTGCTGGGCTACGGCATCCTGGTGCTGATGGGCCGGCGCGGCGCCGTTGGCAGCTGGTTGCGCGAGCACTTCGACTACACGGTGATCTTCCACTGGCACGGCGCGGTCATCGCATCGGCACTGGTCGCCCTGCCGCTGGTGCTGAAGGCCTCGAGCACGGCCTTCGACCAGGTCGACCGCACGCTGGAAGCCGCCGCGCGCACGCTGCGGCAGACGCGCTGGAGCGTTTTCCTGCGCGTAACGCTTCCGCTGGCCTGGCCGGGCATCCTTGCGGGCACGCTGCTGGCGTTTGCGCGCGCGATGGGCGAGTTCGGCGCTTCGCTGATGGTCGCCGGCTCGATCCCCGGCCAGACTCAGACCGCCTCGATGGCCATCTACGACGCGGTGCAGGCCGGCCGAGACGACGTGGCGATGCTGCTGGCGCTGGTGATCTCTGCCGTCTCGGTGGCGATCCTGCTGCTCTCCAACCGGCTGTTGTCACGCCGTGGGAATTCTTCGCCATGAAGATGATGTGCGCCGCTGTCCTGCTCGTGTTGTCGCCGTGGGTCATGGCGCAGCAGCTCACCGTGTCGGCGGCCGCCAGCCTGGCCGATGCCATGCGCGAGATCGGCGGCCGCTTCGAGGCCACGCGTGCGGGCACCACGGTGCGCTTCAACTTCGCCGCATCGGGCCTGCTGGTGCAGCAGGTGATCCAGGGCGCACCGGTCGATGTGTTCGCCAGCGCTGACGCCGAGACGATGGCCCGCGGCATCGCCGCCAAGGTCATCGATGCCAGCACGCGGCGCGACTTTGCGACCAACACGCTGGTGCTGGTCGTGCCGGCCGACGGCGCGCCCGCGCTGGCCGCTCTGCAGGACCTGTCCGGCCCCGCGATCAGGCGCATCGCGGTCGGCAAGCCGGCCAGCGTGCCCGCCGGCCGCTACACGCAGCAGGCGCTGACCGCCGCCAGGTTGTGGGAGACGCTCGGGCCACGCATCGTCTACGCCGACAACGTGCGCCAGGTGCTCGACTACGTGTCGCGCGGCGAGGTCGAGGCCGGCTTCGTCTACCGCACCGACGCGCTGCTGCTGAAGGACAAGGTGCGGGTGCTGCTGACCGTCGGCGGCCACTCGCCGGTGGCGTATCCGGTGGCGGCGGTGGCCGACAGCAGGCAGCCTGCGCTGGCGCGCGCGTTCATCGCCTTTCTGTTCGCGCCCGAGGCGCAGGCGATCCTCACGCGTCACGGCTTCGGCGCGCCCTGATGATCGACGTGCACGTGCTGCTGTCGGTCAGCGATGGCCGGCGTCGCTTTGACCTGGACGTGGCCTTCGCCACCGACGCGCCGGTGGTCGCGCTGTACGGCCCGTCGGGCGGCGGCAAGTCGCTCGCGCTGCAAGCCATCGCCGGCCTGCTGACGCCGAGCGAGGGGCACGTGCGGGTTGGGGCACGCGTTCTGTTCGACGCGGCCCGGCGCATCGACGTGCCGGCCGCGCAGCGCGGTATCGGCTACGTGTTCCAGCATTACGCGCTGTTCCCGCATCTCACCGTGCGGCAGAACATCGCCTTCGGCCTGACCACGTGGCGCAAGCGCCTGGCTGACGAAGACGCGGCGCGCGTCGATGCGTTGATCGACAGTTTCGGCCTGCAGGCCATGGCGCGCAGCCGCCCGGCCACGCTGTCGGGCGGCCAGCAGCAGCGCGTGGCGCTGGCGCGGGCACTGGTCTGCCAGCCGCAACTGCTGCTGCTCGACGGGCCATTCGCCGCGCTCAACCCGATGTTGCGCCAGCAGCTGCGCGACGAACTCGGCGTGGCGCGCGCGCGCGCCGGCATCCCCGCGCTGATGATCACCCACGACATCGACGACGTGCTGGCGCTGGCCGACGTGGCTGTGCTGGTCGATGGCGGGCGGGTCGTGCGCGCGATCGAGGTCGACCGCAGCGCGCCGATCGACGCGCAACGCGCGAGCCTGTCGCTGCCCCCATCGCCCTGATGCCATGACGCCGCCAACCCCCCGCCCCGCCGACCGCACGCTGCTGCGTGGCGAATTGCGCCTGGCCGACCGGCTCGACGCGCGCTTCTTTGCGCTGCTGCGCGCCATCGAGCAGACCGGCTCGCTGGTCAAGGCGGCGCGCGCAGCCGGCTACAGCTACAAAGGGGCCTGGCTGCTGCTGGAGACCGCCCACAACCTGGCCCACGCCGCGCTGTTCGAACGCACACCGGCCGGCACGCGCCTGACGCCGTCCGGCCAGACGCTGCTCGCCGCGTGGGACCAGCTCGCCAGCCGCCACGCCCGCTTCCTGCGCGAGCAGGAAGACTGGCTGCTCGCCCAGCCACAGCTCGCCAACATCCTGAGGAGGCTTTCGATGAAAACCAGCGCCCGCAACCAGTTCGCCGGCACCGTGACGGCGGTCCAGAAAGGCCCTTCGACCACCCATGTGACGCTGCAAGTGAGCGGCAACGTGGAAATCGTCGCGGCGCTGTCGACGGCGTCAGCCGCGCGCCTGAAGGTGAAGAAGGGCGTCGAGGCGATTGCGCTGGTGAAGGCCTCGGAGGTGGTGCTGGTCAGCGACTTCGCGGGCTGGCAGCTGTCGGCTCGCAACCAGCTCGCCGGCACGGTGGCGCGGGTCGAGAAGGGCGCGGTGTCGTCGATCGTCGTGCTGACGCTGCCGGGTGGCAGCACGGTGACTGCCAGCGTCACCAACGACGCTGTCAGCGCGCTCGGCCTGAAGGCCGGGCAACCGGCCACCGCCGCGTTCAAGGCATACGCGGTGATGCTGGCGGTCGCTGGTTGACCGGGGCGGCCTGGAGCCAGCTTCGCGCCGGCACCTGAAAGTGCTGGCTACGGCGTATCAGAGCTCTTGAGCCGGCGCGTACCCGGGTGTGCGGCGAAACCCGGCCGAGGCCTGCATCAGCGAGCGCGTGCAGTCGGCCTGCACACGGCTGGCCGCCAAGTCCGCGGCGGGGGTTGTCTCCACCGTGCGGCCGCGCTGCATCACCATCAGCCGCTGGCACAGGTGCGTCACCACCGCCAGGTCATGGCTGACCAGTAGGAAGCTCAGGCCGCGCGCCGTTCGCCGCGGCAAAGCACGATG
>Ga0136636_10002296_pt1 | contig 11367 bp, 13 predicted proteins | sample AntDrymUQ8522106_2_FD_104653 | JGI IMG/M metagenome (GOLD analysis project Ga0136636, IMG submission 104653) | Polar desert sand microbial communities from Dry Valleys, Antarctica - metaG UQ852 (21.06) | ecosystem: Environmental > Terrestrial > Soil > Desert | place: Antarctica: Dry Valley... | reverse complement strand
CTCCACGTGAATATGACTTCACTAAGGCCTGTTCGATAAATGCTTGCGAGTATGCTAATTCCATTGATGCCTCTAAGTTCGAAATTTAACTTTTAGAGGCGACAACTAGTCTGACGCAGGGGGCTGACGCCGAACGGGCTCACTGGGGTGTTGAAGCGATGCACTGGGTACTGGATGTGATCTTCCGGGAAGACAGCTGCCGCGTGCGTAAAGGCCACGCCGCGCGCAACCTCTCGGCCATCCGCAAGTTCGCACTCTCGGCGTTACGCACCGATACGCTTCATCCAACGATGAGCTTGCGGCGGCGCCGAAAACTCGCCGACCGCCGCCCTGAATATCGAGAGGCTGTTCTCGGAATCAAAATCTGACAATGAACCCAGATCAGATTTCATGACATCTATGTGAGCGATTGCCGTGATAGATACCTGTTCCGCAATATCGTCTTCGAGATATAGAAACCGTAGGAATGTCATGCTGGATTAGCCAATCGATCCCCTCCTGTGCATTCAGCCGAGCACCAGTTCTGCCAGGATCGAATGATGTGGCCACTGCGCCGATAACCATGGTCTGCGCATCTTGCGTGATTTTTGCAACGACCAAGGCCAGCTCTTTTTCTAACCTCCTTTCCATGCCGGTCAATATAAATACCTGATCAATGCCTTCTATTGCGCCAGCAATTTTATTTACGACTGTTTTTGCCTGCGCACCTGCCGCTGTAATGCCAACATTGAGACACCTCCGACTGTCGATCAGAATCCTCGTATTGGCATTTGACCTGTGCAACAAAAGTGGGCTCGTATCTACGGCGACTGACCGGTAAAGCCGTGGCAGTTTTCCGTTCAGATAATCAAGAATCCGGATTCCGGCACTGCCAATAGCGACTATTCCAACCTTGGAAACGCGCTCCGTGTCCTGAGAAACAGCCTCTGCCCTTTTGGCTTGGTGGCGCGTTAAAGCGGGCTCTGTGAAATCAGGGCATGCCAGTGGAAGCGTTTCCACAGTAGAGGCGAATACCCCGCCACCACCCAAAATCGAAGCTGCGATAAGAAATTTACGGCGATCCACTGGTTTGCCCCCTCAACATAATTCATAAAGGGAAGCATGGCATTCGTGTGCGACAAGGTGCGTGGTAGATCAGCGAGGTTAAATAGGGCGTCTTACTTACGCCACAATTTGACGTATCCGACTGCAAAAATGAAGTCCTCTATCAACACATGCCAGTTTCGATAACAAAGTAATTGAGGATACGACGTAAAAACCCATGACTATTTACAAAAAACGCAAAGGTGAGCTTCCCTCGATATTTCGTCTGCCAAAGGGTGAATTTCATGCTACCAGTTTTTCCTGCTGTTGCTCACGTAGCCAGTCATCCAGGAACTGAAAGGGTGATCTGTAACCAAGCGTTGAGTGCTGCCGTTTCCGGTTGTAAAACACCTCAATGTACTCGAAGCTGGTGGCCTTCATCTCGGCGTGGGTGGCGTAACGAATGCCATGCACCCACTCATTCTTGAAGCTGTTGAACCAGCTTTCCGTCGGTGCGTTATCCCAGCAATTTCCTTTGCGGCTCATCGAACAAATCATGCCGTACTCCGTCAGCTTGTCCTGAAAGGCATGGCTGGCGTACTGGCTCCCTCGGTCGGAGTGGTGCATCAATCCTGCTGCGGGCCGTTTCCTGAACCAGGCCATGGTCAGCGCATCGGTCACGATATCCGCCGTCATGCGCGGCTTCAGCGACCAGCCCACGACTTCGCGGTTGAATAGATCAAGCACGATGGCCAAGTAGAGCCAACCTTCGTCGGTCCACAGGTAGGTGATATCAGACGTCCAGACTTGATTCGGTGCCGTCGGCGTGAAGTTTCTGTCGAGCAGATTGTCGGCGACCGCCAGCCCATGCTTCGAATCTGTCGTGACCTTATAGCGCCGCTTGTGGCGGGCATGGATACCGTTTTCACGCATCAGTCGCTCAACCCGCTCCTTGCTGGCAGGAAAGCCTCTTGCCCGCAGCTCCCGCATCAACCGCGGGCTGCCGTAAGCGCCTTTGAGTTGGGTATGAATGGCTTGTATCAACGCCAGTATCTGGGCATCTGTTAGTCGCTGACGATCCGGACGACCGCCACGTTTCCAAGCACGATAACCGCTGATGCGTAAGCGCTCAATAAACCGCGCCCTCCCATCAGCAAACGAATTGGTGTAACGGCCAGATCAAGTAAAGCTCAATCGCCCAGGCTCTGCTGCCACGGCAAGAGCCGTTCGTAATCGTCTGCTGTTTTAGCCAAAGGCAGCGCTTTGAACAAGGCAACCAGATACCGATACGGATCCACACCATTGGCCTTGCAGGTCTCAATCAGCGAATAGATATTCGCACTGGCATTAGCCCCGGCCACCGTATCGGCAAAGAGCCAATTGCGCCGACCGACAACGAACGGTCGAATCGCGTTCTCGCACAAATTGTTGTCGATGGGCCAAGCGCCGTTCTCCACATACCGAATCAGCTTCGGCCACTGCGCTTCAAGATAATGCAATGCCTTGCCCAACAAACTGCCCGGCGCCACGCTGTGTCGGTACGTCAGCAGCAGATGCTGAATTTCCGCTAGGATGGCGCGGCTCAGCATCTCGCGTAATTGAGCGCGCTCAGCCACCGTTTTGTCCTTGGCCTTCGCCTCCACGGCATATAGTCGTGCAATCGCTGCAATAAATTGCGCCAGCTGATCCCGACTACGCGCCGCTTTCGGTAGAACGGCCTCGGCCTCGACAAAGTATCGCCGTGCATGCGCCCAGCACCCGAGGTGAATAAGGCGATGTGATAGCGCAATACCGTTGTAGACCGCATAGCCATCGGACATCAACACCGCGCCTTCGCGGATGCCGGCGTAAAGCTGCTCGGCGTGAGTGCCGCCACGACCTGGTGCATAGCCGAACAAGCGCACCGGTGGTCCGCTACCATTCATCTGCGCCCACAGATAACTCTTGCTCTGCGCCGCTCGACCAGATTCCTTAAGTACCTGAATCACCGTTTCATCGCCGAAGACCAGTTCGGCATCGAGCAAGTGATCGCGCAGCAGATTGATGATCGGCTGCACCGCTTCGCCGACCTTGACCATGCTGCCGGCCAGCGTGTTGCGGGAGAGATTGCCGCCGAAACGACCCAACAGTGCGGCTTGCCGGTAAAGGGGTAGCGAATCCTGGTATTTCGCGGTGGCCACCCAAGCCAAAGCGGCTTCAGTCAGCAGTCCCTTGGGGATGATCCTGGCGGGCACCGGGGTGACCTTGATTCCCTGGTCACAACACGGGCAGGCATATTTAACGCGCTGATGCTGGATGACCCGCACCTGTTGCGGAATGATGTCCAGTTGTTCACTGGTTTCGACGCCGATTTCCACCAGCGTCTTGCCGTCATGAGGACAAATCCGTTCGGCTTCCGGCAATTCATGGCGAACGATCTCGCGCGGCAGTGCCGGATCAAGGGGCTTGCGACCCCGCTTCAGGCGGGTATGCCCGGCGATCTCGACGCCGGGCTCAATCGGTACTTCCTCGGTGACTGGCGCATTGGCAGAAACCAAGGCTTCGGCTTCGTTGAAGAGATCGGCCTGCCCGTTGCCGCGTGCTTCGCTTTTGGTGCCGAAGAGTTTGCGCAGAAAGGCGTTGAGTTTCTCCTGGAGAAGATCACGCTCAACTTTAACGACTTTGAGTTCGCCACGCAGGGCTTCGCGTTCGGTGACGGCTGCCTCACGCTGGGCAATTAGCGTGTTGAACTCTTCGGCGGTCAGGGTCACGTTCTGCATATGACGATTTGACCAAACGGGCTAAAAATCGTTCACCCGATGCGCAGATAATTTCGCACTGGGTGCGGCCGCATGGCCGAAAGATTGATGCCTTCCAGCAGCCAGTGCAATTGTTCAACAGTCAGTTCGATGAGGTCGGATTCTTTGGGCCATTTGAAGCGATCGGCTTCCAGCCGCTTGATGAGCAGCCAGAATCCGTTGCGATCCCAGAGCAGAATCTTGATCCGGTCGCGCCGGCGGTTGCTGAACACATACGCGACCTGGGCAAATGGGTCGAGACCCAGCCCTTGCTCAACCAGCAGCGCGAGTCCGTTGATGCTCTTCCTGCCATCGACGGCCTCCCTGTGCAGGAAGACCTTCAGCCGGGAATCGAGTCGGAACATGGCAGGGTGGAAAGCAGACGAAGCATAGGCGCCAGTTGATCGGGCGGTAACGCCGACCATTCCAATCGAACGCCATTGGGAAGTCGAGCAGCCAATGCCGGCACCAAATGCGGCGTACGATCGGCGCTGACCGGAACCACCGGGATAAACGGCGATGAGGTTACTGATGATGAACGCACTGAAATGCTCGCCAACGATTGACCTTGATGTTTGGCCATCCAGGTGCGCAGGAGATTTGCGTTGATGCCGTGCGCCAGCGCCAGTTTCGCTACCGAAACACCGGGGAGAAAACAGGCTTCAATTAATTCGCGTTTGGCCTGCGGGTCGTAGCAGCATCGACCATCCTGCTTGCGACCGACGACTAGTCGCTGCTTCAACTCTGTAATTTGCTCTGTCATAGATGCCCACCTTGTTTTACGTGGACACATCTTTCACCATCGACCCTCAGCGGGAAAGGGCGTGGTTTATTGAGCGCTTACGCTGATGCTGACATCAAGCACCTCACACATTTCGATGAGCGGATAGCGCAAGCCTTGTTCGGCAATCCAGGCGTACTTCACAGGAGATCCCTTGCAAAGTACGCCGTCGCTTTTTTTAATATTTCGTTCTCCCGCTTGAGCCGAAGGTTCTCCGCTCTCAGCCTGGACAGTTCCATTTCCTCAGGCGTTACTACTTTGCCACCGGAACCCCGGAGTTTGCCTTCTGCTGACGCTTTTACCCAGTTACGCAGCGTCTGGTCGCCCAGACCGAGTTCCTTGATTACACGACTGATGCTCTGGCCATTCTTGACCCGCTTGACCGCCTGTTCCTTGAACTCGGTCGTATAGGCTTGCTTCGTTATCTTCATTTCATGCCTTCCAAAAGTGCCTCAATTTTAGGTCACCCTTTGCAGACTAATTTCCGGGGGAAGCTCAAGGTGCTCGCCGAACCCCTTCATTCGGTCGGCGCACCCAACGCGTCTTTATCGCGTGGTTTGCCGAGAATCGGCATCGGTTTTCTATTCCAATACGCATCGTCAGAATAACTAACCAAGCGATTAATTTAAAGCTGGACGGGATCACGGAGAAAATTACGGTTAATTTGTACCAAAACGCCCTAAGTATTGCGGTTTATCACGAGGATGACTTGTTCGACTGCCTAGCAGACTTTGATGTCTGTCTTTCCAGCCCTGTAGCGGGCGGCTTCGTTTGCAATTTGCAGGCGAAGGAGGACCGTGAAGTATTTGCCTCTCACAAAGCCCTTTTGCAAGCACATGTGTGTGAGGAGTTTTTACGGTGGTGCAATGACCGGCTAGCATCGGCGCGCTGGCTACGGCTAGTTGAAACCGGGGGCATGAGGGATGCCTCATTGATTTATAAAGCAGAGGATCGTCATTCAGCCAGCAAATTGAGACTAATAGGCAACTTGACAAGCTTAGATGGTTCCCCCGTGATCGGTGTCAACGACCCCATCGAAGTCTGGATTTACCCGATTAATGACGAACAACCTATTGAGCACTTCAAAGCCATACTTCCACCAGATCGTTGAGCCTCGACGCCGGAGATAGATTGATATCGTTTAATGAGTCTGAGTGTTGGTGCTGATTGAATATTGCCCCCCACCCTTCAAGACAGCGAGATTTTGTGGTCAGGTGCAATGAGGTTACTTGGTCAACTCAGTCGAGATTTCGCATTATCGATCTCAACCCGGCCAAACCCTCACTTTCGAGCTGAATCCATCGAGCACCCCAAGGTGTTTGCAGCCTGGATCAGGCCATCGAACATCGATCTGGCCAATTCTTCGGGGAAATCTGCGGGCAGCTTGGCTGCTACCTCGACGATGGCTTGGGGTGTTCTGACGACAAGCTCGTCGATAAGTGCCGGTGCATCTGGCAGATGGCAGCGCTGTGCCGTCTGTTCAAAGTGATCACGACGAATTTCTGACCATTTGTAATGCCGGTTTTTGCCGTCGATCGCCATGGCCATTTTGACCTTGTGCGAGGAAAGGCGCCCAGCACCATGGCCCATAACCGGGTGGGCGGAAAGCACGTCGTAGCGTGGAGTCAGACGGTAAAAACCCTTCGACTCAATGAATACGCTGAAATTCTTGGCATGACCATCGATTGCAGCAAGCATCCAGAACAAGACTTGGGTTCGGAAGAAGTCGCGGCGGTCGATTTGCGCCTGGCTTGATCCGTTCAGTTGATCGAGGATCGGACGAATGCCGGGGCCGCCTTGGCTTTCGTATTTGATGTCCGGTGGCACTCCGAAGACCTGAGCAAAATCCTCCTGGGGGAGACGGAGCAGGCGACCATCCGTCATCCAGCGACGGTCGAAGCGTTCGACACAAAGCGCTTTCATTTCCCCAAACTGCACGATTTCGGCGTTAGCGACGGGAATATCAAAAGCCTGCAATAGGCGGTGGCAAAGCCACTCATTCTCGACTGAGGTTGAAAGATCGATGCCGCCTGGCATTTGCCCCATCGGTAATTTGAAAATATGGGTCGTCGGTGTGGCACCCAAGGGGCGGCACCAATTCTCCTTGTGCCAAAGGAGGGCGGTTTTTTCCTGCGCGCCGGCAATGGAAATCCGGAAGGTATCGTCTGCCTGGGTAAAGGCGGGGGCTGTTAGGGTGCCGGCCAGATGTTCAGCCACTTGTTCGTCGGACAGTGGTTCGTACTGAATGCTCTCGGTTGATGGCGGGGTTTCGCCATCGTGCATGATCTGTAAGGCGCCGACACAGTCTCGCCCAATTTCGGCGAGCAAGCGAAAGGCTTCGGTGCCCGTTGAAAAACGCTTGGCCAGTCGTTGCCGAATATTGTCGTTATCCGGTAGCAGATTCTCGAAGTAGTTGCGAACGAGCTCGCCTTTGTATGGTGCGCTAGCTGGCCGAAGGGGCATGGAGAGTGAAAGCGGACGCCCTAGCGGCGAAGCGAGCCATGTTTCATCGTAATGAAGTTCATGCTCGCTCTGCCCGGTGACGACCCAGGTGCCGACCCGCTGGCCGTTCATCCAAAGACTGAGCGCGCCGGACTTCTTGGTACGCCGCATTACCACTCCTCACTACTGCTGCTCAGGGTGGCTATGAAATCGAGGCTCATGGCGACGTCGACCGCAGCCATATAGCGCAAGAGGCTATCCACGCTGCAGCGCCAAGGCTCGGTTTCCAGTAGCGAGATGGTCTTTTGGCCAAGTCCGCTCTGCTTTGCCATTTGAACTTGCGTCAGGCCTTTTTGCTTGCGCAATCCTTTTAAGGTGGGGCCGAGCTGTTGCTGGTTACTAATGATGAAGGCCACTGCACGCTCCATTAAAACGTCGTTCAGGGGATATTACACAATTACACCCTTTAGGGCGTAGAAATAATTTACACCTTAGAGGGTGTAACTATTGATAAACCCATCCGATCAACTCGGTGATCAGCAAACTTTAAACAAGATGTCGTGCCGCCATCAAAAACTCTGCTTTCTTGACTCATGGGGCTACTTCAGCCAATCGAGCCGCTTTTTTGCCATTGATATCGCCAGTGGTCGGCAAAATGCCTATGTTATTAACGTACGCACGATAATGTGAAAGCGGACATGACTGCTTGCCCATCAGATGTAGCCCAAGGCACGGCGCAAAGTGCGCAAGGGCAGAAGAAAAATAAAATCGAGGTATTCGATATCAGAATTAGCCATCTGTTTCGAAAATCATGAAAGTGGGGTAAAAACCTTTTAACTAAAATTGTTCTGGATGCCTCTATGGCGACAATCATTCCCGACGGCTGGCGCGAGCTATCTGTAACTGGTGCCGCACAGCGTGAAATCGAAACACTGGCAATACTTGCCGAAGGATTGCCTGATGATTACACGGTCTATCACGCAGTTCATTGGACAAACATTGAGCGCCACTACGCCTTGTATGGAGAGATAGATTTCGCCGTCGTCAATCGGGCGGGCGACCTGCTTCTGATTGAACAGAAAAGCGGTTTTCTCGACGAAACCCCTGATGGTTTAGTCAAACAATACCCGGGCAAATCCAAGTCCGTACCGATCCAGATTTCTCGAATGGTCAGTGCAATTCGCGGAAAGCTTGCCAATCGCGGCGATATCCCAAGCATCATCACTGATGCCCTCCTCTACTGTCCCGACTACACAGTGAAGTACCCAGAGTCCGCTGGACTCGCGCCAGAACGCATTGTGGATGCAGGCCGTCGGGCTGAACTTTGTCTGGTTATCCAAAAGCTCCTGCCACCAAAAGTCGAAGGTCCTGCCACCCAGAAAGTTCATCACTTCCTGAGTGATCTGACGCAATTGGATACCGACGTCAGTGCCTTGATGGGTCGGGCTCGAACCATGGTGACCCGGGTTTCCGGCGGACTGGCGCAGTGGGCTCGGCAACTGGAGTTTTCACCTTTCCGGCTTCGCGTCACCGGGACGGCCGGGTCAGGCAAAACCCAACTGGCACTTGCCGAATATCGGGCAACCCTGGAAGCAGGAAAACGCCCCCTCTATGTTTGTTACAACCGGCCGTTGGCTGACCACATTTTAAATATCGCACCGCACGGTGGCTTAGTCTGTACCTTTCATCAATTGTGCGACATGCGGATTCGCCATGTTGGGGAAACGCCAGACTTCGCTCAGCCCAATGCGTTCGACCATCTCTTCAAACGCGCCTCCGAACTGCCGATCGGCAACCCATTTCTTTTCGACACCATCCTCGTAGATGAGGGCCAGGATTTTTCGGAAAAATGGCGTGACTTCATTTTTCGTCATGCCCGCCCGGACAGTCGCATGATCTGGTTGGAAGACCCGATGCAGAATTTGTATGGGCGCCCTCCCGTTCCGCTACCCGATTGGGTAACGATGCATGCTCGAACCAATTACCGCAGCCCTCGGCCAATCGTTCAAATGCTGCAGGCGCTTTTGCCGGGTGATTTGAATATTGAGGCGGCTTCACCGATCGCAGCAGAAGATATCGAGTTCATCACTTATGCCGATACTGCAGGGATGTTTCAGGGCGTCAAAGAAGCGATTCGCCAGTGCTATTCAGCCGGGTACAAAAAACACGATGTTGCCATTGTCAGCTACCACGGCCGCGCTGAATCCCATCTGGCACCGCTGGATCGAATCGGCCCCACCTCTCTTCGTCGCTTCACTGGAGATTACGACCTGCTCGGGCAACCCATCTTTTCCGAAGGTGACGTACTTCTCGACTCGGTCTATCGCTTCAAGGGCCAGGCGGCACCAGCGATCATCTTTGCGGAGATTGATTTTGATGTGCTCGATGACAAATCGATTCGAAAGCTATTTGTTGGCGCAACCCGGGCGACGATGAAACTCGTGCTAGTGCTCCACGAAAAGTCAGCTGCGCAACTGATTGACCGCATTCAGCCAAAATAAGCGTGGAAAAAATGACCAACCTTCGAACACACCAATTAATGCCAATTGATGCCAAAAGCGTCAGGAACTGCGGTTTTTAGGATGATTGCTACGGTCAACCGGAAAAAACAGCCAAAATTGAAACCCGTATTCAGTAGCAGTAATCAACCACTTCCTGCCATCAAATGGCACGATATATAACGATGTTGAACAGCGGGTATCAGATCAGAAACCTGCCAATCAACCCCGTTAATTTGTCGCTCCGTTTATCGGACACTATAGTCTCGAAGTCAATCACCACATAAGGCACCAACGCTCCGTGCCTATTCTGGCGACAATTCAAAATTTTCCGAGAGGTGAAAAGTTTGGTGCTGCCGTATTTATCTCTGCAATCACTGAAGTTGCATCCTGATAGTTTTCGGCGATACGAGGTGATATGACTATGCCGTGAAGTTGAGCGCGCAGATCATCCCACCTATCGCGGAGAACTTGCCAGTTCTTCTCATCGTAGGTGCCCTGAAAGATCACGGGGCGAACTTCGATTCTTGGAATGGCGTCAGAAACAGCCTTATTCTTAATGGCTTCGTCCAGCTTGCTTTCCCACAGACTGCCGATTCGATCCACCCGGCCAATTTGTTGTTCAACGACACCCGGATTCCATTCGGGATGGAGTAGCACGACCGTCCGGCAAGCTTTGTGGAGATTAAGTCCTTCACGACCAACCACGGACTGCGCAACCAACACTTTCGGATGAGCGTGCTTTCGATTGAAAGCCAACTGCAAGAGGCGCCGAGTAGCAGGTTTTGTATCGCCATACATCAATCTTGCAAAGCCGCCTTCTGGTCGGTTGTATTCATCATTCAATCGGGTGACCAGATTGCTCCAAAGCTCACTTGCCTCAACGGCGTCCAGTTCCCCATTGCCATCGGCATCGCTTTCATCACGATCACTCGCCGCATCAACAATATTGGCGAAGGCGGTCGCAAATTCATCCGACGTTGCGGAGTCAATGCCTGGGTGTCGGCGCTGATTGAATATTGACCCACCCTGCTGATTGAAATTTGACCCAGGGCTGGTTGCGGTTGCTTTGAGCAGCAACTGTGGATAAGTGTAGCAGTGAAGTTTTTTGTCTGGCTCGCTTTCAGTGGTTAGTCGGGTTTGGATTTTGCCGTTCAGGTATATCTATGCCGGTTTTACGCTTTGCAGCCCGCAGGGCTTTCGGCGGAACGATTGTGCAGCAATCGTCGTCAGGCAAGCGAAGCGCGGCAGGAACGAAGCAATCCGTGCCTGCCGCCCTCAATCAGAAAGGTTCTTCTTCAGGGGACTCCTTTTTGCCACCCTTGCGTTTTTGCTCCCGCGTCTTGATCTTCGCTTTCGCTGCCATCGAACTGTGCTGGAACCGGTACGACTCGTTGCCGGTCTCCACGATATGGCAGTGATGCGTAAGTCGATCCAGCAAGGCCGTCGTCATCTTGGCATCCCCAAAGACACTCGACCATTCCGAGAAACTCAGGTTGGTCGTGATGATGATGCTGGTGTGCTCGTAAAGTTTGGACAGGAGATGAAACAGCAAGGCACCGCCCGCCTGACTAAAGGGTAGATAGCCAAGCTCATCAAGAATGACCAAGTCCATGCGCAGCAAGGCATTCGCAATCCGCCCGGCCTTGCCATCATGCTTCTCCCGCTCCAGCAGATTGACCAGATCCACCGTCGAATGGAAGCGCACGCGTTTTCCCTTCTGTGCGCATTTCGCGAAGCGTGACCGCTGGTTTCGCGGCATCGTGACCGATGCGGGGATGCTGCATGGGTACGGGTTGATATTACCTTAAACGGTCACGCTTTTCGTGAAATCGCGGTCACGCTT
>Ga0136636_10002295_pt1 | contig 11368 bp, 8 predicted proteins | sample AntDrymUQ8522106_2_FD_104653 | JGI IMG/M metagenome (GOLD analysis project Ga0136636, IMG submission 104653) | Polar desert sand microbial communities from Dry Valleys, Antarctica - metaG UQ852 (21.06) | ecosystem: Environmental > Terrestrial > Soil > Desert | place: Antarctica: Dry Valley... | reverse complement strand
TGGACGCCCAGAGCAAGCAGGGCGGTCAGCCGCTGCCGCTCCTGATCCAGCAGCGCATCCGGCTGCTCGACGCGCTCTATAACTACGGCCCCTCGCTACGCGGTGGCCAGCCGCTGCTGCTGGCCTGGGCCGACACCACGGCCCTCCAGCTTGTGCCTGCCGATGTGCTGGCCGACGAGCAGCACAGCGCGATGCTCAGCAGCGCGCCACGGGTGGAGCTGGCCCCTGGCGAGGCGACGCTCGGGGCCGGCTGGCTTGCGCCCCGCTTCGAGGGCGGCCAGGCCAGCGCCTGCTTCGGCGGGCAGGGCACCGGCATCACGCTTGGCCCGCAGCCCGCCCTGCTCCAGCTCTCGCTCCCGCGTGACCTCTACGGCTTTCGCCCAAGCGAGCTGGCACTGCTCACCTCCTCGGACGGCCCCTGGCTGGACGACACCACGGTGGAGCTGTACGACTGGGCTGCGGGCAGCTGGGAGAGCGTGCCGATCACGGGCCGCCAGGTTGCGGTGGCCGCACCCGAGCGCTTTCTTAGCGGCGGCGGTGCGCTGCGCCTGCGCCTAACCAGCCCGCAGCCACAGGCCAACTTCGGCTGCCTCTACGTAGACGCCAGGCTAAAGGGAGCTATGCCATGACCTACGCCATCCAGACCGTGGATCTGTCGCGGCGCTACGGGCGCATGGTCGCGCTCGATCAGCTCAACCTGAGCGTGGAGCAGGGCAGTATCTACGGCTTCATCGGGCCGAATGGCGCCGGCAAGACCACGACGCTGCGGCTGCTGGCCGGGCTGCTGGAGCCGAGCGGTGGCGAGGTGCGCCTGATGGGCGAGCGGCTTGTGCCAGGCGGCGCCCAGCGCCTGGTGGGCTACATGCCCGACTTCTTTGGCGTGTACGACGACCTGCGGGTCTGGGAGTATCTTGACTTTTTTGCGCGCTGCTACGGCCTGGACGGCGCCACCCGCAAGCGCTCGGTGGACGAGCTGCTGAGCCTGGTGGATCTGGGGCACAAGCGCGATGCCTACGTGCAGAGCCTCTCACGCGGCATGCAGCAGCGGCTCTGCCTGGCCCACGCCCTGGTTCACAACCCGCCCGTGCTGCTGCTGGACGAGCCGGCCAGCGGGCTGGACCCACGCGCCCGTGTGGAGCTGCGCGAGCTGCTGCGCACCCTGCGCGACATGGGCAAGACGGTGCTGCTCAGCTCGCATATTCTGAGCGAGCTGGCCGAGGTCTGCACCGAGATCGGGATCATCGAGAGCGGCAAGATGGTGGTGAGCGGGCCAGTAGACGAGGTGCGGCGCCAGCTTCAGGGCAGCGCACGGCTGCGTATCCGCGTGCTGCGCGGCCTGGAGACGGCCGAGGCGACGCTGCGGCAGCTCGTGGTGGCCCCCCAGGGCGATCTGCCGCAGCTTGGCGGTGTGCGCCACGACCTGAGCGACGAGCGGGCGCTGCTGGTGGAGCTAGGCGACGCCGACGAGGAGGCCCAGGCACGGCTGCTGGCCCACCTGATCGGGCAGGGTGTGGTGGTGAGCGAGTTCCGGGCGCAGGCGGAGAATCTCGAAGAGCTGTTCCTGCGGCTCACGGCGGTGGAGTAGGAGCACGATTGTCACCCTGAGTGGAGCGAAGGGTCTTTCCGTAGGCTGGGTATAGATGCTTCGCTGCGCTCAGCATGACATAAAGATAGGAAACTGTATGCGCAATGCGCGCGTAAGACGGCCACAGATCAATCCGATCATTGTGCGCGAGGTGCGGACGCGCATGCGCGGGGCGCGGCCGTACGTCATTCTCACGGGGTTTCTGCTGCTGCTGGCGGCGGCGGGCGTGGGCATCTACCAGCTGATGCTCCAGCAGGCGCGCTTCGGAGGCACGCTGCTGAGCGCGCAGGTGGGCCAGTCGCTGTTCAAGGGGCTGGGCTTTGTGGAGCTGTTGCTGGTGGTCTTTCTGGCGCCCTCGCTCACCAGCGGGGCGATCAGCGGGGAGCGCGAGCAGCTGACCTACGATATGCTGATGGCGACGCCGTTGCGGCCCGCGCAGATTCTGTGGGGCAAGCTGGTGGCCGCCCTGAGCTACCTGTTTCTGCTGATCTTCGCAGCGGTGCCAGTGTTCAGCGTGGTGCTGGTGTTTGGCGGGGTGGAGCTGCGGGCGCTGCTGAAAGCGCTGGCGCTGCTGGTGGTTGCGACAGTGTTTTTCGGGTCGATCGGGCTGTTCTGCTCGAGCTTTGGGCGGCGCACGGCGCGCGCCACCACGGGCGCCTACACGCTGGTGCTGCTGCTGATCGGGGTGCCAGTGCTGCTCGCCTCGGTCTGGGGCCAGTTCTCGAACCCGCCCGGCCAGCTGCCGCCCGAGCTGATCTACCTGAACCCGTTTAGCGCCCTGCTCTCGGTGACAACGATCGCGCCCCCAGGCGATCCGGCCATGGCCGCAGTGCCATTCTTCAGCTTCGGCGATCCCTTTGGCGGCCTGCCGCTGCTGGGGACGCTGGCGCCGGGCGTGGTCTACTACGGGCAGAACGGCCCGGTGGTGCTCCCGATCTACCGGGCGACGCTGCTGGCGTACGGGTTGCTCACGGCGATCCTCTGTTGGGTGAGTGCGCACCTGGTGCTGCCCAACCGGCGCTGGCGCCCGCGCTGGAGCGACCTGGGCTTTCTGCTGATTGTGACGGGGCTGCTCGCGCTGGCCTACTTCACACGCGCCTGGTGGCACATCCCGGCCCCGAAGCAGTTTTAAGGCCCCTTATGTCGCCTGGCACTCTTATGGCAGGAGTGCTAGAATGGGCTTGACAAATTCCCCTGGGTTGGGTACTATACCGGCGGTTAGCACTCACAGTAAGAGAGTGCTAACCGCCTTCTGAATCGAGTGGTTCAGTGTTTGTTCATGGAGGGATAATCATGTCCGACTTCCGGATCAAGCCTCTCGGCGACCGTGTGGTCATCAAGCCGGCAGAGCGCGAGGAAAAGACCAAGGGTGGTATCTTCCTGCCCGACACCGCCAGCAAGGAGCGCCCGATGGAGGGCACGGTGCTGGCCGCCGGCCCGGGCCGCCACGACGACAACGGCAAGCTGATCGAGATGAACGTGAAGGCCGGCGACAAGGTGCTGTTTGCCAAGTACAGCGGCACCGAGTTCAAGGTGGAAGAGATCGAGTACCTCATCCTCTCCGAGAAGGACATTCTGGGCATCGTCCAGGAGTAACGCACCTTTTCGAGCTTTCGTAAGGGCGCGCGAACCTGCGTCCATTTTAGTGAGGAACACTACTTCCTATGGCTAAGCAGATCTACTTCAACGAAGAGGCTCGCCGAGCCCTCAAGCGCGGCGTCGATATGGTTGCCGACGCGGTGAAGACCACCCTCGGCCCGCGCGGGCGCAACGTCGCCATCGACAAGAAGTTCGGATCCCCCACCGTTACGCACGACGGCGTGACCGTAGCCAAGGAGATCGAGCTCAAGGATCCGTTTGAGAACATGGGCGCCCAGCTCCTCAAGGAGGCCGCCACCAAGACTAACGACGTGGCCGGCGATGGCACCACCACCGCCACGGTGCTGGCCCAGGCGATCGTCACAGAGGGCTTGAAGGTTGTCGCCGCCGGCGCCAACGCCATGATGCTGAAGCGCGGGCTCGACAAGGGCGCCGAGGCGCTGGTTGCCAACATCAAGGCCGCCGCCACCCCCGTGCGCGACCGCGCAGACATCGCCCATGTGGCGACCAACTCGGCCGCCGACGCTGAGATCGGCGAGCTGATCGCCGAAGTGATGGAGAAGGTCGGCAAGGATGGCGTGATCACGGTCGAGGAGTCCAAGGGCGTCGCCTTTGAGACCGAGTACACCGAGGGCATGCAGTTCGACCGCGGCTACATCTCCGGCTACATGGTGAGCAACGTGGAGCGCCAGGAGTCCGAGCTTGAGGACCCCTTCATCCTGATCACCGACAAGAAGATCAGCAGCATCGCAGAGATTCTGCCGGTGCTCGAGAAGGTGCTGCAGGTCACGAAGAACATCGTGATTATTGCAGAGGATGTTGACGGCGAGGCGCTGGCCACGCTGGTGGTGAACAAGCTGCGCGGCACGATCAACGCCCTGGCGATCAAGGCGCCCGGCTTTGGTGACCGCCGCAAGGCCATGCTTCAGGATATTGCGATCCTCACCGGCGGCACCGTGATCTCCGAGGAGATCGGCCGCAAGCTCGACAGCGCGACGATCGAGGATCTTGGCCGCGCCCGTAAGGTGGTCGCCACCAAGGACGACACCACGATCATTGAGGGCAAGGGCGACGAGGGCGGTATCAAAGCTCGTATCGAGCAGATCCGCGCCCAGACCGAGAGCACGACCAGCGACTTCGACCGTGAGAAGCTGCAGGAGCGGCTGGCCAAGCTGGCCGGCGGTGTGGCCGTGATCAAGGTGGGTGCGGCGACCGAGCCCGAGCTGAAAGAGAAGAAGCATCGCGTGGAGGACGCCCTGAGCGCCACGCGCGCCGCGGTTGAGGAGGGCATCGTCGCCGGCGGCGGCGTGAGCCTGATCAACGCCATCTCGGCGCTCGACGCTGTGAAGTTCGACCACGAGGACGAGCGGATCGGCGTGACCATCCTGCGCCGCGCGCTGGAGGAGCCGCTGCGCATCCTGGCCCGCAACGCGGGCGAGGACGGCGCCGTGATCATCTCGAACGTGCGCCGCATGCAGCAGGACACGGGCGATAAGACACTTGGCTACAACGTGCTGACCGGCGAGTACGGCAGCATGATCGAGCAGGGCATCATCGACCCTGTGAAGGTGACGCGCAGCGCCGTGCAGAACGCGGTGTCGATCGCGGGCATGATCCTGACCACCGAGGCCCTGATCACCGACATGCCCGAGGAGAAGGGCGGCGGCGGCGGTGGCGGCGGCGGCATGGGCGGCATGGGCGGCATGGGCGGCGGGATGGACTTCTAAACCCAGTACGGAGAACGCCAGGCGGCTCGTTGGGGGAAACCTCGACGGGCCGCTTTTACGTGGGCGGAGTGCGTACGGATAGAGGCTGCGCGATCAGACCCCGTTGCTGCGCTCAAGAAAATCACCCATAATTCAACTTGACAGCATACACTAAGAGCGCTAGATTAAAGACCTTCCCACGGCTTATAACGCTCCTGGACGCACCATCGCACTGCCCATCTGCCCCGTATTGACGCCGCTATGGCGCTCGCATACGTTGGTACGGCTGCATGTGCGCCAAACCGACACTTCTTGCCATTTATAAGGATACTTCTATGCGCCACCTCCATCTGATTACGCTGCTTATGCTGATCGCGCTGGCTGCCTGTGGCGCTCGCGACACGCCCGTGGCCCAGCAGCCCACACGCGCGGCGGCCAGCACAGCGGGGGCGCTGCCAACAGCGGATACGGTGGTAACGGCGGAGGTCGTGGCGACGACCGGGGCGCAACCCCTACCAACTGTGCCGCCTGCGCCGACTCTGCCCACCCCTGCGGACCCGCTTATCCCTGCCGACAGCGATACGCTACCGCTGCTGCGCGATGTGCTTCAGGCACAGGGCATGGGCGACGAGTTGATGGCATCGCAGAGTGGTACGCCGAAGCTAATCCTGAGCGAAGTTGCGCCTGTAGCTGTAGGCACACTGCCTGTAACAAATACCTTTACACAGGGTCATCGCATCTAATTCCGCATTCCCGTCACCGATTCGCACAGTGTATCTTGCGCCCAGTGAAGGTACAAGACGGTAGCGACCAGCTATTCATCTGGTAGCGTGTATCACAAGATCTCAGGCCTGCTCACACGCTGCCGCTGAGTCGCCGGGAGGTCGTTCTACCGAGCGTTGCGTCGGCAAACCTGTTCCAGTCTCGGTCAAGCACCACTTGGATTCCGCATTACGATGCAGATTTAGATGCGATGACCCTGCCTCTAATCTTGGTTGGAAATGCGAAACGCGCGTTTATGATACGGGCACGCGCCCCGATGATAGCCTCTTCACGCGGAACAACGGGGGCACGCTTGCCAGCTTCGCGCCCAACCTGCTCCTGTTTCGCCACTTTGCGTTTCCCGTACGGCAGACCACCGCGTCGCAACTCGTGAACATTGAGTACGATTTGCCAATCGCGGCGACGGTCACGGTCGAGATCTGTGATTCAGGGGTAGGAACGGCGATCTCGTGTCGTTCCACCCTGCAACAAACCTTCCCGAATCAGGACGCGGGGTGGCATGCAGTCAGCTTCCGGGTGAACACGCCGTCCATTGCCCCAGGCGCCGTCTACCGTATCACCGCCGAGCGCGGCACACCCTCCGATCCAGAAACTTATTTCATTGGCAGGTATACGCAGTTCTTGACATTCCCCGGTGGCACGACTGCGACAAATCCCTCCCAGGTTAACTTGCCGCTGATATCAGACCGCCCAGGCGCCCAGGCGCTGCCACGTGAGCTTGTCCGTAATGGCACCTTTGATCTAGATGCGCAGTTTGCCCCTGTTGGCATGGAGGCTCCATTTTTCTGGGACGTGCAGACCATTGGTGAGGGAAATCTCCAAGCATCAGCTACATTCGATCTCGTGCCTAACTTCGAAACGGCTTTACGCCAGGAGTTTCGTTTTAAGGCAACGCGGCGTGGGCGCGTCGAAATCACGCAACGCGTCCGGCCTGAAGTCGCGGGCTGCCACGTGTTGAGCTTTATCCTGACCAATTCCGTCAACAGCTTTGGGACTGAGCGTCTGGTTGCCCGTATCCGGTATCTGAGTACGCCAACAAGTGGGGTGGGCACGCCGTGGGATGAGATTCGCCAAATCTCGGCCACTGGGAGCGGGACATATACGGAAACGCTCAGGGTACCAGTTGGCCAGAGTGAAGCCGTTCTTTCGCTTCTGGCAACATTCGCACCGGACTCGACCACAAGTACTTTTCGGCTCGATCAAGTTTCGCTCAAACGGGCGGATGAATCTGTCTGTCGACCTGCGGCAGCCGGTAGCGCGGCGGTTGTCCCCGCGCCTATCAGTGAGTCATCGGTCGACAACGCCGCCTATCCTCCACCGGCGCCCACGCGGACACCTCGGCCGGAGGTTACGGTGCCGCCGACGCTGACGCCAAGCCTCACGCCGACGAACAGCCCCATCCCATCGGCGACGACCGATCCCTACCCGGCCCCACCTACGGCCACGGCGACGCCGGTAGCCTACCCGCCCCCAGCCACGACGACACTCACGCCCACGCCAACGACCGCTGGTGGCGCAACGGCCCTCTTCGCCGACGGCTTCGAGAGCGGGAGTCTGAGCGCGTGGTCGGCGAGCGTGACGGATAGCGGCGACCTGAGTGTGACCACGAATGCGGCACTCGTCGGCGCTCGTGGCCTCCAGGCGCTGATCGATGGCACCGGCACGATCTACGTCACCGATAACACGCCAGCCAGTGAGCCGAGCTACCGGGCGCAGTTCCGGCTCGACCCCAATAGCCTGACGATGGGGAATGACGAGGCCTTCGACCTCTTGAACCTGGACACAAGCACGACGGCGGTGGCGCGAGTGCAGCTGCGGCGAAGCGGCGGCAGCTACCGGCTCCAGTTCCTGCTGATTGACAACGGCGGCACGGTGCGGACGAGCACCAATACCGTTATCAGCGACGCACCCCACACGGTGCAGTTGGACTGGCGAGCCAATAGCACGGCAGGCGCCACCGATGGCTCGGCGGTGCTGAGCGTGGACGGTGTGGCGAGCGTGACGATGAGCGGGGCGCAGGTCGGTTCACGGCGCGTAGACCGGGTGCGCTTCGGTGCTCCGCAGTCGCTCGACGCGAGCACCAGCGGCATCCTCTTCCTCGACGACTTTCAATCCTGGCGCAACTGAGCAGCCTGTGCCGTACGCTGGAGGAGCCGCTGCGCATCTTGGCCCGCAACGCAGGCGAGGACGGTGCGGAAAAGGGCGGGATGAGCGGCGGGATGGACTTCTAGGACGCTGAAGCGTAGACCGTAGAACGCCGCTGTACTCAGCATGGCAGGATGCGGAGGTCATGTTGCCTGGTGCCCTGTCCCCTTGCTTACGGCACCCAGCGATACTCCAGGCGCGGCGGCTGCGGCTCGGTGAGCTGGCGCAGGCCGAGCGGGTCGGCGGGGGCCTGGGGCGCGGCGAGGCGGCTGAGTAGCAGCGAGCGTAGCGAGGTGCTCTCGGTGTAGCGCACCACCAGGGCTGTCTCCAGGCCGGCGAGCTCTTTGGCGCCCAGGATGGCCGCATCGAGGTTGCCAAGCTCGTCGACGAGGCCCAGCTCCAAGGCCTGATTGCCGGTGTAGATGCGACCGTCGGCGATCTGGCGCACCTGCGCCTCGGGCAGCCCGCGCCCCTCCACAATCACGCGCACGAAGCCGGCGTAGGCCTCGTCGACCACCGACTGGAGCACCTGCGCATCCTCATCGGTGGGCGGGCGCGTGGGCGAGCCGATGTCCTTGAGCTCACCGCTCTTGTAGACATAACTCTTTAACCCGAGCTTCTCGTAGGTCTCCTCGAAATTGGTGAGCGAGAGGATCACGCCGAGGCTGCCGGTGAGCGTGTCGGGGTTGGCGTAGATGCGGTCGGCGGGGGCGCTGACGTAGTAGCCGCCGCTGGCGGCGGTGGTGCCCATGGAGACCACAAGGGTTTTGCCGGCCTCGCGCAGCTTCAGCAGCTCGGCGTGGAGCTCGGAGCTGGCGACCACTCCGCCGCCGGGGCTGTCGACGCGCAGCACCACGGCCTTCACGAGCGCGTCGTTTGTGGCCTGGCGGATCTGGCTGAGCAGCTGGCCGTGAGAGAGCTGGAGGCTGAAGGCGTCGCTGGGGGCGCCGATCACGCCCGAGATGTCGATGATCACCACGCGATCGCGACCGGCGCCCTCAACGGCCTGCTCCTCCCAGCGGCTGGTGGGGAGCGCCGTGCCGGGCGTGGCCGTTGCGCGCCCGCCGGTCCCGAGGAGCACGGCGAACAGGCCGATGGGCAGGATGGCGCAGGCGAGCACGAGGCCGCCGATAATCGAGAGGGCGATCAGCCAGCCGCGGCTGCGCGGGGCAGGGGTGGGTGGAGGGCTTTGTTCGATCATGGTGAGACTCCTGGGGCGCCCACGAGGGGCGCCCGGACGATTTTGGATACTGGCGATGGTGAGCAGGAGCTTCCCGGAAGCTCATGCTGGGCGCAGCTCGTCTATGGCGGTGCCCAGGCGGCACATGGCCTGCTCGATGCGCGCGGCGGGCTCCTCGCTGAAGGCCAGGCGGATGTAGTCGTCGCCGCTACCGTCGGCGAAGCAGCGCGTGCCAGCCAGGAACTCTACGCCGTGGCGCAGGGCTACCGGCGTGAGGGCGCTGGCCGTGATACCCTCGGGCAGACGCAGCCAGATGAAGAAGCCGCCGTCGGGCACTTCAAACGTGGCGTCCGGCAGTGCGCGGCGCAATGCTGCCACTATCAGGTCGCACTTGGCGGCGTAGTGGGCGCTGAGCGCGGCGATATGGGCGTCGAGGCGACCATCGGCGGCGAAGCGCGCCACGAGATGGGTGAGGAAAGGGCCGCTGCTACCCTCCACCTTGAACATCAGCAGGCGGTCGATCAGGGCCTTGGGGCCGTGGGCCCAGCCCATGCGCAGCCCTGGGGCCAGGATCTTCGAGAAGGTGCCGACGCGCAGCACCCAGCCTGCCCGATCGAGGGCGGCGAGGGGCGGCAGCGGCGCGCCGCGAAAGCGCAGATCGACGTAGGCGTCGTCCTCGACGATCAGCACGCCATACTCGGCGGCGAGGGCCACCAGGCGATGGCGGCGCTCCAGCGTGAGCGTGACGCCGGCGGGGTTGTGGAAGGTAGGGATCGTGTAGATGAACTTGGGGCGCACGCCCGCGCGGCGCAGCTCCTTCAGGCGCACCTCCAGGGCGTCCACATCCATGCCGTGCGCGTCGACGGGCACGCCGATGATGCGGGCGCCGGCCATGCGAAAGCGCGTGACGGCGCCGAGGAAGGTGGGCGCCTCGATGATCACGCTGTCGCCGGGGGTAAGTAGCACCTGGGGGAGCAGGCCGAGGATCTGGCTGGAGCCGTAGGCGAGCATCGTCTGATCCTCGCGGGCGTCCACACCCTCGTGGCGCAGGCGCTGGGCCACGAGGGCGAGCAGCGCGGGCGCGTTCGGCCCGTAGTTCAGGGCGGCGTTGAGGTCGGTGGCGAGGATCTGGGCGGTGGCGTCGATCAGCTCCTCATGCGGGAAGAGCGCCGGGTCGGCCAGGCCGTAAGCCAGGGAGATCAGCGGCACGCCCTCGGGCTGGGTGGGCGGGCCATACATTGGCGGGGTGAGCGCGCGGGCCTGAGGGGTGAACAGATCGTCGAGCGTCATGGGGAGGGGTCCGTATCAATCTACGATGGCCGGGGTGCGGTGCAGCGGCAGCATACCGATGGCGAGCTGCTCGGGTGCGGGCAGCGCCGACTCGGCGGGCTTGTCGGAGGCGGCGAGCAGCAGTGCGCCCTGGTCGGCCAGGTTGCGGCAGAGATCGAACAGGTCGCCGCAGAGCGTGAGGCGGCCATCGGCCATGCGGGCGAGGGTGGCGGTGAGCTCGGCGCGACGAAAGGCCTTGAACGGCGTGGGGTCGCCCTCGGCCACACGGGCGGACAGCTCGGCGTGCAGCTGGGCGAGCTCGGGGCGCACGCTATGGGCGGTGGCGGCGAGGAAATCGGGGAAGCTAGCGGTGCCGTCGTTGAGCTCGGCGCGCAGGGTGTCGAGGTCGGCGGCGCCAGTGGCGAGCAGCAGCGCCGCCGCCACCACGTAATCCTGGTTGTCCAGGGTGAAGCTGTGCCAGGGCTTGAGGCAGAGCTCGGCGTAGACGCGGCGGAAGACGGGCACGTCGAGCCGGCCCAGCAGGAGCGCGTTGGAGATGGCCACGGCGCCCTCGGCGCGGGCGTCGTCGATGGCGCCGTCGGAGCGGCCGCGCGGGCCGAGCAGCGTCTTGTCGATGTCGATCAGGATGGCGGCGCGAGCCAGGTTGCCGCCACGGCGTGCGACCTCGGCGGCCCAGGGGGCGATCAGGTGCCAGCGCGTGGCGATGGCGGTGTCGCCCTGCCAGCTCATAGCCTCGGCGGCGACGGGGCGATCCTCGCCGATGAAGCCGAAGCTCGGCAGGGGGCCGGTGGCGCGCAGGTGGGCGGCGAGCAGCCGGTCGTTGTCGGTGTCGCCGAGCACCGCGAGGGCGGTGAGGGGCGGCCCGCCACGGGCGGCCTGGGCGGCGTGAGCGAGGGCAAGGATAATGTGGGCGTAGGCGGCGTCGCGCTTGCGGGGTGGGGGGCCTGGCGGCAGGCCGAGGCGCGCCCGCAGCGTCGCTAGGCGGGGCAGCGCGGGGTCGCAGGGCTCGAGGTCGCGGTAGAGCACGGCGTCGCCGGTAAGATCGTGGATTGTTGCGGTGTGAGTCATGGGCGGGTACAG